>Ga0316196_10000138_pt1 | contig 23686 bp, 20 predicted proteins | sample Eddsed2cm_MG_FD_204938 | JGI IMG/M metagenome (GOLD analysis project Ga0316196, IMG submission 204938) | Coastal sediment microbial communities from Maine, United States - Eddy sediment 2 cm | ecosystem: Environmental > Aquatic > Marine > Coastal > Sediment | place: USA: Maine | collected... | reverse complement strand
CGGAACCAGGCCAGGTTGTACTGGTAGACATTGTTGTCGCGCGTACCGAACAGGCGAATCCCGAAGGGATTGTCGATAAATAGAAAGCCGCGGAAATCAGCGGTTATCGGTTGTACGCCGAAACGGACGCTGTCGAAATCGTAGCGTTCGGAAACGTTGCGCAAATGCTTGTCGACGTACATGTCCTGCACACCGAAGTGGTTATCGTTGCGCGTGGTGCCGTCGTCGGGATCAATGTTCAGTGCGCGTACTTCGTTTACTTCGACGCGGTTGTAATTGGCGACGCCGGTGAACCGATATTCGTAATCCGGTGGGCGGAAGACGGTATCGCCTTTGTAGTAAACCGCGGACAGGATCAGGTTCTCGGCAAAGATGGTTTGCTTGCTATCGCCGATGAGATCGACGTCGCCCGAGTCATCGCTGGTCTGGGGGCCGACCGGAGTCGGGATTTCGCGCAGTTCCAGCACCGTGTCGGAAATGGCGGTCAGACTGAGAAACCAGTCGTCGTGGATCGGTTTGTCGCCTTTGTAAGTATTGTGGTTGTAGGGGTCGAAAAAATCATCCTTGACCAGACCAAGTGTGTCGATCAGTCGCCAACGATCCGGAATCGGGATGCTTTCGCGCGGCAGGCTGTTGGCCGGCCGCAGCAGTGCTCCCTCGTTATAAACCTGTTCCGCGGCCTGTTCCGCAGCGGGGTCTACCCCGGGACGCTGGCGTTTGATGTCTTCAGCAGCCTGGGCGGCATTGCCGAGCAGGGTAAGTGCGCAAACGGCGAGTATCGATCTACTTACCATCACAGACCTGCGCAGCATTGCTGTCGATATAAGGTGATTGTGGACACTGTACATAACGTAGACGGATACCCTTGGGCGTCAGCTTGTCGGCACGCATTGCGGCGGGGGCATTGTTAATCGTGCCGAGCACCTTCCCCGCTTCGTGCAGGCCGAGAAAGGCGACCATATCGTCCTGATCGACACCATCACCGGAGACACCGATGCCGCCCACCAGTGTGTTGCCACGATAAATCGGCACACTGCCCGGGAAAATCTGCAGGCCATTGGCGAGTTGGCTAATGTTACCGGTGCAGTCTTGAGTCGTATCAGGACCGCCGCCGAGGACATGCACTACGTGCGTCACCAGTTGATTGAATGCCAGGTCGAGCTGCAGGCCGGTGGAGAAGGGGCTCCAGGCGGAAAAGGGTTTACTGAACGGTCCGTTGACATTGCCGTTGAGGCCATCCGGGAAGAAAGGTCTGGAAAGGTTGCCACCGGATCTGTCGGCAAACGCGAATGCGCCATCGGCGAGTGCTGTCGGTGAACCCAGGAAACTGCGCGCCGCGGTAACATAGTCACCGATAACAATGGTGGTGCCGCTGGGCGTACCATCCGGATTCAGGTAATTCACGTCAGCTGCGCCATTCAATGCGGCGGCTGCGGCGGCGCTCGAGAAAAAGGTTGCGGTGCGCGCCTTTTGCAAGGAGACGTCGGTGCCGAAGATCGGGGCGTCACGCGTGCGCGCCTGCGCCAGTACCACGCCGTTGGTGTCGACTATCGACACGGTGACCTGTACGGGGCTACTCAGCGGCAAACGGATCTGCGCGCGTGATCGCTTCGCCACCGCCAGCGCGCTTTGCACCAGTTGGCGAGCCTCTGTGGCGCTCAGGGCATCGACGCCGTCGGTGCCGTCAATCGGTGGATAACGCACGGTATTGGTATTGTCTACCAGCACAAAGGCGTCGGCCCCGGGATAAATGCCGCTATCGGGTCGAATACCCGAGGCGTTCTGGCCGAACGCCGTTCCCGTTAAAATGCCACCGGCAGCAAGGAAGTAGGCGGGAATATCCGCCAGTGCGCCACTTACTCCGATGATGCTGGCATACCCGGGCGCATTGGCCGGGTCAGAAACCAGGTCGCCGAAATCAATGTCGGAAAAGCGCGCGACCTTGCCGTCGAGAGTGACGCGTTCACGGCGATCAATGGGCGCAGCATAGGAAAAGCTGCCGGCCATTGCGATCAATTCGTCGAGATCTTTATCGCTATTGCCGACATTGATATCGAGACCGTAAACACCATCGGCAATAACCCCGATGCCACCCACGGGGGTGCCTTGCTTGTATAACGGAAAACCACCGGGGTCGGCAGCTAGTCCCAGCGGTGAGCGGAACGGACCGGCGCCGAAGCCATTCTCGGCCGCGGGGAAGCGATTGTTCAAATCAGAGCAGGCCAGGTTGCTGAACTGTACGCCGAACAGCGGGCCGCCCGGTTGGCCGCGCTCGCCCGGGTTGAAATTTTCCTGCACGATCTGGCTCGCGGTACGGGTGCTGAAGGCATTGCCCTCTGACGAAAGATAGGCCCCGGTAACGGCCTTGGAGATAGCGGCCATGGTATCGGGAATTATTTCGAGGCCGTTGAGTCCCCCGACCACGCCGCGCGGAGCCGGAATGGTGATGGATGTGGCGGCACCGTTCATGCGAAACACACCGAGGACGTTGCCTACTCGATCAACCACGGCGATGGTTGCCAGCGCACCTCGTGCACTCGCCTCGTTGACTGCCTGGGCAATGATAAGTTGCACGTCAGCAGCGCTGAGAAAGGTGGAGGCATTGGCGCATGTCCCCGAGCACCCGTTGGAGCCGGTTCCGGTGCCCTCATCGGATTTCTGATCGCCGCTACTGCAGGCCAGCAGTAACAGACCGAGCAGGCCTAACAGGCCGATACGAACCCTACTCATTCGACATGCCTCCGCTGTGTGAGATTTCCATCAGGACCTGTTCATGCTGATGAAAGTCGTGACATTCGATGCAGGTTGACTGCAGCAGATTCTCTGAATTCTCACCACCGTGGCACTCGCGGCAAACCGCGATTTTCGGCAGCAGCACATCTTCACTGCGCGCCGATGAGCCTGCTTCATGGCAGGTTTCACAGGTGCTGTTCTTATGCGACTCATGATCGAAATCTCCCTTGGGCAACCAGCGGCTCTGCGCGGTGTTGACCTCGGGAATATTCCAGCCTTCCTCAATTGATGGATCGCGCTCGACCTTGTGACAAAGGTTGCAGGAGCGAAACTCGACCACTTCCTCGGCGACAAACTCGGCTTTTTCCAGCGCCCATTTCAATGCCACTTCCTGTTCTTCGCGAGTGAGCGATTTGCCTGGACGGCGCCGTTCGGTTACCAGGTCAGGGGCATCCTCGTCGATGACTCCGCCGCGCAGGGCTTTCAGGGAATAGTACTCATTCAGCATCTTGCGTAAATTCGTCAGGTCGCTGTGTGGTAATTCGCGATCGAGGTCAGCCGGATCGAACTCAAGCCGATGGCAGGATTGACAGTGTGGTTCCATCGCGATCGGGACCATGTAGTTGCCGCTTGCGTCCGTGCGATGACAATCGTTGCAGACCATCACCTGGTTTCCCTGCGGGCCGTCGACACCTTCAGTGTCGAGATGCACGTCGTGTGGAAAAAGCAGCCCGGTTTCATGGCGGATGGCGGGATCGTCAAGACTGATGCGTTGCCAGGCCTGTGGATCGTATCGTGACATGCCGCTTTGCGTCATCAGGCTGACCTTGAATTCGCTATGGTCGGTTGCAAAGTCGCTGATGCGAGTTAACTGGCTGTCGGCATCGGTGACCAGGGCTCCGTGGCAATCGCTGCACAGTTTCTGCGTGGTCTGGATCAGGTGTTCATTGCCGTTGTGTTCCTTGTGGCAGGTGGCGCAGCGGGTTTCCTGCAGCTGCGGCAGGTCGTACAGATCGGGATCGGCATGCGCCGTGATTTGCTGGTGACAATCGGTGCAGGCCGTGTCACGTACCTTTACGAATGGCAGCTCATGACACTGGTTGCAGTCGTTGCCGAAATGCCGGTGTGGCGAGCTGATTTCACCACTCAGCCAGAGGTCGTCACCGGGCAGGTTAAGCTCCTGCATCGCCTGTTTGGCATTGGCGTCGTAAAACTCGGCCAGCGGAAAACCGAGGAAAATCAGCAGCATGACGATGAATCCAATCCACGAAGCCGTGCGTTTACTGAGCCAGGTCTGCTCGAGTGAAGTCGGCAACATGCGTTCGCTTGCTTCCGCAACGATATCCTCGGCGATTTTTTCGACGGTGATATCGACCTGGTCTTTTTTGGCATCAATCTCGATCTTGATACTGAAGGCACCGACCAGAATCTCGCCGTTACGCTGAATCAGGCAGTTCTGCACCAGCTTGCCTTCGATGTAAAAACCGAGCTTGCTGACGGAAGACACGCTAACCGTGCCATCCGGCAACAGGTTGATGCGCGCATGGTGATAGCTGACGCCTGAATCGGCGAGGAATATATCCTGGTCGGTAGCACGTCCGATCTCGATCGACTGTTTGGCGATCGTCTTTTCGCTTTCGGTAACTATGCCCTTGCGTTTATGGGCGATATGGCGGATATGGGCTTTCACGGCTACCAGTAGAAAAATACGGAGATGATGTGCGCGATCAGTGCAGCGAGCAGCGCGAAGGATAGCGGGACGTGGAAATACAGCCAGATATCCATGAAGGCCTGAATTTGCAGGTTACGACGCAGCTGTTTAACCAGTCCGGTTTTCTGTCCAATCAACAAATCTGACAGGCGTCGCGTTGCATCACCCTTGTCGAGTGCACCACTGGCGATATTACTGGCCATGAACATCATGGTGCTGCCACCGAGATAGGTATCATCCGCGTCAGGTCCGGGTGATTTTTTCGGCTCCAGGCTGAGGCCTTTTACCTGCCGCGTCTTGCCGCGTGCGAACAACAATTGCCAGGCATTGCCACCGATTGCGCTGCGACGAATGCTTTTGATGACCTCGTCGTGGGTTTCCGGATCGATTTCGGCGGCCAGCAGCAGTGCCTGCCGATCAATTTCCTGAATCTGACGGATCAGTGAGTCGGCGGTTGATTCACCGCTGTCTTCGGTCATCACCCGGGGGAAGTGCAGGTAACAATAGACGCCCACCATGCCGCTGAGGATCACCAGCATCATCAGCACATAGGTAAAGGTGTGCATGTTCCAGCCGAATTGAAAGCCGGTGTGTAACGTGACCACGGTGATCAGGCCGAGACCGAGATAGATGTGCGCCGACAGCCAGCCATGCACCGTTCCCATGCGCGAACGATAGCTGCGTTTGCGGATGCCGAACCACATCAGCCACAGAATCAACACGGCGCCGACGGTGCCCAGCGTATAGCCGAGCCATGTGCTGCCATTGGGCGGCATGGCCGGTTCGTGCATCCAGTAGGCGACAATCGACGCAATACAGATGACGCTGCACCACCAGAGGTAGCGGGAGCGACGAAAGCTTAATATGGACTGATGCATTAGCGTTCCCCTGCATAAGCGGGAAGTTGATCAGGTTTGATGCGCAGTGCGGCTCCGGTAGGGCAGGCGCGCACGCATGCGGCTCCGCCCTTGAGATCCTTGCACATATCGCATTTCACCGCCTTCTTGATCGCATCGGGATCCTTCGTCAGCTTGTTCGCCGGCGCCTGGCCGGGCCCGCTGCCGAGTCCGAACAGTAACCAGGAAACCAGCCCCGGCTTCTTAGGTGGTGCGACCGCCATCTGGATGACACCGTAGGGACAGTTGCGCTGGCAATTACCGCAGCCTATGCAGTTGTCCGCAACGAACACTTCGCCGTCAGGCGCGCGCCTGATGGCATCTGGCGGGCAGTCTTTCATGCAGTGCGGGTGCTCGCAGTGGCGGCAGGACGTCGGTACGTGAATCGAGGCGTAGGTGGGGCCCGCCTCGCGGTCGAGGCGCGAGGTGCCGCCATGGGTTTCGGCGCAGGCCTTTTCACAGTTGTCGCAGCGCACGCAGAGCGACTCGTCGATCAACAGCACGTCGGTAGCCTCGCCGACACCCTGGCTGATCAGGAACGATATGATGCTGCCACGACCCATGTGCTGCGCTGTCATGTTGGTCGACAGGCGACGTTTGTACTCGGCCGATATCTGTTCTTTCAACTGCGCATCCTGATCGAGCAGGAACTGAAAATTTTCGGCTGACAGCTGAATCGTTTCGGTGGCGACAGCCGCGCGCACCGTCGCGGTACGCTGACTTTTCCCCATCAAACCCATCTCACCGATGTAGTTGCCGGCAGGCAGATAAGATAATGTTGTCTCGTTGCCACCGATCATTCTTGAAATCGTGACCGAACCGCGCCGGATTACGTGCAGGCTGTCGGCATCGGCCCCCTCGTGGAAGATTTCCTCGCCGGCCTTGTACTGGGTCAGTTGCGCCGAGGCTGCAACCTTTTCGAGGTCCTCGATGCGCGAGGTTTTGGCAAACCGGGTTTGCAGCGTCCTGACGATGAAAGCCTCGTCGATGATGCGCTTCACCGAGGCCACCGAGTGAATCAGCTTGTTCATCAGGCGGCGCGGGGTTTCCACCAGGGTGCATTCCGCGCCGGCGCGAATATTGGCCGAGCGTCGCCGTCCGGATAACAGGCTCATCTCGCCGAAAAACTGCCCCTTGCCCAGTGTAATGGTCTTGCTTGGGTCGTTTTCATCGATTTCGATCTCGACCGTGCCGGCGATGATGCAGTAAAAGCTGTTGGTGTAATCGTCCTTCCTGAACACGTAATCGCCGGCATCGGGCGCGCGGATATCACTATCGAGGAAAAATTCGCGCAACTGCAGCACGGTCATGCCACCCAGCAGGGGGACGCGTTTCTGAATAACACGAATTGCGACGGCAACCTTGGGTTTGCCCTGCAGCAGGTCGAATTTGGCCTGCAGCAGATGCTCGTCGGCAGGGTCGATGTTATTGCCCTCGATATATTCGACGACCTCGTAGCCCTGATTCATGCATTGTTTGATCAGCGGGTAGCCGCCGAGCGCGCCGATGATATAAATGCCGGGTACGTTGGTCTGGTACTGGTCACTGAGTTCAGGGATGGCTTCGCGGTCTTCGCTGGGAAACTCGATACCGCAGGATTCGATAAAACGCCGCGGTGGAATGGCGCCAAGGCGGGCGATAATGCGGTCGCAGGGAACTTCTGCCTCACCGTCCGGAGTATCCAGGGTCAAAATGGCTTTCTGAGTGCTATCTTCCGGCAGCATTTCAAGCCTGGCTGAATTAGAGGAATAAAAGCATTCGATCTCGCCTTTTTCGATCTTGTCGAGCATGGCGGCGTTATTGGCCTCCTTGGCTCTGTCGAATTCGGCGTTGCGATTGACGATATAGACGGTGTTGTGTTTGCACAGCGCGATGGCATTCTCGATACCGGCATCACCGCCACCGATGACGATGATGTGTTCATCCTCGTACTCTTCGGGATCGTCCAGCGTGTACTGCACCACCGGCAGGTCTTCGCCGGGGACACCGAGCGTTCGCGGATTGCCCTGCACACCGATGCCAAGTACTACGGTTTCGGCTTTGACGATCTCACCCTGTTTGAGCTTGATTTCAAAGGCGCCGAGTTGTCCTTCAATGCCAACCACTTCGGCATCGAGGCGAACGTTGGCGCCGTGGGTTTCCAGCCCCGATTCCCAGCTGCCGAGAACGACTTCACGCTTGCTGGCGGTAAATTCGAGCGGACTGCGCAGTGGCAAAATGCCCGGCTCGTCCATGACGTGCTTGCCTTTCTGGTAGCGGAAGATGGTGTTGGAGATGTGCGATTCGCCTTCGATCAATATGTGCGAAAGGCCCATTTCTGCCGCATGTGCAGCGGCACTGAGGCCACCCGGCCCGGAACCGATGATTGCAACACGATAGACTTCATTGCTCATATTGCCGGCGAGTATCTGGTCAGACGGCGAGTAGATGAAGAAGGCGGGGAAGCCCGCCGGAACACCGCTATTAGCCGTGAAATCCAGATAAAATCAAGGTTTCTATGCAAACCAAACAACCGGAACGCCCCTATTTTTTAGTTATTAGTATATATTTATTATGTTCCTATTAAATACCAGCTTCCCCAAACATTCAACGAATCATATCGATTTACGCAGAATAGATGAGAGCGTGGGCGGGGGTTGAATGCGGTGTTACGATGGCCGCCCGATCAGCCTTCGAGGCGCAGGCTCCTGATCACCGTGGAGTAGCTTGAACGGCTGTCATCGCCGTCAATGGAAAGCCATATAGCGATTACCTTGCGGGGTTTATCGAGGGTGTGGCTCATGGCGAAATCACCCGGTTTATCCAGCAACCAGACGTTATTTTCGTAGATCAGGTCAGACAGCGGATGCTGGCGCTGCTGCCCCAGTATGGCGCTCCCCTGTACGGCATTGAGGAAGTAGATGTTTTCGACACCACTGCCTTGCGGCGCAAGTTCGAATAATGTTTTTATCCAGTTGGCGCTGAACAATTTCTGGACTCCGTTGAGGGTTTTGTCACCGGCCACCACCAGTCCGATCCTGAGGCTGAAGTCATCGCTGCCCTCGAGACCCTGTTTATTCGCGTCGAGCGCGAGCAGTTCGCTCAGTGAGCCGGTAACCTCGACCCTGCGTACCAGGCGCGGCTGGTCGAGAGGGTAGATGACCGGGCTTGCCGATCCCGTGACGTTGACGGTCATTCCCTGTTGCGAAAAAACGACTCGATTAGGTTCGATTTTGCTGTATTGCAACAGTTGCCAGTTATCCACCTGCTGGAGGGGTACGGCGAAAGCAGCAGCGCAGATCATGGTTTTGAAGTTCATTGAATGCTCTGACCAGGGTGGAAGGTTAAAAGTTCTATGGCTTATGGTAGTGCATGGTTTTTTTGGGGCCTGGTTTACCGGGTCTGATTGCAGTGACGATCCGCGCGGGTGTTTATCGATCCGGGGTGGCCTATAATAAATTATTTAATCGATCGAGTCCTGGCGTGCTGCAAATCTCCCGCAATCTGGCTATTCCCGAAGAGGAAATCGAGATGACTGCTATTCGCGCGCAGGGTGCGGGTGGGCAAAATGTCAACAAGGTGGCCTCGGCGATTCATTTGCGCTTCGATATTCGCGCTTCCTCGTTGCCGGAAGTCTACAAAACCCGGTTACTGGCGCTTTCCGATCAGCGTATCAGCAAAGATGGCGTGGTTATCATCAAGGCCCAGCAGTTCCGCACCCAGGAAAAAAACCGTCTGGCTGCGCTTGATCGTCTGCGCAGCTTGATAGCCTCGGTAATGGTTGTGCAGAAATCTCGTAAACCAACCCGGCCGACGCGCAATTCTCAGCTCAGGAGGCTCGACAGCAAGACCCGACGTGGCAGGTCCAAGCAGTTGCGTGGGAAAGTGTCCGAGTGAGATGGTATGAGTAAACTTTTGGCCACCTGATCAGGTGGCTTCAGGTTGCTGATGGGCAGTGAGTTCTGGACCGCGAGTGGATCTTTGCGGCCGCTGTCGGTGGATGGTGATAGCTCAGTATTTATGCGAGACTCACCTCGTTCTTTTGTTCCTGAATTAATCGATGGCAACTGACATTAACCCACTACTCAAACAAATCGAAGCGGTGGTCGGCAAGGGCGGGCTGCTAAGTGGTAGCCAGCTCGCGGGCCGCAGTGCCGGTATCTGGTCAGGTGCTGAACTTGAGGCATTGGCGCTGGTGCGCCCGGGCTCGACCGCAGAGGTCGCGGAAGTGATGAAGCTTTGTCATGCGGCGGGCCAGGTGGTAGTCCCGGCGGGTGGCATGACGGGTCTGGCCGGCGGTCATGAATCTACCCATTCCGATATCGTGCTGTCGACCGAGCGTATGAACCGTATTGAATCAATGGATGCGGATTCACGTTACATGACCGTGCAGGCCGGCGTGATACTGCAAACCGTGCAGGAGGCTGCTGACGATGCCGGGCTCATGTTTGCGCTCGATCTCGGTGCCCGCGCCTCCTGCACCATCGGTGGCAATATTGCGACCAATGCCGGTGGCGTGCGCGTGCTGCGTTTTGGCATGATGCGCGAGCAGGTGCTCGGCCTTGAAGTTGTGCTCGCCGATGGCAGCATCGTTTCATCGATGTTCAACGTGTTGAAGAACAACACCGGCTACGACCTGCGGCAGATGTTCCTTGGCTCGGAAGGGACGCTTGGAATTGTGACGCGTGCGGTGCTGCGCCTGCACGAGGCGCCGCTTGCGATCGAGACCGCGTTGCTGGCGGTGCCTTGCTGGAAGCGGGTGATGAAGCTGTTGCGTTACTTCGACGCCGCGCTGCCCGGAGCCCTGGCGGCCTACGAGGTGCTGTGGCGCGATCACTATCAACTCAACACCGGCCTTCACTCGAGTGTGGATGCACCGCTTGATACCGACGAACCTTACTACGTGCTACTCGATGTGTTTATCTCCGACCACGAGCACGGACGCGATAAACTCGAAGCCCTGCTGATGGCTGCACTGGAAGAGGGTGAAATCAGCGATGGAGTGCTGGCGAGCTCGGAAGCCGAACGCGCCAGCTTCTGGCAGATCCGCGAGAATTTTGCACCCGAGCAGGCTTGCTACGACAAGATCTACGGTTACGATGTCAGCCTGCCGCTGGAGGCCATGGAAACCTATGTTGACGAAGTGCGAGCCGCGTTGCTGCAGCGGTTTGCTGATGCGGCACTGTACGCCTATGGTCACATCGGAGATGGAAATCTGCATTTTTCAATCTATCCCGGAGCACAACGCGTGCGCGATGCTGTCGATGAAATTGTTTACTCTCCTTTGAAGGCTTTAAAGGGTTCGGTCTCGGCCGAGCACGGTATCGGCCTCGAAAAAAAGGCTTACCTCGGCTATACCCGCAGTGCCAATGAGATTGACCTGATGCGCCGTACCAAGCGCATGATGGATCCCGCCAATATCCTCAACCCAGGCAAGTTGTTTGATCTTTAATTACCTGGCTGAGGCGCATGCTGTTGTTGCATGATGCTGGGCTATCCTGCTCTGCCCGGCAGGGGTGGCAATGCCAATGGGCATATGCTTTACGGCACTAATTCGATTCGCCTCGAGGTTGCCTGTGAACAGGCCATCGACGAGCAGTGGAAGGGTGGTTTTTACGGTGAAAATCTGCTGGCGAAGGCAGAGAAGCCTGGGGTTTTAGCGCTCTGACCGCAGTCCTGAGCGAGCGCTAGCATAGCCCGAAGCTGTGCGCTGCAAAAGTTACGGTGCCCAGTAAACTTCAAGCGGGGTCGCGGCGTTGATGAAGAGGCTGATCGGCATCAGTGTCGCATCGTCACAGGCAGCGGCCTGTTGCAGGACTTCCCATTTGTCGGTGCCGGCAATGAGCAATATCAATCGTTCGCTTTGCAGGATGCTCCAGGGCGTCATGGTCATGCGCTCTACCAGGGTGCCGGTAACCGCGGACTGACGGGCGCGAATCGGGGCGCAATGCTGTTCTGCCGCGAACGCCTCGCTGAGCCCCTGCGCCTGTGGAAACAGGGACGCGGTATGACCGTCGGGCCCCATGCCGAGCAGGCAGATACTGTGTGGTAATGGCAGTTTGGCGTAGTCGAGATTGCATGCCTCGGCGCCTTCAAAAGGTGACGCGGCGCTGTTCTTCATGCCGGTAAATTGTGCCACCGCGGCCTGGTTTATGAGTAACGATTCAGCTAGCAGGCGTGCATTGCTGGCGTCATTATCAGCGTCTACCCAGCGTTCGTCGACGAGCGCGACATGGACTTTTTTCCAGTCAACTTCGGCTTGCGAGAGGCGTCGATAAAGCGGGGCCGGAGTGGACCCTCCAGAGAGCAACAGGCTGGCGGAACCCTGGCGCTTTAATGCTGCCTCAATGTCTTCGGTGAGTGCCGCGTAAAGAGCGTCGAACATAGCTTCACGGTTGTCAAACTGCCTTGCCTGAATCGTCATTGTCCCTGTTTCCCTGATCGGTCTGCTGTTGCCTGCTTAGCTATTCTCGGCCTGTGCAATTGCGCGATGCACGTCCTGCGCCAGTTGCCTGATGCGGTCCCAGTCATGATTTTTTACTGCGCTTGCCGGGCACACCCAGGATCCGCCGGCACAGATGACATTGGGCAGGCTGAGGAAGTCGATGAAGTTCTGTACGTCGATGCCCCCGGTTGGGCAGAAGCGAAGATCGGGTAAAGGCCCGCTCATGGCCTTCAGCATACCGATGCCGCCCGCCTGTTTCGCCGGGAATAACTTGAGGGCGCTGAACCCCTGTTCATGGGCATGCATTGCTTCACCCGGTGTAAATACCCCGGGCAGAAAGGGGATGTCGACCTGGCGACTCGCAGCCAGCAAAGTGTCGGTTAATCCGGGGCTTACCGCAAAGCGGGCGCCGGCCTCCAGCGCCTCGCGGAATTGTTCGGGCCGGGTAACAGTGCCAACGCCGACGATTGCGCCCGTAACCGATTTGCTGATGTCGCGAATGGCCTGCATAGCAACGCTGCTGCGCAGCGTGACTTCGAGCACGGGCAGGCCGCCTTCGACCAACGCCCGTGCCAGTGGCACCGCCTGTTCGATATCATCGACCACGATGACCGGAATGATCGGCGATTGAGCTAGAATTTCGTCAATGTGCATGAATTTTTACCGGTTGAGATGCCTCGGCAGGCATGGGTTCTTCAGTATAGATGCTCATCGCACCCTGTTCTGCGCCACTGACGCGAGCGCGAAAGCCATCGAACAGCTCACGACCCATTCCCCAGGCTTCTGCTTCGGGGTCATTACCTGCGGGCAGGCGGGCCCCTAGCTCGGCATCGCTGATGTTCAGGCTGAGTTGACCATTGCGTGCATCCAGCAGGATTTCATCCCCGCTTTGAATGCGCGCTATCATGCCGCCGGCCTTGCTTTCCGGGGTTAGATGAATCGCGGCGGGGATTTTACCGGAGGCGCCTGACATGCGACCATCGGTTACCAGTGCCACGTTGAAGCCTTTGCTCTGCAGCACCCCGAGCGGCGGCGTCAGTTTGTGCAATTCGGGCATGCCGTTGGCCCGCGGCCCCTGGTTGCGCACCACGGCAATGAAGTCGCGCTCAAGTTCCCCAGCTTCGAAAGCCTGCATGACCTGCTCCTGGTTTTCGAAAACGATAGCCGGGGCGCGCACCACCTGATGCTCGGGTTTGACCGCCGAGATCTTGATCATCGCACGCCCCAGGTTGCCTTCGAGCAGTTGCAGTCCGCCGCTTGCGGAAAACGGGCTGGCGCTACCGCGCAGAATATTCGCATCACCGCTCACGTTTGCCGCTGGACGCCAGCTGAGCTTGCCCTCGTCTATCCAGGGTTCTTCGGCATAACGATCCAGCCCGTGACCGACAACGGTTTCTACATCATTGTGCAGGTAACCGGCATCAATCAATTCGCGAATCATGAAACCCATGCCACCAGCAGCATGAAACTGGTTAACGTCGGCCTCGCCGTTCGGATAAACACGTGACAGCAGGGGCACGATGTTCGACAGTTCGTTGAAATCATTCCAGTCGATCAAGATGCCCGCGCAGCGGGCGATGGCCACCAGGTGCAGGCTGTGGTTGGTGGAACCGCCCGTGGCCAGTAGACCGACGATGGCGTTGACAATGGTCTTTTCATCGACCACTCGACCGACAGGAGTAAACTCTTTGCCCAGATGAGTGATGGCGGCGGCGCGTTTGGCCGCGGCGCGTGTCAACTGCTCGCGCAGGTCGGTACCCGGATTCACAAAAGCAGCGCCCGGCAGGTGCAGTCCCATGACTTCCATCAGCATTTGATTGCTGTTTGCGGTGCCGTAAAAGGTGCAGGTGCCGGGGCCATGATACGAGCGCAGCTCGGCGGCGAGCAGTTCGTCGCGACCAATCTTGCCTGCGGCGAACAGCTGGCGGATTTGCGCTTTCTCGTCGTTCGGCAAGCCGGAAGTCATCGGCCCGGCGGGCACGAAGATGGCCGGCAGGTGGCCGAAGCAAAGCGCCGCCATCAACAGGCCGGGTACAATTTTGTCGCATACCCCGAGGTACAGGGCCGAGTCGAAACTGTTGTGTGATAACGCCACGGCCGCGGACAGTGCGATGGTGTCGCGGCTGAACAGCGAGATTTCCATGCCGGGCTGTCCCTGGGTGACGCCGTCGCACATCGCCGGCACGCCGCCCGCGAACTGGGCAACGGCATTTACTTCGCGCGCCGCCTGTTTGATGATCTCGGGATATTGCTGCAAGGGCTGATGTGCGGACAGCATGTCGTTATATGCCGAAATGATCGCGATACTGGGTTGACGCATTTCCACCAGGATATTCTTGTCGAGCTGGGGAAAAGCGGCGAAAGCGTGGGCCTGGTTGGTGCAGGACAGCGATTTGCGCACCGGGCCCTTTGCGATCGATGTCTCCATGCGCTGCAGATAAGCCGCGCGGGTGGCTGCGCTGCGTTGGCGGATGGTGCGCGTAACGGCATCGACGGTTGCGTTGAGTTGAGGCAAGGCGTAGAGATCTCTAAGAGTGACGGTAAACGACAAATGTAGCAAAACTACAAAATATGCGCAAACTAATTGTTAGGCATTACTCGGTTTGATCCGGCCCGCCCCCGCCTGTGTTGTAGTTAAAAATTATATAAATCAACACTATGCAGGTAAATTTTGAAAGAGTTTGGCTGTCTTTGCGAAATAACGGTTCACAAAAATGTAAATTTACTAGATAATATTCTACAAGTTATATCAATTCACTATTTGAGGGCGAGGAATCTTGGTCACGGTTAATCCATTTGATCTGGTTATCTTTGGCGCCACAGGCGATCTGGCGGCACGTAAACTGTTGCCTGCCCTTTATCATCGCCATTGTGCCGGGCAGTTGCCGCAGCAGGCGCGTATCGTTGCGCTCGGCCGCAGAGACCTTTCGAGCGAGGCCTATATCGCCTTCATCGCCGACAAGAGCCAGAAGTACATTACCGAGCAATATTTTTCGACCGACGACTGGCGTGATTTTATTGCGCGCATCGATTATCTCAAGCTGGATGCTGGTTCCGATGAGGACTTCGCGCGTCTTGCCGCGCATTTGCAGGACGCCGAGAAGCGCATCAGGGTTTTCTATCTGTCGACTTCGCCGAAGTTGTTCGCGGGTATCTGTGAACGCCTGGCGAGTAGTCAGCTCGTCAAAGCCCACTCGCGCGTGGTGCTGGAAAAACCACTGGGTCACGATCTCGAAAGCGCAGACCAGATCAATGCCTGCGTAGAGTCGGTGTTTAGCGAGCAGCAAATCTACCGTATCGATCATTACCTCGGCAAGGAAGCGGTGCAGAACCTGCTGGCCCTGCGCTTCGGCAACTCGATTTTTGAGCCGCTATGGCGCCACGGTCAGATCCGCGATGTGCAGATTACCCTGGCGGAGCGGATTGGCGTTGAAGGTCGCGGTGAATTCTATGATTCCACTGGCGCCCTGCGCGACATGGTGCAGAATCATTTGATGCAATTGCTGTGCATCGTCGCCATGGAGCCGCCGATCAGTATGGATGCCGACAATGTACGTGATGAAAAGCTCAAGGTTATCCGCTCGCTGGAACCCTATACCGCCACTACCGTCAAAACCGATACGGTTCGAGGCCAGTACGCTGCCGGTGAGGTTGATGGCGAGTCAGTGCCGGGTTACCTCGACGAAGCGGGTATCGACGATGCCAGCCACACGGAAACCTTTGTCGCGCTCAAGGCGAAAATAAACAACTGGCGTTGGTCGGGGGTGCCGTTTTACCTGCGCACCGGCAAGCGCATGCATGAACACGTCACCGAAGTGGTGATCAGTTTTTATTCACTGCCGCATGCGATATATCCCGCGGTGGATGCCTGCGAAAGTGTCAATCGACTCTATATCAGGCTGCAGCCGCATGAGCGGGTGGAATTGCATCTGATGGCCAAGCAGGCTGGCGACAGGAACATACTCAAGCCGGTCAAGCTTGACCTGGATCTTACCGGCAGCAATGAGCGCCATCTTGACGCTTATGAGCGCCTGTTGATGGACGTGGTGCGCGGCAATCAAACCCTGTTTGTGCGCCGTGATGAATTGAATGCGGCCTGGAAGTGGGTCGAGCCGATCATGCAATCCTGGGATAGCAGTAGCGCAGGACCGGAACCTTATGTCGCCGGCAGCAGCGGGCCTGACAGAGCGGGAGACTTGATAGAAGCGGGCTCGGTTGGCTGGATCGAGGATTGCTGAGAGCGATCATGCTGCAGGATATTGAAAGCGCTCAACAGAACATGACTCGTGCCGAAAAGAAGGTGGCGCGCGTGGTGCTCGCCAGCCCCTACCGGGCGTTGCGTAAATCGATCGGTTTGCTGGCGAGCGAATCCGGGGTGAGTGAACCCACGGTAATGCGTTTCTGCCGTATGCTCAAATGTACCGGCTTTCAGGATTTCAAGTTGCAGCTGGCCCAGGACCTGGCGACGGGGGCTCATTTCAGCGAGACGCGCCTGACGGCCGATGAATCCGCGCCAGACCTGATAGCCAAGGTTATCGATAGCGGTATTGCGTCGCTGATCAAGGTCAGGGATTCGCTGCCCCCGGACCAGGTAAAAAGCGCCATTGACATCCTGGCCAGTGCTGATCGTATCGAATTCTATGGTCTCGGCGGTTCCGGTATCGTCGCCCAGGATGCCCAGCACAAGTTCTTTCGCCTCGGCGTACCGGTGGTCGCCTACTCGGATCCCACCGTGCATTCGGTTTCCGCGTCCTTGCTGGCACCGGGTTGTGTGATCGTCGCAATTTCTCAAAGCGGTGAAACCCGGGACATCATCACCAGCACCGAGCTTGGTCTCGCGGCAGGCGCCCAGGTGATCGCGATCACCGCTGCTGGTTCGCCTCTGGCGCAGCTGGCGAGCCTGTGCCTGCCGATGAATTCGTTACAGGATGAAGACTTTTACGCGCCGATAAAATCACGTATGGGGCACCTCGCCATTATCGATTTACTCGCCGTTGGCGTGGCGCTGAGTCGTGGTCCGGATTTCAAGATGGCGGACGGACGCCTGCGCCAGGCGCACTTGCGTTCGCAAAAAAATAGTTTTTGATGAACAGATGATGACGATCAGTAGCCCGATGCGTAGAGGTATTCTGTAATGCCGGCACCACAGTACAGTCTGGTAGCGGACATTGGTGGCACCAATGCGCGTTTCGCCATGGTTGCCGATGGCACTTCAACAACCATTGAGCCGCGCAATTTGCGCTGTGCCGATTACGCGACCATCGTCGATGCGACGCTGGCCTATCTCGACCTGGTGGCGCTCGGCAAGGCCTACCAGGCGGCGATATCGATCGCCTCGCCGGTGACCGGTGATGCGCTCAATATGATGAATCACAGCTGGAGTTTCAGCGTGAGCGAGACGCGCGCAGCGCTTGGATTGTGTCATCTCAAAGTGCTTAACGATTATACGGCGCTGGCGCTGGCGCTACCTGAATTGCGCGACGATCAGCGCCTGCAGGTGGGTGAAGGGCAGGGCCTGGCAGGTCATCCGATCGCCGTGCTCGGTCCCGGCACCGGCCTCGGCGTTTCCGCGGTTGTGCCCGCGGGCAACCACTGGGTGCCACTGGAAGGTGAGGGCGGTCATATCTCTTATGGCCCGCTCAACGCGCGCGAGCAGGAAATCATAGGAATAATGCGCGAAAGACTCGAGCATGTTTCAGCTGAGTCGCTGGTATCAGGCCGTGGCCTGACTTTGATTTACGAAGTGATAACCCGGCTCGACCAGGGTGAGGGTGTCAAGCTGAGCCCGGGTGAAGTATCGCAACGCGCACTCGAGTTCGAGTGCCCGATGGCGATCGAAACGCTTTCCATTTTCTGTAATATTCTCGGTACGGTCGCGGGTAACCTTGCGCTGACGCTTGGCGCGCGCGGTGGTGTTTACATCGGTGGTGGCATTATCCTGCGCCTTCTCGATTTTTTTGCGCGCTCCGGATTTCGCGAACGTTTCGAAAAACACGGCAGGTTAACCTCTTACCTGCGCAGTATTCCGACCTATGTCATCAACACCGATTATCCCGCCCTTATCGGCGCGGTAGTTGCGCTGAATGATGCCTATGCAAATGTCGGAGTTGTCAGTCACGATCAGGTTAAGTGCTAACCTGGCAATCCTTTTTTTTACAGCCAGATCATGGATGGGTGCAACAAGAATTACGTGCTGAGTTTTGTTTTCGAGGCTTTTGATAAACCCTGGAAGGTCTCGCCCGATCCGACCGAACCGGAAAGCATTGGGTGATTTTCACCGTGTAGCTTGAGCCAAAGCTGTTGATGCATGAGCTTGATGACCACCTCCGGCCACATCGATCCGCTGTCGAATGGTCAGCCCAGGATGTTTAGACTAGAACGATTGTTCTCTTTGGGCGATTAAAGCCGGATCAGGCCGCGACTTCGTCGCTAGCTGGTTCGCGACTCGTGTCGCGGGCTATCAGATGAGCGTCCAGAGCCACGTGCCGATTTTCCAGGGTTCGACCTTCGATCAGATTTTCCAGCATGGCGAAGGCACGTGCGGCGATATCATTGACGGGTACAGAAACGGTGGTCAGCGGCGGCGTAATCTGGCGCGCAATATCGATATCGTCGAAACCGACAACGCTCATGCCACGAGGTACTTTGATGCCTTTCTGCTGCAGCTTGTTGATGGCCCCCAGTGCCATTGAATCATTGGCGCAAATTATCGCTGTTGGTTTGTCACTGAGCGACAGGAGGTAATCTGCTCCGCTGATACCTGAGTCGAACGTGTAATCTCCGCGAAACACCAGCGCCGGATCTATCTCAACGCCATGTTTGATGAGGCCGCTCTTGTAACCTTCATAGCGGTTTTTACCGACGTCTGAATCTTCCTGTCCGATCATGAAACCGAGACGTCGATGACCCAGTCCGCACAGGTAATCAACCGATTCGACCTGAGCGCTGAAGTTATCGATGATCACCGAAGGGATGGTTTTATCGGCGACACTGTTGTCAATCACCACCACCGGCACTATCGCCTTGATTTCCTGAATCAGGTTTTCCACGCGCAAGAAGCTGCTGGCGATAACACCATCGAGTTTTCCCAGCACCGAGCGCAGGGTGGATCCGCTGGTTTCGGTGAAATAGACGAGTGCATAACCTTTGCGCGCCGTCTGTTTCTCCAGCGCGTTAAAAATCATCGAGTAGTAGGGACTGGAAAGGCCGCCAGCAATCCTATGGTCTAGAAAATAACCGACGGTCCGTGTGCGTGGTTTCTGCGTCTTTAGATCGGCAACATAAGTGCCTCTGGTGGGTAGCCTGTAGAGTAGGCCTTCGCTGACCAGGTTATCGATCGCCTTGCGTATCGTCATGTACGAAAAACCCAGTTCGCGTGCCAGTGCGCGCTCCCCGGGCAGTTTGTGGATAACCTGGCGTTGCTTGATAGCCTGTTTGATATGATCTTCGACCAGCCGGTATTTCGGTATCGTGGTGTTCATAGTCAGTGTCCTTTGCATAAGTGCTACAGGTCTGTCGTGTGGACTATGCCTGATTCGAACCGGGTTTAGTAATGTATCGGGTTGGTAGCCATTGTGCAATTTCACTGCATTTGTAGCAGATTGATATCTGCTACATAGCTTTTGCCTGAATTCCAGCCATTAGTGCTGTAATCCTGGCTAGAGCAATGAAAATATCGCCAGCGCCACCACCACCAACATGGCCGTTGCCATCCCCGCATTGATGATGAAATGGGTCCGTGGACTCAGGTCGAGTTGGTTGACACTGTTGCCGGCCATCAGCCACAGCAGGTGGATCGGTATCCAGATCAGGTTGATGATCAGGAACTTGAGCAGGGTCTCCAGCCACAGTGATTGTGGCAGTAAAACGAAGCCGCTGAACCAGGTCAGGTTCACCGCGTAGGCCTTGGGGTTGATCAACTGCAACAGCAGGCCCGCGCGCAGTCCGGGTTTGGTGGATGCCGAAATGAAGGCGATGCGTCGCCCGGCGCAGGCGATGCGTATGGCGAGGTAGAACAGGTAAACGGTCGAGAGTATCAGCAATACATAGCGCGCCCAGTCGTTGGCGAGAATGATGGCAGCCAGCCCGGAAACCACGATAAGCGCGACCAGGTTGGTGCCGATCCACAGTCCAGTTACGTAGCGCAGACCGGCGCGGAAGCCAAACGCAGCACCGACTCCGGCGGTGGATAACACACCGGGTCCGGGGGTTACCAGCAGCAGTAATACGGCGAGGCAGAAAGCGATCATGGGCGGCGATTCTATCCTAAATCGGGGGCAGCGGGTAAAGCTCTTGCCTGGGCCTATGAGGCCTGGTTCCCAGGCTTAATCTGTGTCTTTCCGGTGCACGGGAGCGTGCTAACTGGAATCTGCATAAAACCTGCCATCACTAAATATCGAATAACAGAGGAGGTCGCGCCATTGTGCTCAGGTTTGTCGGTCCAGGCGTCGATTGACTTATTCTGGAGGAGGGGTGGTCGGTCGGTTTAGGGCAATCAGTTGCGTAGCAACCGGCAAGCGACTGCCGTTTACCTTTTGTCCGCGGGCGGGCATGCAGTAGAATGGCCTGTCTTGATCACCATGCAGGCTACATTAATGACCAGATCTCCCAGCTCTACACCCCCGGCCGATGCAGCCGCACGTCGCGCTGCGCCTGCGCTGGTTTGCTATGAAGTTGACCGCTTGCCGCCGTCAGACCTGGAATTGTACCGGCAGGCGCGGGAGACCATGAGCAAGGTATCGGAGGTTATCGTGCCACCACGTGACGGTAACTGTTTCGACGTGCCGGCGGGCTCGTTTTTTCGTATCACCAGTGTCGAGGGTTCGCAGGTCGGCGATCTCAATCTGTGGAATCTTCACGACCTCAGTGAACGTTTTTTCAGTGGCAAGACGCGCCAGTTGCACGCAACGCACGTGACTACCGGTGATCGCCTGTGGAGTACCTTGCCCGGATTGCGGCCGCTGGCGACGATCACCCACGATACCCTCGACTGGTACGGTTGGGATGAGGATGGCGGTGGCGTGCACGATGTTATCGGCACCCGCTGTGATCCCTATACCAATTACCTGCTGAAGGAAGTTGACTACCATTACTGCTGTCATTCCAACCTGACGCGCGCGCTCGCCGCGAAGACCGGGATGACCCTCGGGGAAGCTGAATTGCATGTGCACGACGTTATGAATGTGTTCATGTGCACCGGGTTTACGCTCGACACGCACCAGTACTTCATGAAGGCGAGTCCGGTACGGCCGGGTGATTACATCGAGTTTTTTGCCGAGATCGATTTACTCGGCGCGTTGTCGGCCTGCCCTGGTGGTGATTGCGGCAGCAGCAATTCCGATGACAGCGCAAATTGCTATCCGCTCAAAGTTGAAATCTTCGAGCCGGCCAAAGGCAGCCTGCAGGGCTGGAAATCACCCGAGCGCAGTGGCTATTCGCGTACGCACGGCAGCTAACTCCTGAATCCGAGCTGTTCGGTGTCGAGCCGGTGTTCAGCGTCGAGGTAAGGCGGAAAGATCCTGTACCCAGGATTGCGCTGAAGCACAATAGTATTGCTGGCGTGGTGGCAGTTGATCGCGCTGCGTTATCGCCCCGACACGAAGTCCGAGCATTCCGCTTTGGCCATCGATCGGTCCCGCGTAAACAGGCGTTCCACAGTGCGGACAAAATGTCTGCTGGCGCGGCGTGCCATCCTCGGCGATCTTGATGTAGGTGGTGAGTTCTCCGCCAAGCAGGCGGAAACTGTCGCCACTCACGGGTGCTACGCTGCGGTAAGCCGATCCCGACAGCGTCTGGCAATCTGTACAGTGGCAGAGCAACACCTGGTCGGGGTCGACTTCGGCTTCGAAAGTGATACCGCCACAGTGGCAGCTACCGTCAATTTTCATTATTTGCTCCGTTGATGAGGGCTTGCATCGGCATTCGAGATGCCTCGGTCTGGCCAATGCCAGAGTCCGCATTGCGCCAGGTGAAATGTTAAACGGCCTGTTTATCGATGACGACTGCGATCGGTTTGACCGTCTGGTCAATAACGATAATTCACGTGAAGATTAATTGAAAGGCAAAACCGTCGGGCCGGGCAGGGCCCAGGATCGAATTTCATTGCGAAGCACAGACCTGATACCATGTCATACCGTAACAAAGCCTGTTTTGCCATGTCCGCTACCGATAATCCCGAGTCGCACAGTACCGCATCTGCTGATTTGCAGATCATTGATTCCGATATCAAGGATCTCGGTGGATTCAGCGTGCGTCGGGTTTTGCCGGCTGCTGCGCGCCACATGGTCGGCCCGTTCATTTTTTTCGATCACTTTGGTCCAACGGAGTTTGCGCCGGGTGAAGGTGTCCAGGTGCGCCCGCACCCGCACATCGGTTTGTCTACGGTGACTTACCTGTTCGAAGGCGAGATCATTCATCGCGACAGTCTCGGATACGTGCAGGCGATTCAGGCCGAGGCGGTCAACTTGATGACCGCGGGTCGTGGCATCGTGCACTCCGAGCGTGCCGGCGACGATATTGACCGGGTTTCACGGTTGCATGGTCTGCAGGCCTGGATGGCATTGCCGCAGGCGCTGGAAGAGTGTGAACCGGATTTCACCCATTACCCGGCAAACTCGTTACCGGGTTTTGATCGCGGCGGAGTTTCGATTCGTGTCATTATGGGCGAAATATTTGCTCATGAGTCCCCCGTTACCCAGTACGCACCGACGCTTTACCTCGAATGCCACTTCCCCGCGGAAACGGTGCTGACCTTGCCGCACAGCTATGATGAAATTGCCGCCTACGTGGTATCCGGAGAAATACGCGTTGGTGAGTCTGTGGTCATCGAGGGTCGCATGGTGGTGGCGTCACCCGGCAAAGTGCTGCAACTGCAAGCCACGCTCGATAGCCACGTTATGATTGTCGGTGGTGCAAGTTTTGGCAAGCGTCATATCTGGTGGAACTACGTGTCGAGTTCCGAGGAACGCATCGAAAAGGCTAAACTGGACTGGCGCAATAATTGTTTTGCCGAAGTGCCTGGCGAAACCGAATTCATTCCCCTGCCTGACTAAGATGGCCGAGGCGTGACAATTGCAACAATGAGAGGAGCAGATGGTTGAACTAAGTGAACAGGGTTGTGAGGCTTGTCGAGCGGATGCACCGCTCATCAGCGATGATGAATTGCGGCAATTGATGCCGGCAATACCCGACTGGCAGGTCGTGGTGGTGGATGGTGTCATGCAGCTGACGCGCGAATTTGCATTCAGGAATTTTGCGCAGGCGATGGCGTTTTCCAATCGGGTTGGAGACATTTCCGAGGCTGAAGACCATCATCCCGCTATTCTGACCGAATGGGGCAAGGTGACGGTCACCTGGTGGAGTCACAAAATCAGGGGATTGCACAAGAACGATCTGATCATGGCTGCGCGCACCGACCAGGCTTATGAGATTTGATGTAAAAACCCTGGTTGCGGTATTGATCGTGGTACTGGTCACGCTGTCGAGCACCCGCGTGCTAGACGACTATGTCGATGACCATACCAATGAATCGATTCGTAATGCGGCGCTTACCTATGCCACCGCGCGGGGTATCAATGGGCTGGTGTCGGTGTTGCAAAGCACGGAAGTGCAAGCCGGGGTGTTTGTCACAGGATCGATGACCATCGGTGAGGTGCTCGATCCGCTGAACGACATGATCGAACGTTTCTCGTCAGTCATGGTCTGGGTGCTGGCGTCGCTTACCGCGCAAAAACTGTTGCTGTTACTGGCGTCGCACGAGCTGTTCCTCTATCTGGTTGCGGTGCTTGGCATTACCTCCCTGTTGTTGATTTACTATGGGCGTTCGCCCGCGCAAAACCTCGTTTTCCGCTGTTTTCTGGTGACCGTGTTCCTGCGCTTTGCGCTCGGACTGGTGGTGGTGCTAAACAGCGGTGTCGACACGCT
>Ga0316196_10000135_pt1 | contig 23921 bp, 22 predicted proteins | sample Eddsed2cm_MG_FD_204938 | JGI IMG/M metagenome (GOLD analysis project Ga0316196, IMG submission 204938) | Coastal sediment microbial communities from Maine, United States - Eddy sediment 2 cm | ecosystem: Environmental > Aquatic > Marine > Coastal > Sediment | place: USA: Maine | collected... | reverse complement strand
TTGAGCGAGTCCTGAAAGGGGATACCCGGTACCGACCCTCGCGATCGAGCCCGATCGCAAGCAATCTCGCTCTTACAGAGATGCGGCAAAGAAAAAGCCCGCTCGAAGCGGGCTTTTTCGCAACCTGTCTAACAGCGTCTCAATCGTCGCCGAATCCGAAGCCCAGCAGGGCCATCAGGTTGTTGAACAGGATGAAGACGTCGGCCAGCAGGTTGGTCGCGGCCATGATGTAGTTGGTCTCGCCGTTGCGCACGATCTGCTGGGTCTGCCAGATGATCCAGCCACAGGCGATCAGGATGATCATCGTCGACAGCGCCAGGGCCAACGCCGGGATCTGCAGGAACCAGTTGAGAATGAAGGCGCCGATCACTGCGATCGTGCCGACGGCCAGGAAGGCGAACCAGGCGCTGAAGTCGCGCTTGGTATTCATCGCGTAGGCCGACAGCGCGAAAAAGATACCGGCCGTCAGGCCAAACGATGTGACGACAAGTGCGCCGCCATTGCTGTACTGGTAGAGCATGGCGTCTACGTTCGAGCCGGTGACCACACCCAGCAGGCCGGCAAAAGCGAACGCCCAGACCAAACCCCAGGCGCTGTTGCGGGTCTTGGTAATGGCGAACGACAAGGCGAAAATGCCGATCAGGAAGGGCCAGAAGCCGATTCGTACGTGCAGGGTCTGGGCTACAAAAGCCACGCCTGCCGCGAATACGAACAGCATGCCGAGCAGGGCATAGGTATTACGCAGTGTCTTGTTGACAACGGCCGTGGAAATGCGGCTGGTCGAAGATACGGTGTAAATCGAGTTGTTCATGCTTGGCAATGACTCCTGTGAATGGCTTTGCTTACCCTACAGAGACCGCAGTTTGGGATTGCGGTTCCCCGGTTCAAGTGGCGTACCTTACGCAAAAGCCAGGCGCCTGTCATGTGTCTTCGGCAAGGGCTGGAGCACGAAGCGCATTTCGGGTATCCTTGCGCGCCTCGGAGAGGTGGCAGAGTGGTTGAATGCACCGGTCTTGAAAACCGGCAAGGGTTTGTAGCCCTTCGAGGGTTCGAATCCCTCCCTCTCCGCCAGATACCCAAAAGCCCCCGTAGCGGGGCTTTTGGGTTTCTGGTGGAACGGCCGGGTAAGAATGCTCTGGCGCGAAGCGTACGGGGTTCGACAAATTCGCCGGGAGCGAATTTGGTCGCACGAAGTGCGCCCGCAGGGGCGAAACCAGGGATGGTTTCGGACAATCCCTCCCTCTCCGCCAAACCAAAAGACCGCCGTCCGGCGGTTTTTTGTAGGAAATCCCCCCTTATTTTGTCCATTCGGTCCACTGCGCTCGACCCGAGGGCAGGTGATAAGTAAGATAAATTCGCCTCACAGGGCAAAGGGGCATCGAACTTCCGAGGGGGAAACATGATCAGACTGCTGGTCGTGGACGACCATGAAGTCGTCCGTATCGGGTTACGGCATATACTCGCCGACTACCCCGCCATTCAGATCGCCGGTGAGGCCATCGACGGCGAGTCGGCACTGCGCATGAACCGGGAAATCCGACCCGACGTCGTGCTGCTGGATGTCTGCTTGCCGGGTCTTTCAGGTTTCGAGGTGACCACCCGCCTGAAGCAGGCCAGCCCGGAACTGGGCATCATCATCCTGACCGTTCACGAGCAGGCCCCGTACCCTGCCCAGCTGCTTGAAGCCGGCGCTGCGGCTTACCTGACCAAGGGCTGTCCGGCAACCGAACTGGTTCAGGCCATCAAGACGGTCGCGGGCGGGGGGCGCCACATAGGCTCGCGCATCGCCCAGCAGATGGCACTGAATTTGTTGCCCGGAGGCAGCGCATCGCCGTTTGAGAATCTCTCGGCACGGGAAATGGAGGTCATGCTGATGCTCGCGGATGGCCGCAAAATTACCGATATCGCCGAAGTGCTACACCTGAGCCCGAAGACCGTTGCCACTTACAAGTACCGGATCTACGAAAAGCTGAACACGCGTAACGATGTCGATATGGCACGGATGGCCATGCGCTACGGGGTAGTGGCTTCGGCGTAAAGCCTGCGGTCACGCCGCCCGGCTTGCGGGCGGCGGCCATTGAATCCTGCAATCGTTCTTTCCTGGGGCGCCTAGGGGCGTTCGGCCGGTTCGGCGGCAGCCGGCTTGTTGCTGACTGGTTCATTCTGGACCGGCGCCTCGGCTTTTTCTGGCGCCGCGGGTTTCAGCGTATAGATGCCCTTGGTGTCCTTGACCACCTCGACCAGCGGCCCCCCGCCCTTTGAAGCATCGGGGGCGGGCAGGGCGCGTTGCTCCTCGGGTGCCGCGGTTTCGCGCTTGGCTTCTGCTGCGGCCGGACTCTCGGCCTGTCGTTTTTCGCCGGTAGCTTCTGTCCGCTCCTCTCGCTGCTTGGTGCCCGACGTCTGGTACGGAGAGCGGCGGCGCCGGCCCTTGCGTCCCGAGTTGTCGTCTTTGGATTCCGAACCGCCGGCGTTGCCAGGTGTTTTCTGTGCATCGCCTGGGCTCTTGGCCGGCTGTTGCGGAGAACTGTCGTCAGCCTGATTTGGCGCGTTTTCAGTACGGGCCCGGCTGGTCTTTTTCCGGGGCGTTTTCTTGCGCGGCTTTCTCTTGGTTTTTTTCTGGCCTTCCGGTCTGCTTCGGTCGTCGCCCGGTTGCGCTTGCTTTTTCTTGCTCCTGCGGCGGCCGCCCCTTGAACGCCGCTCACCTTCTTTTTCAGCAGTCTTGGGCGAACGGTCTCCCCCTCCAGTGCTGGTCTTTTGGCCCGGCGCACTCTCCGGCTCGGTCCTGGAAGCTGCCTTTGGCTTGGCGGGCGCGGCAGGGGTAGCTGACTTGGTGGCTGCCGCTGCCTGGTCTGCTTCACCAGACGAAAAGAGCTTCGTGAACAGCATTCCAAAAAAGCCTTGCCGGGGCTTGTCCACTGAGGAATTCGCCAGGGCCGCCACTTCCTCGTCCGCCTCTTCACGCACGGGGACCGGTCGGGAGGGTGCTATGCGGCTGACGGCGGGAACTGGCCCGACGCCCGTAGCGGCCGATTGGGTCTGCGCATTGGCCACCAGTTCCGCCTTCGGCTCCTCGATGCGCGAATAGCTCGGATCATCGCTGACTTCCGATTTACGCACGCGATGGATTTCGAATTTTGGCCGCTCCAAGTATTCGTTGGACAGGATCATGATCGGCACGGCGTGACGCAATTCGATCTCGGCCAGCGCTTTGCGCTTTTCATTCAGCAGGAAGTTGGCGACCGTGGTCGGGGCCTGCACCAGCACCTGGCCGGTGTGCTCCTTCATCGATTCTTCCTCGACCAGCCGCAAGATCGACAGAGCCAGCGACTCGACACTGCGAATACGGCCATGACCATCGCAACGGGGGCAGGCTTCCTGGCTCGACTCGCCGAGTGACGGACGCAGCCGCTGTCGCGACATTTCCAGCAGCCCAAAGCGCGAAATACGCCCGGTTTGCACCCTGGCCTTGTCGATCTGCAGCGCATGCCGCAGCTTTTCCTCGACATTGCGCTGGTGCTTGCGGTCCATCATATCGATGAAATCGATAACGATCAGCCCACCCAAATCACGCAGCCGGAGCTGGCGGGCGATTTCGTCGGCGGCCTCCAGGTTCGTCTGATAAGCCGTGTCCTCGATGTCCGTGCCCTTGGTCGAACGGGCCGAGTTGATGTCGATCGACAGCAGGGCTTCGGTGTGATCAATGACCACCGAACCCCCCGAGGGCAGGTGAACGGTCCTGGCGAAAGCGGATTCGATCTGGCTTTCGATCTGGAACCGGTTGAACATGGGCACCGGATCGGTATAGAGCTTCAGCTTGCGGGTGTTGTGCGGCATGACCTGCTGCACGAATTCACGCGCATCTTCGAATACTTTGGGGTTGTCGATCAGGATTTCGCCGATGTCGTTGCGCAAGTGGTCACGCAACGCGCGAATAAACAGGTTGCTTTCCTGGTATATCAGGAATGGCGCCTGCTTCTCGGCCGCCGCCTTTTCGATTGCGCCCCATAACTGCAGCAGGTAGTCCAGGTCCCACTGCAGTTCCTCGGCCTCACGGCCCACTCCGGCGGTGCGCACGATGATGCCCACGTTGTCCGGCGCAAGAACGTTCTGGAGTTGCTCGCGCAGCTCCTGGCGATCGTCGCCGCTGATCCGGCGGGACACGCCGCCTGCCTTGGGGTTGGTCGGCATCAAGACGAGGTAACGACCCGCCAGCGATATGTATGTGGTCAGCGCGGCGCCCTTGTTGCCGCGCTCTTCCTTTTCGACCTGGACAATGAGTTCCTGACCTTCTTTCACGGCGTCGCGGATGGCCAGCTTGCCTTCCTTGTTCCGGGCGGAGGGGTGGTAGCACTCGGGCGAGATTTCCTTGAAAGGCAGAAATCCGTGACGCACCGAACCGAACTCGACGAAGCAGGCTTCCAGGGAAGGCTCAATCCGCGTGATGCGGCCCTTGTAGACGTTGGCTTTCTTCTGTTCCTGGGAAGGAACTTCGATGTCCAGATCAATCAGTACCTGGCCGTCGGCGACGGCCACGCGCAACTCTTCTGGCTGAGTCGCGTTGATCAGCATTCTTTTCATTGAATTTTCCTCAGGCATCCTGGCCTGAACACGCAAAGCAGGCAAGGCCAGGGGCCCGGCTGTTACGCGATTCGTGTTCCCGGCTTGCTCTCACTCGGCAGGCCAGGCTTGCCATATTCTGTTTCGTTAAACCAGCCGCCATAGCTGACGGCCCACGGCAACAGCCTCCTGGGCCGCTGCGATAATCCTTTCTTCCGGTATTCTGCGAATCCGTATCAGGAAATCGCGTCGTCCCCGGTTGCTAGTTTCGCGAAGGCAGACATTACGGAGCAGACGTTTAGACAAAGACGTGCTGAACGATGTGTGCGGCGCGAGCGCCAGTAGGCACCATGCGATCCGAGGAGCGGTTTCCGCGCAGCGTCTGATGGCAGCGCGCGGAATGCCGGAACGCTGTAATATAACAGTGATTTCGCGTTCTATCAATGAGTTGCCGATTCATGCCGACAAATGACAATCACAGTGGCGTGCGCATGGTCCACGTTGACGCGGACCGCCAGGGCCAGCGCGTGGACAACTTTCTCTCCAACCTGTTGAAGGGCGTGCCGAGGGCCGCTGTCTACCGAATGATTCGAACCGGCCAGGTCCGCATCAATGGTGGCCGCTGCAAGCCTGCCACTCGGCTCGAAGCGGGCGACGAAGTGCGCGTTCCTCCTGCCCATACGCGCGGGCAGCGCGAGGTGATTGTCTCCGACAACGTCCTGGTGCAGGTGCGCGAGGCCATCCTCCATGAAGACAAGGATCTGCTCGTGGTCAACAAGCCGGCCGGCATGGCCGTGCATGCGGGCAGCGGCCTGCCCTGGGGGCTGATCGACGCCTTGCGGCAGGATCGGCCGGGGGAATATCTGGAGCTCGCCCATCGGCTCGACCGCGAAACCAGCGGCTGCCTGGTGCTCGCCCGGAATGGGCCGGCGCTCAATCACCTGTCCGCACAATTCCGGGAAGGGTTGGTGCGCAAGTTTTACCTGTGCCTGATGGACGGCCGGCTGCCGGAAGACCTGGTCGAGGTCGACGCGCCACTGTCCCGGACGGATGCGGAGTCCCGTGGCCCGGTGGTGGTGCAACCGGACGGCAAGCCTGCCCGGACCCGCTTTCGCCTGCTCGAGCGTTTTCACGGAGCCTCCTACGTCGAGGCGGAGTTGCTGACCGGCCGGACCCACCAGATCCGGGCCCATGCACGGCACATCGGGCTGCCGCTGGCCGGCGACGCGAAATACTCGGACCGGGAATCATTGAAGCGCTGGAAAAAGCAGGGCCTCGGTCGGCTTTTTTTGCATGCACACCGGCTGGGCCTCGGCGCACCTTCCGGGGAGCACATGGAATTCAACGCGGTTTTGCCGGGAAGTCTGCGCGAGGTCCTGGACCGGCTCCAGCGGTGATCGCCCGGACACGCGGGCCGGGGCGTTTTCCTACCTCGCGCGGCAGCGGACGACGCTGGTGATGCGCCTGCCCCTGTGATCTAATTCGCGCCATGTACACGCCTCTCGAAGCCTTTATTGGCCTGCGCTACGTGCGCGCCAAGCGGCGGAATCACTTCATCTCGTTCATCTCGCTGACATCGATGCTGGGCATTGCGTTGGGCGTGACGACCCTGATCACGGTGATCTCGGTCATGAACGGCTTCGAGAAAGAGTTGCGCGCGCGGATTCTCGGGGCTATTGCCCACGCCACCATCCAGCCGGTCGAGGGTGCGCTGATGGAGTGGCGCGACGTGATCGAGAGGGTCGCGCAGCACCCGGAGGTCGATGGCGCCGCTCCCTATATCGAGGAGGGCGTGTGGTTGCAGGGGCAGGAGTCGTCGGGCGCATTTATCCGTGGAATCGATCCGGAGTACGAGGTTCGCGTATCCGAAGTCGCGGACAAGATGTTGTCCGGGAAATTGCCGGATCTCGTGCCGGGTGAGTACGGAATTATCGTGGGTATTGGCCTGGCTTCGCGTCTGAGGGTGGGGCCGGGTGATCGCGTGACGGTCATCGCGCCGCGGCTGAAGGCGACGCCGGTCGGCGCCAGCCCGTTGATGCGGCGCTTCACCGTGGTCGGCATATTCGAGTTTGGCGAGTTCGAGAACGATTCGGCCCTGGCGCTGGTGCACATGGAGGACGCAGCGCGCCTGTTGCGCATGCCTGCCGGGTCCGCTGGTGGCGTTCGCTTGCATCTGAAGGATCTGTACCAGGCGTGGCGCGTCGCCCGGGACATCTCTACGCAGCTGACCGAACAGGGAGCAGGCGCAGACGGTTCGCCAACGTACTACATGGTCCGCGACTGGACCCAGGAGCGGGGTAACCTGTTCCAGGCCGTGCGCACGGAAAAGACCGTCATGTGGGTGATCCTGTCGCTGATCATCGCTGTCGCTGCATTCAACATCATTTCGATGCTGGTGATGGTGGTCACGGACAAGCAGGCGGACATCGCGATCCTCAAGACCATGGGCGCCCGGCCCGGCACCATCATGCGCATATTCGTGATCCAGGGCAGCGTCATCGGCGTGGTCGGCACCCTGCTGGGCGTGGTCGGCGGGATTCTGCTGGCCAATAACATCGGTTCGGTCGTGCCGTTCCTGGAGCAGTTTTTCGGCTTCAGCCTGTTTCCTTCCGACATTTACTACATCACCGAACTGCCCTCGGATCTGCGCAGCGCGGACGTCGTCAAATTCGCCCTGATGAGTCTGACCATGTCGCTGCTGTCTACGCTCTACCCATCATGGCGGGCCGCCCGAACCCATCCGGCCGAGGCGCTGAGCTATGAATAGGCGCGAAGACGACACACGCTCCGTCACCGCCACGGCAGCCACCTTCGTGCTCGAAGCGCATGGCGTGAGCAAGACTTTTCGCCAGGGACCGCGCGAGGTGCGGGTTCTCGAAAGTGTCGACCTTGAGCTGGCGCCAGGGGAGTCGCTGGCCGTGGTGGGCGCTTCCGGCGCCGGCAAGAGCACGCTGCTGCACATCCTGGGCGGCCTGGATGAGCCCGATGGCGGCGAAGTGCGCCTCAATGGAAACTCCCTGTGGTCGCTCAGCCCGCGACAGCGCAGCCGCATGCGCAACCAGTCACTGGGTTTCGTCTACCAGTTTCACCACCTGCTGGCGGAGTTTACCGCCCTCGAGAACGTGGCCATGCCACTGCTGATCCGTGGGGAAACCGCCGCCGAGGCACAACAGCGGTCCAGCGCCATCCTGCAGCGGGTCGGCCTGGGCGAACGTCTCGGCCATAAGCCCGGCGAACTGTCGGGTGGCGAGCGGCAACGCGCGGCCGTGGCCCGTGCGCTGGTCGGCAATCCAGGCGTGGTGCTCGGCGACGAACCCACCGGTAACCTGGATGAGCGGACCGCCGGCAAAGTGTACGACCTCATGCTCGAGCTGAACCGCGAACTGGGCACCAGCTTGCTGCTGGTCACTCACGACCGCAGCCTGGCAGCCCGCATGGATCGCTGCCTGGAACTCCACATGGGGCGACTGCGCGAACCGGGTTAGCCGTGCCCCGCACCGGTGCCGGCTCGTGGCTGCTGCCGTCAGGCCTGGCCATGGGTTCATTGGCGGCCCTCGCTCTCAGCAGCATTCCACCGCCCTGGTTACTGTGCTCCGCCGCCTGCGCGGGCGCACTCGCGCTCCTGTTCAGGCCGGTGCGTTGGCTGGGCGCCCTGGTGCTGGCCTGCATCTGGACCCTGTGGAATTTTCAGCTGCGGCTGGACGATCGCCTGCAGCCCGAATTCGCCGGGCGCGTGACGCCCGTCAGCGGCATCATTTCCTCCATCCCCCGGCAATATGACGACTACGTCAGCTTCCGCTTCGAACCACGACAACAGGCCCTGACTGGCACGGCTGCAGCAATGCGCATCCCTCGAACTTTGCTGGTGCGCTGGTACGAGGAGTGGCCGCCCTTGGGAGCGGGGCAGGCATGGCGCCTTGAACTGCTGCTGAAGCCGCCCTGGGGGCCGGTAAACTTCCAGGGGCCTGACCGCGAGAAATGGCTGTTTGCTTCGGGGATCGGGGCCGTGGCCTCGGTTCGTGCCGGTCACCTGGAGGCCGAAGCGGGGGCGGGTGGAAATTGGCTGACCGGATTGCGGGAATCGATCTTTCTGCACATTGGTCACAGCTTGGCAGACGCGCGCGAAGCAGGGTTTGTGCAGGCTTTGGCGGTGGCCGACCGTTCCAGCCTCAGCCGGTCCGACAGGCAGTTGCTCGCGCTTACCGGCACATCCCACCTGCTGGCCATCTCGGGCCTGCATATCGGCCTTGCGGCCGCCGCCGGCATGCTGCTGACGCGGTCGCTCGGTTGGCTGCTCCCGCTCACGTCCATGGGCCGCGGTTTCCACCTGCTCGGACTCGGTGGCGGAGCGCTTGCTGCCGCGGCCTACGCGGCGTTGGCGGGTTTCGGCGTGCCGACGGTGCGCTCCCTGCTGATGCTGCTGGCGGTGACCACCGCGATTTCGGCGTCGCGCAGCGTTCACCCGGCGCGGGCCTGGCTGCTGGCCCTGGCCGCGGTGCTGCTGGTCGATCCCTTCGCAGCACTTGGCGCCGGGTTTTGGTTTTCGTTCATGGCCGTGGGGGCATTGCTGTGGATCTTTGTGCCACGGCGGGGACGGGGTGGTTGGTTGCGGTCGCTGCTGATAGCACAGGCAGCCGTCACGCTGGTGCTGCTGCCGGTCAGCGCGGTGTGGTTCCAGGCCTTCAGCCTGGTGGGTTTTGCCGCCAACCTGGTGGCGATACCGGTGGTCAGCTTCGGGGTGGTTCCGTTCGTATTGGCCGGTGTCGCGGCGCTCTGTGTTTCCGCTCCACTGGCGGGGCTGACCTGGTCTGTGGCCGGCAGCGTTGCCGGGGTACTCCTCGATTTCCTGGAGGTCATGGCGAGCCTGCAGGGCGAGATGACGTTGCTGGTCGCGCCGTCACTGGCCGTAGCTCTACTGGCGCTGCTGGGCGCGTTCCTGCTGTTGCTGCCCCGCGGCATACCCGGCCGCTGGTTGGGGGTCTTCCTGCTGGCACCGCTCTTTCTTCCTGGGGCCCAGCGCACGGACGCCACTGCGCTGGACATGGAGATTCTCGATGTAGGGCAGGGGACTGCGGTGCTGCTGCGGACGGACGGCCGCACCCTGCTGTACGACTCGGGCCCCGGCGATGGAGCCGGCAGGGATATGGTGTCCAGCGTGATCGTACCCGCCATCAACCGTGCCGGCGGCCAACCCCCGGACCGGGTGGTCATCAGCCATGGAGACATGGACCACGCAGGAGGCTTATGGTCGCTGCGGGCACGGTATCCAACGGCCACATTCGACGCCAATCTCCCGCGTCCACAGCCAGGAGTCGGCCCGTGCCACGCTCCAATGGGGTGGAGATGGCGCGCCACGGTGTTCCGGGTGTTGCACCCGTCGGGGGCGCTCCCGTACCTGGGGAACGACAGTTCCTGCGTGATCGCGATTGAGCGGCACGACGGCCACGTCCTGCTGAGCGGCGACATCTCGGAAGCCATCGAGGCGCGCTTGCTGCTCGAGGGCATGAAACCGGCACAGCTGCTGCTGGTGCCGCATCACGGGAGCCGAAGCTCCTCCAGCCCGGCCTTCCTCGAGGCGGTCGGGCCTGAATTGGCCGTGGCCACGGCCAGCCTGGGCAACCGGTTTGGTTTTCCAAAACCCGAAATTCGCCGCCGTTACGAGACAGCCGGAATTCCGTTCTGGTCGACCGGAGAGTGTGGCGCACTGCGCATCGTTGTCCATGCTGACGGCCGCCTGGCGGCCGACAGCGCCCGCCTGCGTCGCCCGGCGGTCTGGCGCTGGCCGGCAGCCGACGGCTGCCCGGATCATCCCCTGCCACGGTGAGCGGCCGGGTTTCGGGCCGACGGATCAATCCACCCGGCACGGATCATTTTTGGGTATCATTTGCACACCCCCTGGACATCCAGCGATCAATGGAGTGATGAAGCGTGTTTGAAATCATTTACGCCGGTGGCTGGCTGATGGCCCCCATCATACTGTGCTCGATACTTGCGCTGGCCATCATCGGCGAGCGTTTCTGGGCTTTGCGTCGCGCCAACGTGGTGCCGGCCGGCGTGGGCCAGCAGGTAGAAGACTGGGCTGCGCGCCATGAACTGGATCGCCGCCACATCGACCAGCTACGTTCGGGTTCAGCCCTTGGCCGTGTGCTGGCGGCAGCTTTGGTAAACCGCCATCGCTCCCGCGATCTGATCAAGGAAGCGGTGGAGGATACCGGGCGCCACGTGGTGCATGAACTGGAGCGCTTCCTGAACACGTTGGGCACCATTGCCGGCATTTCCCCGTTACTGGGTTTGCTGGGCACCGTGATCGGCATGATCAAGGTATTCTCGGCCATCCTGGTCCACGGCGTCGGCGATGCCAGCCAACTGGCAGGAGGCATCTCGGAGGCCCTGATCACAACGGCCGCCGGCCTGACGGTGGCGATTCCAAGCTTTTTCTTTTACCGCTACTTCAAGGGCAAAATAACCGCCTACGTGGTCTTCATGGAGGAGCAGGCCATCAACCTGATCGAGGCTATCGACCGGGGCAATGTCGCCCAATTGCGTTCCGGCGTGCCTGGCGGCTAGACGTGCGTCTCCAGTACCACACCACCGAAGAACCGACGGTCGATCTGACGTCGCTGATCGATGTCGTGTTTCTGTTGCTGATCTTTTTCATGGTCAGCACGACCTTTGAGCGGCAGGCATTCATGAAAGTCGACCTGCCCGAAGCCAGTGCCGTCGAAGACCGCACCGATCTGCCGGAAAGCCTCGAACTGGTCATCGACAGCGAGGGGCGCATGTACCTGAATGACATGCGCCTGATCGACAGCACCGAGCAGACGATCCGCGCCGCCATTGCGCAAGCCGCCGGCGAGGACCGGTCGCTGCCGCTGATCCTGCGCGCCGATCGGCTGACACCGCATCATTACGTGGTCACGGCTATGGACGTCGCCGCGCAACTCGGATTCGAGAACCTCTCGATCGCCACGGACCGGTCTGACGGACCAGCCGAATGACCGGGCCGGTTAGCGAACCGATGGCGGTTTACCGGCGCCTGTGGGGTTATACCCGGCGCTATCTCTGGATGTTCTTACTGGGTGTCCTGGGCGTCAGCATCGACGCCAGCATGCAGGCAGCCTTCATCAAGTTCATGGAACCCCTGATCGACCGTGTATTCGTCGGCAAGGATTCTGAATTTGGCCTGTGGCTGGCCGGCGCCATATTTTTGGTCAGCGTGATGCGCATGCTGGGCAATTTCGCCGGCGTCTACAGCATGGAGTGGGTGGGGCGCAAGGTCATCGCCGATCTGCGCCAGGAACTGTTCAACCGGTATGTATCGTTACCCGCAACTTTTTTCGACCGCTACAGTTCGGGACAATTGATTTCCAAGCTGGCCTACAACAGCGAACAGGTCGCCAGTGCGGCAACCACCTCGGTGGTGTCCGCATTTCGCGACGTCCTGCTGGTCATTTTTCTGCTCGGAGTGATGCTGACCACCAATGTCCGGCTGACCCTGGTCATGTTGCTGCTGGTGCCGATGATCGGCTTGATGGTCACCGTGATCAGTCGCCGATTCCGCAGGATCAGCCACCGCATCCAGGACATGATGGGCAATGTGTCACACGTCACCGAGGAAGCGGTGACGGGCCAGCAGGTCGTGAAGGTGTTTCGCGGCCAGGAGGCGGAAAAAGCTCGTTTCGGAGCGGTCAACGATAAAACGCGTCGACTGCATCTGCGCATGACCGCGACTCACCTGGCCAGCTCATCCCTGGTCCAGGTCGCCGCCGGGCTGGCCATGGTGCTGCTGATGTACATTGCGACCCGCCCTTCGATGCTGAACCAGATCTCCGCCGGCACGTTTACGGCGATATTCACCGCCATGGTGGCCACCATCCCCCCGCTCAAGCGGCTTACCGGCGTGCAGTCCCAGGTGCAGAAGGGCATCGCCGCCGCCGACAGCATCTTCCGGGTGCTCGACACCGAGGCGGAGCGTGACACGGGCGATTTTGCCGTGGAACGGGTAGCGGGCGACATCGAATTCAGGAACGTGAGTTTTCGCTACGAGACGGATGGCCGGCCCGTGCTCAGCGATGTCAGTTTCAAAGTCCCGGCCGGCAGCGTCACCGCGCTGGTGGGCCCCTCCGGCAGCGGCAAGACCACGCTGGCCGGCCTTTTGCCGCGTTTTTACACGGATTACCAGGGCAGCATCCTGCTCGATGGCAGAGAGCTGGCGGACTACCGACTGGACAACTTGCGCAGCCAGATTGCGCTGGTCAGTCAGAACGTGGTCCTGTTCAACGACACGGTGGCCGGCAATATTGCCTATGGCGCGCTGGCCGGGGCGCCGCGGGACGCCATCATCAAGGCGGCTACCGATGCCCACTCGATGGAGTTTATCGGGCAGTTGCCGGAGGGCCTCGACACCCTCGTCGGGGAGAACGGGACCCTGCTGTCCGGCGGGCAGCGCCAGCGGCTGGCCATAGCACGCGCGCTGCTCAAGGACGCGCCTATCCTGATCCTGGACGAGGCGACCTCGGCGCTCGACAGCGAATCGGAGCGCGCCATCCAGGAAGCACTGGCCGTGGTCATGAAGCATCGCACCACGCTGGTGATCGCGCATCGCCTCTCGACTATCGAGAACGCCGACCAGGTCATCGTGCTGGAGCAGGGCAGGGTAACGGAGGCCGGTACCCACGACGAATTGCTGGCCCGCGAAGGCAGCTATGCAAAGCTTTACCACACGCAATTCGGTCATGAGCGCGCGTCCGAAGAGCAATCGGCCAAGCGCGTCTGACCCGGATCGAGCCAACGATGCGTGCCGAAACTGAAAACAGAATGAATGGGATCTGGTACGGGGAAGATCCATCACCACTCTGGTTGCGCGGGCTGGTGCCCGCCTATCGTGTCGGCCAGAAACTGGACCGCTGGTGGCAACTGCGCCACCAACCCAAGGATCTCACTGATGCCTGCATCGTCGTGGTCGGCAATCTCAGCGTGGGCGGCAGCGGCAAGACTCCGCTGGTGGTGCGCCTGTGCCGCCTGCTGCGCGAAGCGGGACTCCAGGCCGGCGTCATCAGCCGCGGGTACGGGCGCTCCGAGAAACGGCTGCGGCTGGTGAGCGCCGGGTCAGACCCCGGCGAGGTAGGTGACGAACCGCTGTTGATCGCCCAGCAAGCCGGCGTGCCTGTAATCGTCTCGCCCGATCGTTGCGCCGCGGCCCGGGCGCTGTTCAAAAAAGGCGTCCAGGTGGTCATCTCCGATGATGGCCTGCAGCATTACCGGCTGCCGCGCAAGATCGAGATCTGCGTTATCGACGGACACCGCGGTTTCGGGAATGGCCAGCTGCTACCGGCGGGTCCCCTGCGCGAACCCACGCAGCGACTGCATAACGTCGACCATGTCGTGATCAATGGTGACTTGCGAGTCCCTTTGCCCGAACTGGAAACTGCCGGGCTTCAACCTGCCCAGATGACACTGGCGGCCGGCCTGTTGCGGCCGCTCGAGGGCGGACAGAACTGGCGCCTGTCGCAATTCGGTGGCTGTCGCGTCAATGCCGTGGCCGGAATCGGCAATCCGCAGCGTTTCTTTGAACTGCTGCGGGGTGCTCGCATCACGGTAACCGAGCACATTTTTCCCGACCACCATTTGTTCAGTCGCGATGATTTTGCGCGCATGGATCCTGACCTGCCGATCCTGATGACGGAAAAGGACGCGGTAAAATGCAGGAAGCTGGGCCTGGTGAATGCCTGGTTCCTGTCCGTGGACGCGGTCCTGCCCGCCGAATGGGAGGCCGGGCTGTTGCAGGAATTAAACGGCTTGCTGAAAAGCAAGGGATCGAGGCCACGACGTTGAGCGTCAGCTACCACATTGTCATACCGGCGCGCATGGCGTCGCAGCGTCTGCCCGGCAAACCGCTGCTGGAGATCGGCGGCAAGACACTGATCGAGCATGTCTACCTGCGAGCCTGCTCGGCTGACGCGCAGTCCGTCGTGATCGCCACGGACGACGCCGGCATCGCGCGCGCGGCCCGCGGCTTCGGTGCGACGGCTGTCATGACCTCTAGCGAGCATACCAGTGGGAGCGACCGGATTGCCGAGTGCGTGGACCTGCTCGGATGGGGTGACGACACCCTGGTGGTGAACCTGCAGGGCGACGAACCCCTGATGCCGCCCGTCTGCCTGGACCAGGCCGCGGCACTGCTGGCGGGAGACGACCGGGCGGAAGTGGCAAGTCTTTACTGGCCGGTGGCCAGCGCGGAAGAGGTGACGGATCCTAACGTGGTCAAGGTCGTGACCGCCGGGGATGGCGCCGCGCTGTATTTCAGCCGTTCGGTCATACCGCACCCGCGCGGCGCCGCCAACATCGCCGCGGCGCTGCAGGCCGGCTTGCGCTGGAAGCGTCACATCGGGTTGTATGCGTACCGGGCGTCGGCTCTGCGGGCGTTCACAGCGACGCCGCCCGCCCCGCTGGAGCGTGTCGAGAAACTGGAACAATTGAGGTTCCTGGAGTCCGGGCGGCGAATCGTGATGGCCCGGGCCGCCGAGTTCATTCCGGCGGGCGTGGACACAGCGGACGATCTCGAGCGCGTCAGGGCGATGCTCGGGCAACTCTCCTGAACTTCCCGGCATCGTGAGCGGTAAAGGCAAGCAACCCTTTGACGGCAAGTCATTCGCGGCGCGCCTGCCGACGCGCCCGGGCGTCTACCTGATGCGTGATGAAGGGGGCGAGCCGCTGTATGTGGGCAAGGCGCGTAACCTGCGTAAACGGGTTGCCAGTTACTTCGACGCGCGGCCCAAGATCGAGCGCATCATGCGGATGGTGGCGCGGATCAGGCAGATCGAGGTCAGCCTGACGCGGACCGAAGGGGAGGCCCTGCTGCTCGAGAACGAATGGATCAAGTCGCTGCGGCCGCGCTACAACATCCTTCTGCGCGATGATAAATCCTATCCCTGGATTGCACTTTCCACTGATCACCCGTTTCCCCGGATCGCCTTTCACCGCGGTGCGCGGGACAGTGGCAAGCGCTACTTCGGACCGTACCCGTCGGCGGGCTCGGTCCGCGAAAGCATCAACCTCATCCAGAAACTGTTTCGAATCCGCAATTGCGAAGACAGCTACTTCGCCCACCGCAACCGACCCTGCCTGCAGCACCAGATCCGCCGGTGCACGGCACCCTGTGTCGGACTGGTCGGCCAGGGAAGCTATGCGGAGCAGGTGAGCGACGCTATCCTGTTCCTGCAAGGCAAGAACCAGGCAGTTCTAACCAGGCTCATTTCGAGAATGGAGCAGGCATCCCGTGCACTGGAGTTCGAAGCGGCTGCGCTCTACCGGGACCAGATCGGTACGCTCAAGCAAATGCAGGCACAGCAGTTCGTATCCGGACGCCAGGCCGACATCGATTTTGTCGCGCTGGCCCAGGAGCAGGGCCAGAGCTGCGTCCAGGTAGTGTCGGTTCGCGGCGGCCGCAATCTTGGCCAGCGCAGCCATTTCCCGACCCAGGCGGAGAATTGTCCGGCGGAAGAAGTCATGGAGGCATTTCTCGGCCAGTATTACCAGGCACGACAGCCGCCGGCGCAGATCGTGCTCTCGCATGCACCGCAAAATCCCGAGTTGCTGGCGTCGGTTTTCTCCCAGTCGGCCGAACGCAAGGTCAGCCTGCAGGCGCATCCACGCGGTGACCGCCGCAAGATGCTGGAACTGGCCACGGGCAATGCCCGGCAGTCCCTGAAGATGCGGCTTGCCAGCAAGGCCAATATGACGTCGCAGTTCGAGGCCTTGCAAGGTCTCCTCAATCTCGACGAGCCTCCGGCCAGCGTGGAATGTTTCGATATATCCCACACGGCCGGTCGGCAGGCGGTCGGCGCCTGCGTGGTTTTCGACGGCAACGGCCCGGTCAAATCGCGCTATCGCCGCTACAACCTCAAGGGCATCGAGCCCGGGGACGATTACGCCGCGATGCGCCAGGTACTCAGCCGGCGCTACGGACGCATGCAAGCGGAGGAGGGCACCTTGCCCGGCCTGGTGCTGATTGACGGTGGCAAGGGGCAATTGCGGCAGGCCGAAGACGTGTTCGCGGAGCTCGGGTTGACCGGCATTCCGGTAATCGGCATCGCCAAGGGCCGCGGCCGCCGGGCCGGCGAGGAGGACTGGGTCACGGCCGCGCCTTATCGGGCTCTGCATCCCGGCCCCGAGTCGCCCGCTTCTCACCTGGTCCAGCAGATCCGCGACGAAGCGCACCGCTTTGCGATCACCGGCCATCGCGGGCGCCGGCAGAAGGCTGCGACCCGCTCCACCCTGGAATTGATCCCCGGGATCGGTCCGCGGCGGCGGCGTGCCTTGCTCAACCATTTCGGTGGACTGCAGGGGGTCAGCAAGGCCGGGGTTGAGGAACTGTCGAGCGTTCCCGGCATCAACCGGTTACTGGCGGAAGAAATCTTTCGGGCACTGCACTGAATGCGGATGTTTGCGATAATGGGCAGCCGCGCCGCATAGTCCACCAGGCGGAACTGATTCACCGAGCAGCGAACGCACACGATGACCATGACTTTTCCCACCATTCTGACCTTGTTGCGGATCGCACTGGTGCCTGTGCTGGTCGTATTCTTTTATGTTCCCTATCACTGGTCCAACCTGGCCTGCGTGGTCATTTTCGTGCTGGCCGCGATCACCGATATCGCCGATGGCGCCATCGCCCGCCGAATGGGGCAGATTTCGAGGTTCGGCGCATTCCTGGACCCCGTGGCCGACAAGATCATGGTGTCGACCGCCCTGGTGCTGCTGGTGCAGCGCCAGGAGACCTACCAGGCCATATTCGCCATTGCCGCGGCCATCATCATCGGCCGTGAAATCACGATTTCGGCCTTGCGGGAGTGGATGTCCGAACTCGGCAAACGGGCCCTGGTCAGTGTCAGTTGGGTGGGCAAGTTGAAAACGATATTCCAGATGACGGCCATCGGTTTCCTGCTCTACCACGATGACATGGGCTGGATTCCAGTCGCGCTGATCGGCGAATTGCTGCTGTACACCGCCGCCGTACTGACGTTGTGGTCGATGTACCACTATCTGCGCTCCGCCTGGCCGGCCATCAGTCATTTGGGTTTCGATGCAGACGAAGAACAGAACGGTGGCTGAGATAGATCCAATCGCCCAGCCGGCGGCGCGCCGGGCCACGCAGGACGTGCGCATCGGCAAGGTGAGCGTCGGCAGCCGGCATCCCATCGTCGTGCAATCGATGACCAATACCGACACGGCCGACGCGAAAGCCACGGCACAGCAGGTGGCGGAACTCGCACGGGCTGGATCGGAGCTGGTCCGTATCACGGTCAATACCCTCGAGGCAGCCCAGGCGGTGCCGGAAATCCAGAGGCGGCTGGACATGATGTCCTGCGAAGTGCCGCTGATCGGCGATTTTCACTACAACGGGCACCAGTTGCTGCAGCAGGTGCCCGACTGCGCCGCGATCCTCGCCAAGTACCGCATCAACCCCGGTAATGTCGGGTTTGGGCGTAAACGTGACGAGCAATTCGCAACCATCATCCAGTTGGCGCTGGACCACGATAAACCGGTTCGGATCGGGGTCAACTGGGGCAGCCTGGATGCCACTTTGCTGGCCCGCCTGATGGACGAAAACGCGGCCCGCGATGAACCGGAGGACGCTGGCAGCGTGATGCGCGAAGCGCTCATCCGTTCGGCGCTGGACAGCGCACAACAAGCCGAGGAATTGGGGCTCGCGCACGATCGTATCATCCTGTCCTGCAAGGTCAGCGATGTGCAGGACCTGATCGCCGTATACCGCAGCCTGGCGGCGCGTTGCGATTTTCCGCTGCACCTGGGGCTGACCGAGGCCGGCATGGGCAGCAAGGGCATCGTGTCCTCGACCGCAGCCATGGCCGTGCTGCTGCAAGAGGGCATCGGCGACACGATCCGGATCTCGCTGACACCAGAGCCGGGCCAGCCGCGCACCGATGAAGTCGTGGTGGCGCAGGAACTGCTGCAGAGCATGGGTCTGCGTGCTTTTTCGCCGATGGTGACTGCGTGCCCCGGCTGCGGCCGCACCACCAGCACCTTCTTCCAATCGCTCGCGCAGGACACCCAGCGCTTCGTGCGGGAACGCATGCCGGCCTGGAAGCTGCAGTATGACGGTGTTGAAAACCTGTCCCTAGCGGTCATGGGCTGTGTCGTCAACGGTCCCGGAGAAAGCCGTCATGCCGACATCGGCATCAGTCTGCCCGGTACCGGCGAAGCGCCCGTTGCTCCCGTGTTTATCGATGGCAAGAAAGAGGCGACTCTGCGCGGCGATGGCCTGACCAGGGAATTCCTGGAGATGATCGAAAACTACGTGCAGCGCCGTTATCCCCGGCGCTTTCCGGTCGAATAATGCCGACAGGCCCTGACGAAGCAACGCCCATGAGACTGCGCAGAAATACCCTGGCCGACCAGGCCGACCGGCACTACCTGTACCAGGAGTCCGTGCAAGACACCGAGTCGGAGATCGACTTCGTGGAGGAGACCTGGGCCGAACTGCGGGACCGGCCAGCTGAACTGCTCCGCGAGGACTTTTGCGGTACGGCCAACACGGCCTGCGAATGGGTGCGCCGCGACCCGGCGCACCATGCCATCGGTGTCGACCTCGATGCCGCGGTGCTGGAGTGGGGGCGGCAGAATAATATCGCCCAACTGGACGCGGAGCAGCAGTCGCGCATCCAACTACTACAGGAAAATGTTCTGGAAACCCTGCCTGAGTTGGCGGACATCGTGCTCGCGATGAATTTCAGCTATTTCCTGTTCCCCACGCGCGCCGCCATGCTCGACTACTTCCGCAATGTTTACGACGGGCTGACCGACGACGGCATTTTTTTCCTGGACGCGTACGGCGGTTATGACGCGCCGCGGGAGATAGAGGAAGAGCGGGAGTGCGACGGCTTCACCTACATCTGGCAGCAAGCATCGTTCAATCCGATAGACAGCATGATGGATTGCTGTATTCACTATGAATTCCCAGACGGCTCGCGCATCGACAAGGCGTTCACGTACCGCTGGCGGTTGTGGACCCTGCCTGAGTTGACCGAGCTGCTCAGCGAGGCGGGCTTCCGTGACGTCACCGTTTATTGGGAGGGCACGGACGAGGCGAAAAACGAAGGCAACGGGGTTTATGAGCCCGCTGATGTGGGCGACGCCGACCCTGGCTGGGTATGCTACATCGTGGCGGAACGGTAACGGCCTCCTTCGTATTCCACGGCCTCCACCGTTCCGCCGGGAACCGGCGATACGACGAACACAAGGGTCTCATCGGCGCCTTCCGCCGAGCGCAGCATCACGCTGTCCACGACCGCGGCCTGCAGCCACTGTTGCCCATCCTGTAATCGCAACGCAGCGCCTTCGGGCAAGTCCGCTGCAGTCAGGACTTTCAGCAGTAATGGTTGGCGCTTCACCTTGCCCAGGTAGCGGGCGCGGGCGATTATTTCCTGTCCGGGATAGCAGCCCTTGTCGAAACTGACCGCCCCGATGCGGTCGAATCCCAACATCTGTGGAATATACCGCTCACTGGTTTCCGGCCCGAGCCACACCACGTTTCGTCGCAGCTCCCGCTCTTTCCATTCAGCCCTGGCCACTGCCGTGCCGGATTCATCGTCCGCAACGCGGTAGACAAGGTCCAGCCCGGTCGGCTGGAAGTCCTCGCCCGGGCGAGCGACCGCCTCGGCCGCGGGGAGTGCGGACACCGCCAGTTCGTCGATCCCACCGATATCCACCCGGGACCGCAAGACGAACATGCCAAGGCGCTTCAGCATGGCCGGCAACAGTTCGGCGTTGCCCACCAGTCGGAATTCGTCGGCGGCGCGGCAAACCAGCAACAATCCATAGACTTGCCCACGAGGCGAGCAGTAGCACGCAAAAGTCGAGCCGCCGTCGGCCAAGGCCACGATGTCGGCGCTGAACTGGCCATGCAGGAAGAGAGCGGCATCGGCGCCTCCTATGCGCGCCGCGGCCAGGTGGGGCAGGGCAAGCGATGTCAAATTCAGGGTCCTCACCGGATCTGCGTGTCAGAGGGTTGCATTGTAACGGAAAGTAACCAACGTAGAGGATTGGTACACCTTGAATAACGGCCTCCGAATCAGTAGGCTTGCGGATTGGTCCTCGCGCCTTTTGCGGTTATTTCCAAGATGAACATTTCGCCCGATAAGAGCCCGCCCGCCGCCGTGACGGACAATGCGACCTGCGACCCATCGACCGGCCAGGCGGAGGGCGCCTCCGCAGAGGCCACCCGGCCCAGGCGACCGGTAGAGATTGGCGGTCGCAAAGGCCCTGACCCCACGCGCTATGGAGACTGGGAAAAGAACGGTCGCTGTATCGATTTCTAGCGCCTGCAGATTCCGGTTATAGACACGAAGTCCGAGACAAGAAGCCAGCCATGAAAGCAAAGCAAAGACCGCTGTCCCCGTTCATGATCGGGCCCTACTACAAACCGCAGATGACGTCACTGATGTCGATTGCGCACCGGCTCAGCGGTGTGTTCCTGAGCCTGTTGGGCGCGCCGCTGCTGCTGTGGTGGATCATGGCCGTAGGCGCAGGCCCCGAGGCCTACGGGTCCCTGCTGGCGTTTTTTGGCGGGTTGCTGGGCCGCCTGCTCTTGGCCGCGAGCATGCTGGCCTTGTTCTATCACCTGTTCAACGGTATCCGCCACCTGGTGTGGGACTCGGGCCGGGCACTGGATATACGCAGCGCGTATACGGCTGGCTGGCTGGTGTTGATCGCCACGGTCCTGGCGACTGCCGTTATGCTGGGGAGGCTGCTATGAGCATGACGAACCCACTCGCCCGCGCCAGGGGGCACGGCAGCGCCAAGGAAGGGGTGCGGCATTGGTTCGCCCAGCGCGCCACGGCGGTGTTCCTGATCTTCCTGGTGGGCTGGCTGGGATACGCAGCGTTCGCACTGGCCGACGCCGATTACGCCGCCGCGCGGGCCTTCATGGGTCATCCCTTCAATGCCGCCTTGCTGATCCTGCTGGTCATCACTGTTCTGTACCACGGTATGCTGGGGCTGCAGGTGGTGGTCGAGGATTATGTCCATCATCCGGCTGCCGAAATTACCCTGCATTTCCTGATCCGGGCCGGTGCCTACCTGGGCATGGCGCTGGGTGTCGTCAACATCCTGATCATTGCCCTGGGAGCCTGACCGATGAGCCAAGCCTACGATCTCCAGGAGCACCGCTATGACGTCATCGTGGTCGGTGCCGGCGGTGCCGGTCTGCGCGCGACCATGGGTCTGGCGGCCACCGGCCTGGCCACGGCCTGCATCAGCAAGGTTTTTCCCACGCGCAGTCACACTGTGGCCGCACAGGGCGGCATGTCGGCCGCGCTCGGCAACATGGGCGAAGACGATTGGCGCTGGCATATGTACGACACCATCAAGGGCTCTGACTGGCTGGGCGACCAGGACGCCATCGAGTACATGTGCCGCGAGGCGGTGCCGTCTGTAATCGAACTGGAGCACTTCGGTGTGCCCTTCTCACGCACCGAGGATGGCCGCATCTACCAGCGCCCTTTCGGCGGCATGACCACGCATTACGGCGAAGGCACGGCGCAACGTACCTGCGCCGCCGCCGACCGCACCGGACACGCAATTCTGCATACGCTCTACCAGCAGGCGCTGAAGCATGACGCAACGTTTTACATCGAGTACCTCGCCGTTGACCTGCTGATGGACGAATCCGGCGCCTGTCGCGGCGTGCTGGCCTGGGACCTGGCGGAAGGGACACTCCACCTGTTCCGGGCGCACGCGGTCATCCTGGCCACCGGGGGCTATGGACGTAGCTATTTTTCCTGCACCTCCGCCCACACCTGCACCGGCGACGGCAACGGTATGGTGCTGCGCGCCGGTCTGCCGCTACAGGACATGGAGTTCGTCCAATTCCATCCGACCGGCATCTACGGCGCCGGCTGTCTGATCACCGAAGGGGTGCGTGGCGAAGGCGGTTTCCTGACCAATTCGAATGGCGAGCGCTTCATGGAGCGCTATGCGCCCAATGCCAAGGACCTGGCCTCGCGCGACGTGGTCAGCCGTTCCATGACCATCGAAATCCGGGAGGGCAGGGGTGTGGGCCCGAAGGGCGATCACATCCACTTGAACCTGCAACACCTGGGCGCTGACGTGATCAACGAACGCCTGCCGGGCATTGCCGAGAGCGCTGAGATTTTTGCCGGCGTTGACGTGACCACCGACCCGATCCCCGTGCTGCCGACCGTGCACTACAACATGGGCGGAATTCCGACGAATTACATGGGCGAAGTCGTTACGCTGAAAGACGGCAATCCGGATACCGTGGTACCTGGCCTGTTCGCGATCGGCGAGGCAGCTTGCGTATCTGTGCATGGCGCCAATCGACTCGGCTCCAATTCGCTGCTCGATTTGATCGTGTTTGGCCGCGCGGTCGCGCAGCGTTGTGCAAAGGTCGTTCAGCCGGGGGCGCGCCATCCCGATTTGCCGGCCGGCATCGTCGATGCCTTGCTGGCAGATTTCGACGCCTTGCGCGACGCGCAAGGCTCCAGGAGTACCGCCAGCATTCGTGACGAGATGCAAGCCGTGATGCAGAGCAACGCGGCCGTGTTCAGGACCGGGGAAGTCCTCCAGGAAGGCTGCCAGCTGATTTCGAAAGTCAACGAGTCCTTCAGGGAAGTCGGCGTCAGTGATCGGTCTCTCGTGTGGAACTCCGACCTGGTCGAAACGCTGGAATTACGCAACCTGCTGGGCTGCGCGGTCACCACCATGCTCTCCGCCGAGAATCGCAAGGAGAGCCGGGGGGCCCACGCGCGTGAAGACTTCCCGGAGCGGAACGACGAGCAGTGGATGAAGCACACGCTCTGCTGGCTGGACAAAGACGGAAAGGTGAGGCTGGACTACCGCCCGGTGCACCTCTACACGCTGACGGATGACGTTGAAGTCGTACCGCCCAAGGCGAGGGTTTACTGAGATGGCTGAACTGCGCTTACCCAAGGAGTCGCGCGTTACCCGGGGCAAGCACTTCGCTGCGCCCGCGGACGCGAAAAACATCAAGGTATTCCGTGTCTATCGTTGGAATCCGGACGAGGGGGGAAACCCCCGTATCGATTCCTTCGAGGTCGACCTTGACCAGTGTGGACCGATGGTCCTCGACGCCGTCATCAAGATCAAGAACGAGATCGATCCTACGTTGACCTTTCGGCGCTCCTGCCGCGAGGGGATCTGCGGATCCTGTGCCATGAACATCGACGGCATCAATACCTTGGCATGCACCAAGCCGATCTCGGAAATCCGGGGCGATGTCAAAATCAATCCGCTGCCACACCTGCCGGTGGTCAAGGATATCGTCCCGGACCTTTCACACTTCTACGCCCAGTACGCGACAA
>Ga0316196_10000134_pt1 | contig 23991 bp, 20 predicted proteins | sample Eddsed2cm_MG_FD_204938 | JGI IMG/M metagenome (GOLD analysis project Ga0316196, IMG submission 204938) | Coastal sediment microbial communities from Maine, United States - Eddy sediment 2 cm | ecosystem: Environmental > Aquatic > Marine > Coastal > Sediment | place: USA: Maine | collected... | reverse complement strand
TGACCGGGGTGATGACCTTCATCGTCAGCCATGAGGGCGTCGTCTACGAAAAAGACCTGGGGCCGACCACCCTCGATCAGTTCCGCGCCATGGAACTCTACAACCCCGACTCTTCGTGGGACCCGGTTGCGGAGGAGTGACCCAAGCAAGCGGGGGACGCACGCGGCGTCGTGCGGCCGGCAATTCCCTGCCGGCACCCCAGTATTTTTGCGAGTACCCAAGACCGGGTGTGACAGATATCGTGCTGCCGTGGAGGTCAGGACATGATTCCAAAGTTGTTGCTCGCGTTGCTCGGCGCAGGCGTCGTGACGCTGGCAGTACCGCAGGCGGCGGCCCAGTCGGGCTCGAATGGCTGGGAGTTCTCCATTGCACCGTACCTGTTTGCGGCGGGGATGGACGGTTCGATCACGGTCAAGGGCATCGAGGCCGACGTCGATGTCCCCTTCAGCGATATCATCGACAACCTCGACTTTGCCGCCATGGTCCACTTCGATATGCGGAACGAGCGCTGGGTCGTGACCTCGGACCTGTTCTACGTCGACCTCGAGGGGAGCAACGAGGTTGCTCTGGGGACCGCCACGGTGGCCGTTCAGCAGACCCTTTTCGAGGTCGCGGGCGGCTACCGCGTCTCGCCCGTCTTCACCCTGCTCGCCGGTGCGCGTTGGGTGGACCTCGAAAACCAGATCCGGTACACCGGCGAGATCCTCGACGAAGGAGTCAGCGCGGGCAAGAGCTGGATCGACCCCTTTGTCGGTGTCCATCTCATGACGCCGCTGTCGGAGCGCTGGTGGTTCGGCGCCCGTGGCGACGTCGGCGGGTTCGGCGTCGGTTCGGACCTCGCCTGGCAGGCTTACGCCGATATCGGCTTCAACGCCTCGAAACTGGTGACGATTTTCCTCGGCTATCACGCCATCGACATGGACTATGAGGACGGCAGCGGGCGGGGCCTCTTCCGCTACGATATGCTGATCGCCGGCCCGCAGCTCGGCGTGGCTTTCCGTTTCTGAGGCTCGTCGGCGGTTCGGCGGGAAAGGGAAAAGGTTATGAGAATAATTTGTGGATTCGTTTTGGCAGTGATGCTGGCCCTCCCGGGTCAGGCGGTATGGGCGGACGACCTCAGCGATTCGAATAGATTCCTGTGCGCCCCTGTCCAGGCCACCGTTTGCTTCGAGGATGGCGAGTGCGTGGTCGACCTGCCGTCAAACCTCAACATTCCTGAATTCGTCGAGGTCGACCTCGAGGCGAAGCGGCTCGCCACGACCGTGGCCAGCGGCGAGAATCGGTCGACCCCGATCGCGCACGTGGGCCGCGAGGATGGGAATATTTTTCTACAGGGATTCGAGATGGGGCGGGCCTTCAGCTGGGTGATCAATGAGCAGACGGGCCAGGTCACGGTTGCCGTCGCGTTCGAGGGAACTTCTGTGGCGGTCTTCGGCGCCTGCACGCCCATCGCACGCACCGTCGAAGCTGACGACAAGTGAAAGGAAACGACACCATGAACATCAGAATCACGATTGCAGTCGGGCTGATCACCGCCGTTGCCGGAGCGGCCCTGGCACAGGCTCCGCCGGCCCCCCCAAAGACTCTGGCAGCTACCATCGACGTCTACGTCTTCCCGACCGAGGGGCAGACGCCCGAGCAGCAGTCGACCGACGAGGCCGCCTGCTACAACTGGGCGGTCCAGAACACGGGCACCGATCCCTTCCAGCTGCAGAAACAGGCCGAACAGGCGCAGCAGCAATCCCAGCAGGCGCAGCAGGAGATCGCCGCGGCCGGCCAGGGCGCGGGAGTGAAGGGCGCGGTGGGCGGGGCCGCCGCGGGCGCTTTGATCGGTGAGATCGCGAGCGACGACGCCGGCAAGGGTGCCGCCTACGGAGCGGCGGCGGGTGCGGTTGTTGCCCGTCGCAGAACGAAGCGGGCCAAGGCGGATGCCAGCCAGCAGGTGGAGCAGCAGAGCCAGCAAGCCCAGCAGGCCACGGCCGAGCAGATCGAAAACTTCAAGAAGGCCTTCAGCGTTTGCCTCGAAGGGAAGAAGTATCTGGTCAAGTTCTGAGCCGTTCCACTTGAACGGTTCGTGCGGCCTGAGGCGTGTGATATCCGAAGCTCTCGCGGTTGCGGAAAAGAAAAATAACGAGAGGGTTGAGGGGATTCAGGCAGCTCTCTTGAGTCTGATGCTAAAATCACCGGCCGCGTTGGCCATGAGACCTATTATCAACAATAAAATCCGACAACGGAGGACAAGATGACTGTCACGAATACGACACGGGTACTCAAAACGATTTCTCTCGCTGCCCTGGCGCTCGCGCTGCTGGCCGTCGCGCCGGCGGCCGACGCCCAGGACCGTGAGGGCCGCTGGGAGTTCACGCTGGGGACCTTGTATCAACTCAGCACCTCGATCGACGGCGAGGAAGGACAGACCCTGGATACCGACAACGATTTCGGTTTCAGGCTCGGTGGCGCCTTCAACTTCAGCGACCAGCTGGCCGCGAACTTCGGTCTCCAGTGGGCCGGTATCGGCTATGACACGACCGCAATGGACGAGGACGGTGGGGACGTCAACATCTCGGGAACCTTTGATGCCTTCACCCTTTCGGCCAACATGCGGTACTTTCTCACCGACACCCAGATCTCGCCCTATGTCGGCGCCGGCATCGGCTGGACGTGGATCGACACCAACGTCCCCAACGGTCCACCGTACACCTGGTGCTGGTGGGACCCCTGGTTGGGCTATGTCTGCTCCACCAGCTATCCGACCAAGACGGTCGACGCCTTTTCGTATCAGGCGAACCTCGGTCTGCGCTACACCTTCGACAGCGATTACACGTTCATTGATCTCGGTTACACCAGCCAGTGGATGGATTTCGACAAAGCCAGCGGCTCGCCGCGCTTCGACGTGATCACGCTGGACTTCGGCTGGATTTTTTAGGCCGTATCGATGACTGAGCGCGGTGGTCCCCGGTCTCTGCGACCGGGCCACTGACCGACAACCTCAGAGTGACTCAGGGGCCCGGCATTGACGCCGGGCCTCGTTTTTTTTCGAGCGCACCGGTTTGCGAATTCGAGCGGCGGCGTGAGAGAATCCGCCGATGACCCCGAAAGTGGCCGTTCTCCAATCGGATCTCGAGGCTCGCTTTCGCTTCGAGTCGATGCTCGCGGAGCTGTCCTCCCGATTTGTCAACGTCGAACCGGCCGAGGTCGACCGGGAGATCGAGGACGCCCAGCGCAGGGTCTGCGAGTGTCTCGGCCTCGACATTGCGGCACTGTGGCAGCTGTCCCCCGACGAACCCGGTGTACTCAGGATGACCCATGTCTACAGGCGATTCGACGAACCTCCCATACCGGAGGACTTCGATGCCCGGGTTTTCAACCCGTGGGCGCTCGGGCAGGTTTTTTTGGGCAAGATCGTCACCCTGCCCAACGTCGAGAAGGCTCCGGCCGAGGCCACTACGGACTGCGAGACGTGGCAATACTTCGGAATCAAATCGGTCTTTCTTTTTCCGTTGTCCACCGGAGGCGAAAAGGCCTTTGGCGCCCTGAGCTTTCACTCCGTCGAGACAGAACGATCGTGGCCCGACGAAATCGTACAGCGGCTGCAGCTCGTGTCGCAGATTTTCGCCAACGCTGTGGTGCGAAAACGCGCTGATGCGGCACTACGCGAGAGCGAGGAGCGCCTCCAGCTAGCCGCCGAGGCCGCCGAGGTCGGCATGTGGATGCTCGATGTCGAAAGCCGGAGGTTCTGGGCGACCCAGGGGGCGCGGCAGATCTTCGGTTACAAGCCTGACACCGAGATCACCATGGAGGTCTTTCTCGAATCGGTCCACGCCTCGTGCCGCGAGCCGGTCACGGAGACGGTGCGGCGGGCGGTAGAGGAGGGACGCGAGATCGACATCGAGTACCGGATCGCACTCCCCGACGGCAGCGAAAGGTGGGTCCACTCGCGAGGGCGGATGCAGCCGGCCTCGGCCACGAGTCCAACGCGTCTGCTCGGCGCGTCGGTCGACGTGACCGAGCGCAAGCGATCGGAGAACGAGCTGCAGCGTTCGTACGAGGAGGTGAAGAGGCTCCGCGATCAGCTCGAGATAGAGAACATCTATCTGCAGCAGGAGCACCGGCTCCAGCACGGCAGCGGCCGCATCGTCGGCGAGAGCCCTGCCATCGTCAAGGTACTCGAGCTCGTCGAGCAGGTCGCACCGACCCTCACGACCGTCCTGGTCGAGGGCGAGACCGGCACCGGCAAGGAGCTGGTCGCGCAGCGGATTCACGAGCTCAGCCCACGAGCCGAGCGGCCGATGGTCAAGGTTAACTGTGCCGCGCTCCCTTCAACCCTGGTCGAGAGCGAGCTCTTCGGGCGGGAGAAGGGAGCCTACACCGGGGCAATCTCACGGGAACCCGGGCGCTTCGAGGTGGCCGACGGATCGACCATCTTCCTCGACGAGATCGCAGAGCTGCCGTTCGAGCTTCAGGCGAAGCTCCTTCGGGTCCTTGAAGAGGGACGGTTCGAACGGGTCGGCAGCTCGCGCACGTTGAAGACCGATGTCCGGGTGATCGCCGCCACCAACCATGACCTGCAGGCCGAGGTCGAGGCGGGGCGCTTCCGCCGTGACCTCTTCTTCCGCCTCGCCGTCTTTCCGATCACGGTGCCTCCGCTTCGCGAGCGACGGTCCGACATCCCACTCCTCATGTGGTCGATCGTCCAGGAGCTTGGCGCCAGCATGAACAAGGTGGTGGAGACCATTCCACAGAGGGACATGGAGCGCCTGCAGCGCTATGACTGGCCGGGCAACGTACGCGAGCTGCGCAACGTTGTCGAGCGCGCGCTCATCCTCTGCACCAGCCCCACGCTGCGGATCGAGCTTCCTGCCGGGCCTGCAGCCGAGGACGGTGATGCGGTGCTGTCGATGGACGAAGTGCAGCGCCGCCACATCCTCAAGGCATTCGAGAGCGCCGGCGGTAGAATCCGCGGCCCGGGTGGAGCTGCCGAGCTGCTCGGCGTCAAGCCGACGACCCTGCGCTCGCGGATGCAACGTCTCGGCCTCGACCCGCGGCGGTTGCGGGACGACGGGCCGTCCTCCTGACGATATTTCGTCCCTCATGTGACCGTCCCTACCGGAACTGAGGTCGAAGGTGACGGCTCGGAACTTCTGACTGCAGAACACATAAGGTGGTTTTCCGGGCGAACACGATTCGGTGGCACGGGTCGTGCAGACCATGTGACGGGACCAGCGAAGTTCGAAGGAAGACGTCGAAACATCCAGTCCGTGACCGAGAGTACCGGACGAATTCAACCGTTCAAAGGAGGAAGCGATGATGAAGTCAGATTCGCGTTGCGATCGAGGATTGCGCGGGGTTTTTGCGGTGGCGATGGTCGTCGCGCTGGGCTCGGCCCCGGGTGTCGCGTCCGCAGGCGAAAGCCAGTCCGTCGGGAGGTGGGGCGGACCGATCGACCCCGATGCGCTGCAGATCCTCAAGGGTATGACCGACTACCTCGGCAGCCTGCAACAGTTCGGCTTGCACACTGAGAACACCTATGAGGACGTGCTGGCGACCGGGCAGAAGATCCAGTTTGGATTCTCGACGGACATCACGGTGCAACGGCCCGACAAAATCCGTGCCGAACGGGTCGAGGGGATCGCACATCAACTCTATATCTATGACGGCGCAAAGCTCACCGTGCACGAAGCCAAGCAGGACTTTTTCGCCACGATTGATGTGCCGGAAACCATCGACGGCCTCCTGCATTTCGCGCGTGACCAGCTCGACCTCATCCCGCCAGCCGGCGACATGATCTATTCGAATGCTTTCGAGCTGTTGACGGCCGCCGTGACCTCGGGTTTCGTGATCGGCGAGGCGGAGATCGGCGGTGTCAGGTGCTATCACCTCGCTTTCACGACACCGGTGGTGGACTGGCAGATCTGGATCTCCGAGGGCGACAAGCCTCTTCCGTACAAGTACGTCCTCACCACCAGAGATGACCCCGCCCAGCCGCAGTTCGTGACCATGATCAGCGACTGGAACACCGATCCGAAGATCGCGGACGGAACCTTCGAGTTCAGTCCGCCTCCGGGCACGATCGAGATTGATTTCATCAGCGCCGATACGGGTAGCGCGGCGGCACGCTGAAAAGGACGGGGGACATCATGAAAAAATTCATCACAATCATTGGAGTAGCAGTTTGTTTCGCCCTCGTGTTCCTGCTCGATGTTGTCTCGCTGGGCGTCGTGCCGGAGGCCGAGGCCATCGCCGGCGTGCGGCGCAGGACGGCGCGCCGGACAGCCGTGGTTGTGGGGAGCAGTACCGCAGCCGCCGCATCCGCTTCATCTGCTGCCACGCAGCAACAACAGGCCGCCACCGCCCAACAGCAGGCCGCCACCGCCGAACAGCAGAGCGCCACTGCCCAACAGCAGAGCGCCACCGCTCAACAACAGGCCGCGGCGGCCACTGCCGCACCCGCGCCGACGGCGATGGTCGCATCGCTGCCTGCAGGCTGCGTCTCGGCCGGAGCGGTCTTCCAGTGCGGGAACGTCTACTACAAACCCTACATGTCGGGCAATCAGGTTGTCTACGGCGTTGTTCCGGGGCCGTAAAAGATCCGAGAGCGTTCCGACATTTGTCGTAACTTTTGGTCGAGAATCCACAGTGTTGCTCGCCGTGCGATCCACCGAACGCGGCCCTCTTGGGTGTGAAATGGCCAAGGAGGTGGTGCCATGAATGATCGAGGCGGAGCGATCCCCGCCTCCGACGTCGAGGAGTTGTTTGCGCTGGGTGGGGGGCGCGTCAGCCGCGGGCTGGAAAGGCTGCAGCTGGCGCGCGGCGCCCGTCTACACGCCGGGCGGGTGGCCGTTTTCCTGGCGGCGGCGACGTGGCTTCCGTTGTTCATATTGGCTTCAATCGAGGGTGTCGCCTGGGGCAATGGAGTGCAGGTGCCTTTCGTGAAGGACTACCTGCCCTACGGGCAGCTCCTGATCGCGATACCGGTACTGATCCTGGGCGAGCTCACGGTCAGCAGATATCTCATCCTCGCAGTCTCGGGGTTACGGTCCCCCGACGTCCTCGACGCGAAGGACGTTCCAGCTCTGGACGCGATCCTGAAAAGCGCGGTCGGGCGCTGGCGCGGCCGCAGCGTCAACCTGGTTGTGCTTGTCCTGACCTTCGGCGCCACCGCGGTGTCGCTGTGGGAGGCGAAGGAGTGGCTCACCGGTGGCTGGCAGGTTGCCAGGGACGGCATGACGATGGCGGGGTGGTGGTACCTGGTCATCAGCCTGCCGGTGATGCGATTCCTCGCCCTGCGGTGGTTGTGGCGGATTTTGCTGTGGGCGTGGGTCCTGCGGAGGGTCTCGCGTCTCGAGCTGAACCCGCGGCCGGCCCACCCCGACCGCGCCGGTGGCCTCGCCTTCCTCGGCGGAGCGCAGGCGGCTTTCGGGGTCTTCGTCTTCGCCTTTGGCGTGCAGCTGTCGTGCCTCGCCGCTGACGCAGTCCATTTTCGTGGGGCTGAGCTGATCGCCTTTCGTGGCGAGATCTTTGCCTTTGTGGTGATCACGGTGATTGCCCTGCTCCTGCCATTGCTGGTTTTCGCGCCGAAGCTGGTGCGGGCGCGGGACCAACATCTGTTGTTTCTGAGCGGCAGCGCCCACCGCGGGGCGGGAGATCTGGCTCGGAAGCTTCGTTCCGCAGAGACCGGAGAGCTCCCGTCCGACGCGGTGTCCGGCCTGTCCGACTTCGGTGCCCTGTACGAAAACGCCCGGCTCATGAGGCCGGTGCCGATCGAGATGCAGCACGTGCTCGGGTTGGTGCTGGCGGCTGTGGCGCCCTTTCTGCCGCTCATCTTCCTGGTTATGCCGGCCCGGGAGGTGCTGCGGACGCTGGCCAAGTTGTTGATATGAGGGTTAGAAACCGTTCGCGAGAGATTCGCGCCGGCAGTGTCATTTCGAGGAGGTAGGAGATGAAATCCAGGTCGCTTTTGGCGTTGCTCGCCGCGGTGGTGGTCAATCTGGTCGCACCGCAGGCATCGGCCCAGTCGAGCTCGGGTGGATGGCAGTTCGCCGTCGCGCCGTACCTGTGGGCGGCGGGAATGGACGGCACGATGACAATCGCCCAATTCGAAGAGGACTTCGACGTCCCGTTCGGTGACATCATCGAAAACCTCGACCTCGCCTTCATGGGGCACTTCGACATGCGAAACGAGCGCTGGGTACTGTCGTCGGACCTCATTTTCGTCGATCTGGAGAGCAACAAGGATCTGACCGAAGGGACGGCGACGGCGGGCCTCGACATGACGCTGCTCGAGGTCGCAGGCGGGTATCGGATATCACCCGCGGTGACACTCCTCGCCGGTGCGCGCTGGGTCGATATGGACGCGAGCCTCGGCTACGCCGGGGAGGTCGTCGATGATGGCGCCAGCGCCGGCAAGAGCTGGATCGATCCGTTGGTCGGTGCTCAGGTCTTTGCGCCTCTCTCCGAGCGTTGGCGGATCGGTCTCCGTGGCGATGTTGGCGGCTTCGGTGTCGGCTCGGAGCTGACATGGCAGGCCTACGCCGACATCGGCTTCAAGGCCTCCGATCTGATAACGGTTTTCGCTGGTTATCACGCCATTGACATCGATTACGAAGATGGCAGCGGGCTTCAATTGATCGCTCTCGACGTGCTGGTGTCCGGCCCGCAGCTTGGCGTGGTCTTCTCCTTCTGAGGGCTTGAGGACGAGGGAAGAAAGGAGGCACCGCGACATGCTCAGCTTTCGGTTGCACATGGAGTTTGCGCCGCAGACCTGCGATGAAGCAGCTGCGGCGCTGCGGTCCCTGGTCGGACCGGTCCGGTCCGAGCTCGGCTGCAGCGCGACGCGGTTGCTCCGGGATACCAAGGAGGGCTGTGGGCTCACCTGGGTTGAGGAGTGGCGCGAAGTGGAGCATTTCGAACAGCACCTTCGTGGGACGGCCTTCCGCAGAATCCTGGCGGTGATCGAGCTTGCCGCCGGGCCGCCGGAGGTGGAAATCGATGATGTCAACTCGAGGAAAGGATTCGAGCTGATCGAGGAGATCCTCGCCGATGCCCGGGTCGAGGGCACCGAACGGGCGACCGGCTGATGCCATGACGGAGAAATGAAGAGGAGAATCGAGATGAGAAGAAAAGGTTTTTCGAGTCCCTGGTGGGTCACCGCTTTGATTGTGGTGGCGATGGCCCTCTCGATCCGGTTGGTGTCGGCCGACGACCTCACCGATTCTGACCGCTTCCTGTGCACGCCCATCCAGGCCACGCTGTGCGTGGAGGATGGCGAGTGCGCGGTGGATCTGCCGTGGAATGTCAATATTCCGCAGTTCATCGAGGTCGACCTGGAGGCGAAGCGGCTGGCCACTACGGCAGCCAGCGGGGAAAACCGGGCGACGCCCATCGAACACCTGCGCCGCGCGGACGGCAACATCGTCTTCCACGGCTTCGAGATGGGTCGCGCCTTCAGCTGGGTGATCGATGAGGCCAGCGGGCGCGTGACCGCGGCAATCGCCACGGACGGAATTTCGGTGGCGATCTTCGGCGCCTGCACCCCGGCCGCGGGTTACGGAAAGGAGTGAACGCCATGAGAAAAACCACACTGATCGCAGTCGTGATCATCGCGTGTGCCGGGGTTTCCCTGGCGCAGACCCAACCAGCCCAGCAGAAGAGTCTGGCCGCGACCATGAACGTCTATGTTTTTCCGACCAAGGGCCAGACGGCCCAACAGCAGTCCACCGACGAGGCCGCGTGCTACGACTGGGCGGTCCAGAACACCGGCGGCGACCCCTTTGCCCTGCAGAAGCAGGCCCAGCAGCAGCAACGGCAGGCGGACCAGGCCCAGCAGCAGATCGCCCAGTCGGGCGCGGGTGCGGGTGCCGTGGGAGCCGTCGGCGGCGCCGCTGCGGGCGCACTGATCGGCGAGATCGCCGGCCACAGCGCCAGTGCCGCCGCAGGCTGGGGCGCGCTCGCCGGGGCCGTCATCGCGCGCCGCCGCACCGAAATGAAGAAAGAGGAGGCGAGCGAACAGGTCGAGCAACAGAGCCAGCAGGCGCAGCAGGCCACGGCCGAGCAGATCGAAAACTTCAAGAAGGCCTTCAGCGTGTGTCTGGAGGCCAAGGAGTACATGGTCAAGTATTGAGCCGCAAGGTATGAATGATGAATGAAGATATGAAAACCTATCGAGAAAACGGAGGTCCGAGATGAGGATGAAAAGAATTACCCTTCTGACGCTCGTTTTGAGCGTGGCGCTTGTTCCGATGGTCCACACGCAGGAGATCACCGGTACGCCCGGTTCGCCCAGCGCCACCACAACCATCGATGGCAAGCAGCTTCCGCCGCCGCCCGACACGAAGTTCGGCGGCAAGATCGAACGCAATGCGATCGACTCGACACCCTACTGGCCGCCTCGCGTGGTGCCGCCTGAGGGTGCGCCCAACATTCTTCTGATCATGACCGATGACGCGGGTTACGGTGTATCCGGCACCTTCGGGGGCGTCATCCCCACGCCGGCAATGGATCGTGTTGCCGAGAATGGTCTCCTCTACACCCACTTTCATTCCACGTCCGTGTGCTCGCCAACGCGGGCGGCGCTCATCACGGGGCGGAACCATCACCAGGTCGGCACAGGTTCGATACCGGAGTTGTCGACCGGCTATCCCGGCTACAACAGCATCATGACCAAGGACAAGGCGACGATTGGCAGGATCCTCAAGGGCAACGGCTATGTAACGTCCTGGTTCGGCAAGAATCACAATACACCGGATCTCCAGGTCAGTAAGATCGGGCCGTATGATCAGTGGCCCATCGGTCTGGGCTTCGATTACTTCTTCGGATTCATGGGAGGAGATACCAGCCAGTGGCAACCGGGCAATCTGGTCCGCAACACGACCTATATCTACCCATTCGATGACGATCCCGATTTCAATCTGGTCACGGCAATGGCGGATGACGCGATTGACTACATGAAGACCGTTGATGCGCTCAATCCGGATCAACCCTTCTTTATCTACTATGCGCCCGGCGCGACCCATGCGCCGCATCACCCGACACCGGAGTGGATCGAAAAGATCAGCGAGATGCACCTCTTCGACGAGGGCTGGCACAAGCTGCGAAAAACCATCTTCGACAACCAGAAGAGGCTCGGTGTCTTGCCGGCGGATGCCAAGCTGACGCCGTGGCCCAAGGATCTGATCAAGGAATGGGACCAGCTCTCTGACGTCGAGAAGAAGCTGTTCATCAAACAGGCGGATGTCTTCGCCGCCTACGTTGCCTACACCGATTATGAAATCGGTCGCGTGATCCAGACGGTCGAGGATTTGGGCAAGCTCGACAACACCCTGATCATCTACATCACCGGCGATAACGGCACCAGCTCGGAGGGCGGGCCGACCGGCACACCGAACGAAGTCGCATCGGTTCAGGGCGTGCATCTGCCGGTGGAGGCGCAGATGCAATATTACGACGCGTGGGGGTCAGACAAGACCTACCCGCATATGTCGGTGGGCTGGACCTGGGCCTTTGGCACGCCGTTCTCGTGGACCAAAATGGTGAGCTCGCATTTTGGCGGCACCAAACAGGGCATGGCCATCGCATGGCCGAAGGTCATCAAGGACAAAGGCGGCATCCGCGACCAGTTCCATCATGTCGTTGACATTGCGCCGACCCTGCTCGAAGCGACCGGGATTCCACTGCCCGAGGTGGTTGATGGCATCAAACAGAAACCCATGGATGGCGTCAGCATGGTCTATACCTTCGATGAGAAGAACGCGGATGCGCCCTCAACGCACACAACCCAGTATTTCGAGATGATCGGTGACCACGCAATCTACCACGATGGCTGGATTCTCAGCACCAAGGTCATGCGTGTCCCGTGGGACAACAGCGGAACGGCCGACAAGGATCCTGCATCCTGGCCGTGGGAACTGTATGACCTCAGCAAGGACTGGACACAGTACAACGATGTGTCGGCTCAGTATCCTGAAAAAGTCAAGAAACTGGAAAAGATGTTTTGGGAGGAAGCGGGGCGAAATCAGGTTTTGCCGATGGATACCACCACGTTCACCCGTTCGATCCTGCCTCGGCCCAACCTGACCTCCGGCCGCACTGTTTTCACCTATGCCGGGGAAGTCACGGGTACGCCCAACGGCAATGCGCCGAATGTGCTGGCCTCGTCGTACAACATCAAGGCCGAGGTCGAGATCCCCGACGGTGGTGCCGAAGGCGTGCTGGTGACCCATGGCGGCCGTTTTTCCGGCTACGGTTTCTATTTGCTGAAAGGCAAGCCGGTTTATACCTGGAACCTGATGGGCCTCAAGTTGATCAAGTGGAAAGGCCCGGATGCGCTGGCTCCCGGCAAGCACACCCTCGAATTCGACTTCAAATACGATGGTTTGGGCGCTGGCACACTGCAATATGGAAGCCCCAGTGGCCTGGGTCGCAGCGGAACCGGCGATCTCAAGGTGGACGGGAAAATCGTTGCGACGCAGAAGATGGATAAGACCGTGCCGATGCTCATGCAGTGGTGCGAAAGCTTCGACGTCGGTGCCGATACCGGCTCGCCGGTAGCCGACGAGGACTATCAGCCTCCGTTCCGTTTTACCGGCAAGCTCGAGAAACTGACGCTGACCATCGACCGGCCGGAGCTTTCGCCCGAAGACATCAAGAAGCTCGAGACGGCCATGCACAACAACTCGGCGAGCGATTGATCAGCCGGAATTTTGATACGGATTTGATAAGGAGAAGAGGAACCATGAAACGCACATTTTGTCTCATCGCAACGGTCACGATACTGATTGCTGCACTGCCCGCCGTCGCGCAGGTCAGCGACGCCGACTACCTGCAGCAGCTGCGAACGGATATTCAAGCCGACCGCCAGGCCCTGGTGGCCGCCAGCCTTGGTCTGACCGAAGAAGAGGGCGCTGCCTTCTGGCCCGTCTACCGCGACTACCGCAACGACATGTCAAAGGTCGGTGACCGGATGCAGAAGCTGATCCAGGATTTCGCCGAGGTTTGGGACAACGCCACCGAAGAGCAGGCGAAGTCTATGGTCAACGAGATGCTCGCCATCCGACATGATGAGCTCAAGGTGCGAAAGTCACACCTTTCGAAGTTCCGCAAGGCGCTCCCCGAGGTCAAGGTGGCGCGGTTCCTGCAGATCGAGAACAAGATTGACGCCATCATCAACCTCGGCCTCGCCGACTCGATCCCGCTCGTCGAGGCGGCCGACTGACCACGGTGGACCTTAGGCGGTACCTGGATCGAATCGCGATGATGGGGGTTCGGTCACCGCCGTGGGTCCGACGGATATTCGTGAACGGCGAAGAGGAGGAAGACCATGTGGGATGAACGAACGCATCGATCATCATACCTGTTGCCCCCTGTGGATGCGGGGCGATCATTCCGCCGAGCTGTTGCGATCTTCCTGGCTCTGGTCCTGAACCTGTGGGTTGCGGCACCGATGCTCAACGCGACGGAGAGTGGGAACCAGCCCGCCAGCGATCAAGAAGGCGCCGAAGCAACCGAGCCTGAGACGGACGGAGAGGAGGAGGGTGAAAAGAAAAAGAAGGGCCCGAGCTTCATTCCCATCCCCATCTTTATCACCGAGCCGGCGATCGGTTACGGGTTTGGCGCCGCCGTTGCCTATTTCCACAAGAAGAAGCACGGGCCCGATTCCGGGCAGGGTTCGCACCCCCCGGCGTTGACCACCAACAGTGCCGGGAAGGTCGGCAAGAAGCAAAAGGTGCCGCCAACCATCAGCGGTGTCGCCGCCGCCTACACCGAAGATGGAACCTGGGGTGCCGGTGTCGCCCACAGCGCGTCGTGGTTTAAGGACAAGATTCGCTATGTCGGCGCGGCGGGATACGCCCACGTGGTGTCCACCTTCTATTTCGGCGATCAGCCCTTCGATTTCAAGCTCGACACCGGCTTGCTCTACCAGGACATCAAGTTCCGCATGGGAGCCAGCGACTTCTTCGTCGGCGGCAAGCTCGTCTATCTCACTCCAGACCTCCTCTTCGACGACGATCTCGGTGACATTCCCATCGAGCAGCCCGTCGAGAAGAAGCTCAACGACTTCGGCCTGGCCGTGCAGGCGGATTGGGACGGCCGGGACAACTTGATGACCCCGAACCGCGGCCAGTTCTTCCAGCTCGTGGCGTGGAAGCACTTCGAGGCGTTGGGAGGCGAGACCGATTACTGGAATGTCGGCTTCCAGGCGCAGTCCTTTTCCGAGATGTTGCACAAGAAGCTCGTCCTCGGTTTCCACCTCGATCTCGATTCCGCGGGGGGCGACCCGCCGCTCTGGGGCTATCCCTGGGTCACGATGCGAGGGATCCCTGCTCTTCGGTACCAAAACGAGAGCACGGCGGTCCTCGAGACCGAACTGCGGTGGGACATTCTCGAGCGGTGGGCGGCCGTCGGTTTCCTCGGCGTCGCTGCGACCCGGGGCGATGTGCCATTTTTCGAGGATGAGAGCGGGATCGTCGCCGGCGGCATCGGCGGGCGCTTCCTCTTCAGACCCCAGGACAGCCTGTGGGTGGGGATCGATGTCGCGAAGGGACCCGAACAGTACATCTTCTACGTCCAGATGGGGCAGGCGTGGTGATCTCAAGAAGTGTATGCGGTTCGACGGGCCGAAGACATCTGCTGGCCCGATGCCGTGAATTTGCTTGATTGCTTCAAAATATCATGATAATTTCAAGTTATGTTTGAGCGCAAGCTGCATTTGCCACAGGAGAAGACAGAGACCTTTTTCCTCTGGGGCCCGCGTCAGACGGGGAAGACCACCCTGCTCCGGCAGGCCTATCCGGACGCCTTCTGGATCGATCTCCTGAAAGCCGAGGAATACCGCCGTTACGTGACGCGCCCCGAGAGGATGCGGGAGGAGATCGAGGCCCTGGTCGCCATGCCCTTCGTCGTCATCGACGAGGTGCAGAAGGTGCCGAAGATCCTCGACGAGGTGCACTGGCTGCATGAGGCTTACGGGATCCAGTTCGCGCTCTGCGGCTCGAGCGCGCGAAAGGTCAAACGAGGAGCGGCGAACCTTCTCGGGGGGCGGGCAGTCCGCTACGAGCTCAGGGGCCTGACCTCGGCCGAGCTCGGCTCGGATTTCGACCTCGAGCGCATCCTCAACCACGGATATCTGCCCCGGGTCTATGAGGCGGCCCGGCCCAGGCGGTTGCTCAACGGATATGTTGCCGATTACCTCAAGGAAGAGGTGGCGTCCGAGGGCCTGGTTCGCAACCTGCCGGTCTTCAGCGAGTTCCTCGACATGGCGTCGCTTTCAGACACCCACCCGGTGAATTACTCGAACATCGCCCGCGAGTGCGGCGTTTCCAGCCAGACCGTCCGGGCGTACTTCGAGATCCTCGAGGACACGCTGGTGGCGAGATGGCTCCCGTCCTATCGGAAGCGCCCCAAACGGCGTGTCCTCCGCTCTCCCAAGCTGTACTTCGCCGATGTCGGGGTGGTGGGATTTCTCGCCCGACGAGGACGCCTGGAGCCGGGCTCTGAGCTCTTTGGCAACGCCTTCGAGAATTGGTGCTTCCACGAGATCTCCGCATACAACTGCTACGCGGAGAGATTCGCCAACCTAAGCTACTGGCGCCTGACGAGCGGCATCGAGGTGGACTTTGTAGTCAACGACATGGAGCTCGCCATCGAGGCGAAGTCGTCGCGAGCCGTCTCCTCCCATCACCTCAAGGGTCTCAGGCAGCTCGCCGTCGATCACCCGGAAATCAAACGCCGCATCGTTCTGTGCCTGGAGGACAGGCCGCGGCGAACCTCCGACGGGATCGAGATCATGCCCTACGGCGCCTTCGTGAAAAGCCTGTGGAGGCGGGAGATCTTCTAGCCGTCGCGATCGGTGATGCGTGGCAGGACACCGCCGGGTCGGCCAAAGTGTGGTGTCGCGTCCGTCACCCCTCGAGGGTCGACAAAACCCTGCCTCGAAAGGCTGAAGTAGAGGCACCCGATCTCCTCCGGAGGCCTGGAATCGACGAACGGTTCGACCGACTCGAGGACCTCGAGCCAGATGCGTTTGGTTTCTTTCAGATCAACCGGTTGCGCCAGATCGAGCCGTTCGAGATCCTCCTTGAGGATGCGACCGCGTCGCCGCAGCAATTCAAGCAGCGAAAGTGGTGTGAAACCAGGGTCCTTGCCGCAGGCCGCCCAGCACAGCGCGCCGAGCGCGAGCACGTGCCGATGGAGGTGAAGCGTGTCGAGGACGTCGCGCGGTTCGTCGCGTCCGGCGAGCGTGAGCACCTTGTTGACCGCGAGGTCGACAGGGTGGAGCATGAATCCGACCCGCTCATCACGCACCGTGGGCATGAAGCGCCAGTCGGAGTCGCGCGCCCACTCGACCTTCGTCGCCTGTTCTTTCCTCCGCACGACGGCACGCACGTAACCTGGTTGATTCAGATCCACATCGACGGTGTATCCGTTGGCCTCGAGCAACGTGCGGTCGGTCGAGAAGGCCTCGGCGACCCTTGCCTCCGAGTCGTTGAAATAGTCGAGATCCCGGCTGAATCGCACCGTGTTCGGCTCGATCAGGATTGCGGCTCCGCCCGCGAGGTATGAGTCGAAGGTCCGGTTCTCGGACAGCAGTCGCGCGAGGCACGCCTGATACTCGGTCAGCGGCATAATTTCCTCGCAGCCTCCCACGCCTCGCGCCCGCCGTGTTTGCGGAGCTGCTCCGCTACCCACGCGACGTCAGACATCCCGATGCGATAGTAGGGATCGTACGACCAGAAACACTCGGCATGGAAGTGTCGGTATTTACGGCGAGCCTGCCGTACCCGAACCATTGCTCGCGCGGTTTCCGGATCCAGGGCTCGGCGGCTCTTGCGGCCACCCCGTCTTCCGATCTCGGCGAGATATGCTCGGACTTCCGGTTTCATGTGATTATCATAATCCGCTTATGATAGAAAATCAAGTCGGTGAGGAGGTTGTGTGCGGCCACTCTCGACCTTCCGTGTCTGATTTACCTGGATGAGCCGTCGGCACGGCGGCCGATCTCCTCGAGCGCCTGCTCGCAGACCTTCTTTTCGGCCGTCACGCGGTCAAGCATGCCCTTGGCGACCAGGGAGATGCCCATGGTGGCGACGGCCACACCTGTTGATGCCATCGCCTCCATCGGCTTGAGCTCGATCGCCGGTTTGGCGAGGGTGCCGCCGAGCTTGATGTAGGGGTTGGTGATCATGCTGGCCGAGATGCCGATCCCCTTGCGCGGTTTGGTCACCCAGTCGAGGTCGAGCTTCTCGGTGCCGAAATCGATCCTGCCCTTACCGAGCATCGTCATCTTGTCGCTCTGCATGGCCATCGGCTCGAACCTTGCGAGGCCGTTTTCAAATTTCACCTGGACGACGGCGCACTGCAGTTCCGTCGCCACATCTTCCTTGGCAAAGGGGTTGAAGGCGTTGAGCAGGGTGAGGAGAATGTCGGCCGTGATCATGTCCACAACCCGGCTGTCCATGACACCCTTGCCGACGACAATCTGAATCGACCCGTTGCTGGAGCTGGCGAACTCATGCGGGCTCGCCCCCTGCGCCTGCATTTTCACCTCGAAGTCGACGGGCGGTGAGGACGCGGCGTCGGTTGCGCCCTCACCCGGCACATCGAAACGGATCGCGTTGAGGTCCAGCTCCAGCTCCGCGCGGTAACTATCGCCGACCGGTTCGAGCACCAGAGACCCCGAACCGTTCCCCTCTCGCGAACCATCCATTGCGATGCGGTTGATGTCGAGCCGGCCGTCGACCAAACGCGCCTCGAGCTCGAAATCGTGAAAACGTTCGACCGGCAACTGGAGGGAGTCGATGGTGATGTCCACATCGCCGTCCGCGCGCCGCAGCCAGCCGAAATCGATGGGTTTCTCGGAGAACACCAACCCTGCTTTCGAGCTGCGGGTCGCGGTTTGTGGGGCCGGGGTTTGGTCATCCCGGCTGGGCGGGCGAGGCGCCAACTCTCCGAGCTCGAGGTGGTTCGACGCGAATTTGGCCGTGACCTGAGGTTTGCCGCGGATATCCACATCGAGCGACCCCCTGAGGTCGGATTCGCCGAGGGTGATCTCGAGATTCTCGGCTGTGAACTTCTCGGAAGTACCGTGGAAGACACCCCCGATTGCGAAGGGCTTGTCCGGCAGCTTGTCATACCCGGTGAGCTGCGCGATCAAACCGGTCCCCGGCCCCGATGCGTGGAGATCGAGGTCGGTGCCGATCAGATGCGGTTCCTCGCCGAGGCTGCCGTGGAGGTCGACCGAATGTCGGCCGAGCCGGACCGCGACGCGATCAAAGATGAGCAGGTCTTCGGTGCGCTCGAGGCGGCCGCTGACCTTGAACGGCGCCTCCGGAACCGTCACACCTGAAAAGGCCGAGAACAACGAGGCGCTCGGTCCGTCTGCCGTGACCGTGAGGTTGGTGCCAACGAGATCGGACGCGGGGCCGAACCGGCCGTCCACCGTCGCCACCGCTCGGTCGAGGGTGGCGTGCAATCCGTCGATCTCGTACCCCGCCTCGTCGATGCGGAGGTGGACCGCCAGCGTCAACGGTTCGGCCGGCAGATCGGGCAGCTTGGTGAACCCGGCGGTCAGCCGACCCGCCCGCCCGAGATCGGGCGCCGTCACCTCGATCTGGACGTCGGTGCCCAACAATCCCTTGACCGGCATCACCGTGCCGTTGAACGTGACGCGGTTGCGGTCGATCTCGGCGAAGAGGTCTTCGAGCCTGCAGGTACCCTCGTCGATTTGCAGATCCCCGACGACGGAGAACGGCGCCGGCGGCAACCCGTCGAGCCGGAAGTACGGACCGAGGGAGGACAGCCGCGGCCCGTGGACCGAGACATGGCCCACGGTACCGTCCAGATCCGACCTGCCGATCAGGCCATCGGCCGCGATATCGATGTCGCCGGCCGTACCGGTAGCGCTATCGAGGCGATAGCCTCCGGCCTCCACCCGGAGTCTTCCTTCGACATTCGCCGCCACCCGGGGGAAACCCTTCACTCCGAAGATGGAGATGCCGTGCGACAGGTCGGGGTCCCCGCCCCTGAGTTGGAGATCGGTGCCGACGAAACCTTTCGTCGTCGAAAGGAGACCGTCACCGTGCGCCTCGAGGCTGCCGACGGTGGCCGACACCCCATCGAGCCGGAGACCGGAGTCGAGGATGGTGACACCGCCCCGGGCCGTCCACGCCTCGCCCGGCAGATCCCCGAGTCCCGCGAGAGCTCTCAGATCGGTGGCATCGGATCCTTCGGCATCGACCCACAGGGTCGCGCCGACCAGGCCCTTGACCATCTTCAGGGTTCCGTCGGCCCGGAGCTTGGTACTGCCGACCCGGGCGCTGACGCCGTCGAGCTTGAGAGCTTCCTCGCCCTTGGCGAGCCGGCCCTCGATCACGAATGCCTGGGCGGGGAGATGCGCCCCGACGAGCCTGTCGAACAGGGCGAGATTCGGTCCCTCGGCGTGGATGCCGAGGGTCGTACCGGCGTAGCTCGGGGAGTCGCCCACGGTGCCGTCAACCCTGATGACCGTGCGTCCGACCCGAAGCTCTGTGGTCTCGACCGCAAGACCACCCTCGACCCGCACCACGCGTCCCTTGACCGAAAAGCCTTCGCGAGGCAGGTCGATGCCGGCGAGCGCGCCGAGGGACGACGCATTTGGCCCCTTGCCTCGAATCCTGAAATCGGTCCCCATCATCTGCGGCGGCGCGCCGAGCACCCCTTCGGCGGACAGGGTGTTGGCGCCGACCGTGATCTCGACCTGTTTGAAGGTGATCGGGAAGCCCTCCCACCGAACTCCGCCCGAAACTGAGAACTCTTCGTCCGGGAGATCCGCCACTCCGGTGAGGGCGCCGACCACGCGAATGCTCGGCCCCGACGCCGTCACAGTGGCGTCGAGCAGCTTCGGTTTGGTCAACGAATCGACGACTCCAGTTATGTGGGCAACAAGACCACCCGCCGATGCCTCGAGATCGATGTCGGAGCCCGATGCCGACGGCTTTGCTGACCCCTCGACGCTGAAGGGGCCGTTGAGGTCGGAATCGAAGCCCAGGCTGGCGGTGATCTGTCCGAGCTCGGGACCACTGGCCGAAGCGACGCCTTCGACCCCTGTCAAGGAACCGAGATCGCCGATTCCTCCCCGCAGCGAAAACTCGGCGTCGGCAAAGCGACCCCTGAGATCGTGCTCGACAGCACCGGCGTTGATCAGGCCGATGAAGGTGCCGATCTTGCCTGAAATCTCGATGGGTTGCTCCTCGAGACTGCCCTCGAGATCGAGATCGAGCATGCCGGTCCCATCTTCGGTGAACTCGAAATGTGCGAGCGCCGCCCGGAGCGTATGGCGATCGAGGGGGGCGTAGACCAATTGCAGGTCGTTGACCGCCGCATGCCTGATGATCAGCTCGACCTCGCCGCCGCTGCCTTCGCCGGGTTTCCCACCGCCGAGCGCCCAGTTGAAGCGGCCTTCGCTACCGACCTCGAAAAGCACGTGCGCTCCGGTGATCTCCACATCGTGGATCGTGATTGGACCGAACAGGACCGAAAGGAGATCGATCTCGCCGGCCAGCCGATCGACCGATACCATCTGCGGATCGTCGCTCCACTCGGCGTTGCCGAGCGTGATGTCAGTGGCAACCACGCGGGTCGTGAAGCCGATTTCCGGCTGGAACTCGCCGTTGATTCTGAGCTCGCGGCCGATGGCGTCGGACGCTATCTGCGCGACGGTGTCCTTCCAGCCGCTGAGGTCGGCAAAGTTGAGGTAGAGGAGGAGGAGCAGCAGAAGCAGGATCGGCACCGCGATGACCACGGCTGCGACCTTGAACGCGCGACGGGGTTTCATCCGTTCCTCCTCAGGTCGCGTGAGGATCCGCCACCGATGACGTGTCAGGCGCATTCGCGCCGCTGACATAGTGGATCTCGGTCGGCAGCGCCAGTCGCGTGCCCGCGCCTTCGACGATCTCCATCACCTTGAGCAGCACGTCCTCGCGGATCTCGAGGAACTCGGGCCAGGCGTCGGTCATCGCGTAGGCGTAGAGCTCGATCTCCAGAAAGTACTCGCCGAAGCCGATCAAACGCACACGCAACCGCTCCTCGGCGATCTGTTCGTGCTCCTTGAGCATCGACGTGAGCCCCGACATCACGCCCTCGAGCTGGTCACGCGTCGTTTCGTACCGTAGTCGCACGTTCTCGCGCAGCAGGACGCGGTCGCGTTCGGCCAGGTTCTCGAGCTGGAGCTTGGCGAAGTCGGCATTTGGGACGGTGACGACGGTCCGGTCGAGAGTCCGGATCTTCACCGAGCGCAAACCAACGTCCTCGACCACCCCGCAGCGGTCGCCGAACTTGCAAAAGTCGCCGACCCTCACCGGCTGATCGGTGTAGAGAATGATGCCGCCGATGAAGTTCTCGAGCGTGCTCTGCGCAGCGAGCGCGATGGCGAGGCCACCAACGCCGAGCCCGGCGACGAGCCCAGCTACCGGTACGCCTAGGCGCTGGAGAGCGATTACCGTGACAGCGGTGACGACGATGATGGTGGCGATGCGGAATATGACCCTGACAAGCTGCTTCTTGAGAGGTCGTGCGTCGCGGAACCACAGGCCGAGGACGAGATCGCCGACGCGCGTCATCAACAGCGCGACCAGCCACGCCAGACCGATGTAACCCACCACCGAAAAAACCACGCGCAATAACAGGGCCGGCGCGCCCGGGAGGTTGAAGATGCGGTTGATCATGTAGCTGCCGGAGAACGGGACGTTCACCAAGGCGAGCGGGACGAAGAACTCGGCGAGCCGGTGTCCGATCAGCCGGCTGCGGTGCCAGCGTTTCCCGACCCACGCGACCAATGCAATCGCGAGCGCCAACAGCACCACCAGCAGCCCGAGTCCGAACCACTGCCACACCAGCATGCCGCCGATCTCGCTGCGGAACCAGGACGGCATGTTTTCGGCGAGTTTGAGCAACACGATGGCGTCAGAACCAGATCGCAGCTCTTCGACGTGACCGCCCTTGCGGCCGGGCTGGTAGGAGAGATGACGGACCTTCTGGTAGAACGAATCGGCGCGAAGCACGGTGTCTGACGAGAACAGCCATTGGCCGGCGTTCTGTCCTTCCGTTTGCAGGCTCAGGGTGATCTCGGTGTGCGGCACGGTCCAGCTGGAGATGCCCGATTCGGCAACCGCAGCCGCATCGGGAATGGCCTCGACGGGAGGCAGCTCGATGCGATCCAACACATCCTTGAGGAGCAGGGCGGTTTCCGCGGAGGCCTCCTGAAAGACCAATGGCGGAATGGCGCTGAGATCGAGGCAGCCCCTGGCGTCGAGAAAGGGTTCCTGAAACCCAGGATCGCCTGTTGTGTAGAGATCCCAGGCGGTATCGATCGAGGTGAAAAAGGTTTCGATCGTTGCGCGCGGGCTGCTGCGGTCCGGCGGTTCGAGGGGGTGTTCGGCGGGAGATTCGGCGGCTGCCGACGTCGCCGCAAGAAGTACGGCGAGCGTCGTGAGCAACCACGCACGTGTCGGACGGCGCGAAGAGGAGAATGTCATTTGGTATCTCCGGCTTGCGGCTGTGTCGTGCGGTTGAGGCGCTTCGGGTCGTAGCCCTTGGCGGGCAGGCGGCTGATGATCTCTTCGTACAGCGCTTCATCCATCTGCGGCGTCCGGCTCAGGATCCACAGGTACTTTCGTTTGGGCCCGCCGACCACCGCCCACCGGTAGTCCGGGTCGAGGTCGATGATCCAGTAGTCGCCCCAGAAGGGACCGAAGAACGACACCTTGAGCTTGGCGTTGGTCGCGGTGTCGACGACCTTGGCCTTCCCTTTGGCCTGCTTGAGCTTGCCGTCGAGCGAGCCCTTGCGGCAGCTGTTGATGACCTTGATGAGGCCATCCTCGCGCAGCGAGTAATCGGCAGTTGTCGCCGTGCAGCCTCGCTGGAAGAACATCGGGTAGCTCGCGATCTCGTACCACCGACCCAGGTAGCGCTCGAGGTCGACCGACTCGACGACCTCGAGGGGTTGCTCATCCCCGGCACGAACCGGCGTCGCGGCTGCAAATAGGATGAAGAATGTGAGGACCGGCACGATCAACGGCGTCAGATGCATGTTCACTCCCAGGCTGGCCAAGAAATCGCCTCATGGTAACAGAGGGCCTGGTGTCCGAGGAGGCCCCGAGGTTCAGCTGTCGATGCCTCCAATGCACAGGTACTTGATCTCGAGGTAGTCATCGAGACCGTACTTGGAGCCCTCGCGGCCGTTGCCCGACTCCTTGATGCCGCCGAACGGCGCCATGGCGTTGGAGATGATGCCCTCGTTGATGCCGATGATCCCGTACTCGAGACCCTCGGCTACCCGCCAAATGCGGCCGACGTCGCGGGCGCAGAAGTAGGCCGCGAGACCGAACTGGGTGTCGTTGGCGATCGCGATCGCTTCCTCCTCGGTGCTGAATGAAACGAGAGGTGACACGGGACCAAAGATCTCCTCGCGGAAGACCCGCATGTTGTTCGTGACCCCGGAGAGGATGGTCGGCTCGATGAAGCTTCCGCCGAGCTTCGAGCGGCCGCCGCCGAGCATGACCTTGGCGCCTTTGGCGGTTGCATCGTCGATCATGGCGACAACATTGTCTGCCGCGGCATCGTCGATCAGCGGGCCCATGGTCACGCCGTCCTCGGCACCGTTGCCGAGCTTGAGCTGAGTCACCGCCTCGGCCAGCTTTGCTGAGTACTCCTCCATGACGCTTTCCTGAACCAGAATGCGGTTGGAGCAGACGCAGGTCTGGCCGGCGTTGCGGTATTTGCTGGCGACGGTGCCCTGCACCGCGTTGTCGAGGTCGGCGTCGTCGAAGACGATGAACGGCGCGTTGCCGCCGAGCTCCATCGACGTTCGCTTCATGGTTCCGGCACACTGCTCGACGAGCTTCTTGCCGACCTCAGTCGAGCCTGTGAAGGTCAGCTTGCGGACGGTCGGATTGGAGGTCAGTTCGCCACCGATGGCGCCTGTGTGTCCGGCGAGCACGTTGATGACGCCGGCCGGTATGC
>Ga0316196_10000133_pt1 | contig 24051 bp, 24 predicted proteins | sample Eddsed2cm_MG_FD_204938 | JGI IMG/M metagenome (GOLD analysis project Ga0316196, IMG submission 204938) | Coastal sediment microbial communities from Maine, United States - Eddy sediment 2 cm | ecosystem: Environmental > Aquatic > Marine > Coastal > Sediment | place: USA: Maine | collected... | reverse complement strand
GCGTGTACTTTCTCTCCGGCGCGTAGGGAAAGTCTGCAGCGGGGCCAAACACATGGCAATGGGCGTCCACCGCGCCCGGCGGCGGACGATACTCCGGCTTGGTGGGATCGGGGTGAAACGGCAGGTAGTCGGGGTCCATGCTGGAATGCCTCAAACTCAGCGGGCGAAAACAACGCCATCGAACAGTTTGCGCGCGGTGCGCAGAATCGACGCGCTCTCCACCGCGCCAGCTGCGTCCATGCTCAGAAGCACCGTGGTCTGGCCTATGGGGTGCTCGATGAGCATGGTCTTGCTGTCACCCGGCGGCACCTCGGCCAATTCGGCCACCGGCGAATCCGGCAGCGTGCATGCCGTGGCCACGGTGACCGCGCCCAGTACGCCGATGGATGCGTGGCAACGATGGGGGATGAAGGTTCGAGTGGACACGGCTCCGCCGGCTGCCGGCGGACTCAGCAGGCTCATCTTGGGGACCGACTTGGCGGCCACATCGCCCAGGTGCATCAACGGACCGGCCTGCAGGCGGATGGACTCCAGGCGCTGTTTGAGGCCCTGGTTTGCATCCAGGCTGGCACGATCCTCGGTGCCGCTCAGGCCGAAATCGGAGGCCCGCAGCACCACCGTGGGCATGCCGTTATCGATGCAGGTCACCTCGATACCGTCGATCACGTCCCGGGCGCGCCCGGTCGGCAGCAGCGCACCGCAACTGGAGCCCGCTGTGTCCCGGAAACGGATGGGGATAGGGCTGGCACTGCTGGGCACACCGTCGATTTGGGCAGACCCCCGATAGGCCACCACCCCACCCGGTGTCCGCACCCTGAGCACCGCGATCTGTTGCGTGTTCTCCATGAAGATCGTAACCGGGGTTTCATCCGGACGGGCCTGGACCAGTCCACGCTCGATGGCAAAGGGCGCCACGCCCGCCAGGATGTTGCCGCAGTTCTGGGTATCGGTAACCCGGGCCTGATCCACGAACACCTGGAGAAACAAATAGTCCACATCCACCCCCGGCCGCTGCGAGGTTTGAATCACGGCGACCTTGGAGGTCAGCGGATCTGCGCCACCCATGCCGTCGATCTGGCGCGGGTCGGGCGATCCCATCACCGACAGCAGGAACGCGTCCCGGGCATGGGGGTCATCGGGCAAATCGTCGGCCAGGAAATACCCGCCCTTTGACGTGCCCCCTCGCATCCACATGCAGGGTGCGGACTCAGACATATTTGAGGCCCTTCTCGGCCAGCCGCCCACGCATGTCGTAGATATCCAGCCCCAACTCCCCAGCCGCCAGCCGGGCCCGTGTATCCTGTTCTTTGGCGATGCGGGCCCGGGCGGCGGCCAGTACCTGCTCCGCTTCCTCGCGCCGCACAACACATACGCCGTCGTCATCGGCCACCATCACATCACCGGGATTGACCAGGGCACCGGCGCAGACCACCGGCACGTTGACGGAGCCCAGTGTCTCTTTCACCGTTCCCTGGGAAAATATGGCTTTAGACCAGACCGGACATTTCATCTCAGTGAGTTCGCGGATGTCCCGCACGCCCGCGTCGATGATCATGCCCGCACCGCCCCGGGCCTGCAGGGAGGTGGCCAACAGGTCACCGAAATAGCCCGCATCCGATGCCGACGTGGGCGCCAGCACCAGAACATCCCCGGACTGTAGCTGCTCCATGGCCACGTGCAGCATCCAGTTGTCCGCCGGCGGCGCCGATATCGTCACCGCCGATGCCGCGATGCGGGCGCCGGGATAAATCGGGCGCATATATGCCGCCAGCAAACCACGACGCCCTTGGGCTTCGTGCACAGTGGACACACCGTATTCGGACAGTCCGGCGATGACCGCGGAATCTGCTCGTTCAATATGCTGTACAACCACCGCGCCCATAACCGCCTCCCCTTCCGATGATCAATAGACCTTCCGAGTATCGTGTGCCGCCGCCAATCGCGCCATTCCACTTTGCCAAAGTAACTACCGAAGTAACTACCAAAGTAACTATGGTACTTTGCCAACGGCCTTGCCGAGTTGAATGCGCAGTCGCATATCGACTGCGGCGTGTGAGTGAATGCGGTATACGGCTGCTACGATCACCTGCTGGGCGGGCTGCGGCACAGAGAACTGGACCGGCTTTGTGCGACCAGCCAGAGGGCGGACCGCTGCGACCGGGATCAGACCTGCGCGGCCTCTTCAGAAAACCAATTGAACAGTCGAAAATCCAGTTTCCGATGATCGGGGCGTGATGTTGATATTCTGTTCACCCGATACTGACGCACTGTTGGCCGCCGATCATGCACCGGTGTTTCCCCGCAGTGCTTGATGAGGCCATGTGGAGAGGTAGATGAAAGTTGCCCTGGCCGGCGCGGTGGGCGCATTCGGCACCAAACACCTGGACGCGATTTCAGCCATCGATGGAATCGAGGTTTCAGCCGTGGTCGATGTGGACCCAGAGGCGACGGCGGCGTTGGCGACGGAACGGGGTATCGAACACTGGTCAACGGATCTGGCCACCAGCCTGGCGGTGCCGGAAATCGATGCGGTGGTGCTGGCCACCCCCACACCCCTGCACGCGGCCCAGGCGATGCAGTGTTTGCGTGCCGGCAAACACTGCATGGTGGAGATTCCCATGGCGGACAATCTGGCCGATGCGGAGCGCCTTGTGGCCCTGCAGAGAGAAACCGGCCTGGTGGCCATGGCCGGACACACCCGCCGCTTCAATCCCAGCCATCAGTGGCTGCACCAGCGCATGGTCTCGGGCGATCTCACCCTCCAGCAAATGGATGTGCAGACCTATTTTTTTCGCCGCTCGAATCTCAACGCCCTGGGGCAACCCCGGAGCTGGACGGATCATCTGTTGTGGCACCACGCCTGCCACACGGTGGACCTGTTCCAGTATCAGACCGGTGAGGTCCCGGAGCAGGTGCAGGCGCTGCAGGGACCGCCGCATCCTGAACTCGGCATCGCCATGGATATGTCCATTGGCATGAAGACCCGATCCGGATCGTTGTGCACCCTGTCCCTGTCCTTTAACAACGACGGACCTCTGGGCACGTTTTTTCGATATATCTGCGACAACGGAACCTACATCGCCCGTTATGACGATCTGGTGGACGGGTATGAGAAGCCGGTGGACCTCAGTGACGTGGCCATCTCAAACAACGGAATCGAACTCCAGGATCGGGAGTTCTTCACGGCCATACGGGAAGGACGGGAACCCAATGCCAGCGTAGGTCAGGCCATCGACGCAATGCGTACCCTGGACCGAGTGGAGCACTGCCTGGCGGCACAGGCCTGAGATGCAGCGAATTTCGATCAAGCAAGATGCAACGAGTCGGAACCGGTTTCATGCAGTGACCAGGCTCTGCTTACGGGCGAGCATTGCAGTGCTGCTCGCATCCGCACCCAATGCGCAGGCACAGGACATTGAGCCTCGCAGCTATTCCAATGCACCGGTGGGGGTAAACTTTCTTGTCGCAGGCTATGCCTATACGCGGGGCGGCGTCGCCTTCGACACCGCACTACCCGTTACGAATCCCAAGCTCAATACCGACAACGCGGTGCTCGCCTATGCCCGGGTCCTTGATCTGTGGGGTCAATCGGCCAAGGCATCGGTGATCGTGCCGTACACCTGGCTCTCGGGTTCGGCCGAGAGAGCGGGCGAAACGGTAGAGCGAGACGTCAACGGATTTGGCGAACCGACTTTCCGCTTGTCGGTGAATCTCTATGGCGCGCCGGCCCTCAATCTGAAACAGTTTCAGCAATACACACAGGACCTGATCGTGGGGGCAAGCCTGCGGGTGACGGCGCCTTGGGGCCAGTATGATTCCAGCAAGCTGGTCAACGTCACCACCAACCGTTGGAGTTTCAAGCCCGAGGTCGGGATATCCAAGGCGCTCGGTCGGTGGACCTTGGAAAGCGCCCTGGCAGCCACGTTCTTCACCGACAACACGGATTTCTTCAACGGCCAAACCCGGTCACAGGATCCCCTTTACGCGGTCCGTGGTCACCTGATCTACAGCTTTCCCAAAGGCGTCTGGGCGTCGTTGGACGCGACCTACTTCACCGGGGGCAGGACCAAAATCGACAATGAGCTCAATGCGGACCTGCAGCAGAACTGGCGCGTCGGAGGCACGCTTGCGTTCCCCCTGGACCGGCATAATTCGATCAAATTGTACGCAAGCTCAGGCGTATCGGCCCGTACCGGAAACGATTACGACCTCGTGGGCATCGCCCTGCAGCACCGTTGGGGCGGCGGCCTTTGAGCAGCCCCTGTCACGGACCAATGAGATTGGAGAATCGGGTTTCGTTGAAATCGGCGTTGCGGACCGTATATGGTGCCACCATGTCAAAACAGAGGTGAATCGAATGAGAAAGTCTATTCTGAGCTGTGCAGTGTCCCTGGCGTTCATGGGAATCGCCCCCCAGGCGTTGGCAGCGGACGTGGATTGCTCCACCGCTAAGGACGACATCGCGCATCTGGAGCACGAAAAAAAGAGTACCGACGAACGGCAAGTTAAAGGCGTGATGTCAATCATGCCCATCGGTCTGGCCATCAATGCCGTGGGCGAGGCGGCGGATTCCGGCAGCAGCAAGGAAATGGACATCAAGGAATACAATCAGAAGCTGACGGATCGGATTAACGAGATCAAACAAGCCTGCGGGATGTAGCCCTCCCGAACCCGTTACGGGGGCCTAGTGGGCGATGCGCCCCCGCCCCCACAGCGGAAACGCTTCACGGCGCAGGAAGACCGTTTCGCCATCCTGAGTTTCCACGTAGGTTCCGTTGGTGCTGGTATCGAGCAGCACCAACCGGTCGCGGCCGAATTCGACGGTGGCATGCTTCCTGGAAACAGACCCGGACATGACGACCAGATCGTTGCTGGGCGCCCGCCCGACAGAGAACGCGCCCCGACCGGGATCAAGTTGTCGATCCTGACCCCCATAGGATAGTGAGAGGCATGTAAAAGGCGCGTCGGCGTGGCTGCGGTGGGCAGAATCTCGGTGACCAATGCGGGTTGCCAGAGTAGATCATAAACCACGATCGGTTCCTGCTTCCCCTTGACCTTGACACGATCAAATCGCCTCGCAAGATCCTTGAATGGATCGGTGAAGCGCTTGACCACATCCTCGGACGCGATGATCTGACCACCCTGAGCGATCGCCGCCATCCGGGCCGCCGTGTTCACCGTATCACCGAACACCCTGCCCTGCTCGACGATAGTCGGGCCATAGTGCAATCCGATCCGCACCGACGTTCCGGTACCGCGCCACGCGGAAATCAGATCGGTTGCCTCCTGCATGGCGAACGTGCTGGACACGGCGGCAGCGACATCCTCGAACAGGGAAAGCACTTCGCCGCCCACGATGCCCTGCACGAAACCACTGGCAGTCGAGATGATTGCGGCCAACTCGGATTGGAGATCCACGATCAGTACCTTCGCAGCCTGGTCACCGGCAGTTTCATAAAGGCGCGTGCTGCCAGCCAGGTCGGAGCATGCCAAACCCAACTGAACCGGGTTCGCCGCCGGCGCTGGCTTTGATCTTTACCGCCGCAGGTGATGAGATCAGTCTATGAGGCCGGGTCAGTGGAGCCACCGTGGCCCGTGCGAGCCGCCAACCTGATACTGCTCGACCGGCTCTGGGCTTGGTTGACGAGGGCAATGCCCACCAATGGATCAAAGGAGTTAGCATCATGAGCCGCGTTATTCTGACACTCAATGCGGGCTCGTCCAGCCTCAAGTTCGCGCTGTACAACGCCACCGATACAGGGCTCACGGAACATGCTCGCGGCCAAGTTCAGGGACTGGGCGCGCAGGCGAGCTTTCGGGTCAAGGCACCGGATGGGATGGAGTTGGCCAAGACAGACTATCCGGCCGACGGCGGGCCGCGAGACCCGGCTGAGGCGTTACATCGGGTGCTGGATTGGCATCGATCCGAGAATCCGGATATGGAGATCGATGCGGTGGGTCACCGGGTGGTGCACGGCGGCCCCAATTTCTCCGATCCCATGGTAATCGACACGGATCTGATTGCTCAGCTCACGGCGTTCGTTCCCTTGGCGCCGCTGCATCAACCACACAATCTTGCCGGGGTCTTGGCCGCCCGGGAGGCATTCCCCGAGGCGCTGCAGGTGGCCTGTTTTGACACGGCGTTTCACCGAAGCCATCCCTGGGTCAACGATGTTTTCGCGCTCCCATTGGAGTTGTACGACGAGGGCGTTAGACGCTACGGCTTTCACGGCCTGTCGTACGAGTACGTGACGGGTGCGCTGAGGCGGATCGCCCCCCACCACGCCGCCGGCCGGGTGGTGGTTGCGCATCTGGGCAACGGCGCCAGCATGTGCGCCATGCGAGACGGTCTGAGCGTCGGCTCATCTATGGGGTTCAGCGCCCTGGATGGACTTCCCATGGGGACACGCTGCGGCCAGATCGACCCGGGCGTGCTGCTTTACCTGCTGGAGGGCAAAGGCATGTCGCCGGCAGACTTGAGTGATCTTCTGTACAAGCGTTCCGGGCTTGCCGGGTTGTCGGGATTGAGCCACGACATGCGCGAACTGGAATCCAGCCCGCGTCCCGAGGCGGCAGGGGCGATCGATTATTTCGTGTTTCGAGTGCGTCGAGAGCTGGGCGCCATGACGGCGATCCTGGGCGGAATCGACGCTTTGGTGTTCACCGGCGGCATCGGTGAGAACGCGGTCCACGTGCGCGAGCGCATCTGTTCAGGGTTTGAGTGGCTGGGGGTCGAACTCGACCAGCATCGCAACCGCGTCAGCGATGCCATTATCTCCTCCGACCGATCGCGGTGCCGCATCTTCGTGATTCACACCGATGAGGAATCCGTGATCGCGACTCATACTGTGTCACTGTTGAATTCGGTATCAGGCTGACGGCACACGCGCGCCGTCCATCTGACGACCGCGGGTGCGGTCATCCAATCCATCATCATTCAACTAAAACAGGTTTCCAAAATGCACACACGAACACTGGGCCCGTTCAAAGTCTCCGCGATTGGTCTGGGGTGCATGAACATGTCCATGGGCTACGGTCCGGCCAACGACGCGGACTCCGAGCGATTGCTCCTGGGGGTGCTGGAACAGGGCTACACCTTTCTCGACACCGCCGCACTCTACGGCTTGGGCCACAATGAAGAACTCATCGGCCGCACGCTGAGTGACCGTCGCGACCAATACACGCTCGCGAGCAAGTGCGGCCTGATGCGGGGACCGGATGGCGGCCCCACGTTGGACGGGCGGCCGGAGGCGATTCGCCGCTCCTGCGAGGACAGCTTGAAGCGCCTGCGGACCGACGTAATCGATCTTTACTATCTGCACCGTCTCGACCCCAATGTGCCAATTGAGGACAGCGTAGGCACCTTGGCGGAACTGGTGTCGGCTGGAAAAATCCGAACCATCGGATTGTCGGAGGTTTCGACCAACACCCTGCTCAGGGCCCATGCGGTTCATCCCATCACCGCGGTGCAATCGGAATACTCACTCTGGACCCGAACCCCGGAGCGCAAGATGCTGGCCGCCTGTCGTGAACTGGGTGTTGCGTTCGTGCCGTTTTCACCGCTTACGCGGGGCTTCCTGGCGGGCTCTGCCCAAGATGTCACACATCTGTCCGAAGATGACATTCGCTGCACCAATGCCCGACCTCGATTCGAGCCGGAGGCATTCGCAAAGAACGCGGCCTTGCTTCGGCCTTTTCAGCAGATTGCCAATGCCCAGGGATGCACTTCTGCGCAACTTGCCCTGGCCTGGATTCTGGCCCGTGAGGATCGCACCTTGATTCCCATCCCAGGCACCAAGGACATCAACCATATGGCAGAAAATGCCGCGGCCGGCGACATCGTGCTCGATACCTCGGTGGTGGAGCACCTGGACAAGCTGGTCAATGAACATACCGTCGCTGGCGCGCGCTACACCGAGGCATTGATGAACTCCATCGATTCAGAAAAAGACTGAAGCGACCTATCAACCTGGGCCGTCAGCGGTGGTCCAACCCAGCCGCTGAGACAGGTAGGGCGGATCGGCTCAATTGTGTGCGGCAGTGCAGAGGCTTGATATGCGCGAAACAACAAGACTTCGGGGCCAGTGTCGATATCCTCAGACCAATGCGTACTGCCCGACACAACCCAGCGAGCCCATTCGGCGGCTCCAAGGTGGCCGCAGGCATAAGACACTCGACCGGCCATGAGTCTGGCTTACGCTAGGCCACCCCCCCTGTTGGTCGCGACGCTGTTGGTTCTGTCGTTGTTTGCTTCCGCGCTGCCCGCGAAACAGGGCGACGAGCCCTACCGGGTGCTTGTGGTGCATTCGCACCAAAGCAACCTGCCTGTGAATTCGGACTGGTACAATGGGATTGCGCGGGGACTCGCCTCGGCACCTGAGCTGGACATCGAGATCGAGATCGAGGTTGAAGCACCCGATCTGACCCGGGTAGCGGATGCGGAATACGTTGACGAGTTGATCCGCACCTATAGCCACAAGTACCGGGGCCACATGCCTGCTCGAACATGCGTGCCGCACGCCGAGGTAGTGGATATCCCTTACACGGTTCCAGCGTCATTGGATTTCGGATAGCACGATCCATTTAGGTGTCAATCAGCGGTGTGCGCGTGTTCCACCGGAATTGGACGATGACGCCTAAAGCGCTAAGGAAACGAGCGGGATTCGGTGTCCACCCGGCGGATGGGTGCCCGCGCGGGTGTAGACCGGCAATCAGCCCAGAGGTGTGGCCCACTTGTCAGGTTATCTCGAGTGGGTTCTCGACAGGTGCTATTGTCCAGCCTGTTCAAAACACCTGATGCCTGAGCATGGACACCAAGCTATCCGAAGACGTCATTCCTATAACCGATCTGAAGGTGGGCCTCGGCCGCGTGGTCAAGCACGCGGCCGAGGCCCACCGTCCCGTATTGCTGACCAGCCGCGGACGTGGCGTTGCTGTCGTGCAGTCGGTCACAGACTACGAAGCTGCCGAGGAGGAGCGGTCGTTTATGAGGGCTGTGGTCGCGGGCCTTGCAGACCCTGAGGCCGGTCGAAAGCCGTCCCTCCTGGACGCCAAGGCTCGCCTCGGCTTGAAGTAGCCGCATGCAGAAGGTTGCCATCCGGTTCGCGGAAGCCGCGCTCGCCGACCTGGAGGCACTGCGGGCCTGGTACGAAGAGCAGGGTGTGCCCGATGTGGGGGAGCGCCTGCTCCGCGAGATCATCGACAGCATCGAATCCCTGGGCGAACATCCGGACATGGGCCGGATTGGTGCCGGAGTTCGAGCAGCCCTTTCTGCGCGAGCTCATCCACCCGCCATTTCGCATTGTCTACCGTCGTGATCCAAAGCACGTGTGGATCGTTCGCGTCTGGCGCAGCGAGCGTTTGCTCGAAGTGCCGGACGAAGACTCGCCCTGAGAACCAGACCGCCACGGATTATTGCAGTGGAATAATCCGTGGCCGGCCGCTCGAAGCCGCTACCCGCCTTCGGGATCATGGTAGGTGGATTCATGGGCCTGCAAACCGCGCCTTGCGTCTTCGCCTGTGGCAAGCTCTGAACGGGCCGCTAACCGCGGCGCGGTACACCCATCATCAACGGAGTGCAGACACCATGCGCATAGGCGTCATCGGACTCGGATCGATCGGCCTCGGCATCGCCAAATCGGCGCTGTCCGCCGGCCACGAAGTGGTGGGTGCGGACCTGTCGCAGGCTCAGAGAAACGCGTTTGCTGCGCTGGGGGGCGAGGCAACCGCAGATGCGAAGGACGCGGCCAGAGGGGCGGATTGTGTCTTTTGTGTCGTGATCAACGCGCTCCAGACCGAAGCGGTACTGTTTGGTGAGGGTGGGGTCGCCGAGACAATGCCGGCCGGATCGGTGTTCGTATCCTGCGCCACCCTGCCACCGGAGACGGCGGAGCGTCTGGGCGCGCGGCTTACCGGGCTCGGGCGTCTATATCTGGACGCACCCACCAGCGGCGGGCCGGCCAAGGCGCTGGCGGGCGAGATCACCATCATGGGCTCTGGCACGGCAGCCGCCTTCGACAAGGCCCAGCCCGCTCTGGACGCTGTGGCGGCCAAAGTCCACCGCCTGGGCGATACGCCAGGGGCGGGTTCCGCCATGAAAGCGGTCAACCAGCTCCTGGCCGGCGTGCACATCGCGGTGGCCTGCGAGGCGGTGGCCTTCGGCGCCCGCCTGGGGCTGGAACCCAGTCAGGTCTACGAGGTCATCACCGGTGCGGCCGGCAACTCATGGATGTTCGAGAATCGGGTGCCCCATATTCTGGACGGAGACTACGCACCCAGGAGCGCGGTCGGTATCTTTACCAAAGACCTTGGCATCGTCCTGGACGCGGCCAGGGCGCGCCAGTTTCCGGTACCCATGGCGAGCATGGCGCTGCAGATGTTCGAGATGACCGCCGCCGCGGGCATGGCCCAGGACGACGACGCCTCGGTGGCCCGCCTCTACGCCCGAATCGCCGGTCTGTCATTGCCGGAAGCCGGCGACTGATCGAGCCGGGCTACGGAATCGGCCGCGCAGATCCGGGCCGGATCAATGATCGGCCAGGCGCTTGCCCACGGCGGTTTCGTAGACGTGTGCCACGGCGGAGAAGTCCTCACGCCCGTACCCGGCGTCCCGGGCGGCGTCGAATACGGACAGAACCCGGTCCAGCAGTGGCGAGTCCATGCCCACATGCTCGGCCAGATCCCGGGCCAGGCCCGCGTCCTTGCGCATCAGGTCGAGCATGAACAGGGGCGAGAAATCGCCCTCGCGCATACGCGGCGTGCGCTTTTCAAGATAACGGGAGTAGGCAAACCCACCGCCGTTGCAGACCACGTCGTAAAAGGCGTCGATGTCGGTACCGGTGGCCATGCACAGAGCCAGCGCCTCGGCCACCGCAACCGCGTGCCCGGCCACCAGGGTCTGGTGAATCAGCTTGACCTGGTTGGCGCTGCCGGAGGGGCCCACGTACTTCACCATCTTGCCCATGATGTCCAACAGCGGCGCGACCCGATCGAACGCGGCCCGGTCACCGCCGACCACGAATCCGATCTGGCCGGTTTCCGCCTGGGGGACAGAACCCAGCATCGAGGCATCCAGGTGCTGCGCACCCCGGTCCCGCAGTGCCGCGTGTACCGCCCGGGTGGCCTTTGGACTGACGGTGGAGCAGTCCACGGTGACGGTACCGGCCACGACCACGCCCGCCACCCCGTCGGCGCCGAGATAAAGATCCTCCAGAATCTGATCATTGGGTACACAGGTGAACAGGACGCCCGCATGCCCGGCCACCTCGGCGACCGACTCGAGCACTTCCACACCCTGGATCGCGCCGGCCCGTGCGCGCGCCGTGGCGTCGATATCGAACACACGCATGGATTGACCTGCGGCCGCAAGAACCTGGGTCATGGGCAAGCCCATGCTGCCCAGCCCGATGAATCCGATTTTATCCGTCATTGATGACTCCACTCTTGATGTAACAATGGGGTGCCAATCCGGGGTGCCAATCCGGGGTGCCAATCCGGTCAGTGGGGACCAGGACTGCCCATATGGATACGCTCGCGGTGCAGCAGATACAGTCCACTGGCGATCACCACCGAGCCGCCCACCACGGTCCAGATATCCGGCAGATCGTGGAACACCCAGTAGCCGATAGCGACCATGGAAATAATCTGGGTGTAGCTGAACGGAGCCAGTATCGGCGCCGGCGCGTAACGGTGCGCCTGAATCAGGAAGTAGTGCCCGATGGCCCCCAGCGCGCCGATGGCAATCATGGGAAAGAGGGTGTGGCTGTTGGGTTCGGTCCAATCGAACAGAGCGAAGGGCAGCACCCCGAGTGTGCCCACCAACGCGGTGTAGATCTGGGTTGTGCCGACCCGATCCACCTGGGCCAGTTTGCGGGTCAGGATCTGATACAAGGCGGTGGTGATAGCCATACTGAGGGACAGCAGGACCGCCCAGTGCATCAGACCGAGTCCGGGACGGATGATGATCAGCACACCGACAAAACCCACCACCACCGCGGCCCAGCGATGTGGCCCGATGTACTCGCCCAGCAGCGGCACCGACAGGACCGCGACCCACAACGGAATGGTGAAGGAGATGGATGCGGTCTCCGCCAACTGCAAATACTGCAGCGCGGTGAAGTTCAGGGTTGTAGAGGCCAGCAGCAGGCTTGAGCGCAGGATCTGCAGCCTGAGATTGTTGCTGCGCCAGATCCCGCGTCCGGCAAACGGTGCGTACAACACGACACCCAGCAGAAAGTGTCCGGCATAACGGGCAAACACAATCTGGGCGATCCCATGCCAGGCCGACATGTACTTGGCGCAGGTGTCCAGCAGAGCGAACAGAGCGAAGGCCGTGATCATGAGCCCAATGCCCTTGTAACGCGCATTGGGCTCATGATCGGCCAGCCCGACAAAGGGTCGGGTGGACATTAAGCAGGCCCGCCTCAGTGGCTTTCGCGGGGTACCGGCGCGCCGGAACCACCCTTGAGAAAGTCGAAGTCGACACCCTCATCGGCCTGCAGCACATGGTCCACGAACAAGCGGTAGTAACCGCGATCGGAATCCCGGGGCGGAGGCGTCCAGTCCTGCCGCCGTGCGGCCAGCTCCTGGTCCGACACCTCCAGGGTCAGGCTGCGGCCGGCCACGTCCAGTTCGATCATGTCTCCGGATCGAACCAGCGCCAGCGGCCCGCCAACGGCGGCCTCCGGCGCCGTATGCAGCACCACCGTCCCGTAGGCGGTCCCGCTCATGCGGCCGTCGGAAATGCGAACCATATCGCGTATGCCGCGCGCCAGCAGTTTTTGCGGCAAAGCCATGTTGCCCACCTCGGGAAAGCCGGGATAGCCCTTAGGCCCGCAGTTCTTGAGCACCAGAATATCTTCAGGCTCCACATCCAGATCCGGATCATCGATCCGCGCCTTGAAATCGTCGATGTCCTCGAATACCACGGCACGGCCCCGATGCTGCATCAACTCCGCAGTGGCGGCGGAGGGCTTGAGCACCGCGCCGAGGGGCGCCAGATTGCCCCTGAGCACGGCTATGCCGCCGTGCTCCATCAGCGGGGTGTCCAGGTCTCGGATCACATCCCGGTTATAGCACTCGGCGTCGGCGGTGTTCTCGCCCAGGGTGTGTCCGTTGATGGTCAGTGCGTCCAGGTGCAACCGATCCCCCAGTTCCCGGATCACCGCCGGCAATCCGCCGGCGTAGTAGAAATCCTCCATCAGATGTTCGCCGGAGGGCATCAGGTTCACCAGGCAGGGGATGTCCCGCCCCAGCCGATCCCAGTCATCGAGTTTCAAATCCACGCCGATGCGCCCCGCCAGCGCCAGCAAATGCACCACGGCGTTGGTGGAGCCGCCGATCGCGCCGTTGACCATGACCGCGTTCTCAAACGCCTCACGGGTGAGAATGCGAGACATGGAAACGTCCTGCTCCACCAGCTCGACCGCCCGGCGCCCGGCGTGGTGAGCCAGAACATAGCGACGCGAGTCGGCAGCCGGAATGGCAGCGTTGCCCGGCAGGCCCATGCCCAGGGCCTCCACCATCGAGGCCATGGTTGAGGCAGTGCCCATGGTCATACAGTGACCCACCGAGCGGGACATGCCGGTCTCGGCGTCCATGAACTCGGCCACCGACATGCAACCGGATCGGACCTCTTCGCTGAATTCCCAGACCGAGGTGCCAGACCCGATCTTGCGGCCCTTGAAGTAGCCGTTCAGCATCGGTCCACCGGACACCGCGATGGTCGGGATATCGCAGCTCGCCGCCCCCATCATCAGCGACGGGGTGGTCTTGTCACAGCCCACCAGCAGCACCACCCCGTCCAGAGGGTTGCCGCGTATGGACTCCTCCACATCCATGGACGCCAGGTTGCGGAACATCATGGCGGTGGGGCGTAGCATGGTCTCGCCCAGGGACATGACCGGGAATTCCAGGGGAAACCCGCCGGCCTCGTATACACCTCGTTTGACGTGATCCGCCAAGACCCGGAAATGGCCGTTGCAGGGGGTCAAATCGGACCAGGTGTTGCAGATGCCGATCACCGGCCGACCGTCGAACACATGGGATGGGTGGCCCTGGTTGCGCAACCAGCTTCGGTGCAGGAAAGCGTCCTTGTCGTTGCCTTCGAACCAGGCTCGGCTGCGGCGCTTGGGTTTGTCACTCATGCTGTTTTCCGGTTCCTGAAAGGCGCCTCTGATTTACACTGAACGGAGCAGATTGGGGGGTGAAATGCACAGATTCAAAGGGGCGGAACGCGGGGCAGATCGCGGTTCTATTGCCAAGCTTTGCGACCACGAAGCTGTGTATCTCAGACCCAAGATGCAGGTTCATGAATAGATCAGGGACTCCCTTATGCGCTGGCGGCAGGCCCAGCACGATGGCTCGATTCACGCGGCAATATGCCCGCCGAGATCGTCCTGAATGAACGCCTCGATGATGCTCTTAAAACTGTCATCGGCCTTGAAGCCCATACCGGCGGCGCGGTGTACGGAAAAGCGGGTCGGCCAGCCATAGACGATGCGCTCGATAAACGGGTCCGGTTCAAACCGCACCCGGTTCGCCACCTGTGCCCCACCCACCTCAGCCAGCGCCGCCACCATGTCACCCACGGTGATGGTCATCCCCGGCAACGCCACTGTGCGGTTCATGCCCCAGGCCTCCGCCGGGAGGGTGGCCGCGTGCAGGAAACAGTCGACCACCGCACGGGGAGAGAGCACCCAGACTCCGGTCTCGGCGCTGACCGGGCAAATCGCCTCCTCGCCCTGCAAGGGTTCGCGGATGATGCCGCTGGCAAACGAGGATGCCGCCGCATTGGGCTTGCCGGCACGCACGACGATGGTGGGCAGACGCAGCGAGCGCCCGTCGACAAATCCCTTGCGGGAATAGTCGCTGATCAAGTATTCGCTACCGACCTTTTGCGAGCCGTACGAGGTTTGCGGCGTCGCCGGCGTGGTGTCTTCGATCACATCCGGCATGTCGCCGCCATAGGCCGCCACCGAACTGGAAAACACCAAACGCGCCGGGCTGGGCAGGGCCCGACAGGCCTCCAGCAGACGCCGGGTGCCGTCCAGATTGATGCGCATGCCCAGGTCGAATTCCTGCTCGGCCTGGCCGCTGACGATGGCCGCCAGGTGAAACACCGCACCGGTGTCTTGAGTCACAAGATCCGCGGCCGCACCTTCTACGCTGAAGTCCCCGTAGGCGGTCTCAATGCGCGGGTCCGCCGGCAGGGGCTCCGGCGGCTCAGCCACATCAGACACACACAGTGCGGTGATCTCCTGTTCACGCCCCTGGGCATCCGATAGACGGCCCCGCTGCAACAGCGCCTTGACCAATCGTCGGCCGATAAATCCGGTTCCACCTGTCACCAGTACCCGCATGTTCGCTCCCTGTTTAGAGTTTGTCCGCCGCAACAACGCGATGGGTCTGCACGCCGAGACCGGCCACACCCAGGCGCACGGTCTGACCCGCCTTGAGAAAGACCGGTGGCTTCTGCCCCAGCCCGACACCGGGCGGCGTCCCGGTGGACACGACGTCACCCGGCTGGAGGCTCATGAAACGGCTGACATAGCTCAGCAGATGGGGAATCCCAAAAATCATGGTCCGTGTGTTGCCGTCCTGATAACGCCGGGCGTCCACTTCGCACCATATATCCAGCGCATTCGGGTCGGGAATCTCATCCACCGTCACCAGCCACGGTCCCAGGGGTCCGAAGCTGTCCGCGCTCTTGCCCTTGACCCACTGGCCGGTGCCCTCCAACTGCATGGCCCGCTCGGAGACGTCGTTGCAGACACAATAGCCCGCCACAAAGTCCCGCCAGTCTTCCGAATCCACCCGGCGCGCCTCGCGACCGATGACAAAGGCCAGTTCCGCCTCCCAGTCGGTCTTTTGGGCGCCCGGTGGCAACACAATGGGGTCGTCGGGGCCGCAGATTGAGCTGGTCGCCTTCATGAACAGGGTCGGCTCATCCGGCACGGCCATGCCGGTTTCCGCCGCGTGATCCGAGTAGTTGAGACCGATGCAGACCAGCTTGCCAACCCGGCCGACACACGCGCCCAGTCGGGTGGCGGCGTCGACCCGGGGCAGCGCGCTGGTATCGAGGTTTCCGAGCCGCGCCAGACTGTCAGGGGACAGAACCTCACCGGCAATGTCCGGCACCAACCCGGACAGATCGCGAATACACCCCGCCGCATCCATAAGGCCCGGTTTTTCAGAACCCGTATCGCCGAATCGAAGCAATTTCATAACGCGCCCACGCGCTCCCGTTGTGTAGTCGGACGGGCTTGCCCGATGCGCAGTTTACGCCGAAACCGGAGTGGCCACCGGCTCCCCTGCAAAATGCAGGGCCAGATTCCTCAGCACCAGATCGCCCATGGCCTGCCGTGTCTCCACGGTGGCGCTGCCGATGTGCGGCTGAAGGATGACGTTCTCCATGGACAGCAGCGCTTCCGGCACCCTGGGTTCGTCGACAAAAACGTCCAGCGCGGCCCCGCCCAGGCGTCCGTCGCTCAGCGCCTGCACCAACTCCGGCTCATCGACAATGGAACCCCGGGCCACGTTGATCAAAGTGCCCTGAGGGCCCAGCGCATCCATGACCGCACGGTCGACCACACCGCGGGTTTCCGGGGTCGCCGGGCAGATCACAATCAGATACTCACAGTCCCCCGCCATGGCGACCAGATCCGGGTAGTAGCGGTAGGGCTGATCGGTCTGTTCATGGCGCCCATGGTAAGCGAGATCACAGCCAAACACCTGCAGCTTGGTGGCGATATCCTTGCCGATACGTCCCAGACCGAGAATCCCCACCGGTTTGCCGCGGATGGACCGGGCCAGGGGCATGTCCCCGTCGGGCCAACGTCCCGCGCGCACATGACGGTCGGCCCGCACCATTTCCCGGGACGCCGCCAGCAGGAGCCCAACCGCCAGGTTGGCCACATCGTCGTTCAGCACGTCCGGGGTGTTGGTCACCACCACACCCCGGGCCACGGCGTGGGGCACGTCCACGGCATCATAGCCAACGCCGTAGGAGGCGATGATCTCCAGTTTGGGCAGAGCATCCATCAACTCGGCGCCGGCACCGGCGTGGCCGTTGGTGGCGATGCCCCGCACCGATCCGCCGATCTCGGCCAGAAAACCCGCCTTATCAGCCGCCTCGTACAATCGGTGCAGTGTATAGCGCTGTTCCAGGACGCTCATAACCGTCGGCATCATGGGTGCGACCAGCGCGATTTCGGGTTGTGTCATAGCATCCTCAAACCAGGCTAGCAGCGTGTTGAAAAAGCCTCACTCGGCACGATACGGCGTTTTCGCCTTGCCTCGCACTCGACCGAGACTTTTTCAACACGCTGCTGTTTCAGTGTCTATAAACCTGTCCACCACCAAGAACCTTGGCTGCGGCGTTACTCCTTCACCGCCCCGGTCATGGACGACACATAGTGCTCGACAAAGAACGAGTACAGGATCGCCACCGGCAGCGAACCGATCAAGGCGCCGGCCATCAAACCGCCCCAGTTGTACTGATCGAAGGTGATCAATTCGGTGATCATCGCCACCGGCACGGTCTTGTTTTCGGCCGAGGAGATGAAGGTCAAGGCGTAGATGAACTCGTTCCAGGACAGGGTAAAGGCGAAAATGCCCGCCGAAATCAGCCCCGGCACCGCCAGCGGCAAAACGATCTTGGTGAGGATCTGAAACCGGTTGGCGCCATCCACCAGCGCGCACTCCTCCAACTCATAGGGGATCGAGCGGAAGTAGCCCATCAACAGCCAGGTGCAGAACGGTATGAGAATGGTGGGATAGGTGAGGATCAGCGCCCAGTAGGTGTCGAACACACCCAGTTGGAACACCATCACCGCCAGCGGAATGAACAGTATGCTGGGCGGCACCAGATAGGCCATGAATATGGACATGCCCACATACTTGGAGCCCTTGAAGCGCAGCCGCTCTATAGCGTAGGCGGCGCAAACCGCGCAGAACACCGACAGAAAAGTGGAGGACACGGTCACCAGCATGGTGTTCCACAGCCACCGCGGATACTCGGTCTCAAACAGGAGGTGTTTGATGTGTTCCAGCGTCGGGTCATGAATCCAGAATGCCTCCAGGCCCCGGTAGGCGTGCAGTTCCTCATTGGACTTCAGCGAGACCGTGCCCATGAAGTAAAACGGGAACAGCAGAATGAACAAAAAAGCGATGAGGGGGATGTAGACCACCACAACCCGGCGCGGGATGCTCTGCAGGTAGTCCATGCCGGCGTCGTCGCCGCTGCTGTCGGTTTTGGCGTTTTTCTTGGTCTTGGAAGCGGCTTCAGTCATCTTGGCCTCCACGTTGCCACTTGCGGTTCTGAAGTCCGAAGTAGCTGAATAGAATGGCCGCCAACAGAAACGGAACCATGGCCACGGCGATGGCCGCACCCTCACCCAGCGATCCGCCGACGATGCCGCGCTGATAAGACAGGGTCGCCATCAAATGGGTGGCGTTGATGGGACCGCCCCGGGTCATGACCCAGATCAGCTGAAAATCGGTGAAGGTAAACAGCACCGAAAACGTCATGACCACGGCGATGATCGGGGTCAGCAGGGGCAGCGTAATCTTGGTGAATCGCTGCCATTCCGTGGCGCCATCGATGGTGGCAGCCTCATACAGGGATTTGGGAATGGTCTGCAGACCCGCCAGCAAAGTGATGGCCACGAATGGGATGCCGCGCCAGATGTTGGCGGCAATCACCGATGCGCGGGCGTTGTTGGGATCACCCAGGAAATCGATGGTCTCGTCTATGAAACCCATCTCGATCAAAACCCAGCTGATGACCGAGTCCTGGGAGTCGTACAGCCACCAGAAAGCCAAGGCCGACAGCACGGTCGGGACGATGAACGGCAACAGCACAATGGCCCGGATAAAGGCCTTGAACGGGATGTTGTTGTTCAACACGATGGCCAGCCAAAGGCCCAGACCGAATTTGATGATGCTGGCCACCACCGTATAGAGAAAGGTATTGAACACGGACAACAGGAAGACCGAGTCGTCCATCAGCCAGACAAAATTCTCCAGGCCGATGAACTCGCCGGGACGACCCACTTTGGCGTCGGTCATGCCCAGCCAGACGCCCAGCCCCAGAGGATAGGTCAGAAAGACCAGCAGGATGCTCCCTGCCGGGATCATGAACAGCAACCCCATCAGATTGCGATTGTTCATCAACCGCGTCATCAGCCCGACCTTGGGGCCGGATGCGTGCGTGTTCGAGGCCATGGGCGCGGCTCCGATTCGGAAGGTGAACTGCGGGCGGCGCCCGATGACGCCGCCCGTTCTATGACCTGAGCCGGGTTAGATCTTGTAGTAGCGCTCGGCCCTCTTATGGGCGTCGGCCGCAGCCTCCTCCGGAGTCTTTGCCCCCAGCGCCGCCTCCGCCACCATATTGACGACGATAAAGTCGGCAAAGACGCTGGCCGCGGCGTAGCCCAGTGAGCCGGAGTAAGAGAACGGCCGCGTGCGCAGAGTCGTATCCTTGAATACGGCGCGCTTGGGGTCCTCGGTCCACACCGGGTTGTCGTCGTAGGCCTTGAGCGGATGGGACAGATACCCCACCGAAGCCTCCAGGAACGCGTTGTATTGCTGCGCCTCCATCAGCCACGCCAGCAGCGCTTTACACGCATTCGGGTACTGGGTGTGGTTGTAGACCGTCATCGGGAACTGCACGTGGAGTTCGGTGGGTTCGCCGGCCGGACCAATCGGCCAATAGGCATGATCCATGTCATTGGCGACTTCGTCCAAGCCTTCGCGCTGGGCCGCGGCGTAGATCGAAATGCCGTTGTTGGTCACGCTGCAGGAGCCTTGCAGGAAGGCCTTGTTGTTGTGGCCATCGAGCCAGGAGGCCACGCCAGGCGCAAAGGTGGGACCAAGCTTCGAGACATACTCCAGGGCGGCGACGGTTTCCGGGCTGTTGAGCACCAGATTGTCATTTTCGTCGATCATCTTGCCGCCATGGGACCAGGCCACCCAATGGGCCCAGGAGTTGCCATCGCCGCTGGCGTTGCCCAGGGCGAAGCCGCCCGGATTACCCGCTTTCTTGAGTTCCTGCATCAGCGTCAGAAAATCATCGGTGTTATCCGGAAACTGATCGAACCCAGCCTCCTTGCAGGCCGCGACACGGTAGTTGATGAAGTTGCCGCTGAAGGTATAGGGCAGACTGATCCACTTGCCGTCGCGCATGGAGTAGAACTCCGCCATCGGATACCAGCCGCCGTACTTGCCGCCCAGATAGTCGGCCACATCGGTCATGTCCAGCATCGCGTCGGGATAGAGATGGGGATCTGCGTGGATGGTCCAGATAATGTCGGGACCGGAGCCGATGCTGGCGGCAACCGCGGCCTTGGGCCTGAGGTCCTCGAAACCCTCGCTATCCAACCGGATCGGCACACCGGTCGCTTCGGAAAAAGCGTCCAGCATGGCCTGGGTGGCGTCACCTTCGGAGGCCACGAAACGCTTCCAACGGAGCATACGGATGCTGGCGCCGGATTCCGGCTTCCAGGGTGAATCCTGAGCGAACGATTTCGCCGCGCTCAGCAGCGAGGGGGGCACTGTTGCCGCCGCGGCGGCACCGGCAAACGTTTTCAGGGTCTGGCGTCTGGTGAATTTTTTCATGGTTTCCTCCAACGGGTGGTGTCTACAGAGTGCATCGCTTGGCGTCGGCCGATTATTCTAGGGACCGACCTTCAACGGGCGCCTTGTCTCGGCGTTTCAGCGAATTCTCTGACCGGTTTCCTGATCGAACAGGAGCAGGGTATCGAGCCTGGGTTTCAAATGGATATGTTGCCCTGGCTTGAAGTCATGCCGCTTGCGAAACACAGCTTGCAACTCCTGCTCGCCGTTGCGGCCAATGACCAGCACTTCCGCGCCGGTCGGCTCCACCACCGCAACCTCCATGGCGATGGCATCCTCTTCGTCTGCCTCGGACAGCGTGAAGTGCTCGGGGCGAATGCCACACAGCACCTGGCGGCCGACCTCGATGGCCTTGTCCTGAATCTGGAAGCGGGTGCCGTGGGCGGTCTGCAACACGCGCTCGCTTCCGTTTTCCATAACTGTCCCCGCCAGCGTGTTCATGGCCGGTGAGCCAATAAAGGTGGCGACGAAGGTGTTGTTGGGATCGTCATACAGTTTCAGAGGTGCGCCGGCTTGCTCAACCCGGCCATCGCGCATGACCACGATCTGGTCAGCCATGGTCATGGCCTCGATCTGATCATGGGTGACATACACCGAAGTGCTGTTCAGTCGCTGATGCAGCTCCCGTATCTCGGTGCGCATCTGCACCCGAAGCTTCGCATCCAGGTTGGACAGAGGCTCGTCGAACAAAAACACCTGGGGATCCCGGACAATGGCCCGGCCCATGGCCACGCGCTGCCGCTGACCGCCGGACAGTTGCCGTGGATAGCGCTGCAGATAATCGGTCAGATTGAGAACGCCCGCCGCCTGCTCCACCTTCTGCTTGATCACGTCCGGGCTGGTCTTGGACAACTTGAGGCTAAAGCCCATGTTGTCGAACACCGTCATATGGGGATAAAGCGCGTAGTTCTGGAACACCATTGCGATGTCGCGCTGCTTGGGTGGCATACGGTTGACCACCTCCCCACCAATCGCGATCTCACCGCCGTTGATCTCCTCCAGCCCCGCAATCATGCGCAGCAGAGTCGATTTGCCGCAGCCGGACGGGCCAACCAGCACTGCGAAGGATTGATCTGGGATGTCGATATCGACGCCGTGAAGGACTTCGACCGAGCCAAAGACCTTGACCGCTTTGCGGATCTCAACCGAAGCCATGTCGCTCTACTCTCACGGGGTCATTGACGGGTAGCGTTCCGAACGCCGGCCAGTGACCCTCTTGGTGGTGTTTCCCCGCTCCAGCGTATCCGTCGCCAATCGGGCTGTATTTTTTTCTAACTCAATAAAGAATACATTAACACATACGTACTTCAATGCCAGATCGAGCGCGCCGGATTTTTCCGCCTGCGTGCAAGGGCTATTAATGAAGGATAGTGGGGTTTTACCGTGAGTCGAGATATGGATTGCGCGCTGGTGGTGCAGAAGGGGGATCACTCCCTGGGATACTACGATCTGGCCACCGGCGACGAGCTCGCCCGAGTGCCGGTGGATCCCTTCCCCCACGAATTCGTACTCTCTCCGGACCGGCGCTTTGCCTACCTCTGCCATTTTGGCGTGGCGCTGGCCGAAGATCGGGGCCCCGGCGGCGATACCGTATCGGTGGTGGACATCGGGCGCAGAACACGGGTTGCCACCCTGCACTGCGGTGACGACCGCCGTCCCCACGGCATCGACCTGGATGCGCTCGGACGTGTCTACGTTCTCAGCGAGGCCAACAGCCAGTTGCTGCGATTCGACAACACCGAGGGATCGGGCCCCGCACTGCGCACCCCCACCGGCGGCCTTGGCTCCCATCTTGTCACCGTGACCGACGATGGGACGCGTGCCTATTGCAGCAACATGGGCTCGGACACCGTCACCGTCGTATCAACGGACGGTGACGCCGCACCCGTCGTCGTGCCTGTCGGCAAGAGACCGGAAGGGTCGGTCCTCAACGCGGACGGATCGCGGCTGTACGTGGTCAACCGGGAAAGCGCCGACATCAGTGTCATCGACACCCGCAGCCTGGAACCTCTGGCGCCAATCCCCACCTCGGCTGGACCGGTGAGGATCTGTCGGGAACCGAACGGAAGACTGCTGGTGGCGCTGTACCACGGACGCGGAATGGCCCTGATCGATCCAGATCGCCCCCAGGATCAAACCGAGGTTCCATTGCCCGAGAAGGCGATTTCCATCAGTTACGACCCGAATACGAGGCAGGCGATGCTGAGCGTCCTGGGCGACCTGGTCTGCGTGGTGGACGTGGAGCACGGGGCAGTACGGCAGCGCATCCGCACCCGGTCCGATCCCGATCCAACCGCTCGCATTCGACTCATGTGCGATTAGGATCTGTTAACACTATGCGGACGCCCAGCGTTGGCCCTCACAACCGGGTCAGCCGATGGGTTTCCAGCAACGCAACCAGCATGCGCCCGCTGCGCTCGCGATGCGCCCAGTGGACGCGTCTGGCGGTGTCGGCATCGCCCTTGGCGATGGCTTCCACCACCGCCCGATGGTCATCGTTTGATGCCTCGGGCTTGGGTCGCAATCGCAGGGTCAACATGCGCACCCGATGGGCCTGGTCGATAAATGTGCCCACCAGACCCTCAAGGCGGACGTTGCCGCTGTAGGCCAGCAACAAACGGTGAAAACGCTCGTCGGCCCGGGCCCAGGCCTCCAGATCGCCGGACTCCAGCGCCACGTCCATATCGCTGACCGCCTCTCGCAAGGCGCCAATCTGTTGCTCGGTCAGTCTTTGTTCGGCAGCGAGGCCGGCGGCCGCGGATTCCAGCGCGGTGAGAATCTCGTAGATCTCGCGCATGTCTTCCACCGAGACGGGCTTCACCTGCATACCGTGTCGCGGCCGAACCTCCACCAGACCCTCGTTTGCCAATCGGATCAAGGCCTCGCGGGTGGGTGTCCGGCTCATACCCAGCATGGCGGCCACGTCCTGCTCCATGTGCTGCTCGCCCACAGTCATCTGGCCGTCGAGGATTTTCCGTTTGAGTTCACGATAGGCCCGATCGGAATAGGACTCCCGGCCGCGACCCGATTTGCCCGTGGATTCCACGCTCATGATCCGTTTTCCTCGAAGGGCGCCGCGCTGACCCGATCGGTCAGATCGATCCGACAACCTTGCTGAGCGGAGTGATAGACAGCCGCCTCTATGCGCAGATTGGTCAGGTAGTCCCGGGCGCTGTTCATGGCCGGGCTGCCGTCAGTCAGGTGCCGCACAATGTGGAGATTGGTGAGATAGACGCAATCACCGCCAAAATCATTGTTTTGCCAATCGAACGGCACCGCAACGCTGGATTGCGATCCATGGGCGCGAAACGCAATATTGGCGTTGCCGTCCAGGGTGAGGGTTCCGGCGGAACCTTCGATGCGCAGCTCTCCCATGGTCAAACGCGGATTGTCCGCCACGTGGTCAACCAGACGATT
>Ga0316196_10000132_pt1 | contig 24076 bp, 17 predicted proteins | sample Eddsed2cm_MG_FD_204938 | JGI IMG/M metagenome (GOLD analysis project Ga0316196, IMG submission 204938) | Coastal sediment microbial communities from Maine, United States - Eddy sediment 2 cm | ecosystem: Environmental > Aquatic > Marine > Coastal > Sediment | place: USA: Maine | collected... | reverse complement strand
GACGATGAGGTCGATATTCTCGAAGCCGCGGTAATGACCTATCTCGGCAAAATACGTCAGCATATGTTGACCGAGGACGAAGGCGCGACACAGCAGGCGCTGGTGGCGGCCATGATGAACATCGAGAGCGTTGCCGATGTAATCGAGACTGATATGGTCGGTGTGGTCAAGGCCTATCTGGAGGGCGACTTCGAGGTGAGCACCCAGGAGACCCAGGACATGGTCCAGGGTCTGTTCGAGGCCGTCCGGCGCAGTATCGAGCTGGTAGTCAAGGCTGTCGGTGAAAACGACCAGCGGGCAGCGCAAGAGGTGCTGTTGCTAAAGGACGACATCCGGGACTTCGCCGATCGGCTCTTCGAGCGCCACGCCATGCGTTTGCATAGCGATGACCCCAAGTACCTGCAGCGGGTCCGCCTGATGATGACCTTTATCGAGCAGCTGCGTCACATGTACACGCTGACAAAACGTATCGCGAAAACGCAGTTGCCACTCGAGGTGGCACGACAGGAGGCTTGAGCGCGCAGTTGCTACGGCACCCTGAAGCGCCATGGGCAAGGTGCTGACCCGACTGCTTGAACCTGCCCACCCTGTTCTGGAATATTCTGGACCTTGAGCGAAAATGCCCCGGTTTCAGGCAATACTACAACCGGGACCGGGTCCATCTATCGCCAGGTGGAGATACACAGCGGTTGTTACCGGTCGGCAACATCCTTTACCAGCTGTACATGTCCGCCCTGCAACCGGTAGGCCCGCTCGGCGGCGTCTAACAGTGCGGGTTGGTGCGAGATGGCCAGGATCGTCTGCTCACCCCGCAACTTGCGCAGGGTCTCGCAAATCGCCGCTTCACTCTGCGGGTCAAGAGCCGTGGTCGCCTCATCCAGTATCAGCAGCCGGGGATGGTGAACAAGGGCGCGTGCAATCATGATCCGCTGCCGCTGGCCACCGGACAGTTTGCCACCGCGTTCACCCACAAGGCTGTGGATTCCCTCTGCCAGCTGCTCCACGAATGTCCAGGCACCCGCCTGTTTGAGGGCTGTAATAACAGCCTCTTCACTGATCTCGGGATCCCCCAGTGCCACATTGCTGAATATCGAGTCATGCAGCAGGACTGTTTCCTGCGGGACATAACCGATGGTTCGCCGCCAGCGGTGCAGATCGAGTTCCGCAAGCGGCACATCGTCAACCAGCAGCACACCGCTATCCGGCCGCAGCAACCCGATTATCAGATCCAGGATTGTGGTTTTGCCTGACCCTGACGGCCCGATGATCGCGGTAAACGAACCGGCAGGGATAGTGAGATTTATCTGTTCCAGTATTTGCTTGTCCTGATAGGAGAAACAGATATCCCGCATCTCGATACCCTGCTCGAGGGTCGGTGTTTTTTCGCCCCCCAGGTGTTCGCGTGCCTGTTCGGCCCTCTTGATAATTTCCTGAATCGACCAGTAGGCAGACTCACTGACCACCATCTTCTGGTAACTGCGCTGTACCCGGCCGGTCTTCTTCAATACCCTGAATAGCAGAAACCCCAGCACCATCACCGTTGCTATCGGCAATTCCCATTTCACCAGCGAAATGTAAACACCGACCACCAGCACTATCGCAAACAATATTTCCTGTGCTGCCGCCAGAACTTCGGCACTCACCACCTCCCGACGCAGGGCACGGTTTATATTTTTTGTCTCTGACACCAGCACAGTATCCACCAGGCCTTCACGCCCCATCGACTTGAGCGGCTTTACCGACATCAGCGTGTCTGTCAAACGGCTGGCCATTAACCGGGTAAATTTTGTCTGGCGCTTGCCAGCCCCGCGCGCCATCTTGACCAGTCGACCCAGCGCCAGATAGATAAGCAGGCCCATCAGAAAGGAAAACAGGGCAGCCTGCCACATCACCATAGTGGCAATGACGACGTAAACCAGGGCCTGTATCACCTGCGAGATCAGGGTAGCGCCATTCAGGTAGGCGCTGGCGGCTCTGACCGCCTCAATCGACATGGAGTTGGTCAACTGCCCAATTGGTTGATGTAAATAATATTCCCAGCGTGAAGCCAGCATTGCCCGCAGCATCGACAGCCGCAGGTCGGTCGCAACATGGGCAACAATGTAACCGACCTTTTTCTTGGCAAGCAGAACCAGGCCACCCTTGATGATTGCTCCAATGATGATGACCACCAGCAGCATCTCGACACTGGGTTGCAAGCCCACGGCTTCGAGACCACCCAGTAGAAAATCTCCAACCCCGGAGCCGGAACCAGCCTCAACTGCAGTGACATCTCCCCCGGGCGCACCCGGCCTGACCAGCACCTTGTTCAACAACGGCAACAGAGCGGTCAGACTGACCCCTTCAACCAGACCGGCAATCAGCAATGCAACCAGCATGACGGCATTCTGCAACGGATAGGCGCGGGCAAAGGTCTTCAACAAATGCATGACAAATACCTTACCAGAGGGAGAGAGGAGCGTTTACCCGGGGATACAGAATAGCATCGGTCGCTGTCAGGGTTGATAGTCCGGCTGCAGTCTTGCACTGACAACCGCAAAGGCATCCAGCATGGCATCAATCTGCTCCTTACTGTGAGCCGCACTGATACTGCAGCGTAGCAGCGTACCACCGTCCGGAGTGGCTGGAGGAAGCACCAGGTTCACATAGATACCCTGCGACAGTAATTCACCCCACAAGACGGAGGCCTCCTCGGCAGACACCGGCAGCTTCACCGCTATCACCGGACTGATTTCCGGACCGAGTTCAAACCCCATACCTGTCAATCCCTGATAGAGGCGCGTTGCATTGGCCCACAGTGATGTTCGCAACCCGGTACCACGGCGCAGGATCTGTAAAGCCTGGCGGGTTGAAGCGATCAGGGAGGGTGAAGAGGAAGCAGTGAATATATAGGGTCGCATGGCATAACGCATATACTCCAGCTCCGACCAACGGCTGACACAGAAGCCACCGATAGAGCCCAGGCTCTTGCTGAAAGTACCGGTGATAAAGTCCACGCCCCCCTCGACAGCGGCTTCCTCTGCCAGTCCCCTGCCATTCTCTCCCAGAACGCCCAGGGAATGGGCTTCGTCCACCAGCAGTGAGGCGCCGTAGCGGCTTTTAACATCGACAATCTCTCGCAGTGGTGCCCGATCACCCAGCATGCTGTAAATTCCTTCAACCACCACCAGGGTCCCCTTCGCCCGTTCGCCCAGTCGCTGCAAGCGTTTCTCCAGGTTTTCGGGATCATTGTGACGAAAGCGGATTACCTGGGCCGCACCGAGACGGGTACCGTCATAAATGCTGGCATGGCAGTCGGCATCCATCAGGATCACATCATCGGAACCCGTCAGGGTGGAGAGTATCCCGAGATTCGCAATGTAGCCGGTAGAAAAGACAATTGCAGCGGGGCAGTTGAAGAAGGCCGCCAGTTCGTTCTCCAGCGCCACATGAGCAGCATAACTGCCATTCGCCATGCGCGAGCCGGTGGTGCCGGTACCCTCCTCCCTGACCGCCGTGCAAGCTGCCGCAATGCAGCTGATTTCGAAGGTGAGTCCCAGATAATTGTTGGTGCCGGCCATGATCACCTTATGGCCATTCACCACCGCCTCGGTAGCTGAAACGACCCGCTCCACTATGACATGAAAGGGATCCTCGCCACTGCTTGCAATCAGCCTGGCACGCCTCTCCTCAAGGGCCCGGAATTTATCGAGAAGGATAGTCATAACTCAGCTATCTTGTAGCAACGTCTCAAGGTGTTTGGCAAACTCCCCAATGGTATTCACGTCAGGAAGAATATTCAGCGGGATCGAAACGTCGAAACGATCCTCGATTTGCATCACCAGCTGCATCACTTTCACTGAATTCAAACCGACATCACCAATGAGACTGGTCTGCTCACTGAGCACTATGGGTTGTTCGGAATAAGGGCGAATCAGCTCGAACAGTTGGTCAAGGATATCCTCTTTACTCTGCATCTCCGTTCAGTCTCCATGCTTCATTATTACGACGGCGTGACAGCGGCTCATGCTGCCGGTCCCGGTTCGCCCCAGCCCATTGTCCGCCGCAGACCCTGTTCCAGAGGAAACACCGGCTGCCAGCCAATCGCTGCCGTCAATGCCGTATTATCACTCACCCAGTCTGGATGCCGCAGCTCGCGAACCTTTCCCGGCGTCAGCATGGGAGCATAACCGATCACACGTGCAGTGGTGGCATTCATGGCGGCAATTGATCTCAACAACGGTGCCGGCAGGGGGAGCCTGATGATGCGTCTGGCACGCAGCTTCGAGACCTTCGCTATGATTTCATCCCAGCTATAGCCACCCGTCTGGGTATCATTTAACTCGTACACACCACTCCGGCAACTTCCTGCATCCAGCCAGCTGAGCACTGCCGCACACAGGTCTTCAACGTACAGTAATGACAGTCGCGCATGCGGCTCGCCCAGTACCGGCGCAATACCACGCCCCATCCACTGAAACAGCGGCAGCAGCTCCCTGTCACCAGGACCGTAAACGGCTGGAGGGCGCAAGGCAACCCACTCCATATCTTCGGCCATGGCAGCCAGGGCCTGCTCCCCCTGCCGCTTGCTGGAGGCGTAGTGGGAGAGCTCGGGGGCACGTGCAGCCAGGGACGAAAGTGACAGGAATCTGGGTCGCGGTGAACGCGAAAGCACTGCCTGTAGCAGTCGTTCTAAACCGTCTACATTGACAGCGTTGAAATCAGCAGCCGTGGCTCCACGAACAGCACCTGCACAGTGCACCACTGCAGCAGCGCCCTGTACCAGACGATGCAGGGATTCGCCATCCTGGAGGGAACCGCTAACCGCTTCAAGCCCGGGGGTCTCGGCAATCAGATGGGCTGAACGCGGGCGCACCAGGGCTCTCACATTCCACCCGGCAGCCAGCAGATGATCTACCAGCATAGCGCCGATGAATCCGGTAGCGCCGGTTACGGCAATGGTCCGTGACATGAAGAACCAGCGGCGACGGCGGGTTGTCAGCCCGCCTGCTTCAGCGGCAGATCAGCCATCGCATGCTGGTCCAGCCGGTGCGCATCGATGTAGTTCAAGCGAGCCCTGGAACGGGACAGTTTACCCGACGAAGTTCGTGGCAAGGTATGCAACGGCACCAGTTCAATGTGACAGTCCACACCCACCTCGGCAAGGATCAGCCCCTGCAGCCGTCTGACCAAATCCGCGCGCTGCTGAGCATCCTTTTCCCGGCATTGCGTCACCATCACTACCCTGTCGGATCCATCCATGCCCGGTACCGCAAATGCCAGCGCATCTCCCGGACGCAGCTCCGGCTGCTGTTCCGCAATCTGTTCCAGGTCCTGCGGCCAGATATTCCGTCCGTTGATAATGATCAGGTCCTTCTTGCGTCCCGTAATCATAAGCCCTGCGGCCGTCTGGTAGCCGATATCGCCCGTGTTCAGCCAGCCATCAGGCGAGAGTGTCTGTGCGGTAATTTCCGGTTCATTGAAGTAACCCGACATCACACTGGGTGCCCGTACGTGGATCACACCGATGTGACGTTCCGGCACCACCTTTCCCGAGGCATCCCGCACTTCCACTTCGAACGTCGACAACGGCACACCGCAGTTCACAAACTCGCTCACCCGTTCTATGGGCGCGTCTTGCCCTACCGGCTGCGCGCGTTCACACAGCGCCAGCTGATCCGCATCGACACGGTCAACCGACAATCCCTCATGCAACGGTGCAAAACTTACCGCCAGGGAACACTCCGCCATTCCGTAACCCGCCATAAACGCCTTGCGATCGAATCCGCTCCGAACCAGCGCCTCTGCAAAGTCATGCAGTACCTGCGGGCGGATCGGCTCCGCAGCCACGCCCGCCACACGCCAGGCGCTCAAGTCAAACTGCTCTGACTCATCTTCACGCAACAGACGGTTGCACAACTCATATCCAAAAGGTGGACTAATCGAAATGGTTGCCTTATTGCGCGACATCAGCGTCAACCACTGCTTGGGGCGCATCGCAAACTCCCGCGTGCCAAGATAATCCACGGTCACCTGCGAAGCCACTGGCACCAGCACCAGACCCACCAGACCCAGGTCATGGTAAAAGGGCAGCCAGGAGACGCAGCGATCCGTCGTCCTGAGGTGCATGCCCTCGATAATTATCCCCGACAGATTGCTCAACACCTGCCGCTGGGTGATCATCACGCCCCGCGGAAAGCGGGTGCTGCCCGAGGTATACTGCAGATAGGCCAGTTCATCCGCCTGCAGTGGCTGCATTTCGCCTTCCTGCTGCGGCAGGGCATCATATGCTTCTGACGTGCCAACAAACGTCAACCCCAGCCCCTCGACTGCCTCGTCTAGCAGCCCTGCACAACCGGACGGCGCCATCGCCAGCGAGGCCTGGCAACTTTGCACCATCGCCCGTATATGCTTCACATACGCCTTGTGCCCCCCCGGGTTGAGGGGAATCGGCAATGGCACCGGCACCAGCCCCGCATACTGACAGGCAAAGAAAAAGCGCAGAAAATCAGGATGGGTCTCCGCAACAATGGCTACGCGCGCGCCGCGCGTCGCATTCAGACCACACAGCCGTCGCGCCAGTTGCAGCGCCTGATCCCTGAGCTCCGCATAGGTCAGCACCGCATAGAGATCACCCCGGCTGCTATAGAAATTACTCCCGGTTTGCCCCAGCGCCGCATAATCGAGGGCCGCCGCGAGATTCGGGAAATCTGCTGCCCGCATCGGCTGGTTGTTTTCTGTTGGTGTCGCTTGCAACCCCAAGACAGGCCTCCTCATAAATTTGGTAGATCCACAATAATCATCAATCCCGAAATCAGCCGCTGTGCTGCAAATAACCGGGAGACTCTCACATTAACCTTAAGATAGCCTTAACATCGCCAGGAAATTGCTGAGCAATTTTCAGGTATTTGGGCGCTCACTGCAACTTGCAAATTCGAATATAATCAAACTGCCACCTGTCTGAGTGCTACTTGATCTAATTCAGGCAGCAGTCCTGATTCAGGCACCCATCCTGATCCTGGAACCCGCCGTATCCTGGCACCGAGGCCGACGAGCTTCTCCTCGATATTTTCATAGCCACGGTCGATGTGGTAAATGCGGTCCACCAGGGTCTCTCCGTTGGCCACCAGCGCGGCCAGCACAAGACTGGCAGAGGCCCGCAGATCGGTGGCCATTACCGGCGCACCGGTGAGGCGCTGCACGCCCTCACAAATCGCCGTATTGCCCTCCAGCCTGATGTTCGCACCCATGCGCTGCATCTCCTGAACGTGCATGAACCTGTTCTCGAACACAGTCTCGGTAATCGTCCCTACCCCTTCAGCAACTGCATTCAGGGCCATGAACTGGGCCTGCATATCAGTCGGAAATGCCGGATACGGGGCAGTATGCAGATCCACCGCCCTGGGTTGCTTGCCTTTCATGTCCAGTGAGATCCAGTCCTTGCCGGTCTCGATCTCGGCACCGCAATCCCTGAGCTTTTGCAACACCGAATCGAGCAGATCCGGCCGGGTATCACGAACCAGTATGCTGCCACGGGTTATTGCAGCCGCCACGAGATAGGTACCGGTCTCAATGCGATCGGGAAGCACCCGATAATGGATGCCGGAGAGACGCTCTACCCCCTGGATGGTGATCGAATCCGTGCCTGCCCCGGTTATCTTCGCCCCCATCTGATTCAGGCAGTTGGCCAGATCGACGACCTCAGGCTCGCGTGCTGCATTTTCGAGCAGCGTTTCACCATCGGCCAAAGCCGCTGCCATCATCAGGTTTTCAGTACCCGTCACGGTGACCATGTCCATCACCAACCGGGCCCCTTTGAGGCGTTTTGCGGTAGCCCGGATATAGCCGCCTTCCACCTCCAGGGACGCACCCATGGCACGCAGCCCCTCAATATGCAGGTTGACCGGCCTTGAGCCAATGGCACAGCCACCCGGCAGCGAGACGTTCGCCTCACCAAAACGCGCCAGCAGTGGCCCCAACACCAGAATGGAGGCACGCATCGTCCGCACCAGTTCATAAGGGGCGCTAAAATCTGTTACAGAGCAGGTATCAACCCGGATACGCATCCTTTCATCTACAGTGATGTGGGCTCCCATGCTGCCAAGCAGCCCCATCGTGGTGGTGGTATCTTGCAGATGGGGTATATTCGCAAGCATCATCGGTCCATCTGCCAACAGGGTGGCCGCGAGAATGGGCAAAGCCGCATTTTTGGCACCCGCGATACGCACTTCCCCTGCCAGGGGAGCCCCACCACTAATCATCAGTTTATCCTTGAGAGTCATTGGGGTCAGGGGGATCAGCTTGCTGCAATAAAAGGCCTGTGGGTGGGGTGGGAATGTTGCGTATAATACCTATTAAGTCCGGAATAGGAAAATGTAAAACGTCAAGTCCCTGTGGTGCTGGCAGCCCACAGGTCTAACCGCAAAACCTGCTTCTCGCGGCGCGGACATCAGGACCCGCTGCATCCCGTCAATTCTCAGCATCTACCTTGTGTTTATTAACGCCAGATTTTGTATCATGCGCACCTCACCCCCCGCCAGGCAGATGACAAATCTGGAGCCTCAGACACATGAACCTCCCCGAAAAGCATGGCCATCCCGGTGAACTGTCCATTCACCCGGTCCGGAACAGTCAGGAGCTGGAATGCTTCATTCGCGTGCCATGGACCGTCTATGCCGGGGATCGCTGCTGGATTCCGCCACTGTTATTCGAACGCAAGGAACACCTGTCAGCCAAAAACCCCTATTTCAGACATGCCGAATGGCAGGCCTGGGTGGCTTTTCGCAAGGGCAAGCCAGTCGGCCGCATCAGCGCCCAGGTAGACCAGTTGCGCCTGGAAAGATTCCGGGACGAGACCGGCTTGTTCGGGTTTCTCGAGGCTAGCGACGACCCCGACACTTTCCAGCTGCTGCTGGAAACAGCCTGTGACTGGCTCAAAGAACGGGCAATGAAACGCATACAGGGCCCCTTCAATTTCTCGATCAATGATGAATGCGGCTTGCTGGTAGAGGGTTTCGATACACCCCCCTCGTTCATGATGGGACACGCCCGCCCTTATTATGCAGGCAGGATCGAGGCGCTTGGATACAACAAGGCCAAGGATCTGCTGGCCTATCGCCTGGGTACTGATTTCGTTGTCCCCAAAGCGATGGACAGACTGACTGCAAAGAGTTCGAAACGAATAACCGTCTCGCCCTTGCGACGCACCCATGTAAAAGAGGATCTGGTCATATTGCGGGACCTGTTCAACGATGCCTGGGCAAACAACTGGGGTTTCGTCCCCTTCACCAGGGAAGAGTTCGATGAACTGGGCCGTAACCTGGTTCATCTGGTGCCCAGGGATTTCATCCAGATCGCTGCTGTCGACGGCAAACCCGCCGCCATGATCGTGGTCCTGCCCAACCTGAATGAGGCCGCCAGGGATCTGAATGGGCGGCTGTTGCCACTGGGATGGCTGAAACTGTTGTGGCGCCTGAAGAGGCACAAGCTACGCACCGCCCGCATCACACTGATGGGAGTACGCCAGGAATACCAGAACAGCACAATAGGTATTGCGCTGGCCTACAAAGTCATAGACGCTGTTCGACCTCCGGCCGCCGCGCAAGGCATCGAAGAGGTTGAAATGTCGTGGGTGCTGGAGGACAACAACAGACTGCGGCATATTATTAACACGCTCGGCGGTGATCCCTACAAACGCTACCGGATTTATGAAAAGGATATCTGACTATCCACCCTGGCCAAACTGAATTCTGAGTATGTGCAGCGCACATACCAGCATACCCTTTACCGCCATCATCATGGCAGCCGACCGGAATCCGGATGATCCTGTTTCCAGGGCCGCTGGCGTCTCCTGCAAGGCATTGGCTCCAATTGGCGGCATGCCCATGGTGCTACGGGTCCTGAATGCACTGCAGCAAAGCCAGGCAATCGGAGCGCGGCTTCTGTGTGGCCCACCCTGGCCGCTGCTCGAACAGGCCGCGGCGCTCAAATCCGGAATCGATGCCGGTGACTATGCCTGGACGGCAAACCGGGATAGCCCGAGCGCCAGCGCCAGCGCCGCAATGGAGCAGATTCCGGATTCACAACCGGTGTTACTGACAACCGCCGACCATGCCCTGTTAAGCAGTCAGGTCATCGATTATTTTTGCGAGCAGGCATGCATCGCTGACTTTGACCTGATGGTCGCGCTGGCCCCGCATGAGCTGGTCACGATGGCCTACCCTGGTATGCAAAGAACCCGGTTGAGGTTCAGTGACAGGGACTATTGCAGTTGCAACCTGTTTGCCTTCATGACGCCACGTTCCCGCGCAATGACACGTTTCTGGCTCAAGATAGAAAGCCAACGCAAACAACCCTGGCGAATAATCAGTACTCTGGGCTGGTGGCCGGTGTGCAAGTACCTGCTTGGACACCTCTCACTGCAGGAGGCCATCACCCTCATATCCAGCAAACTTAGAATGAAGATTGGTGTTGTCATCCTGCCTTTTGCCGACGCTGCCGTGGATGTCGATACGGAAAATGACTGGCGGCTGGTCCGGCAAATACTGGCAGAAAAAGAAAAGCCCCGGACAAGCTGATTGTCCGGGGCCATAGTTTGCCGGCATAACCCTGTTGACCAAATTGCCAAATGCCGCCTTTCTATCCAGCAAATACAAGATTGTTATTATAGTAGAATTCTAGTCCTGGGGCTGCCAGACAGCAGCAACGCAAACGACACACACCAGCTTGCCCATCACTTTTCCGGACAGGCATTCAAGGAATAACGGGCTAAATTTACTCGAGCGACCCCATTGATCATCAACCGCTACCTGATCCGTGAAATTGCCCTGCCGCTGGTGACTGTAACCGCGACATTGATTGTGATCTTCATGAGCTACAATGCCGCCAGCTATACAGCGGACGCAGCGGCCGGCCTGCTGCCGGCGGGCACGGTCGCCCACCTCACCCTGTTAAGGTCCCTGGTCGCCATAGAAGTACTGCTGCCAGCCGCCCTTTATCTGGCCGTCGTCATGAGCATGGGGCGACTGTACAGCGATAACGAGATGATTGCCCTGCACGCCTCGGGTTTCAGTGAACGGCGGGTTATGCGCAGTGTTTTATGGCTCTCTCTGTCACTGGCAATTGTTGTCGCCAGCCTGTCCCTGGTCGTTCGCCCCTGGGCCTACCAGAAAAGCTATCTAATCAAGGCGGAGGCAGAGGCAGAGTTCAACCTCGACAGACTGGAAGCGGGTCAGTTTTACACCGCTGAAGAGTCGGGCACCGTAATCTTTGTGGAGAATATCAACCACCGGCAGAAACGGCTCGAACAGGTCTTTTTTTACAGGCTTGATGATAAAGGGGTAAACGTCATCAGCGCCCGGCAGGCATGGCAACCGGTGAGCGACCCGTTTGCCCCCCCGGTATTCAGGTTTCTTGATGGCAGCGCCTATCAGATCGATCTCTCCGGCAAGCAGGACCTGACCCTGAAGTTCAAGGAGTTGACAGTATTCCTCAAGGGTGACGAACAGCAGTTAAACCGTTACAGGAGCAAGGCTGCCAGCACATTGCAGCTTGCCAGATCGAAAAAACCCGCTGACCTGGCCGAGTTCCAGTGGCGACTGACCACCCCCGTTACCACCCTGCTACTTGGCGTTCTGGGGGTGCCACTAAGTCGTACTCCTCCGCGCCATGGACGCCATGCAAAGACCGCCGCCGCGGTATTGGTGTTCGCCGTGTTTTACCTCTTCAGCATCATGGCCAGGAACTGGGTTGAACAGGGTGTGGTTGGGGCCATACCCGGTGTCTGGTGGCCGGACATGCTACTTGGATTACTGATTATAGTGCTGCTGCACCGGCCAACAATGTGGTCAGGCACTCGATGACGATTCTGGATCGCTATATCGGGTTGGCACTGGCACGCAGCGCGCTACTGGTGATCCTCATACTGCTGCCACTGTTTACCCTGCTGGACCTGGTGCAGCAGCTGGATGATATTGGCACCGGAAACTACGGGCTGTTAGACGCCCTCATTTATGAGGTCTTCCTGATGCCGAGCTACCTGCTGAGTCTCATGCCATTTACCGCACTACTGGGAACCAGCATGGCACTGGGCGGGCTGGCACACACCAATGAACTGACCGCGATGCGGGCCTCCGGCATCTCAATCCGGCGCATCGGACTGGCAACGCTCAAATCCGGGACACTGTTTATTCTTGTCGCGATTGCCATCATGGAATGGGTAGCGCCGCCACTGCATCAGCAGGCAATCAAACGGCAGTCACAGGCACTGTCCGGAGGCGATGTCCTGATCCAGGAACATGGCTCCTGGATCCATCAGGGTAATCGATTCATCAAGCTCCCCAACATTCACGAAGGACGTACGCTGGAAGATATCCATGTCTTTGAGTTCGACCCGGAAAAACAGCTGCTCAAGTCCTATCTGCATGCGGACCAGGTCGAGATGAAAGACCGGCAGCAGTGGCTATACAAGGATCTGATACTGAAGGACTACAAGCAGAAGGACGTCATAACCCGGCATGAAGCAGAGCTGGTTCGGCAGTCTTATCTAACGGAAAAACAGCTGCGCGTCATGGAACAACCCATCAACAGCCTGCCGCCAACAGGCCTGTATCAATACCTCAAGTTTCTGCGCAACAGTGAGCAGGCAACAGAGAGATTCGAGATGGTATTCTGGCAAAAGGCCATCTTCCCGGTCACGGTTATCATCATGATGCTGTGCTCATTCCCTTTTGTATTCGGCTCCCTGCGGACATCGAGTGCCGGCAAGAGGATTGTCCTTGCAACCATTACCGGGATCACCTTTCAGATAGCCAGCCAATTACTGGTCAACCTGGGCCTCATGCTGGATTTAAGCCCGCTACTCACAACCCTGACGCCGATTGTCATTATCCTGCTCCTTGCCACCGTAATGATGCGACACGCCGACTAACATACCTGAAATGATCCACATGCAGCCGACGCAAAAACTGACAGACCTGATTGCAGAATGCACCCCCCGGACCTTCAGCAATGAATTGCTTGCGCTGCGCGACTCACTTCTGGAGCAGTATGGCGATGCAGTGGATGCCATGCTGTTCTATGGTTCCTGTCTGCGCAGTGGTGATGCGCTGGATGGACTCGTCGATCTCTACCTGGTGGTTGACGACTACCGAAAAGCCTATCGTAAGCTGGTCCCTGCCCTGTTCAACCGGCTGTTAGCACCCAATGTCTATTACCTCGAGGTTAAGGTGAATGGCAATCAGGTGCGAACCAAATATGCCGTCATCTCGCTGCGGGATCTGGAGCACGGCACCTCAATGAGATGGTTCCATTCCTACCTGTGGGGACGGTTTTCTCAACCCTGCGGCCTGCTGTACAGCCGCAACGATGAGACCAGCCGGCGGGTCCAGGAGCTGCTTGCACAGGCAGTACTGACTTTCCTGACCCGTGCCCTGCCTGCCCTGCCCGAGCAGCTGGATAACGCTGCAATATGGCAGCAGGGACTGACACTCAGTTACCAGGCTGAATTACGTGTAGAGAAGCCGGAGCGCGCCATTCAGCTCTACGAATACTGGGAGGATCACTTCCGTGCGATTACTCCCCTGGTCATAAAGGAATTACCCTTCAATATCGAGCGGCTGCAGGATGTATCCCGGCTGCTCTACCATGTCCGGATACCGCAGAACACCCGCAGGCTGGGTCGCCTGGGTTGGCTGTTGCGACGGGTTCAGGGTAAATTTCTATCCCTCTTGAGACTGATAAAGGCAGCCTTCACCTTTCAGGGTGGCGCAGACTACATTATCTGGAAACTGCAGCGTCATAGCGGCGTTCCCATCGAAGCGACCCCGAGAATGCGCCGTCATCCGCTCATCTACGGCTGGAGCCTGATGTGGCGGCTGTATCGTCGCGGGATATTCCGTTAGCATCCGGTGATACAATCTAAAAGTCTGTAGCTGGAATGCCGAGGCTGATCAACTGTTCCAGGTATTCCAGGTTCATCTTTCGCGCTAATGAGTAGAAATGGATTCGAAAGACTCGTGAAAACAAGTCATCCGGTTTGGCAACAGGACTATGCGGTGTAAACGTATGGCTTTGAGTACTTTCCCGCCAGCACCTTCTTAAAAATCAATGCTCATGATATCGAGTCATCCTCCAGACTCAGAAACCATGCCTGGAACATCAGTATCGGCCAGAGAATATTCGCATGATTGCGCCAGCGGCACAGGTGCTGCGCCCATAATTGTCTTACCGCGGCCGGCTCCAGAAAGCCTTGCTCACGCAATCTTTGTTCCGAAATCAGGTCTTCCACCCAGTCTCGTAATGGACCTCGCAACCAGTCATCAATAGGCACGCTGAAGCCTCGTTTGGGCCGGTCGGTGAACTCGCGCGGCACATAACGCTCAAGCACACTGCGCAACACACGCTTGCCACCCTGTTCCCCTATCAGGTACTCATTCGGTAATGTCCAGGCAAACTCGGTAACACGGGTATCCAGAATCGGGCAGCGCGCCTCCAGACCGACAGCCATGGTGGCGCGGTCGACCTTGGTCAGGATATCTCCGACCATGTAACCAATGTAGTCAAAATGCCGCATGGCAGACAGGGGGTCTATATGCTGCGGCCACATTTCAGGATCAACCATATTGCTGATCCCCGGCTGCGCACCAATCACCAGAGTATCCGGCCTGTGGATGCGTGCAAAATGACTCGCCAGCACTCCCTGCGGGTTCTCGGCACGCCAGCCGCGTGAGCGGCGCGCCAGCTTGCTCGCGGCCCTGCGCCAGCCGGATACCTTCCTGCCCGCGGCGGGATCGGCAGGCTTGAGCAGCTTCCAGTTCAGTTCACTTAACATTGCCAATGCATCCATACCCGCAGCCCGCAATCCGTGTGGCAGCTTCGACAAAGTTTGCCACTGCGCCAGCCCCCTGGGGTAATGATTGTATCCGGCGAAGGTTTCGTCGCCGCCATCGCCAGTCAGCACCACTTTTACCTGCCGACTCGACATCTGCGCAACGAGGAAAGTCGGCACCTGGGAGATATCTCCAAACGGTTCATCATAAATAGCCGGCAGGTCACTGATAACATCGAGGCAGTCAGCCGGGGTAACATACAACTCTTCATGATCGGTTCCCAGGTAGTTCGCAACCGCCGATGCATGCTGTGCTTCGTTGTATTTTTTCTCATGGAAGCCGATGGAAAAGGTTTTTACCGGCCGGTCGGCATGTTTTTGCATCATGCCCACAACGGTACTGGAGTCGATACCGCCAGACAGTAAAGCACCCAAATCCACGTCTGCCACCATGCGCTCCCTGACCGACGCGGTCAGCAAAGCGTCAAGCTGATCACAGGCCTGTTCAAATGATCCGGCAAACAGTTGCGCACGGGCAGCCTCCATCACCCGGTTGGCGGTCCAGTAGCGCTGTAGCGGAGCAGACCAGGGAGCCGTATCGGCCTTGATGGTGATATAGCTACCCGGCTGGAGCTTGCGGATATGCCTGTAAATCGAGAGTGGCTCGGATATCCATCCGTACTGGATAAAATGCCCGAGTGCATCACGGTCAATCGCAGCATCGAATTCCGGATGCACCCGTAGTGCCTTCAGCTCCGAGGCAAACATGAAGGCATCACCACACCAGCCGTAATACAGTGGCTTTTTGCCAACCCTGTCCCGCACCAGTGTCAGCTCGCGTGTCTCCCGGTCCCAGACCGCGAAGGCGAACATGCCGTGGATAGAATCCAGCGTCTTCTGCAAACCCCAGCGCTCGATTGCTGCCAGCAGCACCTCGGTATCGGAGTGTCCGGTGAAAGGATACCCCTCACCCGCAAGCCGATCACGCGGTTCCACCCAGTTGTAGATCTCGCCATTATAGGCAATCACATAACGGCCACTGGCAGAACACATGGGTTGAGCACCGGCTGCAGACAGGTCGATGATTGACAGTCGCCGGTGACCCAGCGCGATGCCGGTTTCGGCCTCAGCCCAGACACCACCCGCATCCGGACCCCGGTGGCGCAGGCGATTCGCCATCGTCTCGGCATTCTGCGACAATTCCGCCTTGCCCGGACGCTTTGATCGATAGAGAAACCCAGTAATTCCGCACATTTTTCAATCAGATCCCGGGCCAGTTTCGCACAGGCAGTCAGCCTTTGTTCGCGGCGATTGTACACAGAAATTCGTCTCTGGTCGCACCAGGGAGATGAGACCGGAGAGAATACAAATCATGCATCACACCGACATCTGCAAACCGCACAATAACCTTATGTCACAATACTGACGCGCATGCCGGCTTGAACATTGAGGTCATGGCGAGTGAAATTATTCAGGAAACTTCTGTTAATTATGGATCTGCGTCCCGGTCCGTTTAGTAAGGATTATTCGACTCGTATCGATCTCCCCATCAAGAACAATACCTTCTACAGAAGACTGAAAAGAAGGATCAAGGGAAAGACCTGTATTCGTCCTTTCTTCGATGAAAACAAGTGTATCTTTATCCATGTTCCCAAGGTTGCCGGCACCAGCATTAAAAATATCCTGTTCCCGGATTCAAAAGGTATCGGGCACAAATTAGCAATGGATTGTTATCTGGATGCCCCCGAGAAGTTCGAAAAATATTTTGTGTTTGCTTTTGTACGCAATCCCTACGATCGACTGGTTTCGGCATATAACTACCTCATGCAGGGCGGCAAAGGTGGTGCGCGTGACCTGCAGTTTCGCGACCGGTATTTAACGGCTTATGAGGATTTTACTGATTTTGTTGTGCGTGGTTTAAACAAACCCGAAATGGCTTGTTACTGGCATTTTATGCAGCAGCATTATTATGTTGTTAATTTCAGGGGTGAAATAATGGTCGATTTTATTGGCTATTTTGAAAATATTGAGGAAGATTTCAACAAGGTGGCACAGAAGTTGGGAGTTGATGTTGCTTTGCCACATAAAAACAAATCATCAAGACATCCCTATCAAGGCTACTACACGGAAGAAACCCGTGAAATCGCCTACCAGTACTATAAAAAAGATTTTGAATTATTAGGGTATCCCGAGGCGCTCTAGGAGAAGTGGTGTTTGCCAACGACGCCATGCTATCTACTGATCATGCCGTCGCATTCTCCGCCAACTCGCGGTACAGGCTGGCATAGCGGTCAAGAGAGTGTTGCAGATCCATGGTTGTTTCGATCCAACTTCTGCCCTGCTTGCCCAGTGTATCGCGCAGTGAATGGTCCTTCAGGAGCGATGCGATTGTTGCGGCCAGAGAATCTGCAGCAAAATCCGCCAACAGATATTGCTTGCCAGCTGTACCCAGATCGTCGGAGAGGCCAACAAAAGGGGTGATGACGACAGGTGTTCCGCAGGCCATCGCCTCGATGACCGAGTTCGGCATACCTTCGCGCCGGGACGGCAGCACGAACACATCCGAGCCGTTCAGGTAGGTCTCGACATCGTCGGCAAGACCGACAAAATGAACCCGTTCAGGGTTTCCGGATGCAGCGCGGAGCTTCTCCAGTCGTTCCTTGAACCCAGCGAGCCCCGGGGTTTCCAGGTCCTTGCGCGGGCCAACGTAGACGAGATGCGTGTTATTGTGCGCTGCATTGATACGTGTCCAGGCATCCAGAAGCAAGTCACTCCCCTTGCGCGGCATGACGGCCCCAATTGTGGTGATCATCATCTCATCGTCGCCGATGCCCAGCTTGTGCCGCAACGTCATGGCTTCCGGATTGCGCCTCCTGACGCTGAAACGTTGCAGGTTAACGCCGTTCTGAATCACTTCGATTCGGCTGGTCACCCCCATGTCTCTCATGAGATCGCGCATGGTCGTATTATTGACAATGATGCAGTCGAAGAAGTTGAACAAGGTACGGTAACGCCATTGGCGCAACAAGAGTGCCTGGAGTAGCCGTGACCGGTTGGGTTTTTGTGTGAGCTTGGAGGTAATGGTAACGCCGTAAACCAGAGGAATACCCATGGCCCGCAGTTTGTTCAGCCAGAACAGGGATTTCAGGCGCAGGTTACCGATGATCTGGATGACATCGGGCTTGTATTGTGGATTCCTGCAATGATCCAGCAAGGCCCTGTTCAACAGGGTAGTTCCATGCGGTCCTTTGACGTCCGGTAGCCGTACGCGGTGAATGGGGGTGTCGTTGACCCGCTCGATGGGCAGCAGCTGTCCGGGCCGGCACTGTGACCAAGGTGTGCGGTTCTCAGGCGTTGCGGCGCTTTCGTCAACTGGTGTGCCCGTCAACACGCGGCAGTCGATGTTCCTCTGTCTGAAGCCCGGCAGGTAACGCATAAAGCGCAGTTCCGCGCCCCCGTAGGTCGGGTAAAATATTGGCGATGCAAGGCACAACCTTGTACCAGGTTCAGTTTTTTGCGTCATTTGAGAAATGCATATTCCCCCGGGTATACCTTCCCCGCCTGGTAAAAAAGGCTATCAGGTAACCGACAAGTTAGCAGTGGATTGCCTGGAGAGTGCCAGATAGCGATCTTCAACCCTGTACACCGAAGGAATCAAGTCGTGCGTGATAATGAAGACACTGTATTTCTTGTTACTGCCTGTAAATCTGACTGAAACAATGCGTGCCTATACTAGCAGAATAACGACTGACTCAAAAGATGACACCCTTTACCAAACAAAAACAAGGCACTAAAAAGGCAGTGTTTATCGACCGGGCTAGCGGCGATTAGCCGCAATTAAAGTGGCTACCCATGCCCGTAATCTGGTCGTATACTTTTGTTTTTAACCGTTAACAATATGATGACCAGCATTGGCAAGCATTATTTAAACACAGCTGTACTGGAAGCCATTGATCCAGAGGCATTTCGTGCCCAGCTTCCCTACCCGTGGATCAACCCCCGGCATTTCATTGCTGAAGACCGTTTTCGCGAACTTCTGGACACCATGCCCGATCTTTCACAGTTTCGTGCGTATTTCGGCACGCCACGCAAATACGGGCAGGCCAGTCACGATCGCTATGTGCTGGACTACAGGGAGGGCATGGAACTCTCTACGGCCTGGAGTGAGTTTATCGATGAACTGCGCAGTAAGCGTTACCGGAATTTCATCTGTACACTTTTGAATGTTTCCCATGTCCGATTCCGATTCCATTGGCACTTCGCACCCAGGGGAGCCGAGGTTTCTCCGCACTGTGATTCCAAGAGCAAGATCGGATCCCAGATTTTTTACCTGAATACAGCCGAAGACTGGGACTGGGATTGGGGTGGAGAGACTGTAATACTTGATGACGGGGGGCGAATTGAGCCGAATAATGCGCCTGCGTTTGAGGATTTTGACGCTGAATACCCGGCCGACACCAAAGATAACCGCAGCCTGATATTCGGCCGCCAGGGCAACTCATGGCACGGGGTACGGCGTATTAACTGTCCTGAAAATAACTATCGCAAGGTGTTCATAGTAACGTTTCAGGAGTATCGCCCCATGCACATGGCCAAAAAAAGACTCCGTCGGCTGCTGACCGGGGCTCAACTGGTGACCGATAAAGAACGCCTTATGTACTGACAACTGGCAAACCCTGGATGCGTCCGCTCGACAGGGAACCCACCTGGAGATTATTCAGAGGCTTGCTGGCCGATAAACTTAACCTGACGCAGCGACAGTTCTATTTCTACGCCGCTCTTCTTGTGCTTGAGAAAACGCACGGGGAAGTAGTTCAATTCCGGAACGCTCCAGATTTTGGTCTTATCCCGATCATCATCGAGCCGTTCCACGATCAAGGTATCATATTCGCCAATTGGCAGCTCTATTCTCTCTTTTCCGGTCTGTTTAAATCGGTACTGTTTAATACGTCCCTCATGTGCGACCGGGTACTGGAATTCAGTAACTCCATCACGCAGTTCAAATATCAGTGCCATCTGCATAACCAGCTTGTCCAGTGTGCCTTTGGGCATGTTGGTCTGCCACGGGTCATCTTTGGAAACATTCTCCACGTGAGCGGTTTTCCAGTTAAAAATCAGATGAAGATTATCGTCAGCATCGCCATCTTCGTCGCTGGACTTGTATTCCAGCACCTGTATCCAATTGTTGGTGAATCGCCAACGGCTGCTTGCGGTTGAAACCGTCTCACCTAATAACGAAGCGATACCAACGGATGTCGATTTTTGCTGGTATACAAAATCTCCATTGTCGAGTTTGTGCAGGCTGAAGCTGACTTCTGCCATTGGAATACTGTTTACGTGCGCATCGTAGACAGCGGTAAATTCAGGGTAGGGTTGGCTATCAGTGGCCGATGCCGGTGACAGGAAAGCCAACATCAGGGGCACAATAAGCAGTTGCAGACAGTTGGCGAGGGAAGACTTCGCTGCCACACAAGGATTAATTCTCATATCCGCATAAGACCGGAAATGCCCGGATTGGTTTCGTCGGATCGGGCTATTTCGATTTCCAGTGGTTCCTGTCGACACCCCGGTTCTGTTGCGATATCGATCCCTGCTCAACGCCGAGGTGATCGCCGGGATCGAGCGACGCTGTAGCCACGAAATTGTAGCACCTTGTTTAAATGGCACTCAGGTTGACATTGAGAAATTCCTGTCGCTGGCGATGCTGGGACCCGCCAATGTAATCTTGCAGGCGTACGATGCGCTTGTTTCCTCACGTGCCATGGTTTAGTTTTACCCGTCAACAAACCGGTTTTACAAAAAGTTTATCGAATGCACCTTATTATCAAGTGGCTCAAGCACTGGCAAGGCGGCTTCCGGGGACCGGGAAGCGCGCATATGCGACCAATTTGAGCCGTAAAAGAAGAAGTGTGACCAATCGTGCAATCAAGCACAATAGCAACAAATCATCCCTGAAAACATGCACTATGAACTCCAAAAAAGGAACATGCGATTCACCGATAGTCTGGACGCTGCATGGGCAAAAAGCGGGAGACAATAACCAGGTTCTGGCACTCGCCGAGTCTCTTGGCTGGGGCTGGACCGAAAAACACATGCAATACATCTCACTGGAGTTGATTCCCAATCGGCTGCTGGGAGTCACTCTTCTTGGTCTAAAAAGAAGGCAGTCCGATGATCTGGGTCCACCCTGGCCAGACCTGGTAATTTCTGCCGGACGGCGAAATGAACCGGTTGCGCGATGGATCAGGAAACAAACAGGTGGACACTGTCGGCTGGTGCATATCGGACGTCCCTGGGCACGCCCAAAGCACTTTGACCTGATCGTAACTACGCCCCAGTATGACCTGCCGAAAATGCCGAACATCCTCTACAACGAACTACCATTGCACCGCATAGACCGGGAAAAGCTGGAATCTGCGGCACAACGATGGAAACCTGAATTTGCTCATTTACCTCGACCATGGTTTGCAGTTCTTGTTGGTGGCAACAGTAGTTGCTCTCAATTCACGACAGCCGGTCTTCGCTATCTGGCGAGATCCGCCAACGCCATCGCCGCCTCGAAAAACGGGGCATTGCTGGTGACCACCAGTGCCCGCAGTCCGAAGGGTACCCTGGCAGTAATGAAAAAAGAGATTAACGTTCCGGCCTTGTTCTTTGACTACAATGACCGGCACAGCGCCAATCCATACTACGGTTTCCTGGCTCTCGCCGATCGTTTCATCGTTACCGCGGAAAGCATCTCCATGCTCACGGAAAGCTGTGCCACCGGAAAACCGGTCTATCTTTACGACACTTCGCGGCCGGAGCATGCCGGCGAACCTTCCGAGCCCAACTTCATCACCATTGAACCGCGTCATCCAGTACGCACGCTGGGGACCTGGCTGCGCAATCATCTCGGGCCAAAACGATTACGCCGCGACATCACGCGCATTCATAAAAACCTGCTTCAACAGAAGCGCATTTTATTGCTGGGCGAGGCTGGCGATGAAACCACTCTGTCTATGGATGATGAGGACCTGGAAAATACCGTCTGCAGGGTGAAGGATTTATTCCAGAAGACAGGCTAGCGTCTGCGCTCAGGCTGAGGCTGTTTGCTTGTCGTAATCGCATTTTTTTATTTTTTCAAAACCCATCATGGTGCGAACACGTTCAGCAACACGATCCACTTCGTTGACACTTGAACCCGGTGGCGGGGGAAGACTGCCATCGAAATAGACGGCGAGGCCATGGGCTATCAGAGACTCATGGAGTTGCCTGCTGTGGCCACCGGTTCGTACCCACCCTTTTGCCAGCAAGCCGGCACAAAAACGCTGTACACCACGTTGTGGCCGCTCAATTCCTCGCTTGTTTAATGGACGGGCATAGGCACGCCTGGCAACGGCATCACCGAGGGTACGCCCCAGGGAACGCACCCATGTAGCAATCCCGGCAGACCTCACGGGCAAAGGATAAATGGCAACAGGTTTGTTTGTCGCACAGGCTTCAGCCAGCATGGATGCGCTTTCCCCGGTGACGACAAAGGCGTCTGCAAGCGCCAGGTAAGCCATGTAAGGATTTTCACTGCTGTCCTTGTCTGTTTGCCAGACATAAGCATGAGAACAGGATGATCCAAGGGCCGACAGCAGGCTTTCAGCCGCTGCTTTTGAGGTCCGCCGACTGGTCGAAACAAGGACCGACCCACCAATAGCGTCCACCATGGTTTTGACCGCTTCGCCCAGTTCCCTGGCGCACCCCGGGCTGAATTCATGCTCGACATTGGTCCCGCCGACCAGCAAGGCAACACGCGGCACCTTGCTGGAATCCAGTGCATCACGCCATCGCCTGCTTGCCTCATCAAGAAACTCCTGAGATACACGCGTAAGCGGCATCACTGTATCCAGACGGCGAGAATCCGGGTAGAGACCGGCATACTCCGGCGCAACCCCGATATCGAAATGATCTTCAAGGGAGGTGCCCAGGCGTCCTATTTGCACTGTCCGCGTTCGTCCAAGGGAATGCTGACGTATCCATTCAGCAACCGGAACCGTCCTCCGGCCGGCCGCAATCAGAAGATCCGGCCATGGAGGTCCTGCAACAGGGTCACTGGATGCCCTGAGGGTGGATACAGAACCCTTCACCATGGAGTTTGGCAGCTCACCTCGCCAATTGAAGTGCAGCCTCTTCTGCTCGTATGGCCAGTCGAGACTATTGGCCAGGCCCAGCGATTGGGTCGTGTGACCAGGTTTCTCGTCAAGCAGTACCCACACTGTGGGCGCTGCGTTAGTCGGGTGGGAGCCGCCCCTGCAAAATTCGATATCCTCAATGCCGCTATCCAGGCGCGGGGCCAGTGCAAAACGCCAGCAAACCTCAGGATGATGAGCCGATGCCGCCGTTAAAGCCCAATTCCACCATTCCGCCGCCTTCGCCATCGCCAGGCGGCGTCTCCCCCGCCTGCCTTCGGCCGCATTCGGGACATGAATAGTGCCGACAATAAATCGCCCGGCTTGTGCAAACAGTCCATCAAGAATCCAGGGCAGGTCCTCTTTTGGCCAGTGATTCAAGTCAGCACTCAAGACCAGACCGTCATATTTTTCCCTGGCCTGTGCAGAACGCATCTCGCGGACCAGGTCAATCAATCGACTTTGCCTGGCATCTGCTGCAGGGCAACTGCCCTTCACTTCAAGGATGCTGGTGGACGATGTATCACTGACCAGGTCGGCCGTCATATCCGCCAGGATTGTCAGCGCAAAGTTTTTTTCAAGAACCTGTCTTTGCGTTTCGAGACTTTCATCAAAATACCTTGACGGTCGACTGGCAGTGAAGACCTGGAATCCGGCACGATCAGCTTGCTCTTCCAGGTCGCACCACAACTTGCCGCCTTCCTTATTGGGTCGATAATAAAAGCGCTCCCTGAGAGGTCGCCATGGCTGGTAATGAAGAATGGTGTAGTGGTAACACTTGGTGCGCCCCGGGAGATACCGGGTATCTCGAACATTCCAGGCCTCGTCAAACAAACCATAGGCACCCTCTTCCGCTTGCACCCTGGCAATGAGAGGATATTTGCGGCTTGACCGGGCTTTCTCCAAAGTCCAGAACTGCTTCATGCGCTCACAGTCCATGAGCATAACCGAGGTATCAGTCCGGCTCACAGCGAGCACTGCATGCTCCCCCATGTCCATATCAAAAAGTTCTGCCGGGTCTGCGTGATACGTTTGATCAACGTCATTGTAGATGGCGCGTCCCTGGTAACCCGCGTAATAAGGAATCGCAAAACGGTAATTTGTAAAGCCG
>Ga0316196_10000131_pt1 | contig 24150 bp, 22 predicted proteins | sample Eddsed2cm_MG_FD_204938 | JGI IMG/M metagenome (GOLD analysis project Ga0316196, IMG submission 204938) | Coastal sediment microbial communities from Maine, United States - Eddy sediment 2 cm | ecosystem: Environmental > Aquatic > Marine > Coastal > Sediment | place: USA: Maine | collected... | reverse complement strand
ATGCTCACTCAGCACTAAGTCCTGAGTGAATAAATACGAGATCGTATTTATGAATCGATGGACTTAGCTGAAGATAATCTAGTATATTTGTGGGCACGCAATATAAAATTGGCCCTGTATGTAGATTCGATAGGAGAAATCTATAATGGCCGGGGTTTTAGATTTGTTCAGCGAACCTAAAATATTATGATTCAATTCCTTTGAAGAATTGAAAGTGCAATCTACTCACTGTGAAAAGAATCGATCAGTTCCAAGTTGAATTTATCGCAAAATCCGCCTTAAAAATTAAATCAATCTTCATTCTGTTTTATATAATATCTTATTATTGCAGTAAATTTTTCTATTTCTTAAGTACCCGCCATTTCAATTCCCCTCATTTGGATCTGGAAAATTTTAGCCTAAAGATGAAATTCAGCTAATTTTTTGCTTGACAATTCTATATTCTATAGAATATAGAATGTATACTTTTTCTCTGCGGCCCCTTGAAATAAATATTCAATATCCCCTGTCAATGAAAGGAGGGAAACCAAATGACCGCCTTAAAAAAACTTGAAGAAATGTTATCACAAGGGAGAATCAGCCGACGTGAGTTTTTGGCCCGGATATCTGCCTTAGGGCTTACGGCTGCCTTATCGCCGGTGCTGCTGACAACTCCGGCATATGCTGCTAAACCCAAAAAAGGTGGACGGTTAAAAATCGGCTGCGGGGGTGCCTCCATGACCGACACGCTAGACCCTGCGCTGGTGACTGACATTATGGCACCGCTGGTATCGTTTGGCCTCCTGCGCAACTGTTTGGTTGAGATCAATCCCGATGGCAAACTGATACCGGAATTGGCGGAGAGCTGGGAACCGACTCCCGACGCGAAAGTATGGCGGTTCTATCTGCGCAAGGGTGTCGAGTTTCACGATGGCAAATCTCTTCTGGCTGAAGACGTGCTGGATTCGGTCAATCACCACCGCAAGGAAGACTCCAAATCTGTTTTTAAATCTCTGGCCAAGCAAATTGTCGATGTAAAGGCCGAAGGCAAGTATACTGTCGTATTCACTCTGGAGGCAGGCAACGCAGATTTTCCCTATGCCCTCAGCGACCAGCACGTGTCTATTTTCCCCGCCGGCACTACAGATCTCTCTAAGGGCATTGGCACCGGCGGTTACGTACTGGAAAAATGGGAACCAGGGGTGCGGGCTTTCACAAAGCGCAATCCCAACTATTGGAAAGAAGGTTTTGCCCATTTCGATGAAGTCGAGGTCACCGCCATCAACGATGTGAATGCCAGAACCAGTGCGCTGCGTACCGGACAGATCGACGTCATCAATCGCTGTGAACGCAAGACTTTCCATCTATTGAGCAAGGCACCCGGTGTGCAATCTGTCGTTCAGAAAGGGATGCGACATTACAACTTTCCGATGCGCACCGACATGCCGCCGTTCAATGACAACAACATCCGTATGGCCATGAAGCATGCCATCGACCGCGAGGATATCCTTAAAACTGTTCTTCGCGGATACGGTGAAGTTGGCAACGATCATCCCATCAGCCGGCTGAACCAGTTTTATGCCAAAGAACTGCCGCAACGTAAATATGATCCGGACAAGGCCAAGTTCTATTTGCAGAAAGCAGGCCTGAGTAAATTTAGTATTGACCATCACGTGGCCGATGTAGCATTCGAAGGCGCTATGGATGCCGCCTTGCTGTTCCAGCAGCATGCTGCGAAGGCGAACATCGATATCGAAGTGATCCGATCACCCAACGATGGTTACTGGAGCAGTGTCTGGATGAATAAGCCCTTTACGGCAGCCTACTGGAGCGGCCGTCCCACCGAGGATTGGATGTTTTCCGACGCTTATGCGGCGGGGGCCGCCTGGAATGAAACCTTCTGGGATCACAAACGGTTCAATGAACTTTTGAAAAAGGGGCGAATCGAACTCGATCCTACCAAACGCCGTGCGATATATGTTGAGATGCAGCGCCTTGTCCATGACGAAGGTGGCGAAATTGTCTTTGCATTTGCCGCCGATTTACACGCCGCCTCGAAAAAGCTTCATGTGCCGGAAAAAGTCGCGGCCAACTGGGAGTTTGACGGATTCAAGATCGTCGAACGCTGGTGGTTTGCATAAGCTTAAAAAATCAGATGATTTAATTCAGGATACCAAGCGCATGACATTCGGCATACTGCCCCAAATTGTTTCGGGGAAATTCCTGTTTTATCCACGACACATTCTCGTCCGATGAGGTTTCATCGAGGATCTGTCTTAAAAATGCAAAGGGGAGCTGAGCATAATGAGTAAGATATCCTTTATGGAGGTCATCGACAGGACCTTTGAGGGACAATACATGAGTCAGGAAAAATTTGACCTCGAGGTTTTTGTTCCGGAGCTAAGCAAAGTTATCAACAAATATAAGATTCAATATGACCCGGATATTCATGTTCCTAACGATGATGACCTTGCAGACCGTGTGTTTCAGGCTGGTTTGGAATTTTATCAAAATGTTGGGACCTATTGTGTGGACACCGAACGCGTCGTGCGGTTTACCGAAGCGGAAATATCGGCGGCCCTGAAAGCGGCTGCGGCTGAAGTTTACTTTGGTGAAGGAAAAGACCGCAGGCGACTTGTGGGACGTAAACCGGATTCGAGCCTTTCGCCTTTTTGTTTTCTTGGGGCCGGCGGTGTATCTGTCTCCAGTGATGAATTATTTATCAAACTGGTTCAAGCCTACGGCGAAATTGACATTGCGGATTCTCTAACGATGCCCTCCATGATTCAGGTAAATGGCAGACGGGTTCGACCCAACAGTCCGTTGGAAGTCATGGCAGCCATCTACTCGACACGGTTGATGAGAGAAGGTTTGACTAGAGCCGGCCGACCGGGGATGCCGACAATGAATGCGATCGCTTGCGCATCTTCGGATATAGCCAAAGTAGCGGGAAGCATCGGTTTGCGACCCACTGACGGATGGATGATGGGCTCGACTGCCGAACTCAAGATAGAAACGCCCAGACTTAACGAAATCGCTTATGTGCGTGAATTAGGCGGTAGAATAGTGGCAGAGACGACACCATTGCTGGGCGGATACTGTGGCGGTCCGGAAGGTGTGGCTGTGGCCAGCGTTGCCTACCACTTGCACGCAATTATGATCCTGAGAGGTGATTGCCAGCTACACGCTCCGCTTCATATCAAGCATGTTTGTGCCACCGACCCTCGCGTTCTTTGGGCACTGAGTATCGGTGCCCAGGCCATAACCCGAAATAGCCATAATCCTTTAATGATCAGCCCCTTCATGGCGGCAGGCCCCATGGAGGAGATGTGTTTTTTTGAGACCGCAGCTGCCGTAACGGCGATTATCGCCAGCGGCAGTAACCTGGAAGGGCTCATCACCCACGGTGGTACCACCACCGATCTGCTGGGTCCACTTACTACCCAATTCTCCGGCGAGGTAGCCCATGCGGTAGTCGGAATAGATCGTAAAGAAGCAGATAGCATCGTTGGCAGATTATGTGAAAAATACAAGGGAAACTTAGAAAACGCTCCCAAAGGGAAAACATATCAGCAGGCATACGACGTTAAAACAGGAAAACCGCTACCAGAGAGTCTACATACCTACGAACACATGAAAAAGGTAATCGCCGATTATGGCATCTCGGTTTAATACGTTATTGGGGGAACAAAATGGGAGAAAGTGAAATTTTAGTAAAATTGAAACAGGCAGTTATTGGTCTTAATCAAGAGGCAGCGGTGGCTGCCGCCAAGGAGGCCATCGCCGCTGGCATGGCACCTTTAAAAGCAATTGAAGAGGGCCTTCAGCCGGGTGTCGAAATCATCGGTGATAAATTTGACAAATTGGAATGTTTTTTGCCCGAGCTTATTGGTTCCGCCAAGGTATTTCGTGCAGCAGTCGATGTTTTGGAGCCGGAAATCGCTAAGCTGGGCGTCAGCAAGCACACCAGTGGAATCGCAGTCATCGGTACCGTTAAAGGTGACATTCACAAGATCGGCAAAGATATTGTGGTGCTATTATTAAAAACCAGGGGATTTGAGGTTCATGATTTAGGAGAGGATGTTCCCGCTTCCGAGTTTCTGAATGCCGCTGAAAATTTTAATGCCGATATTGTTGGACTTTCCGCGCTTCTCAACACAACCATGCCCGCTCAGCAAGACGTCATCAACCTATTTAAAGAGCAAGGCGTCAGGGAGAAATATAAATTGATGGTGGGCGGTGCACCTGTAACCCAGGAATGGGCGGATGAAATCGGGGCCGATGCTTATGCTAAAACCGCAGAAGAGGGGGTCAGCATCGCCCTAACTTATATGTCAAAAAAAGTTACCACCTGAATCCTGCATGCAATTCATGATATGAAAGCCTCAGAAGCGTACAAAATTCAGGTAACGATTGAAAAATTGTATAAATGAGGAGGACATGATGATAGGTTGGCGCACACGACTCGGCGTGTTGGTGCCTTCGGCAAACATCGTGCTGGAGCCTGACATGTATCGAATGATTCCTTCCGGGGTCACGGCCCACTTTGCAAGGGTATGGATTGCCGAAGATTCTCCGGAAGAGCTCAGCAAAATGATCGACTTCGTTCCGAAGGCCTGCCAGGAGCTCGCCCATGCCTTGGTTGATGTCTATGGTTTCGGTTGTACGTCCGGCAGCTTCATTAAAGGACTGGAATACGATCGTAAAATCATCGAAATTATAAAAGAGAATACTGGCAAACCCGCAACCAGCGTTTCCACGGCCTGCATCGAGGGGCTACGCGAACTCAATATCAGCCGCATCAGTTTGGCGACGCCGTATGAAGAATGGCTCAATGAAAAACAGAAGTCTTTTTTCGAGGAAAATGGGATAGAGGTCGTTCAAATGAAGGGGTTGGGTACCCGCAATGCCGAGGAGATTGCCAGCCAGGACCCTGGTCGTATATACCGTCTGGCGCGGGAAGTAGATTGTTCCGAATCCCAGGCAATATTTATAAGTTGCACGGACTTTAGGGCCTGTGAAGCCCTGGAAGTCATCGAAAAAGATACTCGTAAACCAGCGCTTTCAAGTAATCAGATGTTGCTTCGGACGATGCTGAAACTGGCAAATGTTTACGAACCCATCAAGGGCTATGGAAGTTTCCTCCTCAGGAATTAGCTGAAAACTCCTATCGAAGCGGCAGCAAACCCGACGATATGGCGTTTATGGGAAACCTGACCACCTAACATGTATATTGAGGGATTACCTATGCATCAAGCAAGAGATTATGGCATCAACCATATTCAGGCACGCAAAAATCACAAATGCTACGGAATGGGTCTGGGCGTGATGATACTGGATGAAGTCTATCCCGGATTTCCCGGCGATGTTCGCAATGCCAGTGCTTTTCCCTTCCCTGTCCAGTATGAAATTATCTGCGATGTCGATATGCCGAAATTGATCTATGCTGAGAATAAATCCGCTTGTCTTGAGTCGATTCAAAGGGCGGCGCAAAATTTAGAACAGATGGGGTGTCGGGCTATTGCTGCAGAATGCGGGTTTTTTGCCTACTTTCAGCGTGAGATAGCCGCATCCGTCAATGTGCCCGTTTTTCTCTCAAGCCTGCTTCAAGTTCCGATTGCCCAACAGGTTGTCGGCCCGCATAAAGTCATCGGCATCATGGGTCACGCTGAAAGCGGACAATATACCGAACATCTATTGGAGTCGGTGGGTATAACGTCGGGCAGTAATTATGTCATTTTTTGTAGTCGAGATGTTGACGGATCGTGTGAAGAGTTTGAGCATCTCTGGACGCCCGGCAAAAAGACCGACCCACCGGGGGCTTATTTTGAAAAAACCGAGAAAGAGTTCTTGGCATTTGCCATCGAGGCCTGCCGGAAATATCCGAACATGGGGGCAATGGTCCTGGAGTGCACCGGCATGCAGCCATTTGCGCGAGCCCTACAACGACAACTCGACATCCCTCTCTTCAGCTGGGGGACGCTGCTGGACTATGCCTATTCTGTCGCCGTACACCGTGAATATTACGGGCATGTGTAAACTGGGATGGTTAAAATCATGCTTTTTTTCGCAATTTGAGGTCTAAAAGTAATCCCACTTTTATTCCTCATAAATTTTGAATTTTGGATTTTAGAATTTGGATTTAAGGTTCGCCTCCGGCGGTTCAATTTAATAAAAAATGATAGAGCAAAGCGATACAACAAATCCGCAATCCAAAATCCCAAATCTAAAATTGCCCAAGAAAGCTGATCTAACGGAATAAAAATGGGATGAAAATTAAGAGTCGCGTTATCCGTGATTTTCATCACCACATGGGAAAACCAGGTCAAGAAACAGTCAACTTAAAAATGACAGTTGCTGAGATGAGACGCACATATTTATCAAAAGCCACCGAAGCGTTGCAGCCTTCGGTTACCGAGGAGGTGGACAACGAAGTTAAGCGGATGCGTCAAAACGGCATCGATGATATCGTTTCATTGGGGGTGGGCGAACCCTGTTTCGATACTCCGGATCATATAAAACAGGCAACCATCAGGGCTCTGATGAGGGGTGAAACCTCATATCAGCCCACCAAAGGGGCCTTTACTTTAAGGGAGGCAATCAGCGCAAAGCTGGACGCTGAAAATGGTGTCAAAGCCGATCCTGAAGACATCATCGTCACCGCCGGCGGGAAATTCGCTATTTATCTGGCTTTTCAGGCCACACTCGAAAAAGGGGACAAGGTCCTTTTATTAGATCCGGCCTGGGTGAGCTACGAGTCTGCGGCCCAAATGGCCGGCGCAGACGTTATCCGCGTCCCCGCCGTCCCGCAAAACGAGTTCAAACCCGATTTGGAAAGTATTAAAAGGGCCATAGAGCCTGGGGTGAAAATAATCGTTGTGAACTCTCCCTGCAATCCCACCGGTGCAGTTTTTCCCCGGGATACCATCCGGCAATTGGCCGAACTGGCCGGAGACAACCAGGCGCTTTTACTTTCGGATGAAGTTTATGAGTACCAGTTGTATGAAGGTCAACATTACAGTGCCGCATCGGAGTTCGACAACGTCATCACGGTGAATGCATTTTCAAAAAGCTACGCCATGACTGGCTGGAGGCTTGGGTACGCAACCGGGCCGAAGGACATCTTGGAAGGAATGCTAAAGATTTATCAGCACTCTACGACGTGTGTAACGGCCTTTGCCCAATTTGGTGCCCTTGACGCCCTGACTAGCGAAGCGTCCAAAAAAGCTGTTGAGATGATGCAAAACACATACCGCGTTAGACGTGATCTGATGGTTGATCTCATAAAGAAATCCGAATTTTTAACGCTTGGCTGTTTTCCCGAGGGTGCATTTTATTGTTTTGTCTCCTATAACGTTAACTTGCCATCATTTGAGCTGGCCAGACGACTGTTGCAAAAAGCGCATGTGGCAACTGTGCCCGGCGTGGCTTTTGGAAAATGCGGTGAAGATCACCTGAGGCTGTCGTACGCTGCCTCTGAGGAGGATATTGGCGAAGCCTTCCGGAGGATGGAAAATTATTTTCGAAAAATTAAATGAGGATAGAAAATGAGTGATAGCCAGACACGAGTCCTGACCGGTACCCATTTCATGTTGGGAAACCACGCCGTTGTGGAAGGCGCTTTAGCCGCCGGTTGTAATTTTTTTGCCGGCTATCCGATTACTCCGGCCAATGAGATTTCCCAACACATGGGGTTGCGAATGCCGTCTGTGGGAGGGGCGTTTCTGCAGGCTGAAGACGAGTTGTGCTCCATTTTTGCCTTGAGCGGCGCTGCCTTGGCCGGTGCCAAAGCAATGACCGCCACGGCCAGCGCAGGCTACAATTACATGCAAGAGGGTCTCGGTTATGCAGTAGCGGCGGAGATTCCTATCGTGGTGGTGGATGTGATGCGCTGCCGTGGTGAAAACTATGCTACCCAATCAGACGTGATGCAGCTCAGGTGGGGCGCCAGCGGCGATCACGAGATGATAGTTTTGGCACCTGCCTCGGTGCAGGAGCTGTTTGACTTCACTATTCGGGCTTTTAATCTGGCTGAGAAGTATCGCACACCGGTGATTGTGATGTCTGAAACGACCATAGCTCTTATGCGAGAAAAGTTGGTTATTCCAAAGCCGGATGAGATTGAAATTGTTAACCGCAAGAAGCCGGATGTACCGCCGGATCAATTTGTGCCATTCAGGGCCGAGATGAATGATGTCCCCCCACTTCCGGATTTCGGTGAGGGTTATGGCATTCTTCACTCGTTGAATCCCCACGATGAGATGGGTTGGATCGCATGGGACCCGGAAGTATTTGACACGCTCTACCAACGCATCACCGGGAAAATTACGGCAAATTACGACGACATTGTACGGGTTGATGATTATTATCTGGATGATGCTGAGATCGCCCTGGTCACCTATGGCAGCGAAAGTCGCCCCGCCAGAGAGGCCGTAGCAATCGCGCGGCAAGAGGGAATTAAGGCCGGTCTGCTTAAATTAAATACCGTTTGGCCCGTCCCCGAAAAGCAGCTTGCGGAAGTAGCCCGCCAGGCCGATAGAGTGCTGGCGGTGGAAATGAATATCGGCAAGTACTCCGGCGAGATTGAACGTGTCTGCTGCGGGTGTTGCCCTGTGAGTCGCGTAACCAAAAATAGCGGGCAAATCCATACCAGCAGCGAAATATATCAAGCTATCAGGGAGTCCCTAAATTGAAAAAACATCCGTTGTGGAAATATTTGCGTGATGGATCCTTACCCCATTTTTTTTGCTCCGGTTGTGGCGTTGCACAGATTTTGAATTTTTTTTTAAAGGCGGCCGACGAGATCAGCTTAGATTTCGATAAACTTGTGGGAATCGGTGGAGTTGGCTGCACAGCGCGGATTCCTGTTTATATGAAGGCGGAAGTTCTCCACGGTGTTCATGGCAGAACGCTCCCGTGGGCAACCGGTATCAAGCTGCATAAACCTGATCTGAAGGTAGTGATCTTTGCTGGTGATGGTGATGCTGCAGCCATAGGGGGTAATCATCTGATCCATGCTGCCAGAAGGAACCTTGACGTCACGATGATCGTCGCCAATAATTTAACTTTCGGGATGACCGGCGGCCAGATGGCACCGACAACACCGAAAACCGTTAAGACAGCTACTACTCCTTACGGAAACCAGGAAACCCCTTTCGATTTGTGCAAACTGGCCGTGACATCCGGCGCTACGTTTGTGGCCCGCTGGACGACTCAGAAACCCAAGAGGGCGATCAAATCGATTAAGAAGGCATTGCTTCATAAGGGATTTTCTTTTGTGGAGATCGTTTGCCAGTGCCCAACCAACTTCGGACGGAAGGCGCTGGCCACCGATGACGCCATAGAGTGCCTTGAATGGATCAAAAAAAATTCCATCACCCTTCGGCAAGCCGCCGAAATGTTGCCTGAGACATTGGAAAACAAGTTTGTGCTCGGCGAGTTTGTCGAAATGAGCCGGCCGGTTTTTGCGGGTAGTTCTGTGATTGATAAATAGGAGGGAGATCATGAAGGAAAGCCGTTTGAATGTGAGGTTTTGCGGCTTTGGCGGTCAAGGTATTGTTCTGGCTTCAATTATCTTCGGCACGACGTCAGTAATAAAGACAGGACTTAACGCGGTTCAGATGCAGTCGTACGGCTCCGAAGCCAGGGGGGGCGAGTGCCAGGCGGAAATAATCGTTTCAAAAGATAGTATCGAATCTCCCCTGGCAGATAAGATGGACGTTTTGGTTGTAATGTCGCAACCGGCTCTGGACAAGTTTATGCCAACCCTAAGAGACGGTGGCGTTTTAGTATACGATCCCGAATTTGTTGAGCCACCGAATAGAAAAGGCATTGATAGCATGGCGGTACCGGCGACCCGAATCGCGGATACTATCGGCCTTACACTGACGGCCAACATGGTCATGTTGGGCTACCTTCAAGGTCTGCTTGACATTTTTTCACAAGAAGATCTTTTGGAAATCATTACCGAAAATGTACCGCAAAAATATCTTGATGCTAATTTGCAAGCTGCCAAAAACGGGATGGAATTGGCTGCCGGCAAGACAGGCATCAATTGTGGATAAAACATGTCATGCGGCTGTTAGAGTTCCAGGCAAAAAGGATGTTGGCAGAGCAGGAGATTCCTATTCCTAACAGCGTGCTTATTAGGGATGTCTCCGAGCTACAAAAGATTGCCTATCCGGTTGTGTTGAAGGCGCAGGTTCCTGCAGGCGGTCGTAGCAGAGCCGGCGCGATCCAGCACGTATCTTCAATCGCTGAGGCTAAGGCGACAGCGAATACGCTTCTTTCAATGGAGGTAAAAGGATACGCCGTTAAGGCCGTGCTGGCTGAGGAGATTTGCTGCATTGAAAAAGAATATTACCTTGCCTGTCTGAGCGACAAAGAACTGAACCGGTCCATGATAATCGCCAGCGCAGCCGGCGGCATAGATATCGAGATGACCACCAGAAAAAGCTCAAAAAAATTGGTGAAAAGGCATGTCGATCCACTGGTGGGTTTGCAAGAATACGATATCAGGGCGCTGGCTAAGGCCTTAGCAATTGCTGATGTAAAAGGTTTTGCAACAATCATCAAAGGCATTTGGCGAATATTTCGTCATCAAGATGCCACCCTTGTGGAAGTCAATCCTTTGGCTCAAACGCCATCCGGCCTGATAGCGTTGGATGCTAAGATTGTTTTGGATGACAAAGCTGCTTTCCGTCATGCTGCTTTATATGAAAGATTTAATGCGGAACAAAAAGCGATTGAAAAAAAAATATTAAATGCATCTGAAGTTTTAGCTCGGGATAGGGGTATAACCTACGTGCCATTGGATGGAAACATCGGCATCATCGCCGATGGGGCCGGAACCGGAATGTTGACCCTCGATATGGTTTACGACATGGGGCAATTCCCATCCAATTTCTGCGAGATGGGGGGCACTGCAGCCAAGGAGGTCGCTAAGCAAGCGATGGAGGTGGTGCTTGCCAACCAGCGGGTCAAGGTCCTTTTGATTAGCCTGATCGGTGGCATGACACGCATGGATCAAATCGCCAAGGGCATCGCTGCTTATGTGCAAGACCACAATATGCCGGTACCAATTGTGGCGAGAATGTGTGGGACCAAAGCCGAAGTGGGTATTCCAATTCTAGAAAAGCTTGGGGTTCAGGTTTTTGAGGATCTAGAAGAAGCGGTGAAGACAGCTGTCCGGATAGGAAAGTCGTAAAATGGCTATTCTGATTAATGAAAACACACGGGTCCTTGTACAGGGAATCACCGGCAACGTTGGTGCCTTTCAGTCTGAAATTATGAAGGTTTACGGTACCAATATCGTAGCCGGAGTGACTCCTGGAAAAGGTGGGCTCGATTTGGAAGGTATTCCAATTTACGACTTGGTGGAAGAGGCCGTCCACAAGCACGATGTCGATGCCGCCATCAGTTTTGTACCGGCAAGATTCGCAAAAGATGCCGCCATGGAGGTTTTGGCTTGTGCAATTCCATTTTTGGTGCTTACGACCGAGGGCATTCCGGATAATGATGTCCTGGACCTGTTGCATTTCGCAGAGCTGCAGAATGCGATCGTCTTGGGGCCAGACACACCGGGGCTGATTTCGCCGGGTAGAAGCAAATTGGGCGTTCATCCCCATACCATGTTCATGAGGGGTCCAGTGGGCGTTGTATCCAAGAGCGGATCATTGTCCTATGAGGTGGGTAGAATGCTGACCTTAGCAGGCATTGGTCAGTCCACGGTAGTTGGTATCGGTGGGGGACCCATTTGGGGACTTTCGCAACAGGCAGCACTTCAGCTTTTCGAGGATGACCCTGAGACCGAAGTCGTTGTGTTATTGGGCGAAGTAGGCGGCAAACTCGAACACGATGCTGCCAGGTTCATTACACATCAGATGAACAAACCGGTAGTTGCCCTTATCGTTGGCAGAACGGCACCAAGGGGTTCACAGATGGGGCATGCCGGTGCAATCATCGAAGGCGATGGAGGCACGGCTGAGAGCAAAATCAATGCTTTGAAAGCGGCGGGGGCTTATATTGCTAAATCTGCACGCGAGATACCGGAAATCATTGGACGGATGGGAGTTTAGCCATGGCGGTTTGGGTTGCGGAAAATATATGTAAGGGATGCGGTATTTGTGTTTATCGGTGTCCAAAGGGGGTTTTAGGGATATCCGATCGTAGAAACGCAAAAGGGGTTAATGTTATTGAGGCGATCAATCAAGAAAAATGTGTTGCCTGCGGAACATGCGAAATAAACTGTCCTGATTTAGCTATCTGTGCGATTAAAGAGAATGAAGCCGAAGGCTCATAGCTTTAGCTGAACGTTTTACTTCTTGATTTCATGTAATTTGGACGTTTCCGGTAAAATCGATATATTGGGAGGCAAAAATGGGAAATATTTTAGATATCTGTGAGAAGGCACTCAACGGCCCTATCATGAAAGAAGAAGATTTCGACAAAAATCGTTTCATGCCAACCGCCCTGCAGCTGGCCAAGGATATTGGTATTAAATTCGACAAAGAAAATCCAGTACCCCAGGATGATGCTGCTGCCGACAGGATTTTTGATGCCGCCAAAGAGCTGGTGGAACAGGCAGGCGTGTACTGTCTGAGCACTGCGCGGGTGATGCAATTTAGCCGGCAAGAAATCGAGGCGGCGATCAGCAATGCTCCAGGGCAGATGCGGGCCGGTGAGGGCAATGACGCCAAAGTTTTTGGTATGAGAAGACCAGATGAACCGAAGTGGCCCTGGTTTCAGGTAGGGTCCGGAATTGTCTCATCAGAGGTGCAGTACGCAGCCAATATTGTTGAGGGGTATGCGTCCATTCCCGAGGTGAATTCGATCCAAATCCCAAGTTTGTCTCGCATCAGAGGCATTCCCATTTCGGCAGGTGCTCCCACGGAATTTTACGCCGGAATCCTGGGTTTACGAACTGCCTTAGATGCCCTCAAGCGAGCTGGCCGGCCGGGCCTGCCAATCTTTAATCTTCATCCGACGACCGCCGTTGCGGTTACTAACATTGCTGCCAGTGCCCCGCAGTTCGGTAGCCGTCTAACTGACGCGTGGTTGTGTGGAATGATTGCCGAGATGAAGGTGAGTTACGACACGCTCAATAAAGTGGCTTACTTGCATGCCTCAGGAGCAAATGTGGCAGCGGAATCCGGCCCCATGTTAGGTGGATATGCCGGTGGGCCTGAGGGCTTTGCCATTTTATGCACCGCCTATTTAATTGCAGGCCAATTGGTCCATAAATGCCATTTGCAGCTCAATTTCCCAATTCATTTCATGCATTCATGTTCAAGCGGCCGTGATGTTTTATGGGGGGTATCCCTGGCCATCCAGGCCGCAAGCAGAAACATCGCCGTTCCGGTACTCTGGGGACCCTATTGTGCGGCCGGACCGAACACCAAGATGTATATGTACGAGGCCGCAGCAATCTACCTGGCCTGGGTTACATCGGGTGCGCCTTGCGTCAATCAACCCCATCCTGCTAAGGCGGTTAAGGTAGACGGCATAACCCCCTTGGAAGCCAAATTCTGCGTGGAACTCGGCAAGGCGGCCTCTAAGCTGACCCGAGCGCAGGCCAACGATCTGGTGATTCGGATCCTTGAAAAATATGAGTCTCGCATCACCTCACCGCCAGAAGGAGATCGCTATCAAGATTGTCATGATCCGGTCACGGGTAAACCCAATGATGCATATGTAAGACTATATAACGAAGTCAGGGAGGAGCTTGCCGCCGATGGATTACTTTTTTAGTGTCTTGGATTTTTTATTCATCCGGCATCAACTCGTCACGCATTTTAGATAGGATTTATGATGAAGAAATTGAATAACATCGGCGCTCGGACCCTCAGGGAAAAAGCCTATCAAAGTATCAAAGCATCCGTTTTGACCAACAAATTTATGCCGGGAGAATCGCTATCGACAGATTTACTGGCAGACAGCCTTGGCATCAGCCATACGCCAGTCCGCGAAGCGGTGGTTCGACTCGCTGATGAGGGAATTCTCGATTACCAGCCTAACAAGAAACTTCGGGTTAGCAAGATTACGGAAAAAGATGTCAAGCAAGTATATGAGGTTCGACGTCTTCTCGAAGTGCACGTTGCGAAATCAATACAAGGTTATTTGAAGAAAAATGCAAAGCTCGTTGAAAAGCTTCAACTTCTGAGAAAAAAAGCCGAGAATCTATGCCAAAAAACTGCCCGACCTTCAAGCTACTCCCGAGTTGACCTGGAACTTAATGAAATACTCCTATTTCTTATTCGAAATACGATATTGAGGGAGCTTTTCAATATTGTTGGTGATCGTGCCCTAAGAATCAGGACGTTTGTGGAAGCTACCGTAAAATCGAGGCCCAATGGAACCTATAATTTAAATGCAAGTGCACAAGAGCATCTACGGATAATCAAGGCATTACAAAAAGGCGATATTGAGAAAATTGAGGCATCTATTGTTGATCATCTGAATAACAGTGAAAAAAGGACCCTGAAATCCATAGAAGGTTAGACGAGATCTACACAATAAGCTTAATCGTACTAAAAATTGAAGCAGCTATATCTTACAGAATTTGAATAATTTGCGGCAAACTCGATTGTAAAAGACAATTTACTAGTAGCAACGGGAGGTTAAGATGGAAAAATCGTTGATCCTAGATAATTTAGCTCAAGCTGTGATTATCGGAAAAAAGGATTTGGCCAGGGACAACGCGCGGGCCGTCATAGACCGTAATATTGACCCATTGGAAGCCCTGGAAAAAGGTATTTCCAAAGGTATGTTGACTGTGGGAGAAAAGTTTGAAAGCGGTGAATCCTATTTGCCGGAACTTATCATGGCTGCCGATGTTTTTAACGTGGCCATGGAAATCCTTAAACCTGCCATCGAAGCCAATCAAACAGACATAAAAAAATCGGGTACGGTATTATTGGCCACCGTCAAGGGTGACGTTCACAATCTGGGAAAAAATATTGTAGCAACAGTAATGGAAACCCGCGGGTTTGAAGTGATTGACATTGGCGTAGATCAACCGACGTTGAGCATCATCGATGCCGCTCAGGATAAACAGGTGGATGTGATCGGCCTATCGGCGGTGATGACCACAACCATGCCGTATCAAAAAGAACTGATCGATACACTACAAGAAATGAATATCCGCGAGCAGTTCATAGTTCTGGTTGGCGGCGGACCTATCAACAAACAATGGGCTGATGAAATCGGTGCGGACGGATACGGTGAAACCGCCATGGATGCGGTAACGATTGCCACTCACAAGATCAATGCCAAAAAGGCGGCTGTTTCCTTATCGAGGTAGACGATGGCAAAGGGTTGTCCAAGCTGGGATCATGATACACAAAAACGCGTTCACTACGAAACACTCAAAGTTTTGAAAAATATTGGTGTGCGGGTGGGCAGTGAAACGGCTCTGGAAATATTCCACGCCGGCGGCGCGGACATCAGGAGAGAAAAAAACAGCGGCATTGTCCGGCTGCCCGAGCATATGGTGGGAGACTGCATCGGATGGGCTCCGAAATCGGTTGTTTATTTTGGCAGAGACCAAAGCAAGGATTTTGATACAAAAAGTGGGAATGTCGGGTTTTCTACGTTCGGTGAATGTGTGCAGATCGTCGATCCTTACACCCGGAAAATTCGTCCATCCACCAAGGAGGATTGCGGCCATACCGGGAAGATTGTCGATTATTTCGATGATCTCACCGTCATGGAACGGGCAGTCTGCTCCACGGATAAAATGCCCGAGAGTCAATCGATCCACAATCTGGAAGCGCTGCTTAAAAACACATCTAAGCACATTATTCTCGGGGCCGGAAATCGGGAAAGCTGTAAAACCATGCTCCGCATGGCTCATATCGCTGTAGGGGGAAAAGAGAAATTTTACGAAAGACCCATCATCACCTTTTCCGCATGCCCTTCAAGCCCTCTGACCCTGACAAAGCGCACCTGTGAGGTAATTATCGAATGCGCCGGTGCCGGTGTCGGTCTCTGGCTCACATCCGCGGTGCTTGCCGGCGGAACAGGTCCGGTGACCCTGGCCGGTACAATCGTACAGCACAATGCGGAAACCCTGAGTGCTGTTGCGCTCACCCAGCTTGCTGGAAAAGGGACGCCCTGCACCTATGGCAGCAGCACCAGTATCATGTATCTAAAAAACGCTTCCACGGCTTTTGGCGCTCCGGAATACGGCATGCTGGGTCGTGCTGTCGCCCAGATGGCTGATTTCTATGGGCTGCCCGGCGCCATTGCCAGCGGTGTCACGGAGAGCAAAAGCCTCGATGTTCAGGCTGCTTATGAGACGGCCATCAACCTGACCCAGGTTGCCATGTCCCGTCCCCCCATTATTTATGGTGTGGGGAGTATCGAAAGCGGACTGACATTTGACCATGCCAAGGTCGTTCTGGACTGTGAGCATATCCGGCACCTGCAGATGGCCCTACAAGGGATAACGGTGGACGAATATCAACTGGCATACGATCAGATACGAGATGTCGGACCGGGCGGAACCTTCCTGCTTCGGGAAGAGACTTTGGACAACATGAGAAACCAGTCGGATGTGACGGTTTTCGACAGAAATCCACGGGCGAACTGGGAGGAAAAAGGATCTCCCAGCGCCCTGGAAAACGCCTACCAGAAGGCAATCGATATCATCGAAAATCATAAGCCGACACCACTTCCGGATGGCGCAGAGCAAACCATCGCGGAGCTTGTCAATGGATTTGAGGCCAAGTTCATTTGAATAATGCCGCGGAAACTTCATAACGGGACGATGAAAGGAACCAAGCAAAAATGGAGCAACTAGATATCAACTGCGACATGGGTGAAAGTTTCGGACGTTATAAACTGGGGATGGATGAGGAGGTCATTCGCCTCATCAGTTCTGCCAATGTCGGCTGCGGATTTCACGGCGGTGATCCCCATGTGATGCGAAAAACCGTTGCCCTTGCCAAGGAAAACGGCGTCGGCGTCGGGGCCCACCCGGGGCTGCCGGATCTTCTGGGATTCGGTCGTCGGAAAATGGATGTCACGCCCCAGGAGCTGGAGGACTTCTTTGTCTATCAGATCGGCGCCTTGAGGGCGTTTTGTGATGCGGCCGGAGTTAAACTCCAGCATGTCAAAGCGCACGGCGTACTGAGCGGGATGGCCGAAAAAGATGAAAAGATTGCAGAAGCCATCTGCCGGGCCATCAGCACGCTGGACAAAGACATTAAATGGCTGACCTACTCCGGCACAAAAACAAGGCCGATCGCCGAATCCATGGGATTGCAGGTGGTTGAGGAATGTTATGCTGACCGGGCCTACAATACGGATCTTTCCCTTGTTGCCAGAAAAGAACCTGGCGCTGTTATCAAGGATCTATCCGAAATTAAAAGACGTATCACTCAGCTGGTAACCGAAGGCACAATGGCGACTATCGACGGTGAGGTTCTAAAAATGAGCTTTCAGTCCATCGCCGTTCACGGCGATACACCCGGCGCTCTGGATCTGGTGCGAGAGATCAGGTCGACCTTGGAAGAAAACCAGATTCAAATCAAGCCGATGAGCCGGATGACAGGTTGAGCGATGAGCGGAAATACTATCAGCTACCCTATAATCCGACCTTTGGGAGAGGACTCGGTGCTAGTCGAGTTCGAAGCCAAGGTCAATATTGAAATCAACCGCAAGGCGCGACGCCTGGTTCATGGTTTGGAACAAGCCGATCTACCCGGTCTGAAAATGGCTATACCGGCCTATCGGTCGGTCAGTGTTTATTTTGATCCGTTTATAACCACAGCGAGTCAAATCATAAGGGCGGTCGAAACGATCTCTACTGACCTTTCTCAGCAGGAAGAGCTTCCGGCTCGACTGTTTAGATTGCCAACCGTTTATGGCGGTCAACACGGTCCGGATTTAGATCGAGTAGCCGATGTGACTGGACTGGCCACGAATGAGGTGATTGATATCTGCTCCACGATAAGACTTCCGGTTTTTTTCTTGGGATTTATTTGTTCCCAGGCCTACCTGGGGGGTGTTCCTGAAGTGATTCAGATTCCTCGCCACGACAGCCCCCGGCCGCTGGTTCCGGGTGGGTCATTTGGCATAGCAGGTGCTCAGGCCAATATTCTGGCAGTTGATTCTCCTTCAGGATTAAGTTATCTCGGCCGAACTTTTGTGAAGGTTTTCAATCCGTCGGCATTTCCGCCGACGGCTTTTCGACCTGGTGACCAAGTCCAATGCCCGGCCGTAAACGAGGATCAGGCCTTGGCGGCAGGCAAAAAAGGTATGGAGGAGTTTATTGAGCCACTTTGAACTATTGAATCCGGGCTTTCTGACAACTTACCAAGACTTGGGTCGGCCGGACATGCTTAAGTTCGCACTGCCTCACTGCGGCGCAATGGATGAAACTTCTTTGCGTCTTGCCAATTTACTTGTCGGAAACCCTGAAAGTGCGGCCGCTCTGGAAACAACGGCCATGGGACTCACTGTAAAGGCTCTTGATCAAGCACTGATAGCCGTCACCGGCGCGGACCTCGGTCTGGAGCTGAACGGAAAATCGGCCCCGATGTGCACCGTGCTTCAACTTGAAGTCGGTGACGTTGTCCGTTTCAAAGGCAAAAAAAAAGGATTAAGGTCTTACCTGGCCGTGGCTGGCGGGTTCGATGCCCCCGTCATCCTTGGGTCCAGGTCGGTCTATCTTCGTGGTGGAATGGGAGCGGCTCTCAAAAAGGGTGACCTCATTCAGTCCTTACTACTGGAAAATCAGGCACCCCAGGCAGGAAGAAGCCTGACAGATGACTTCCAACCCACCCTGGATCTCATGGCGCCTATCCGGGTTTTGCCCGGACCTCAAATAGATTACTTCACGCGCAAAGGTCAAGAAACTTTCACCAAGTCGGTTTACTGCATCTCGCCCATTTCCGATCGGCAAGGCTGCCGGACTGAAGGTCCGAGCATCGAGAGGGCCCGGGGTCCCGACATCATCACGGACCCCATTCCTTTAGGCAGTATCCAGGTCCCGGGCGATGGACTGCCCATTATACTTCTTAAAGATGCCCAGGTCACGGGTGGCTATGCCAAAATAGGCCTGGTGGCGCGGGTGGATCTGGACCGGGTCGGCCAATTATCTCCCGGAGATAAAATCAGATTCAAGTTGATCAGACGAGAGGAGGCTCTTGAGCTGCTCAAAAATCAGGTCCAATTACTCGCCGAGGCTCGGGAGGCCCTCGGTGCTTTAAGCGGGGCGGAGAAGGGATAAGGAGGAAGCAATGAAACATATTCCAAATTTAGATGACCCTGCAAGCAAGGCACTGGTAATTATTGACATGCAAGTAGAGGACAGTCCCCAAGGGTTTTGGCAAGCATATAACTGGGAGGCCACAGTCGCCAATTCTCAAAAGGTTCTTAACGCCTGTCGAAAGAAAGCTTATCCAGTGGTACACCTGATGGTCGCCCGAAGACCGAATGGTGTCGATTGCCATCCTTTTGATCTGAGGGATGAAAAAGGAAAACCTATCTACTCGGTTGATGGAACTGAAAATTGTCAAATCGTTGATGCCTTGAAACCGCTTGAGGAGGAAATCGTCGTTAAAAAACAGAGATTCTCGGCGTTTTATCAAACAAATTTATCTCTTATTTTAAAAGGACTTCGTGCAACCCATCTAATTATGATGGGTGTGTTTACCGATTCTTGCTTTCTAACTTCTGTTTATGACGCCTTCACTCGTCATTATACGATTTCAATCGTCAAAGATGCATGTACGGCGGGAACCAAGGCGGCGCATATGACATCCATGCTCGATATGGCGAACTGGATTTATGGCTGTAGCATCTTCAACGCAGACCAAATCGTAAAAGCGATCAATGGTGAAAATTATAATGCATGGTTCTGGGATCAGCCGAATTCCATGAAATACGAAATCGATACGATCGAAGAAATGTATTCCAAGCTTGATAATTGATTAAAGGTTTTTGGTGCTGAACGTAAGCTCTCGCGGAATGTTGAAATTCTTTCAATAAAGGAGGTGAGGTTCTTTAATCAAAGAACGTGACCCATTCGTTAGGATGAACGCTTAAATTAAAGGGGGATTAAAATGTCAAATTTAAAAGAACTTGAGGAAATGTTTTTTCAGGGAAAACTTACCCGCCGCGAATTTATCACGCGAGTATCGGCCTTAGGGTTGACGGCCGCAATCTCTCCGGCGCTGTTGTCAACAGCCGCGCACGCTTCGAGTCCGAAGAAGGGTGGTCGACTGAGAATCGGCTGCGCCGGTGCACAAACCAGTGATTCGCTGGATCCAATAACCGTATCAAATCTGATGACAGAAAGCCTCACCTGGCAACTCAGAAATTGCCTTGTTGAGGTTGACTACAAGTCGAATCCGATTCCCGAATTGGCCGAAACCTGGGAAGCGACGCCTGATGCGAAGAAGTGGATTTTCAAGATACGCAAGGGTGTTGAATTTCACAATGGCAAAACCATGGATGCCGAAGATGTAATCTTTTCCATCAACCATCACCGGGGAAAAGATTCCAAGTCTCCCGCTAAAGTCATCGTTGATCCTGTCAAAGAGATCAAGATGGAGGACAAGTACACCGTAATGTTTACGCTCGAGGAAGGGAACGCCGACTTCCCTTTTCTGATGAGCGACTATCACTTGCAAATTGTACCTAGCGGGACCACCGATTTTGGAAAGGGCATTGGAACCGGCGGCTACATGCTTGTGAGCTTTGAGCCGGGTGTAAGATCTTTAACCAAACGGAATCCCAATTATTGGAAAGAGGGACGAGCGCACTTCGACGAGGTGGAAACAATAGGAATTAACGATGTTAATGCCCGAACTAACGCTGTGAAGACAGGCCAAATTGATGTCATGACGCGCTGTGATGTAAAGACCCTTCACCTGCTGGCAAAAACACCTGGGATCCAGGTGGTCGAGACCAACGGAACAAAACACTATACCATTCCAATGCAGACCGATATTTCGCCTTATGACAACAATGATGTCAGGTTAGCATTGAAATATGGTATTGACCGTGAGCAGATGCTAAAAACGATATTGCGAGGCCGTGGTATAATCGGCAATGACCACCCAATTTCTCCGGCGAATCGGTATTATGCCTCAGAATTACCACAGAGAGAGTATGACCCGGATAAGGCAAAGTTTCATTTGAAAAAGGCCGGTATAACGGATCATAGTTTCAAGCTGCATACGGCTGATGCGGCGTTTCCGGGTGCTGTCGATGTGGCTATTCTTTACAAAGAACAGGCCGCCAAAGCGGGCATCAAAATAGAAGTGGTAAGAGAGCCGATGGATGGATACTGGGACGATGTCTGGAGAAAAAAGGAGTGGTGTTTCTCTTACTGGTGGGGTCGTCCGACGGAAGATTGGATGTTTTCTACCACATACGCAACCGGTGCTAGCTGGAACGAATCTGACTGGAAACACGATCGGTTCAACAAACTTCTCAAGGAAGCGCGCTCCGAACTTGATGAGAAGAAAAGACGTGAGTTGTATCTTGAAATGCAAAAAATTGTAAGTGATGAAGGCGGCTCCGTCATTCCTCTATTTCCAAGCGATGTTATGGCGGCGACCACCAAACTCAAATTTGAAAATGTGGCGGCAAATATTGAACTGGATGGTTTAAAGCTGCATGAACGCTGGTGGTTTGAGTCTTAGGCATTACCTTAGCTTTTATTACGCAAGGCCGGATGCACTGATGCACTGCATTCGGCCCTAATCGTTTTGTTGGGTTTGTTTGCATCGTTGATGATTTGATGTCAATATCCACAAAACCCTAATTGTTAGGTTGGTTCTGCTAATCTGCAAATATCAATTATTATTATCAATGTTTTATTGTTGACCAACCTGAATATTTCTTATATGTCTCTTTCATCATTTTAATCAAAAATCCTTATGGATAAATGCAGTCTATAAGGACAAGACAGCGCAAAACCCGACTATGGGAAAATGGGTGAAATGCAGTATGTCTTAAAATAAATAGCCTGGTTGCCTTTTAAGGGTGGCTTGGCTTTTTTTTATTGAGGGAAAGGAGGGTATACAATTGAAAGGAGGACTGGAGATTGAGTGCTAACGTGACAATGCCCAAACTGGGCATGACGATGAAAGTGGGCAAGGTCTCAAAGTGGTACAAAAAAGAAGGGGATTCCGTAGAGAAAGGAGAGAATTTATTTGAAGTTGAAACGGAAAAAATTACAAACAAGGTAGAATCGCCGGAGAGCGGGATTCTGTTCCAAGTTGTGGTTTCGGAAGGCGACACCGTACCGGTGGGAACGATATTAGCTGTTATTGCACAGGCCGGGGAGCAACCTGAACGGATTGAGGGCATCCAGGCCGGTGAAGTGGTTGAAATGAAAGCCGAGGCGGGAAAGCCCGGAGCCGCTGAAGCAGAAACCGGGCCGGTGGAAAAGATGCGAATATTGTCAACCCCATCCGCTCGCCGTTTGGCAAAAGAGTTGGGTGTTGAGTTGGCATCGGTACCGGGTAGCGGTCCGAATGGAAGAATAAAAGAGGCGGATGTCCTCAAATTCCATGAACAAGGACCACCCGCACCCAAAATCACCCCCCTGGCCGCTGAAATCGCAAAACAGGAAGGCCTGGACGTATCTGAAATTACCGGAACCGGAGAAAATGGTAAAATTACCCGGCAAGATGTCGAGCGTGCCCTTGGGGCGGCAAAGGGTGTTCCGGAAGAAGTGCCTTGCCAAGTCAAGGTGATCCCCTTTGAGGGAATGCGTAGAGTTATTGCAGACAATATGCACGCCAGCTTGCAAAACGCGGCCCAACTGACCGCCTTCACCGAGGTGGATGTCACCGAAATGGTGCGTTTCAGAGACCTTATGAGGGAAGAATATAAAAGCGACGAGTCCGTAAAAATTTCTTACAATGATATCATCGTGATGGCCACCGCGCGTGCATTGATGGGCCATCCCATCATGAACTCCACCCTGGTTGGTGAAGAAATCCTGGTCCATGACACCGTTCATCTGGGAATCGCTGTGGCTTTATCCGAAGGACTGATTGTGCCGAAGCTGAGACATGCAGAAAAGAAAAATCTATTGCAAATCGCAAAAGAGGTAAGGGAACTGGCGCAAAAGGCACGAGAAGGCGCCCTGGTCATAGAAGAGGTTACTGACGGTACTTTTACCATCAGCAACGTCAGCATGCTCGGCATGGATGGATTCACACCGGTGCTCAACCCGCCGGAGACCGGAATTCTCGGCGTTGGCCGCGTGATAGAAAAGCCGGCCGTATTTGAGGGTGAGATCGCCATTCGCCATATGATGACTTTGAGCCTGACATTTGACCATAGGGTCGTTGACGGGGCGCCGGCCATGATGTTCCTCAAGACGTTGGCACGATATCTGGAGCAGCCGATGCTGCTTGCAGCCTGACAGCGCAACTTGCTAAAGAGCGGCGCCGCTGGCAGCGAGCGTCCAGTCTGATCAAAAAAGAAACTAAAAGAAGCGAATGACAAATGTCTAATGACGAATGACGAATTTAGGAATTCTTTCTATTATATTTCTTCAATAAGCAAAGCGAAGCGACAACCACCATTCGTCAATCGTCAATCATCATGAGTCATTCCCTGAAATCTCACGCGAGGTGTGATGATGCATGATATAACTGTAATCGGCGGCGGACCCGGCGGCTATGCGGCCGCGATCCGCGCTGCCCAGTTGGGGGCAAAGGTTGTATTGGCGGAATGTGCCGAGACCGGCGGCACCTGTGTAAACAGAGGGTGTATTCCCAGCAAGATTTGGCTGAGGGCGGCTGATTTGCTTCATCGCCTTAAGACCGGAGCAGAATTCGGTATCAAAGCATCGGTGGCAGAAATTGATTTAAATGCGATTGTGGAAAGAAAAAGCGGCGTATCCGCTGAAATTTGCATGGGCATGGAAGCGCTTTTGCAAAATAACGCAGTTGAGGTCGTCAAAGGGCGCGCTGTAATAAAAAGCCCTCAAGAGGTGGATGTCGACGGCCGTATGATTGAAACGAAAAAAATCATTATCGCCACCGGCAGTTCTTTATCCGCACCGCAGATAGCGGGACTAAAAAAAGCTGCCATGACCACGGACGAGGTGTTTGAAATGACGGCGGTGCCCGAGTCGATACTGGTTTGCGGCGCCGGTTATATCGAAGTCGAGATGGCTTTTTTGCTGAATGCATTCGG
>Ga0316196_10000130_pt1 | contig 24162 bp, 19 predicted proteins | sample Eddsed2cm_MG_FD_204938 | JGI IMG/M metagenome (GOLD analysis project Ga0316196, IMG submission 204938) | Coastal sediment microbial communities from Maine, United States - Eddy sediment 2 cm | ecosystem: Environmental > Aquatic > Marine > Coastal > Sediment | place: USA: Maine | collected... | reverse complement strand
CAGGGTTGTAGCGAAGGCCCGGTCGAGCTTGTCGACGATCTCCTCGATGTGATTGTCTTCGATGATAAATGGTGGTGCTAATAATACGTGATCGCCCTGGCGACCATCGATGGTGCCGCCCATCGGATAGCAGATCAGGCCGGTTGCGAAGGCGGCGGCTTTGAATTTCTTGTGCATTCCCTGCTGCGCCGGAAAGGGTGTCTTGCCTGCGCGGTCGCTGACAAACTCCATGCCGATGAACAGCCCGCGACCGCGAATATCGCCGATATTGGGATGCTCGCCAAAGCGATCCTGCAATGCTGCGCGCAACTTTACACTCTGTTGCTGGACCCGATCCACCAGGCGCTGTTCGATGATCTCGGACAACACCGCATGTGCCCCGGCGCAGGCGGTAGGATGACCGATGTAGGTGTGGCCATGCTGGAAGAATCCGGAACCCTGTTCGAGTGCCTGGTAAATGGTGTCGGTACACAACATTGCGCCGATCGCCTGGTAGCCGGCACCGAGGCCCTTGGCAATCGTCATGATGTCGGGTGCGATATCGTCCTGCTCGCAGGCAAACAGGCTGCCGGTGCGGCCCATACCGCACATAACTTCATCGAGAATCAACAGAACGCCATACTGATCGCAGATTTCGCGTATACGCCGGTAGTAGCCTTCCACCGGGGGCACCGCGCCAAGCGTGGCACCTACGACCGGCTCGGCGATGAATGCCATAACCTCGTCGGCACCGAGGCGCAGGATCTCGGTTTCAAGCTCGTTGGCGACGCGCTGCCCGTAGTCGAATTCCGCTTCGCCCGCTTGTTGTCCGCGATAGGCGTAGCAGGGTGCTATGTGAGTGGTATCGATCATCAGTGGTGCAAACGGTTCGCGCCGCCACATGTTGCCGCCCGCGGCGAGCGCGCCGAGGGTGTTACCGTGATAGGACTGTTGACGCGCGATCACCCGATGGCGCGAGGGCTGTCCGGTTTCGATGAAATACTGACGCGCCAGCTTTATTGCCGCTTCGACTGCTTCCGAACCACCCGAGACCGTGTATACGCGATCAAGTGAGCCGGGGGCATGCTGGATCAGCAGCTCTGCAAGCGCTTCCGCCGGCACACTGCTGAAGAAACCGGTGTGTGCAAATGCCAGTCGATCGAGCTGTGACTTGATCGCGTCGATAACGCGCGCATTGCTGTGCCCGAGACAGGACACGGCGGCGCCTCCCGATGCGTCGAGATAACGCTTGCCGGTGCTGTCGACGATATACACGCCATCACCCTGCACGGCGAGTGGCAGATTGGCCTTGCAGTTACGCGGGAAGACGTTGCTCATAATTCACCTGATGGGGGCACGCAAGGTCGATCCTTCGGGATCCCAGGCGGCCTGTGTGGATTGATCCAGCATTCTGACTGCCCACCATATCAACGTCAACTTTGATACCCTGCAATTCAATGCTGCTATCGATCAGGGCGATTGCCGTGAGCTTACCAGGCTGGTTCGCCAAAGCGCGGTTATACCGAGTTCAGCAACCCCGCGTTTCCCGGTATTACCGGTATCGCCGGGCAAACCACCCCCGCTTAATCGAAGGGATTGAACTTGCCTGATTCCCAGTCGTATGCAGAAAGTTGCGGCACGGCGATGTCGACATACCAGCCGTGCAACTGTAATTCCCCGGACTCGACGCGTTCGCGTACCCAGCTGAAGGTGGTCAGGTTTTCCAGTGAAACCAGAACCGCATTCTGCTCGCAGGCTCGGGTACGTTCCTTCTCATCGGCCTGGCCCATGGTTGCGAGCACGCGGCGATGCGCTGCCGCCAGCATGGATACCCAGGGTGAAACGTACTTGAAACTGCTGGTGCCGGGTTGCGCGTCCATCATCAGCTTTATTCCGCCGCAGTGAGCGTGGCCGAGCACCACCAGGTGTTTGACTCCAAGCCCGAGGACCGCGAACTCGAGTGCGGCACTGGTGCCGTGATAGGTGCCTTCCTCTTCCATCGGCGGCACCAGGTTGGCGACATTGCGCACCACGAACAGATCACCGGGATCGGCCTGAAACAGGATGGCCGGGTCGACGCGCGAATCGGAGCAGGCGATGACCGCTACTTCGGGGCGCTGACCACGCTCGACCAGATCCTCGATCAGCGGGCGGCTACTTTCATAAGAATTATCCCGGTAGCTGCAGTAACCCTGTACAAGTTTGTCGACCGCTGTTGTCATGAGGATGGTTCGCTCCTGTTGGCTTCGGTGTTCAAAAGGGAAGTGGCAGTTTACTGGTACGGCCACCGTCGATCACCATTACCTGCCCGGTGATGAAGGACGATGCGTCGCTGGCGAGGTAAGCCGCGAGCCGGCCGACATCCTGCGGTTCACCGACCCGACCCGCGGGGTGCATTTTATAGAGTCCTTCCCACGCTGTCTGCGGATCTTTCTGGGCATTGATGTAATCATCACTCAGGTCGGAGCGTATCCAACCGGGGGCGATGGCGTTGACGCGGATATTGTCACTGCCCAGGTCGACGGCCATGGCTTTGGTGAGCGCATGCACGCCTCCCTTGGAGGCGCAGTAGGCGGCATGGTGTGGATTCGCGGCGAGCCCTTCGATCGAACCTATGTTGACGATGCTGCCGCCGCCGGCAGCGCGCATCAAGGGCAGCAGGGCGCGACTCAGGAAGGCCGGCGCCGTGAGATTGACGGCGAGCATTCGATTCCAGTCTTCGAGCTGCATCTGTTCGAGTGTCTTCTCGAACATGAAACCGGCGTTATTGATCAGGCCATCGACCCGGTCGTGACTGCGACTGATCGCTTTTGCGATCGCAGCGTAACTATCAGCCAATGCCAGATCGGCTTCGATCCATTCAACCGGCTGTGATGCCAGTTCTGCGGCAAGTGGACTGCGCTGCACGATGAGCGGCCTGGCACCGGCGTGGAGCAGAACTTGACTGATACCGAGTCCGATACCCTGTCCACCGCCGGTAACCACAATGAGTTTATCCTGCAGGTCGATCATGCTCAGCCGTAGACGGGCTTGGCGCCCGACACTTCGATGGTGGTGCCGCAGACATAACGGGCGTCTTCTGACGCCAGGAATGCGATAACGTCGGCGATTTCCTCGGGTTCGGCAACGTGGCCGAGTGGTACCGTTTTGCCCAGTTCTTCGATGGCATTGTCCGGGTCGATGCCGCGCTTTTGAAAACCGCTGCGCAACATCGGGGTGTTGACTTCGTTGGGGCAAACCGCGTTGATGCGAATGCCGTCTCCGGCATGGTCCCGCCCCAGGTTTTTGGTAAGCGCCGCGACCGCAGCCTTGCTGGTGCAGTAGGCGACGTGACCCGGGCCGGGGTAAATTCCCCAGGTCGACGACGTGTTGACGATGGCACCACCGCCGGCCTGCTGCATATGGGGTATTGCCGCGCGGCACAGGAAGAAGACAGCGGTCAGGTTGACGTCGAGCGCGCTGAACCACATGTCGTCGGTGGTTTCGGTAATAGTCCCGCGCGGAATGATGCCGGCGTTGTTGATAAGGATGTCAATGCCGCCGAACTGGCTGACCGCTTCCGCTATCAGCGCCTCGCAGAAACTTTTCTGCCGCAGGTCGCCTGCCAGGTAGCTGCTGTGCATGCCCCTGGCGCGCAAGCTGTCGCAATATTCGCTGCAATCCTCTTCGCTGTGATCGGAAAACATGACCTGCGCACCCTCGCGCGCGAACAGTTCGACCACGGTCTGGCCAATGCCGCCAGTCCCTCCGGTAATGACTACTTTTTTACCTTCGAAGCGCATGTTTATGAAAATCGTCGTGGGCTGAGTGCGGCGAGATTGTGACTCGGTTGTTCGCCGTTGACCAGTTCGGCGATGAGCTTGCCGGTAATCCCTGCGAGCGTGAGGCCGAGATGGTGGTGGCCAAAGGCGAACAGCAGGTTCTGCGAGTGGCTGCTGTAACCGATGACGGGCAGTGAGTCCGGTAGCGTCGGTCGAAAGCCGAGCCATTCCTGATCGGGCGCTGCAGGCAGCTCAAGCATTTCGCGGGCTTTGCGCGTCAGGAAAGCAATATTCCCGGGGTTGGGGGTTTTGCCGTAGCCGGCAATTTCCACGGTGCCGGCGAAGCGCATGCCATGCTCCATCGGCGTGGCGTAAAAGCCCGCGGCATTCCAGCATACCGGCCGGGTCAACAGGTGCTGCTGATTGCTGAACTGCACGTGATAGCCGCGTTCCGTATCGAGTGGCAGTGAGTTCATCGCAATGCCCTGGATAGTTTTCGAAAAGGCACCGGCCGCGACCACGATGCGGCTGACCTGTAGCTGGCCACCACCGTCGAGTTGAATATTGACCGAGTCTGCATCTTCCCTGATGCTGACTGCCCGCTGGGGAATGTATTCGCCCTGGTTGCGTTGAAAGCATTCGAAGTAACGTTGGCACAGCGCCAGCGGATTGACCGTGTGGCTCGCCGCCGGAAACAGCAGGCCACGCTCGAAGGGCAATTTCAACCCTGGTTCCAGCTGCTGTATATCGGCGCGGTCGAGTTCGTTGTAATCGTTGCCCTGGGCTCGCCTGGCGAGATTGGAGGGATTCGCCTTGATAAATTCCTGCTCGCTGCGATAAACGTACATGCAGCCCTCCTGACGCATCAGCTCGCGCGCTTCGGCCATGTCCAGCAGTGGGTCGAGACCTTCGTAAGACTTTGCCAGCAGTTGACCGAGCTGGCTGATGGTGTGATTGACCTTGTCGGCACGGCAATGGCGCAGAAACTTGATCATCCATGACGGATGGGTCAGTGCGTAGGCGAGGTTTAGCGATAACGGGCTGTCCTTCGATGTCAGCAGTGCCGGCAGGCGCTTGAACAGGTCGGGGCTGTTGACCGGCACGCAACCGTAATCGGCGATGGTGCCGGCGTTACCCGACGAGGTTCCGGAGCCCGGGTCCTCGGGGTCGATCAAGGTGACCGTAAAACCTTTGCGTTGCAGCCACAGCGCGCAGCTGCAACCGACGATGCCGGCACCTATGACAGCAATGCGAGTCTGGGTATTCACCTGGAGTCTCTATCAGTCTGTTGATACGACGGGATAGTGTAGTGAATCTCGCAATCGACCGATACCGCTATTTGTGTGGTCGAAGCGTGTTTGTCGTTAGCGGTCGAGGGCTTTGCGCAACAGCTCAGCCAGTTGGGCATGGCTCGCCGGGTCCATCAGGTTGAGCGCGTTTAGTCTCGATAATTTATGTACCAGTGCGATGCCGGCATCGGTGTTGGCAGCACCCCCGGCAACCAGGTCAGGAGGGCTCTGGAATGCCTGCTGGACCCCGACCACCGCGTAGGGATCCTGTGCGCACAAAAGCTTGAACCTGACATGGTCACGAATCATTTCCTTGGCTATTTCGCCATTGTAGGGTTCGAGCGGCGAAGCCCCGGCCTCGGCGACCACTACGTCGGGTTGCTGTTGTGCGATCAGCGATAACAGGTAGGGCAACGCTTCGCGGTAGAGTTCCGCGTCTACCGCCGAAGAGGGCAGGCCGGCATCGACAAAATCATAGACGGCGCTCGCACCGGCATCCTTGAAGCTGAGCATGTCGCGGTACCGCGCCGCGCCTGTCAACTTGGCGCCGACCACCTTGAGCCCCATTTTCGACAGCAGGTGTACGATGACCCTCCCAGAGGTGGTCTTGCCGGCCGACATCGAGGTACCGACGATGAGAATGACAGGGATGTCGAAGTCGATCATCTCGATCGGCGCCAGACTGCCGCGCATGGTTAGCTTGTCACCGTTACGCATTGCGTGGCCCTGGTATAGCAGGCGCATTGGTGAAGACAGAAAGGGTGACAGCGAGGTAACCTTGCCTAAAAGACCAGCCGCGGTCAGCGCGTTGAGCTCGCCCGAGGCGTCGATCGCGCGCCAGTCACCAACTGCCTCCAGGGTTGCTGCGCGCGTGCCGAAAGCGCCGACCAGCAGATCGTCCTCCATGACCTCGGTCATGCGCCCGTCCGGCAGTTCGAGGCTACTGAGCCGACCGTGATTATTGCTCACCCTGGCGACCACGTAGTCACCGGTTTCCCAGTGTTCGCGCGGCAGTGAGCGGGTTTCGAAACCCCGGGTCGAGAGGTCGGAAATTCGAGTCACGGAGGTCATAAACGGATGAGTCATGATTTAGCTCCTGTGTCTGGGTCAGGATGTGAGCGAAGGCGAAAGCAACAGCAGCGTCAGCAGCGCGCAGCGCTCGCCAAGGCTGTCGGTATCAATAAATTCATGTTGCGCGTGGGCGCCGTCACCAACGGCGCCAAGGCCGTCCAGGGTGGCGCTGTACAGGCTGGTGGTATTGCCATCCGAACCGCCACCGGCGGTGCCCTGTTCCAGCGCGAGGCCGATTTCGCTGCCAAGGGTCTGGGCGATTCTCCACAGCCGCTGGTTTGCCTCTGTGGGCTCCATCGGCGGGCGCCCGATGGCGCCTTCGATGCGCAACGAGACACCAGGTGTCGCGGCTTCCAGACCGTGGATCGCGGACTCGATGCGCGCGGCATCGGCGACGGTCAACACGCGCACGTCGATCACCGCGCGGCTCTCGGGCGCGACCATGTTGGGACGGATACCGCCATCGATCACACCGACGTTGACGGTGGTGCCATGCTCGGGATCGTTTAATAGAAACAGATTCTGAATCACGTGCGACAGCTCGAGGATAGCGCTTGCGCCAGCGCCGGGGTCGAGACCGGCGTGTGCGGCCTTGCCTTGCACCGTTACCGTGAAGCGACCCACGCCCTTGCGTGCGGTCTTGATCTTGCCGCTACGGCCGAGTGAAGGTTCGAGTACCAGGCAGCGCTCGACGTGCTGCGCCAGCGCACGCAGGTAGCGCGTCGATTCGCGGCTGCCGATTTCCTCGTCGGAGTTGATGAAACACAGGGGTACGACCGGGGTTTTCAGTCCGAGGACGTGAATGCTTTTGAGCGCATAGATCATCTGCACCAGGCCGGCTTTCATGTCGTATACGCCCGGTCCGCGCAGGCTGCCGTCTGCGCTGACCAGCGGCATGGTCTGCAGCGTACCGAGCGGCCATACCGTATCGCAATGGCCGATCATCAATTGCGCCGGCAGTCGCCTGGGGCGCGCTGCGGGCGTGGCGTACAGATGACCACCGCAATTGCGCGCTGACAGCCGTGTGACACGGTAATCGACCTGCTCGAATTCCGCCTGGAGGCGCTCCAGAATGGCTACCTGACTGTCGGGCTCGGTCGACGGTGATTCGATCATCACCAGGTCTTTGAGCAGTGCGATCATTGCGTCCTGCTGTTGTCGCAGGTAGTCCAGAACTTCAGCGTGAGCGTGCATGCGGTTTAGCGCTTGAAGCCGGCGGGGAATGGTAACTGGTTGGAGCTGCTGACTTCGGCAAAGCGCCCGGGGTACAGGTAGGCTAGCAAGGGTGCGCTGAGAAGCAGGTCTGCATCGTCCTGGTCGGAGGAGCGAAATGCATCCTCGGCGACCTGAGCAGCAATGATGCGCCCGATAATCAGTGAATTTTCGCCCAGGTTATCGACCATTTGCTGCAACTCGCATTCGAGAAACAGGTAGCCGTCGGCGACAAATGCCGCGTCGATCGTTTGTGCCGCAAAGGTCGGCAGGCTCTGGGTAATCGGCTTGCTGCCATCGTCACAGCGGGGCGAAGCCGAAAGGCTCGCCAGCACGGTTTGGGTCGGGCGCATGTAGCTCACGGTGAATTGCTCGGTGCGCTTGATGTTCTGCCAGGTGTTGTGGCGTGGCGTACAGACGAAGCCGAAGTGATTGCTCCAGCTCATCGGCATCGCCAGGTGTTTGGGTGCGAAATCGTCGCTGCCATCGGATTCACGCGTACCGATAACCACCAACGGGAAAACGGTGAAAAACCTTTCCCAGATGGAACTAGTGGTATCGAGTTCGATCAAAGCTGGAGTTTTCATCTGCTGACCCATTGTGTTTTCATACTAAAAAGCTAACACTTGGGCCCGCAACGCATATTGACGCGTATCAACACAACAGGAGTCCCCATGAATGTATTGAAACCCCGCCAGCCCGTACCCGCACTTGATGTGGATACGCTGAACGGCAGCTGGTCACTGGCCGCGCAAAATCCCGAGAACTTCACCATGGCCGTGTTCTATCGTGGTTTGCATTGCCCGATTTGCAGTAAATACGTGGGTGAACTGGACAAGCTGGCGGGTGATTTTGCCGAGATCGGTGTTTCCATCCTGGTGCTGAGTGGGGATGAGCGCGAACGTGCCGAGAAAGCCCGTGATGACTGGGGTCTGGCTAATCTCGAAGTCGGTTACGGGGTCACCACCGAACAGGCGCGCGACTGGGGCCTGCACCGCTCTGCCGGGCGTGGACTGACGTCCATCGGCATTGAAGAGCCTGCCGAGTTCAGCGAACCCGGCCTGTTTATCGTCAAGTCTGATAACACACTCTACTGGGCACAGATCAGCACCATGCCGTTTGCGCGCCCCCATTTTCGTGAAATTATCGGTGCGCTCAAGTTTGCCCTGGAAAAGGAATACCCCGCGCGCGGCGAGCTCAGCTAACCCGGCACGGCCTCATCACAGCTGATGGATTCCCGGGAAAAGCGTTGCCTCCTGGCCTGCGGCGATGCCTGTCTGCTGGCATAGATTGTGATGAGGATCGCTGGGCTGAAGGTCGTTGGGCCAGAGTGCGTTGGTAGAGGATATCCCCGCGCCGCTATAACTTTCGAATCCGCATGTAGATCGGTAGATGATCGCTGAAGCCAGCGGTATCGAAGGAGCTCGATGAGGGCCGCCCGAACCTTCTGGGTTTGCCTCGTTTCAACATATCGGCGTCCCTGTATATGCCGCAGGATTTGGGCACCAGGGTCAAGCCACTGGAACCGTTCAGCAGGCAGCGATTTATCATCATCTGGTCCAGCATCGACCAGTCGTCGTAGTAGTGGCTACCGACGCCATCTTCCTGAATTTCCCACATCAGGTTAAACAACAGCGGTCTGCGGGTGCGCCCGGATCTGACCTTGCCGGAATCTTTGAGTGCCAGCGCGTAGTCGGTTATCGAACGGTTGAAGGGCTCGTCATTGAAGTCGCCCATAACCACGACCGGCACCTCTTTTGCGAATTTTTCAGGGATACGTTCCAGCCAGTAACTCAATGTTTCTGCCGCCATCATGCGGTAAGGCTCACTGGCGAGCTCGCCGCCCAGCTTGCTGGGCCAGTGGTTGCCGATAACCACCAGGTCGAGTGGTTGACTTCCACGGGTTTTGAAGTTGACCTGCAGAATGTCGCGGGTTGCATTACGCTTCAGCACCACGTGGTTGAAAATGTAACTTTTGTAGGGCTTTCTGAAAAGCTTCAAATCGTAAATGAAGGCGACGTCGATTCCGCGTGCATCGCGAGTATCGGAGTGAACGACAGCATACTTGCGTCCAGGGAGGTCAAGTTTGCGCAGTAATTTATCGAGTACGACCCTGCCTTCAACTTCACACACGCCCAGAAGATCCGGCCCGCAGCCGCTATTCATGCGTTTGATGATTTGCACCAGTTGCTCAAGTTTGATGTCGAGTACATCTGCATTCCATCCCTGTAGCTCGCTATTGAGCTTGCGCTGCAACCAGTCAGGGCGTTCAGGGGAATCATGCAGATCGAAGAGGTTTTCCAGATTCCACCAGGCGAAGTAATATTCCATGAGTCGGGTACCTGCGGTCAGCTGGGTTTAAACAGTGTCGGGGAGCTGCTTTTTATCTCTGTGCGGAAAAGAAAAAGTTTCGCATCCGGGACGAGTATGTTGTGACGTAAAACTACGCCGGCAAAGAATTGATGTCAAACGAAGTGCCGGCCTCGATGTCCTGTTCAAGCGTGTTATCGATGGTGTTCAAGGAGGCTGATTGATGCTAACAAGCCGTTACTCGCAGGATGTTTTGTGGTCACCAGGGTGAAATAACGGTCGCGATTGCAATCGGACTGGAATGCAAAACTTCTCGTCCTGCCGTGATGCTTATGACGGCAGGTGCTAACTGCCGCGGTGCCAAATCAGGGCAATCCAAAGGTGGTTGCCAGTTCAGTCAGTTCACGTTCAAACGGAATGTCTGCAACTGTTTCACCGAGTTCCCGGGCAAAGCGATGGCCTTCATAAACCGCCGCCGCAATGGTTGCCGGACCGTGGCAATCGCCGATAACTTTCAGGGTTTTGATGCCGGACTCACGCACCAGTTCCTCGTCTTTGAGCAACTGCTGATAGACCTTGTCCTGCGGCAGCCGAGAACCCACCATGACGATCGAAGCGACTTCGAGGTGGTGAAGTTTACCCGAATAGATGCAGCCGAGCGTGACCTGGTCAGCGCTGACTGCTTTTAGCTCGTGACTGGTGATGATTTTCACGTCTAGTTCGATCAGTCGCGCCTGTATTCGCTGCTGTTCAAGCGTGTGGCTGGTCCAGGAGGCGACCGTGGATGCGGGTGTCACCAGGGTTACTTCGAAACCATCGGCCACCAGTTGTTCGGCGATGACCGAGCCCATGTAGTAGTGATCGTCATCGTAGATCAGCACATTGGATGTTGGTAACGCGCCGGCCATGATGTCGTCCGGCGTAAGCAGGTTGACATTATCGGTGCCTGGGATTGGAAATTGATGCTGGCGCCCATAAGGATCGCGACGCCAGTGGGCTCCGGTTGCGATGGCAACGTGCGCTATTCCGTAATCCAGAATTTGCGCAGCGTCGAGCTCGCTGGACTTGTAAACTTCGACGTTGGCCATTTGTGAAATCTGGTAACTGCGATAGTCGCGCACCCGTGCCCAGGCAGCCAGGCCCGGCAGTTGACTCTCGCGGGTGACCCGTCCACCCAGTTCGTCCCCGGCTTCAGCCAGTATTACATCGTGGCCGCGTCGGCCCGCGGCAAGCGCCGCTTCCAGCCCGGCGGGACCGGCACCAACGATTAGCACTGCGCCGTCATCGGCCCTGGCCGCGATGCGTTCCGGATGCCAGCCGCGTCGCCATTCCTCCCCGCTGGTCGGGTTTTGTGTGCAGCGCATCGGCGCTTTCATATTGTTCCAGGCAACACAGATGTTACAACCGATGCATTCGCGAATATCCTCGATGCGACCTTCCTCGATTTTCTTTGGCAGGAAGGGGTCGGCGATAGAAGGGCGCGCTGCGCCGATCATGTCGACGATGCCCTTGTTGACGATGGATACCATGCGATCGGGTGAGGTATAACGACCAACCGCAACCACGGGTTTGCTGGTTACTTTTTTTACGAAATCGATGAACGGTTCCTGGTAGCCTTCCTCGGCAAAGCGGCTGGTCTGACTGTCGTTTTCCCAATCGGATACGTTCACGTCCCACAGGTCGGGGAGTTCAGCCAGCATCTCGACAATCTCGCGCCCCTCCTTGTCGGCTTCGAGTCCCTCGGGCCCGCGTAGCTCGTCGACCGAAAAGCGCACGGCAACGCCCATGCTGTCGCCGACCGCGTCTTTGGTGTCTTCGATGATTTCGCGAAACAGGCGCACGCGGTTTTCGAGGCTGCCACCATATTCATCGGTACGAAAGTTGTAGCGATTCAGCATGAACATGCCGGCCAGCGACAGGTTGTGCCCGGCGTAACAGCAGATAATGTCGAACCCGGCCCGTTTGGCGCGTTTAACCGCGTCCAGGTGCCAGCGGCGGTAGGCGCGAATGTCAGCCTTGTTCATGGCGCGCGCCTGCAGCGGGTAGTTCCCATCTGAGTTTGGCATGTGGGTAGGAAACAGCGGTACTTCGCGACTGTAGAGATTGGCGGCCCACTTGCCATTGTGTACCGGTTCGATGGAGGCCAGTGAGCCGTGTTCGTGTACCGCATCGCACATGCGTGCGAGGTAGGGAATGTCCTTGTCTGACCACAGCCGTCCTTCGGTGCCAGGCGTGATGTCGCTCGTGGGATGAATATCGATCTGTTCGGTTGAAATCACCGCCCAGCCGCCCTCGGCCTTGACGCCGCGCATGGCGGCCATACTCGATGGAAAGGTTCGCCCCATACCGTTGCAATGGGGGGCCTGGTAGAATCGGTTTCTAGCCGTTACGGGCCCGATTTTTACCGGTTCAAATAACACATCGTAACGAGGGTCACGCATCGTTTATCATTCCTTTCAGGATTTGCGCCAGGCGCTTCAAGCGGCTATCGGGCCGCCCGTGTTGGGATCTATTCAACAGTTTGTCAGGGTGCTGATTCAATCGATAGCAGTAGTTTAAATAAAACTGCCTGACACGTCATTCAGTCAATTGGGTCTGTACAGGCGCGGGCCTGGTCCGCAAGGGATCGTGGCCGATTTATGGGCCAGTTAGTGATAACATGCGCAACAATAAATATCGCTCGGTAGCATATGAACGACAGTAATGAAATTACCGATAAACGGCGATTGCGCGGGGTTGAGAGCCGTCAGCTCATTCTGCAGGCAGCCGTGGATAGTATCGCAGCAACCGGGCTCGGCAGGTTCACGCTCGATAGGGTCGCTGAGCGCATTGGAATTTCCCGTGGACTGGTCGTGTTTCACTTCAAGTCAAAGGAAAAGCTGGTCGAGGAAGTGCTCGATTACCTGGGAGCGGATTTCGCGGCCGGCTGGAATGCGATCCTGGCACAGCAAACTGATGACATTACCCGGTTGTTACGCCTGCTGGATTATGACATTCGTTTTGCCTGTGAGAATCCGCAGTATGTTTCCGTATGGATGGCTTACTGGGGTGATGCCAAGGGGCATCAGTTATTCCAGACACTGGCAGTGCCGAGAGATAAAGGATATCAGGCGGATTTGAGGCGTTTGCTGGAAAATATCGGCGCCACGGACGGTTACAGCGAGGAGGATCTGGCCTTGATCACGCAGGGGCTTTGTGCGATTTTATTTGGCTTCTGGGCGCAGCTGCATATCGATCCCGGCCCCGATGATTACAGCATCAATACCAGGACGGTGCGCCTCTTTCTGGAAAAGCTGCTCCCCAATACCGAGTGGCCAGAGCTTTCCCCTGAGTAAATCGGCAGCGTTTTCAAATGCCTGTTCGAGAGCCCGTGTTCAGATTTATTTATCCCCGGGCTATTGGCTATGCGGATGCGATTTATCAGTGTCTGTGGCATGGATAAAATCAAGGGTTGTATAGATCACCAGTATTATGCCAGCCATTTCCAGGCATTCTTCGAGGCCTGTCAGCATGTTGTAGCGCAGTGAGTTCAAATCCGTTCCTGAGTAATGCTCTACACCCAGCGCGCCGGCTACGTAGATAGCGCCTGCAACGAGAAACAGGCTCGAACTCCGCCAGCGGTAATGCCACAGAAAAGGCAGAAAGCAAATTCCGCTTACCAGCACGAAATAGAATGCACCCACTGTCCATACGGAGTCCTCGTCCAGGGTGTTGAGCAATTCGTGCAGGCCGACGATTTCATCGATAGACATCAAGGCAAAGCCCAGGCCGAGGATCATCCACCAGCGATGCATGTTATCCGCTTTGGAACGCAGGGAAGCGGCGACGGAAATCAGCAGTAATGCGGCAAACAGCAGAATGACTGCGCTGAACCAGGTGCCGAAACTTTCCTCCTCGTCCAGGTCAAAAATCGAGACATGCCAATACTCGAATCCAAGCGCATCTTTCCAGCCCAGCGATTCATTGAAATTTGCCTGCATCGCAAGCAGGTGCGCAGCGAGCAGTGCTGACATCATCGCAACCAGTGTCAATGTGGTGCGTTTGGTATCGAGATGTATCGTCAGGGTGACTTTCATATGGGCTGCACCGACTTTAGTTATTCCACCGTTTTTGAGCCAGGGGTGATGCCGGCGAACTAGAGTTCGACGTCGTGGTGAGGGAGATAGTCCTGCAACAGGTGGCACAGGCAATCCTGTTGTATCACCAGTTTGTCACGCGTAATCATGGCCGGCATTAGCGTCTGATTGAAGAAGATCCTGCCCTGTTCGATGCGCAGCACTTCATCGGTGACGTCGTGGCCATCGGTGTCGAGGATGGAAATCGGTCGATCAATGCGGGTGTAGCCGAAAACCTGCTTTGGATCCATCAGGGTGAAATTACGGGCCTCGATATTCTCTTCAAAGCGCAGGTCAACATCGGCCGCTGGATCGAAATCGTAACTGACGTGGCCGGGGATGTGCAGGTTTAGATGCGATTCGACCAGGTGCAGTTTGTCGCGTTTTGGCGGCTCAGCAGACAGCTGCTCGAGTGATAACATCTCTTCGACCAGGCGAACCGCGTGCTCGATTCCCTCCGGGTCGCCCGGCAGGCCGCATTCCAGTGTCGCTGCCGGACAGATGCCATCGAAAGCCATGGTGCAAACGCCTTTGTGTTTGTAGACCATCGCGATGCGATTGAATGTCGCGGCGAGGTTCTGATTGCGCGGGTTCGGATCGGTGATGCAGGCGTAGTGCGGATTTCTGCCGGTGTTGTTATGGATGTCCAGTGCGCCAAACAGCGGCAGGCCGTGGGCAATTTCGATAATGCGTCGCGCCATCTGCGAGGTCGGGCAGGATTCCATCAGCGTGCCCGGCCAGCAGCGGTTGTAATCGACCTGGTCGGGCAGGTGACGCAGGTTGGCTTCAGCCGCGCGCACGTTGCCGACAAACAGCAGGATCGAACGCGGCAGCTCTTCGGCATATCTGGCAAGCACCTTTTGCATGACACTCAGCCCGGAGTGTTCGTTACCGTGCAGCAGAATCGAGATGAACAGATAGTTCCGGTCCTGCCCATCCAGCTGGATCAGCGTGGGATTGGGGAACAGGCTGCGAATATTGGCGGTGGTGATGTCGAAGAAACCATCGGGGAGACCGTGCATACGGTCGAAGGATTCGATCATGTGCCGGGGTCCTGCCACTCGTGTACGGGTTTATTGGTTTTGGCCTGGGCGATGTAGTCGCGGACCAGTTGGGCGCTATCGCCGAACTGTTTCCAGTGCGTGGAGATCCATCGGGATCCGGTGGCTCCCGATGTTACGCGTGCCTCGATAATGTCGAGCCAGTGCCCGCTGTCCTTGATGCCGGCTGCCTGCAGTGTCTCGCGGGCAAGTGGCAGTGCGCGTTCCAGCAGAATCTGTTTTAGCGGCAATTCCTCGCCATCGGGCCAGTGTGCCGTGGTGTCCAGGCCTTCCCGCGCAGCGCGGTAAAAGTCGCTTTCAAGGGTGGCAAATGGCACCTCGGTGAGTTGCGTGCCAAGTGTCTTCAGGCCCTCGGTCAGTCCTACATAAAAAACCAGGTTGGCGATCGTGTCGATGAGCGTCGGTCCCGACGGGACCACACGCAATTCGAGTCGCAGGTGGTAGCTGCCATCCTTGTTACGCGCAATGATGGGTCGCACCCAGCGCCAGATGGTGCCGTTATGCAAGCAGAGGTGATGCAGGTCTTCAAGCGGCCGGTCGAGCACTTCCGGCAGAATCGGACTGTAGTAAAAATTATCTTCGAACAGGTCGAGCAGGGACTCGATGTAACCCTTGCCGAAATGCACGCGCGGCACGATGCGGTCCTCAACCTCCTGGGGATTACGAGTGTCGACCGACTGTTTGAAGATACCTATGCGCGATTCCTGCCAGCAGCACTTGCCGAGCACCAGCGGCGAATTTGCGGTCGCCGCGAGGATCAGCATGCTCGACCACAGCCCGGCATGATAGGTCGGCACGATTTCGTCGAAGGGCACCTGGGTATGTATCTGTAACGAGGTTGCCAGCGCCTCGAGCATGACGTCGTGTTTCTGGATGTCGAGCTGTTCTTCGCCATCGAGGTGCAGCTGTACCGGTCTGCCACGCATGCTCAGCAACTGCCGGTTGAGCAGCTTGTAGCGATGCAGCTCCGTCATATAGGTATCAGGATTCAGATGCTCCTCGGTCACGCTCGGAAACACGCCAAACAGGCCGATCTGGGAATCAAGGTCTTGCGCTGCATCCTCGGCCTGTTGGTACAGTTGCGCAAGATCAGCTTCAATCTGGTGAAATACATCGCCCTGGAAGGGGAAAACGTTGCCGTTGATTTCCATGTTGAAGCGCGCAAGTTCGGTAGTGAACAGCGGATTGTTGGCAGCATCGAGCACGCTGGTGTTGATGCGGCTCGGTTCGCCGTTGCGATCAGCCAGGCAAAGTTCGAGTTCGTAACCGAGCAGTCGAGTTGAATTATCAAACGCGCGCTCGGCAAACAACTCGCGCAGCAATTCGGTTTCCTGCTCCAGGCGTTGTCGAAAGCGGTCGAAGTCGACCTGCTCAAAGTCTTCTTTGTGGATTTCTTCTCCCATGGGACTGGCAGTATAAGATAGATGTTGGCCGTCTGCCTACCTCGATCTCCGTTGCGGTAGTCTTTGCCTGCGAGCCTGTTTATACTGCGCCATCGTCTGATGTTGAGGCACCATGTCTATCATTCTGCAAGTATCCGACCTGGTAAAACGCTTTGCCTCGCTAACCGCGGTCGACCGGGTGAGTTTCGATATTCGCGAAGGCAGTTGCTTCGGTCTGCTGGGCCCGAACGGCGCGGGTAAGACCACCACCATCGAAATGATGGAGGGTATCAAGTTGCCTGATTCCGGCAGCATTCGCTATCGTGGCGCACCTCTGGGCGAGCAGTTTCGCAACGAGGCCGGCATCATGTTCCAGTCCACCGCGTTGCAGGATTTCATCACCGTGCGTGAAGTGATGCGCCAGTTCAGCCGCTTTTACCCGCACAGCGCGGACATCGACGATCTTGCGGATCGGTTCGCGCTGCATGAATTTCTCGGCCAGGATACGCGCAAGCTGTCTGGCGGACAGAAGCAGCGCCTGCTGTTGGCGATGGCCATGATCAACCAGCCGAAGATCCTGTTCCTCGACGAACCGACGACCGGTCTTGACCCGCAATCGCGGCGTAACCTTTGGGACCAGGTGCAGCAGGTGCGCGCGCAGGGCGCTACCATCCTGTTGACCACGCATTACATGGAAGAAGCCTATGAGCTCTGCGACGAAATCGCGATCATGGATCACGGCCGCATCATTGCGCACGATGCCCCTGATGCGTTGCTGGCGGCGCATTTTAACGACGTCGTGGTGCAGCTGCATGCCACGGATTTGCCGCGCGAGATCGGCGAACCCGAATTCGACGCGGTTTATCGAAACGACAGCGCGCACATCGTCACCGGCGACGTCAACCAGACCATCGAAAATCTGTTGCGACTGGATATACCGCTGGATCACCTGCGTATCCGCGCGCGCGACCTCGAGGACCTATTCCTCGAACTCACCGGTCGGGAGTTACGCGCGTGAACTGGAGACGCATCTACGCGCTGTTCGTTGCGCGCAACCTCGAATTCGTGCGCGATCGCTCGTCGCTCGCCTGGAACCTGTTATTACCGATTCTGATCATCATCGGCTTTGCCTATGCTTTTACCGGTGATAACCCGGAAAAATTCAAGGTCGGCCTGGTCGCGAGCGCGCAACTGGAACCGGCCGCGCTCGAGTTCAGAGCGACCCGCTACATCAAGTTCATCGATTTCGACCAGGTGGACAGCAACCTGGTCAAGGTCGAGCGCCATCAGATCGACTTACTGTTCGATGCCGACAGCCGCCGATACTGGATCAACCGCAGTTCGCCGAACGGTTACATTGTTGAAAAGCTGCTGATTGCCGCCTTTAGCGGTGCGGCCGACAACCTGCAGAAATCACTGGTGGAAGGCGATGAAATCAGGTACCTGGACTGGGTGATGCCGGGCGTTATCGGTATGAACATCATGTGGGGTGCGCTATTCGGAATCGGCTACGTGATCGTGCGCTACCGCAAGTTCGGCGTGCTCAAACGCATCAGCGCGACGCCGGTCACCGCGATGGAATTCCTCAGCGCGCAAATTCTGTCACGGCTTTGTCTGTTGCTGGTGGTAAACCTGGTGATCTACGTCGGCATGGACTTTTTTGTCGATTTTCGCATGCACGGATCCTACCTCAACCTGCTGCTGGTGTTCATCCTCGGCTCCGTCAACCTGATCTGTTGCGGGCTGGTAGTCGCCGCGCGCATCTCCAGCGAAGAGGTGGCCAACGGTTTGCTCAACCTGTTCAGCTGGCCGATGATGTTCCTCTCCGGAGTGTGGTTTTCGCTGGAAGGCGCACACCCCCTGATGCAGAAGCTCGCGCTGTTATTGCCGTTGACCCACATAACCGCGGCGGCGAGGGCAATCATGATCGACGGCGCCGGCCTGCTCGACATTTCGGACCATTTGCTGGTGCTCGCTATCTCCAGCGCAATACTGCTGTTTATCGGTGCCAGGATATTTCGATGGGAATGATTTCTGACCAGACCATACTGTTCTGCCTGCTGGGCGTCGTCTTCGGCCTGCTGCTGTGGGGGAAGGTGCGCTACGACCTGGTTGCTTTCGGTGCGCTGATCATCGCCATCGTCATTGGCGTGGTGCCGCAGGAAGAGGCTTTTTCCGGCTTCGGTCATCGCGCGACGATTATTATCGCGCTGGTGCTGATCGTCAGTCGCGGCCTTTCCAACTCGGGCGCAATCGAGCTGGTGGCGCGTTACCTCATTGTCGGCGGACGTTCGTTGTTCATGCACATCGGCGTGATGTCGGGGGTTGCCGCGCTGCTGTCGGCGGTGATGAACAATGTCGCCGCGCTCTCCCTGCTGATGCCGATCGATATACAGGCCGCTAAAAAAGCGAAACGCAGCGCCGCGCTTACGCTGATGCCACTGTCCTTCGCGTCGATACTGGGCGGTCTGATTACGCTGATCGGTACGCCGCCGAATATCATTATCGCCAGTTTTCGCGAGCAGGCGCTGGGCGAACCCTTCGGCATGTTCGATTTTACGCCGGTGGGTGCGGTTACCGCGGTCGCCGGAATCGCCTTTATCGTCGCTATCGGCTGGCGCCTGGTGCCGCTCGGCGATAACGACGCGGAGGGTGAAAGCCCGCCACCCCAGGAGGATTACATCGCCGAGGTCAGGGTCGCCGAAAACTCAACCATGATCGAGCGCCAGGTGCGTGATCTCGATGCGGAAATGGACGAGGCCGACGTCGCCATTACGGGGCTGGTGCGCCGCGGCAAGCGCCTGCCGGGGCGAGCCCGCCGAGAGCTTATTCGCGAGGGCGATATTCTTGTGATCGAGGCGGATGCCGAGCACATCGACGCTTTTGTCGGTGCCTTCAAACTGGAATATGTTGGCGCCGAAAAATACCGCGGGCAGACGGACGAGGCCCTGGCGTTGATCGAGGCGGTCGTGCCCGAGAATTCGCGCATCGAGGGCCGCAGTGCGCTGAGCATGCGCTTGCTCTACCGGCATGGCATTACCCTGCTCGGGGTATCGCGCCACGGCAAAACCTTCCGCGAACGCGTTCGCAAACTTGAGACCCGCGCCGGTGACGTGTTGCTGTTACTGGGCCCGCTCGAGCGCCTCGATGACACCGTCAAGTGGCTTGGTTGCCTGCCTTTGAAGGAACGTGACCTGCAGGTCATACAGCGGCAAAAAGCATTTATCGCGGTCGCCAGTTTCGCGCTGGCGATCGCCGCGGCCACGTTCGGCATCATCCACCTGCCGGAGGCGCTGGCGTTGGTATGCATGGTCATGGTCGGCTTCAGTATCGTCCCCCTGAAGGAAATCTATACATCAATCGAGTGGCCGGTGATCGTGTTACTCGGCTCGATGATCCCGATCGGCGCCGCACTCGAGGCGTCCGGTGGGACCGCGCTGATTGCGCAGCAGGTTATCGATTTTTCCGTGGGTTACGGGCCGGTGGTCGTGTTGACGCTATTGATGGTGGTGACCATGACCCTGTCCGACCTGCTTAACAATGCCGCCACCGCGATTATCGCCGCGCCGATCGGGATCGATATCGCCACTCGCCTCGGGGTTAGCCCTGACCCGTTCCTGATGGCGGTCGCTATCGCGGCGTCCTGTGCCTTCCTCACGCCGATCGGGCACCAGAACAATACGCTGGTGATGGGTCCGGGCGGTTACCGTTTTGCCGATTACTGGCGCATGGGGCTGCCGCTGGAAATTATTGTTATCGCCGTTTCGTTGCCAATGATCCTGTGGGTGTGGCCGCTGTAACTGGCGGGCTCGCGCCGGCCGAACCCTCGGCGACAGGCCCCCAGTCCTGTCCCCCTCGATGGTGCGAGTTTGCAGCCCTTTGTTTCGATGGTTTCAGACCTTGCGCTCGCCCAGGGATGAGGTGAGCATTTTCACAACTAAATCGTTAAACTATGCGCTTCCATCACCACTGTCCTAGCCATGACCATTATTAAACAAGACGACCTGATCGACAGCATCGCCGACGCCCTGCAGTACATTTCCTATTACCATCCGCTGGATTTCATTCGCGCCATGGACCAGGCCTATCAACGCGAGGAAAACCCGGCGGCACGCGATGCGATCGCGCAGATCCTGATCAACTCGCGCATGTGCGCGATGGGGCATCGGCCGATATGCCAGGACACCGGTATCGTCACCGTGTTCCTGCGCGTCGGCATGCAGGTGCAGTGGGAGGCCGATATGTCGGTCACCGATATGTGTAATGAAGGTATTCGCCGCGCCTACCAGAACCCGGATAACCTGCTGCGCGCGTCGATACTTGCTGATCCTGATGGCACGCGCAGCAATACCGGCGATAACACACCGGGCGTTATTCATTGCGAGATTGTGCCCGGTGATAGCGTCGAGGTGCACGTTGCGGCCAAGGGTGGCGGCAGCGAGGCCAAGTCGAAGTTTGTCATGCTGAACCCGTCTGACTCGGTCGTCGACTGGGTCCTCAACATGGTGCCGCAGATGGGTGCCGGCTGGTGTCCGCCGGGCATGCTCGGTATCGGTATCGGCGGCACCGCGGAAAAGGCGATGATTCTTGCCAAGGAAGCGTTGCTGGAACCCATCGATATTCAGGATTTGCAGCAGCGTGGCGCGAGCAACCGGGCCGAGGAGTTACGCCTCGAGCTTTATGACAAGGTCAACCGGCTCGGTATCGGCGCACAGGGTCTGGGTGGCTTGACGACGGTAATGGACGTTAAAGTGAAAGACTATCCGTCGCATGCCGCCAACAAGGCCGTCGCCATAATTCCCAACTGTGCGGCGACACGTCATACGCATTTTACCCTGGATGGCAGTGGCCCGGCGCAACTCGAAGCACCTCGGCTGGAAGACTGGCCCGAGGTTGCGCGTGAAACCGGCGACAACGTCAAACGCGTCAACCTGGATACGGTGACGCGCGAGGAGGTGAAAACCTGGAAGCCCGGCGATACCCTGTTACTGAGTGGCAAGATGTTGACCGGGCGCGACGCGGCGCATAAGAAAATGGTCGATATGCTGGCCAAAGGTGAGGCGTTACCCGTCGATCTTAGCGGACGTTTTATCTACTATGTCGGCCCCGTTGATCCGATTGGTGATGAAGTGGTCGGGCCTGCCGGCCCGACGACGGCGACGCGCATGGACAAGTTCACGCGCACCATGCTGGAGAAGACCGGACTGCTCGGTATGATTGGCAAGGCCGAGCGCGGTCCGACCGCGATCGAGGCGATCCGCGATTACGAATCGGTGTACCTGATGGCAGTCGGTGGTGCCGCCTACCTGGTGGCGCAGGCGATCAAGGCATCGCGGGTAGTTGCCTTTCCGGAACTGGGTATGGAAGCCGTGTATGAATTTGAACTGGAAGACATGCCGGTTACGGTGGCCGTCGACCATACCGGTGAATCGATACACCAGACCGGGCCCAGGCTCTGGGCTGCAAAAATCAGCCAGCGCGAAGTCAACTTTCACGCCTGATATACCCACTGCATCCGCACGCGCGTGGGGATGATCGTCGATACCCCGGAAGGTCTGGATGGTGAGGTCGAATGTCGAGCCATGCAATCGATTCCGAACCAACAGATCAATTGAGGAGTAAACCGTTGGTGATGCCATTGAGCTGCGCCAGCCGGCACTGTTCCGCGGTCAGCTTTGTGCTGTCCGGGCGAGTGCGTCCCTGCATCAGATTGGCGCTGCCCTCGACGTGTTCGCCGCTGTTTGCGAGTACGTGAAACAACTCGTGGGCCAGTGCAATACCCGGGTCGTCGACATCGGGCATCAACCAGACGCTGTTGCGCAGCCAGGGACGCATGCCGGTGTTGCCGAGCCCGAAAGCCTCGCCGGTAAAAGCCGCCTGCATCAGCGTATCGCGCGCAAACAAGACGGTCGTATGCCTGGCTCCGACCGCCTCCAGCAGGGTGCGCGCGCTGCCGGTCGACAAATCGCGCAGGTAGTCGGCGCCATCAACCGCGTATATCGTCACCGTACCCGGAACCAGGCCGCACTGCGCCAGTATCCAGTAAGCATCGCGCAGGCTGTTTTCGATAAGTGATTGAGACCAGCGTTGATCCAGCAGCATTATGTCCAGCGGTAACTCAAAGTCGCCGCTGATCGCCAGTGATTCCAGCTCGAGTGTTGTCAGCAGCCGCTTGCTGATCGGGGCTCCGGCGAGTGGGTCGGCGATGTAACCGCCACTGACCCAGTCACGTACGCTGCCGACTGGCTCGGCATAACGCCGGCGCAATTCGGCGATGATATCGGGCGCCTGCCATTCGGGGTGCGCCAATTTCAGGTTTGCCGCGAGCGCGGTGATCCTCGAAACGGCGTAACTCGAGCCCGAAACCCGTGTCTCGGTACCGGCGTAGTCGAGTGCCGACAACCGTTCCGCCGGCACCAGGTAGTCTACCGATTCGCGGCCCCAGTTGGTGCGCTCGGCGGGCCGCACAAAGTCGTTGGCCGAAGTCACCACAACGAGGTTATCGAGGTCAAGTGCGGCCGGATAAACCGGCTGTCGATCGATGTCGCGCCCGTTGTTACCCGCCGAGGCGATGAACAGCATATGTGGGTGTGCCCGGGCCGCTTCTTCGAAGGCAGTCCACTCCTCGGCGCGGTTACCGCCGAGTGGCATGCCGACAATGCTGACTCCGTTACGCTCGGCGTGTTCGATCAGCGCGCTCATGCGTGACATATCGGGTCTCGGATAACGATAAGGCACCAGCTCGATGTCCGGTGCCTCGCGTAGCATCAACGATGCGCTGCGAGTGCCATGGCGTTGCACAAAAAACCCGTTGTTCAGCGGGTGCGCATCGAAGGGCAGGTTATCCATGTCCCAGAAGTCGTAACCGATGAGTCGACCGTCCGGGTCGCGCGCCAGGCGGCGATTGATTTCCGGCAGGCGATAGTCAACTCCTGAATCCACCATGGCGATGCGCAGCGGCGCCTGTCCGGGCGGTTCGTCGCTTGTGTCCACAATCCAGTCCAACGAGGGATTCAGCCAGTCGGGTTCGCCGAGTGGCTCGAGTTTCGCATCCAGCGAGACGACAGACTTTGCCTGGCCATCTGCGTCATAGTCGACGCGGCGTGCAACCTGCAGTTCACAGTCGGTGTTTAACGATACCAGCGCTCGTGGGTTATCCTTGTACCCAAACAACGAAGCAACGAAACGACCGGGACCTCCACTACCATCGATAACGTCGAGGTCTACCCGACCATCGCTGTTTGTCTGCAGGCGATATCGGTTGCCGACCTGGCGCCCACGGAAAATGATTTCCGAGGTCTCGATCGGGGCATCACTGAAATCCGGGGCAGGTCCAGTCTCATCTTTCCAGCCCTGACAACTGGCCTCGACAAAGTCGAGCAGGCGCCGCGCGTCCCATTCGGCCATCACCTTGACAGCAGGAAACGCCAGCATGGCGATAAAAAATGCTGCCCTGATGGCTAGCCTGATTTTCATGCGGTGTTCTGAATTACGAGACGAATTACGATTATATCCTGCATTGCCGCTGGCCAGAACTGTCGAGAAGCTAACTTGTTAAATGATTCAGGCCGGGTGAATCTGATTGACTGCCTTGCAGCATGGGAACCCCGCTCTCTTTATCATAACTACGCGGTCGCAGCAGTGTTGCTCTCGAGTGGCGTTTCATGGCGTGGGTAGCGTTTGGAGTCTTTATATTATTGCTGTAAATCAGAATGATGCAGCGATGTGCCATTGCCAGGACTGTGAAATTGCCTCATGGCTATCAGTAGTGAATAGAGCACAGGCCAGGTTTTACGCAGTGCGGGCAAAGGATGTCCCGAGGCGTCTCACAGCTTATGGCAGGCCTGTCAATTAGAGCATCGATCAGGTGATTCAGGAAATATGGTCTGTCCCCTAAATGCAATCAGAGTAACATTGGGTTCGATCTATATAATCAGGCAGGCGGTTAACTTAACTCTCTCGCCATTGCGTTGAAATTGATG
>Ga0316196_10000128_pt1 | contig 24306 bp, 9 predicted proteins | sample Eddsed2cm_MG_FD_204938 | JGI IMG/M metagenome (GOLD analysis project Ga0316196, IMG submission 204938) | Coastal sediment microbial communities from Maine, United States - Eddy sediment 2 cm | ecosystem: Environmental > Aquatic > Marine > Coastal > Sediment | place: USA: Maine | collected... | reverse complement strand
CCAGGGTTTGTCCCAGCTGAGAAATTTTTCTGCCTGCTTGGCCCAGAAGCCGGCGGGGTCGCTGATGGATTCTTCATACATGGCCTTGTACGAGGCTTCATCAATCAGCGCGTTGCGGGAAAATTCTGCAGGTACGTTATAAATCTTGCTGTCTGACATCAGGGTGCTCCAGGTGCGGTAATTTCCCGTTAGGGGGGGGTGTCTGGGTACTGATTATAGTCGTCATATTTTCTGTGCCAAGCACCTGTTTATGATGCAGCTGGTGACGCTGTGTATTTTGCAGGTGCGGGTAACTCCCTGCCCGTCGGAATAGAACGGGTGTCCCAGTGCTCAATCGCCCATTTCCAGAGTTCCTCGTGGCTGGCATCCTGTGGTGTGTCAGGTAGCGGCTGGCCGAGGAAACGCAGCGCATCGATGATGGCACTATTAAGGTCATCCACATCAATGCGTTGCGCAAAGGTTTGCTTGCTGAGCTTGGCATTTCCGGCATCGACCGCGATGGGTAAATGCAGGTAGGCGGGTGCTGGCAACCCCAGTAACTGTTGCAGGTAAATCTGTCTCGGTGTTGATTCCAGCAGATCAACGCCACGGACAACGTTGTTAATTTGCTGCTCACCATCATCGACCACAACGGCAAGCTGGTAGGCAAACAGTTTGTCTGCACGCACGATAATGAAATCACCGATGTCAGCGGCCAGTTGCTGGTGCAGGGCGGGTTGCAAGCGGTCCGGCATATCGATAGCTGCATCCCCGACGCGTACACGCAGCGAGCGCGGGCTACGTCCCGCCGGCAACCCTTCGCGGCAGGTGCCGGGGTAGGCCGTGATGCCTGCAAGTTCCTTGCGCGTACAACTACAGTCGTAGACGTGGCCCTGTTGTTGAAGCTGTTCCAGTGCTGCCTCGTAGAGGTGGGTACGTTTGCTTTGGTAGCTGACGGGGCCGTCCCATGTCATGCCCAGTCGCTCGAGTGTTGTTAGTATGTCATCAGTAGCGCCGGGGACTTCCCGGGGGGTGTCAACATCCTCGACCCTGAGTAACCACTCTCCATGCTGGTGACGGGCATCAAGAAAACTCCCTGCGGCCGCCACCAGGGAGCCGAAATGCAACGGCCCGGTTGGTGAGGGTGCGAAGCGTCCACGGTATCCGTTCGGTGTGTGCATTTACAGGGTGCCAAGTATCAGGCATCCCGCGGAAACGCCTGCAGGTTCTGAAACAAAAAAGCCGGCAGTTGCCGGCTCTCTGATAACTTGATTGCACATCGCCAAACTAGCCCATCTGCTTTTCCCGGATTTCGTCGATCACCTTGCAATCGATGCACAAGGTGGCGGTCGGGCGAGCTTCAAGCCGCTTGATGCCGATCTCAACGCCGCAGGCCTCGCAGAAACCAAAATCCTTGTTATCGAGGTTGCGGATGGATTCATCAATCTTCTTGATCAGCTTGCGTTCACGGTCACGGGCACGTAGCTCCATGCTGAATTCCGATTCCTGCGTGGCGCGGTCATTCGGATCCGGAAAGTTTGCTGCATCATCCTGCATATGATGAACGGTGCGATCCACTTCTTCCATCAGGCCGCGTTTCCATGCAAGCAGGATATCCTTGAAGTGTGCCGTCTGCTTGTCATTCATGTATTCCTCACCCCTTTTCTCCTGGTAGGGGGCAATGCCGGGTACAGGGCCGATTTGCGAGCCTGTTTTTTTACTGGCGGCTTTCTTCGGGGCGGCTTTCCTGGCAGTGGCTTTTTTCGGGGCGGCTTTCTTTGGCGCAGCCTTTTTGACTGTTTTCTTTATCGCCACAGTCTTTTTCTTGGCCGTTGCCTTGCTCGTTACTGCTTTCTTTTTTGCCGCCATCTAGGGAATCTCCAGCTTTTGCTGATTTAACATGCTGTTTGAATTGGAAAAAAATTCTTAATCCCGGGGCTATCTAGAGGTATTATTATCGCCGGGCAACAGCTTCAGGGGCGTTATTTATACGCCACTTTTGTTATTAGTCAAGAACAGGAATTTACCCGTAACCGCCGCTCTGCAATGCTGTTTTAGACGGGAGGGTAATTTAACCAGGGTGTTTAATATTTTTAAAGAAGGAATTGGAAAAATGCAATCGCAATTACAGGCGCTCTTGTTTGATGTAGACGGTACTTTGGCCGATACCGAAGAGGTACATCGGCAGGCATTTAATGCAGCATTTGCCGAGGCTGGTCTGGACTGGGTCTGGAGTCATGAGCGTTATCATGACCTGTTGTCAGTAACCGGTGGCAAGGAGCGCATACGTTTCTACCTTGATCAGGATCGTCCGGATTTTGAGTTGCCCTCCGACGCAGATGAATTTATCGCCGCTTTGCATCGTAGTAAAACTGAACACTATGTAGGCATGCTCACGAAAGGTGAGGTGCCGTTACGCCCCGGTGTTGAACGATTGATCAGGGAGGCACACGCTAGTGGTTTGCGGCTGGCAATTGTCACTACCACCACGCCGGCAAATGTCAGCGCCTTGTTTGAGTACAGTTTTGGTGTACACGAGGATGAATGGTTTGAACTGGTGGCCGCCGGTGGTGTGGTAGAAAACAAGAAACCCGCGCCTGATATCTATAACTATGCACTGGAAAAGATGGAGCTGAAGGCAGAGGAATGTCTTGCACTCGAAGATTCAGGTAACGGTGTACTGTCTGCGCGTGCTGCGGGCATTGATGTCGTCGTCACTGTTAACCGCTATACAGACCAGCATGATTTCACGGAGGCGGTGCTGGTGCTGGATCATCTGGGTGAGCCGGCCATGCCCTGCAGGATGCTGCAGGGAGCCTTGCCGCCGGGGCAGTATATCGATACTGATTACTTGCGTCGTTTGCACGCACACTGCAGGTCTGCGTGACAGTTAAAGAAGCAAAACGGATTCAGTTGATCCAGCCATTCCACGTAATGGCCCTGCTGGCACGCGCACGTGAACTGGAAGCAGCCGGTCGTTCAGTTATTCACATGGAAATTGGTGAGCCGGATTTTGTTACCCCGCAACCGCTCATCGATGCCGGCATCAAGGCGCTGCAGGACGGCCATACACATTACACGCCGGCAACAGGACTGTGGGCGTTGCGTGAAAAGATCGCCGGTTTTTACCGGTCACGTTACGGCGTCAGTGTTGAGCCGGAACGGATCGTGGTGACCCCTGGCGCCTCGTCTGCGCTGCAGCTGGTGCTGGCGGCACTGGTTGATAATGGTGACAGGGTGTTGTTGTCAGATCCAGGTTACCCCTGTAATCGTAATTTTGTGCACCTGCTAAACGGTGAGCCGGTGGCTATTCCGGTAGGCGCGGCGAGCGGCTATCAGCCGTTGCCTAGGCAAGTGAGTGATAGCTGGACAGCGCCGACCCGGGCGCTGCTGGTCGCTTCCCCGTCAAACCCGACGGGTACCTTGCTTGATGAACAAACGCTGCGTGAATATCACGCCATCACGGATCAGAAGGGCGGCAGTCTGATTGTCGATGAGATTTATCACGGCCTGACCTATGAAGGCCCCGCATCTACTGCACTTGCCGTGTCGGACGATATTTTTGTCATAAACAGTTTTTCGAAATATTTCGGTATGACCGGCTGGCGACTTGGCTGGCTGGTGGCGCCGCGCGAGGTGGTAGCGGATATCGACAAGCTGGCACAGAACCTGTTTCTGGCAGCGCCGACGCCGGCACAGTACGCCGCACTCAGGGCCTTTGATGAGGATGTGCTGGCGATTCTTGATGAACGCCGTGATGAGTTCCGTGCGCGACGCGATTATCTGCTGCCGGCCCTGCGCGATATCGGTTTTGATATACCCGTCAACCCTTCAGGCGCATTCTATCTTTATGCGAATTGCAGTCGCTTTACCGATGACAGTTTTTCCTTTACCAGCCGCCTGCTGGAAGAGGCGGGTGTTGCCATAACGCCGGGAATCGATTTTGGCACCAACCGGCCTGAACATCACGTTCGCTTTGCCTATACGACATCATTGGAAAACCTGCAGGAAGGTGTGCAACGTCTGGCAGAGGCGCTTGGGTAATTGTTGGCAGTGTCAATGTGAAAAGTACAATGGCGGGTCTGTGAAAATATCTATAGGATGGTTATGGCAGTGATCTATAAAACTTCATGGGGCAGCACCGCGCTGTGCTGTTGACAGGTAGTAGCAAAGAGCTGACGCATACGTGAACAAGAAAATAACGCTGTCAAAAATTCATGAATCCCCTCGTGTTGTAGGTATCCTTATTGGTCTGTGTATTGCGCTGCTCGTTATTCTGGTGCGTAACAATGGTGGCCTGCAGTTTCTTGACCTGGAAAGTTATGACCTGTTGCTCAGTATGAAAGCATCGAATGCAGTTACGAAATCGCGGCTAGTACTGGTATCCGGAAGCGAACAGGATATCCAGACGCTGGGTGAATGGCCGATGTCCGATCTGACCCTTAACCGGGTTTTTGAAAGGCTGACTGCGGCCGGGGCGCGTGCGATCGGTCTGGATATCTACCGGGATATGCCGATATCGCCCGGCTCATCTGAATTGCAGCAGACCCTGTTAGGCAATGATCGCATTATTGTGGTCAAAAAATTTGGTTCGCATGATTCTCCCGGTGTGAAACCACCCGCCTACATGGAAGGCAGCGGTCGTGTCGGTTTCACGGATACCGTTGTTGATGCAGATGGCATCGTGCGGCGCAGTTTATTGTTTCTGGATGATGAAAGCGGTGTGTCATACGGTCTCTCGCTCAGGCTGGCGCTGCTGTATCTCGCGGATGAGGAAATCTGGCCACAGGCGGGCGAGCCTGATGCGTCTTTTATCCGTCTTGGTGATGTAACCCTGCCGCCGTTTGGTCCCGATGACGGTCCCTATATCAACGCCGATGCAGCCGGCTACCAGTTGTTACTGAGTTATAGTGATGGCGTTGACTCTTTCCCCGTCGTTGGTCTGGTGGATTTGCTTGCTGGTAACATCCCGGATGAAGTATTCCGGGACAAGATCGTACTTGTTGGTATCTCGGCGGACAGTGTAAAGGATGCCTTTTTTACGCCCATCAGCACCGGATTACAGCAGCACAAGAGTGTTCCGGGTGCCATGGTGCATGCCTATCTTGCCAGCCAGCTGGTGCGGGCAGGGATGGACGGGGAACAACCTTTAAAAACAGTCAGTGAACGTTATGAACTGTCATGGATTCTGCTGTGGGGGCTGCTGGGAAGTCTGGCAGGTCTGTTTGTCAGGTCTTTTCCAAGACTTGTTTTGCTGTCGATCAGCGGGGTTGTTGTCATTGCTGCCACGTCCTGGTGGGCGTTCCAGCACGGCTGGTGGTTTTCGCTGATAGGAGCATCAGTCAGCTGGCTGATAGCGGCCAGCTTGGTGACTGCCTACTTGTCCGGCTATGAACGGCTGCAGCGCGGCCTGCTCATGGAGCTGTTTTCAAAGCATGTCTCCAGTGATGTCGCAGATGAAATCTGGAAGAACCGTGATCAATATTTCTCGCTCGGCAGGCTGCGCTCACAAGAGCTTACGGTTACCGTAATATTTACTGATATTGAGCACTTTACCACCATATCAGAGAAGCTCGATCCGGAAGCACTGATGGACTGGCTCAACAGCTACATGGAGTTAATGGCCAATATGGTCATCAAGTGCGGTGGTGTTGTTGATGACTATCACGGTGATGCCATCAAGGCGGATTTTGGTGTACCGATTGCCCGCACCACCGATGATCAGATCAGGCTGGATGCCATCAATGCGGTTAACTGTGCGCTGGGCATGAAGCAAGAGCTGGAGAAGTACAACCAGAAGACCGGGGAGCAGGGCCTGCCCAATTTGAGAATGCGCGTGGGTATCAGTACCGGTAATGTGGTAGCGGGTTGTCTGGGCAGTTCCGAGCGGATGAAATATACGACCATTGGCGACACGATAAATACTGCCGCACGAATCGAGACGCTGGACAAGGAATCGTTCAATACCACTGAGGAATCATCAGACTGTCGTATATTGGTGGCGGAGTCTACAATGAACTATATAAAAGGTACGTGGCAGGCAGAGCCTGCCGGATCGGTGGTCTTGCGGGGAAAAACCAGGCCAGTTACCGTCTACCGTGTCGATACCTGCGTGGCGGGAGAGGTTAATCATTATGTTCCGGGTGGGGTGATAACGTGAATATTCGCACAAGTATTACAGTAGTATGTTTCGCGCTTTCTCTGGTAACGGGGGCGGCGATTGTAGAGGCCGCTGAAGCCGCGAAGTCCGGGGCATCCAGTCAGAAGGCTCAGTCAAGCAGTGGCGGTGCCAGTACCAGTACCAGTGCCAGCCAGAAGGCCAGGGCCGTGCCGGTTTACACGCCACCCAAAAGGGGGGCGCCGCTCGCACGGGTAGGTGGCGGTTCACGTGGTGTTGATGATGGTCTGCCGTATATTTCGGTGATAACGCCGGATCATGTTGGCTACACCAGTATGTCTGCACCTGTTCTTTACTGGTATATCTCTGAAGATATGAAAACCCGTTTTGAGTTTGCCCTGATCAATGATGATGACATCGAGCCGATGGTCGAAGTGACGTCCGAGCAGATGATGACAGCCGGACTCAATTCCATGAACCTGGCTGATCACGGCGTTACCCTGCTGCCGGGTGTTGCCTATCAATGGTCTGTGGCGCTGGTATCTGATGAAAATAAACGTTCCAGCGATATTGTTTCCAGCGGGCAGATAGAGTTGCTGGAGATGACAGAAGAGCAAAAAGCCTCGCTTGAAAATACCAGCGGAGAAGATCGCGTGGCGATTCTTGCCAGAGAAGGCTACTGGTATGACACCTTCGACAGTATGTCCCGACTGATTGCAGACGATCCGGATAACACTACGTTACGTACACAACGTGCCATGTTACTGGAACAGATCGGGTTGCCGGTGGTGTCAGCGGCAAGCAGGTGATTGCCATTTCGGGCAATCGCAGACAAGGCCCGCTCCTGCAGGTGTATTTACTGACGCAGGAGCGCATTCAGACTCTCCGCGCCAGGCTAGAGCAATCGCGCCGACAAGCTGAAGCTGAAGCCGTCATCCTGGATGTCATCATCCGGGTTGTCAAAATCCTGGAACGCATGACCGTAGTAAAGGCTGAAATCAAAGCGTTTGAAGAAGGTGCCAATCACGCCAAGCCCAAGGCTGCCAATGTGATTTTTCTGCGGATCCAGGCCGGTACGGTTGCTGACGCTGGCGAAATCCAGGAATGGGGCAAGCTGTATGGTCGTTTCGTTTGCGGCGTTTGAATATACCGGGATGCGAACCTCGACGGATGCGACAAAACCCTCGTCCGATACCAGGCGATTCTCCCGGTAACCGCGCACGGTATCCGAACCGCCTACGGTAAATTGTTCCATTGGTGGCAGGCCATGGTTGGCCAGCTGGCCGTCAGCACGAAAAATAACCTGTGCCTCGCTGTTGCCTATACGCTCCGCCCACTGGAACTGGCCAAGCCAGGAGACGAACTTGCCGTCGCGGTCCTCGCCGTTAACGGTGGCATCAAACGCATCAATGCCGGTGCTGAACATGGAGCGTGCGGCCAAGACCCGGTTGCGCCCGCGGTTGACCATCTCCTGCGAGAAGCGAATCACTGACAGCTTGGTCTTGCCATTATCGGTGCCGGGCACGAAGGCAAAGCGTTGACCGAGCAGGTAGGTCTTGTTCTCGCGCAGGTCCAGTGACAGGCCGAGCGTAAGCGTCTCGTTGACTGACAGGTGAAAGGGCTGTGTCAGGAACAGGCTCAGCGTTTGTTCGTCGCTCTTGATGTCAAGATCATCAAACGGGTTTTCAACCACCTCGGAGTCAATACTGTCGTAGTAAACACCCAGTGTCGTGTCATAGCGATTCACCGGGATGGCATAGTTGATATTCCACTCGTCCAGTCCATCGGCCTTGTCATACTCGAAGCTAAGCATGTCGCCATAGCCGGTCAAATCCTGGTGAAAACCCCAGATGCGCGCTTCCTCACCGCCAACACTGGGTGACTGGTGATTGTCTGCGGCGATCCACAACTGGTAGGGCTGCGCCTCCTGTACCTCGACATTGAGCCGGCTTTCGCCCGGTTCTGCGCCGGGTTCCAGGGTGGTGTTAAGTTGTTCAATACGCGGGTTCTGCTGAAGTATCTGCAGACGCTCAGCCAGCGTAACAATATTCAGCGGCGGCCCGGCGCCGAGCTCAATGCGTTTGCTGATGTAGCTGTCTTTCAGACGATGCTCGCCGGTGATGTCGATATTACTCAGTTCACCCTCGATAATTTCAATGGTGACGATGTTATCGGTCACCTCCTGATCCGGAATGATGGCACCAGAGTTGATGTAGCCATGGTTAACGTAGAACAGGGTCAGTGCATAACGCACTGTCTGCAGCTCGCCTGATGTAATCTTGCGGCCTTCGTACGGCTTGATAACTTCATCAAGCTCCGCGTCGGTAAAAACCGTGTTTCCTGTCAGTCGGAACTGCTTTATGAAGACGCTGCCCTGTTTCGACAGGTCGGCTTCGGGCACCGGTTCCGGCAGCGGTGGCAGGGCGAGAGGTTTGTGTACATCTTCCGGTTCAAATTCCGGCAGCGTCAGCGGTGTTTCGCTGGGACGATTCTGCGGCACGCTGACAGGGGCGGCGGTGGATGCAGACGCCAGGCACAACAGCGTCAATAGCAGCACAACCGGCGGGCTTGTCTTGTAGCTGCCCGATGGGTGAAACCGGCTGACAAGTTTTTCAGGAGAAGGAATATTTTCTGACACAGTGCAGCCTTGTAATTGATTATTGTGGCATGGGCCATGAACAGCAGAATAAAGCATAGCATAGCCCAAGATGGTCGGGCTCCCCCCGAATGCAGAGAGCACTTGCCCGTGCTGTGCATACCTTATGTGGCATGCATCCGGGGCAGAACAGTAATTATTCTCAGGTGCGGTGCTGGTGTGGTTACCCTGCCAGGTTAAGGCATCTCCCAGTGCGCGCCAGTGTGAATTTCGCACAGGTTTCTGCCAGCATTAATCACAGACCGTGGTGGATACCCCGGCTATTGTGGTTACAGAGGGGCGGTCTGGTGCCAGCTTTAGGCTGGGGTCAGGTAAGACAAGCGCGTAAAGGTGAAGGCGGGACATGTTCAGGCTGGCATGCAAAAAAGATAACAAGAGTCGCCAGTGGCAGCCGCCGCCATCCCGGTTCGTTTCCCGTTATACGTATATTCCACAATACGTTTTTATATATACAAGAGGGATAATCACTCCTCGTCTGGGTATAAAGCAATTTATGCTATTATTATTTAGCAACTTGCCTTTTTTGGCCGTGCTGGAAAGAAAAATAAATACTAAAAAACAAGGAGATATATGGCGGTGTTCAGAAGCCATATTAATAATAACAGGAAGTTTTCCTCCGGAGTGGAAGCAACAATGCTGTTAAATGCGAAGCCTGAAATGTCTCTGTGGCCTGATTTTTTACCTTGTGCCGTGTTGATGAGCGGCCCGAAGTGTGTTGATTCTGTAGTAGCCACTTTTTCGCCTGAAGGGTTCGCTGATGCGGACTAATCCGGTTGTTTCCCTGTTAGCGCGACTGGCAGCCGTCTGCCTTGCAGCGGCTTCGGCGTCTGTTTGGGCAAACCATAATCTGGTGCTGGGGATCGATGAAGGCTTCGAGGTTTGTGATGTTACATCCAGTGTAATTGGAGCGACGTCGGGTGGCTGCCAGGTAGTTGAGGCCAACCCGGCAATCAATCATTCCGGCGGATCATATTTCTGGCTGGACCTGAACGCTGACAATAACTTCGGCGACTCCGATGATGGCAACGAAATCAAGGCGCTCTACGTCGGGCCGGATGGTGGCGTCTGGGTTGATGATGACGGGATTTACAACGATCCGCATGATGAGCAAATAGCCAGTGGCTCACATGCAGGTCTGCCGGATGCTTTTGGTGGTACGGGTGGCAATGAAAACCCGCACATCGATTCACCGTTCTGGTTTTTCGGCAACACCGGGATGTTTTACACCGATGCCAATAGTGGGATTGGATCAATAACTCCGGGTGTGCCTGTATATTTCATTACCAATGACGGTTCTTCAGCGACCATGGATTTCACCTCATGGCGGGCCACATGGTATGACGGTGCTCCAACCTACCATGACCTGAGCGGCCAGTTTACTGGCGGCAGCGGTGTGGCCACCGTCGACTGCACGCCCAAGCCTTGTGCGGCAGGCAGTACTTATGTGCTGGATTACACTGCCGTACTGCCGCCTAATGATCCTTTTGCAGGCCTGCAGTGGTCAATGCACCTTGAGGGCACTATTGCGTCTGATGGAACTCCCGACACGGATGGTGACGGCCTGACGGATGATGTTGAAACCAGTCTTGGTACTGACCCCAACCTGACTGATACAGATGGCGACGGTATTTCCGATTTCGATGAAGTGAATGTCGACACTGACCCGGCCAACTACACGCCGGGCACCGATTACGATCCCAATAATGCCGATACTGATGGCGACGGTTTCCTCGACGGCGGGGAAGTGCAGTTCGGTTCCGATCCGCTGAGTGCGGGCAGCACCCCGGGAAGTCCGCTTCGGGTCAGCACAAACAGTGCCGGTGACGAGGCAAGGGGAGATACGGCGTCAACGAGTGCGGATGGACGCTACATTGCGTTTGAATCCAATGCGACCAACCTGTCTGCCAGTGATACCAACGGCGATCTGTGGGATGTGTTTGTAAAGGATACCCAGACCGGTATCACCACACTGGTCAGCACCGACAGCAGCGGCAATGGCGCAAATGGTGAGAGTTACAACCCGGTCATCAGCGCAGACGGCCGTTACGTGGTGTTTGATTCCAGTGCCAGCAACCTGGTCGCCGGTGATACCAACGGGGTCAATGATATCTTTATCAAGGACACCACGACCGGTGTAACCGAGCGCCTCAGTGTTGACACTGCCGGGAATGAGGGCAACGCCAGCAGTCTGCGTCCGGATATCAGTGCCGATGGCCGCTTTGTTGTGTTTGATTCCATGGCCGATGATCTGGTTGCGAATGATACCAATATCGCCAGCGATATCTTCATCCGGGATACCCTCGACGACACGACGAGCCGGCTTAGCGTTGACACTGCCGGAAATCAGAGCAGCAATGGTGATGGCAGTTTCCGCCCCCGTATCAGCGCCGACGGCCGTTATGTCATTTATTCATCCAATGCCACCAACCTGGTGGCCGCTGATACCAACGCGGTGCGCGACATCTTTATGCGCGATACGCAGGATAACGTTACGACCCGGGTCAACCTGGACACTGCCGGCAACCAGGCCCTGGATGGCTGGAGTTTTACCCCGGCGATCAGCGCCGACGGCCGTTATGTGACGTTCTATTCAGAGGCCAGCAACCTCGTGGCGGGCGACGGCAATACAGCCAATGATATTTTCCTGCGGGATACGCTGGGCGGGACCACGATACGCATCAGTACCGACAGCAACGGAAACGAGGCCAATGGTGCCAGCGCCTTGCCCGAGATCAGCGCCGACGGCCGTTATATCGTGTTCGATTCCCTGGCGAGCAACCTGGTTGGTAGCGACAGCAACAGTGCCAGGGATGTATTTGTCAAGGATGTCTTCACCGGGACAACGGTGCGTCTGAGCACAAGCGGTGGTGGCAGCGGCGGCAATGCACAGAGCCATACGGCAGCAATCAGCGCTGACGCAGCTTATGTGGTATTCGATTCGGATGCCAGTAACCTCCTGGTAACCAGCGACACCAATAGCACCACTGACGTCTTCCGTGCAGTGCAGTCGTTATACAGTCCCGACACCGACGGTGATGGTCTGCGCGACGACCAGGAAACCGCGTTGGGTACGAACATCAACCTGGCCGATACCGACGGCGACAACCTGTTGGACGGCGCCGATAACTGCCCGACCCTGGTGAATTACAGCCAGACCGACGCTGACACCGATGGTGTGGGCGATGCCTGTGACACCGACACGGCACTGTATGTCACCTTCGACCAGCAGCCGCTGGGTGCCGTGCCCCAACCACCAGGCTCCATTTATACAGCCACAGGCCCGGCGAACGATCGCTGGATAGCCGCTTATGACAGTGCCACGCTGGGCCAGTTGCTCGAGATCGTCGATGACGGCATCGGCGGCCCGGACCGGTTCCTGCGCATCTTTGACGGTCCCATTAGTACGTCCGACAGTGCGGCCGCCGGCATGCGCGGCTATACCGATTCGACTGTCGGTGCCCTGGACTCCGGCACCGTCATCGTGCAGTGGCGCTGGGCGGTCGAATCGGCCCTGTCACCTGCCGGACAAGGTGCCGGTATGACGGAAATCGAGACACCGGCAGGCGTGGCGCTCAGGTTCCGGGCAAACGCCGACGGCAACATCGTCTGGGATGATGGCACCAGCCAGAACAATGCCACCGGTTTGACTGCCAGCGCAGGTGTGTTCCAGACCGTCAGGGTCATCGCTGATATGAACGCGCGGACCTTTGATCTGGAAATCGACGGTAATTCGATCGCAACCGGGCGCCCGTTTGCCACTACTAACACGAGCAGCTTCCGGTTACTCGCGTTCGGCCGTGATGAAGCCGCGTTATATGCGGATATGACGATTTCCGTAGATCTCGATTATGATGACGACGGCATTCCCGACAACATTGACACCGACGATGACAACGACGGGGTGCTCGATGTTGACGATGCCTTCACGCGGAATGAAACCGAGAGTGTCGACACCGACGGCGACGGCATCGGCAACAACGCCGACCCGGACGACGATAACGACGGCGAGCCGGATGTCACTGATGCCTTCCCGCTGGACGCGACCGAGAACACGGACACGGACAGCGACCTTGTTGGCGACAACGCTGACAACTGCCCGAATGATTTCAACCTGAGCCAGAGTGATATCGACGGTGACGAGACCGGCGATGCCTGTGACCCGAATACTGCCCTGCATGCAAGCTTCGATGACCGGACGCCGGGTGCCTACCCGGACGGCACGACTGTCTTCCCGCCGGGAGCGCCGGCGAATGACCAGCTCCAGGTTGGGCTGTCCGGTACAGCGACGGTAGAAATACGCGCAGAGGCCGGTCTGGACCGCTCCATCGCCTTTGATAATCTCGATGGGGACAACAACCTGTCGACGATCGTTGCGTGGGCAGATACCTCTGTGGGTGCTTCCAGCAGTGGAACCATGATTTTCCAGTGGTCCGCGACGACGGATGCCAATAGCGAAGGTGAGACGGACGTCTATACGCCCATTGGTCGTGCAACAGATGTCACCCTGATCGAGAATGGAACGGGTACCGGTACTGTTTATTACTCGGGGAATGGCCTGGGCCTGAATAACACCGGCGTTACCTACGTTCCCGGTCAGTTCGTAACCATCCGGGTCGAACTGGATATGCAGGCACTGACCTTTGACCTGTCTATCGATGGTGCTCCGATCGTGTCCGGTGTGCCATTCGTTACTACGGAAGCAAATGCCGGATTGCTGCGTCAGCTCCATATCGTGACAGATGGCGTTTATGTTATTTCGGAAATGGTGATATCGCTTGAAGACGACACCGATGGCGATGATGTCGCGGATTCCGTCGATGCCTTCCCGAATGACCCGAATGAATCCGGGGATTTTGACGGTGACGGCATCGGCAACAATGCCGATCCGGATAATGACAACGACGGCATGCCAAACAGTTTTGAAATACTTTATGGTCTTGACCCGTTCGATGCGGCAGATGCCGGGCTGGATCTCGACAGCGACGGCTATGACAACGAGTCCGAGCTTCGTGCCGGCACCAGTCCGGATGACACAGGCGACAACCCGGGTAGCGTTGCTGCCTTGCATTACAAGCTTCTTTCTCAGGATGGTGCGGCCTTGGATGCCTATGGCTGGGGTGTCGATATTGATGGCGATACCGCACTGATTGGTGCGTCCGGTGATGATGCGAGTGGCGGTTCAGTGTATGTGTATGTCAGTGATGGCGCCGGTGGCTGGACTCTGCAGGACAAACTGGTGCCTGCGGATAATGAGGCCGGGGACTTTTTTGGAGCAGAAGTTATCCTTGATGGTGATACTGCGCTGATTGGTGCGTCCGGTGATGACGATAATGGCGTGGATGCCGGTTCGGCTTATGTGTTCACGCGCAATGGTAGCGTTTGGACGCAGCAGGACAAGTTCACTGGCAGTGGTGTTGGCGCTGGTGAGTTCTTTGCTGATGGCGGCAATCTTGCACTTGATGGTGATACTGCCCTGGTCGGGACCGCATTTGGTAATGACGGGGCCGGTGCGGTTTATGTGTTTACCCGCAGCGGCGCTAGCTGGACGGAGCAAACGATATTAACGGCCGGTGATCCAGCAAGCGGCGATGCCTTTGGTTTTGGTGTGGCACTGGATGCAGGTATTGCCGTCATTGGTGCCGGCTTCGACGATGACAAGGGTCCGGAATCCGGTTCGGCCTATATCTTTACCGGCAGCGGCGCCAGCTGGACTGAACAAACCAAGCTGACCGCCAGCGATGGCGCGGAGGCTGATAACTTTGCCTACGGTGCTGTGGATATCAAGGGTGACACGGTATTGATCGGTGCGCAGGGTGCAGGTTCGGGCTCGGTTTATGTGTTCAAGAGAATATCGGTTGGAAACTGGAGCGAGTTGCCCAAACTGGTGGCAAGTGATGCAAGTGCCGGTGATCTGTTCGGCTCGGATGTTGCCTTGTCTGGCGACACGGCGCTGATTGGAGCCTCTGGCAAGAGTGATAACGGTACGGGTGCTGGCGGGGCCTATGTATTTGTCCGGGACGGACAGGATGTCTGGAGTGAACACCAGATCCTGCTGGCAGAGGATGGTGCGGCAGACGACTTGTTCGGTTATTGGAGTACCTTGTCCGGAGACAGGGCCCTCGTTAGTGCGCCTTATGATGACGATAATGCTGCGGATGCGGGTGCAGCGTATGTGTTCGAGCTGACGTTACCGCCGGTTGCCAACAACGATACCGAGAGTGTAGGCGAGGGCGCCAGCAAGGTTATCGACCTGGCGGCGAACGATGCCGATGCCAACGGTGACCTCGACCTGGCTTCTGTTGTTATCGTCAGCCCGCCAGCCAGTGCCGCGGTACCGATCGTGGTCAATGCCAACGGTACGGTGTTCTACACCCATGACGGTTCCGAGACTGGCAGCGACAGCTTTGCCTATACCATCGATGACCTGAACGGCACTACCTCGACCGCAGCGACCGTAGACATCACGATTACGCCAGTCAACGATCTGCCGTCAATAGATCTTGACGGCAGTGTATCCGGAATCAACTTTGCTGCCACCTTCACTGAAGGTGCTGGTGGTATTGCTGTCGTTGACATCGATGCAAACCTTGATGATCCTGATGCCGGTGACCAGATCGAAGGGGCAACCCTCATGATCAGCAGTCCCACCGCCGAGGACAGCCTCACAATCCTGGGTGGGCAGGCCGCACTGAATCTCATCAACGACAATATTGTTGGTGTAGAGGGTGGCACAACCATCACTATGTCCGGTGCTGCTTCTCCGGCTGATTATCTTGCAGCAATTCAGCTGGTGCGTTACAACAACAGCTCCAGTCAGCCGGATATTCCACCGACGCGGACAGTCACCATCGTCGTTAATGATGGCATAGCCTCGTCGCCGGTTGCCGCAACATCTATCACCGTGGTATCAACCAACAGTGATTTCATCGCTGCTGACGACAACTATGTTGTCGACGAGGATACCTCCAACAATTATTTGAACGTGACCTCGAATGACATTGACCCGGATGGTACCGAGCCGGTCATCACCTCAATCATTACACCGCCGACCAACGGTTCTGCCGTACCCAGCGGAGACAAGCATTCCATTATCTACACGCCATTGCCGAACTTCTCGGGTGTAGAAACGATTATCTACGAGGCAAGCGACGGTGCCTTTTCGCACCAGGCGACCCTGACCATAACGGTGACAAACCAGAATGATCCGCCAGCGCTGGATCTGGATGGCGTGGCCGGGGGCAGTCCCAATTATACGGTGGCCTTTACCGAGGGGTCCGGGGCAGTTGCCTTGACGGCGGGTGCCGTGATTACCGATTTCGACAGCCCGGACATGAAGACTGCGACCATCGCCATTACCAACCCGAAGAGCGGGGACCTGTTATCTATCCAGGGAACGGTGCCGGCCGGTATCACGGCATTTGAATCCGAAAGCGGTAGCTATATCGTGCTCAATGGCTCACCGCTGGCACCCGTTGCATCCTGGGAGCAGGCGCTGGACCTGATTCGCTACGAGAACGGCCTGGTTGGCCCGGATGTCAGCCAGCGTTCCATTGCCTTTATTCTTAATGATGACAACGATGTCCCTAACCCGGAGACCCGTGCTTTCGTTAATATCCAGGTGGACGATGATCCACCGGTACTTGACCTTGATGCCAATGGTGCAGGTACCGGTTATGCAGCCAGTTTCGTAACCGGGCAGGGCAGTAGTGGTGTCGCTATCGTAGACAGTGATATCAGTATTATCGATGACGGTGCGCAGATCACCGCTGCTTCGGTCAATATGACCAATGCCCTGAGTGGCGATGCCCTGGTCGTGGGTGCCTTGCCTGCCGGTATCACCGCCATTGTCACTGATAATGTGAGCGTCAGCCTGTCGGGTAATGCCAGCGCTGCTGATTATCAGGCCGCACTGGCGGCACTGGACTACACCAATACATTGTTGGCGCCGTCGTTGACGGAACGTGTCATTGATATTTCTGTTACTGATGATGGCAGTAATAGCAGTGATACGGCGACGGCTGTTGTTTCTCTTCAGGCAGCTCCGATTGTTGACCTGAACGGCGCCGACGCCGGTGAGGGTTTTGCCACCCGCTTTACGATTGACGCAGTCGCCGCTGTAGCTGTTGCGGATACTGATGCAAATGTCGTGGATGCCGACAGCATCAGCCTCACGCAGCTTGCGATTACCCTTACCAACCCGGCTGCGGGTGACCAACTGACAGTGGATACCGCACAGCTCAATTTGCTGGGTATTGCTGTGGATGCTGCATCTACCTCGACCTATAAGTTGCTGACGGGTATTGCCAGCAAGGACAACTACACATTGGCGCTGAGCTATGTCGGGTTTCTCAATACCGAGACAGTGCCTGCACCGGCTGCTCGCCTGATCAAGTTTGTGGCAACTGATACGGACTTGCACCAGGGGCTGCCTACGGTAACGACCGTCGGTATCGGCAGTGACTTTGCTATTACCTTTGAGCCCTTGCCGGAGATCGTGCTGGCGGATGCCACGCTGACCTATACCATCAATGTCACCAATGTCGGTACCGCGCCGGCTACTGATCTGGTGCTGACCAGCGTGCTCGATGAAGATGCCTTCATAACCGGCATACTGGATCCGAACAGTGCCGGCTGGGATTGCAGCGACTTCCAGTCCGGTGCAAACCCGACGGCGGTCTGCAGCTTGCCGAGCCTTTTACAGGGTGCGACCGTTTCCCTGGGTGTTGAGATTATGACGCCAGCGGTCACCAAGGAAATTATTAACAGTATTACGGTAACCAACAATGATCCGCTGCTGGGAACCGGTAATGCCAGCCAGCGTAATCTTGTCGTTAACTTCCTTGATGGCACCGGCTTCCTGCCGGAAGAGAAACTCACGGATACCGATGGTGCAACTAGTTTTGGAGACAGCGGCGCAGACTTTGGTTCGTCCATCGTGTTGCAGGATGATTTCCTGATCGTTGGCTCACCGGACGACTTTGATGGTGCTTCTGACAGCAACGGGATTCAGAGTGGTGCAGTTGCAATCTACCAGCGTACTCCGAGTGGCTGGATACAGCTCGCCCGTCTCGTTAAACCGGGTGCGCGTGCGCCGGGCGATGGTTTTGGCAGCAGTGTGGCCTGGGATGGTAACTGGCTGGTCGTTGGCTCGCCGGGCGTCGGTGAGGTACACGTATTTGATGCCGCTTTTGCCAATCCGGCAACACTCGTAATTGCCGACGGTTCCGGCACTCCTGGCAGTGAGTACGGACGGTCTGTGGCGATCAGCAACAGTCGCATTGCCGTTGGCGCACCACGCGCTGATATCAATGGCTTCAACAATGGTCGCGTTTATCTGTTCGAGGAAAATGCCGGATCCTGGGCGCAGGCGGGTAGCGTGGATTCTGACAAGGTGAGCGTCATTACCGGTGTTTCATCCAACAATTCAGGCTTTGGCGCAGCCGTTGCACTGGAAGGTGATCGACTGGTGATTGGTGCGCCGTATGAGAATGGACCGCTATCACAGGGCGTCGCGCTGCTTTATGAACATGTAGGCGCCAGCTGGGTTTACCGGCAGGCACTCCTGAAACCTACCATCGACAAGCCGGATGCCTTTGGTCGTGCGCTGGATATTGACGGTGACAGTATTGTGGTTGGTGCCATGTTCTATGACAGTGGTCACCCGGACTCCGGTGCCGCGCATGTCTTCAGTCGCGATGCGAGCGGCAACTGGAACCATGACCAGAAACTGGTGGCCTCGAACGCCATCAGTGGTGAGGAGTTTGGCTCCTCGGTCGATCTCCAGGGTGACACCTTGCTGGTCGGAGCCTACAACGGACTCAATCCGATTCCGAATTTTATCTCCGGCGTTGCTTACGTGTTCCAGCGCACAGGTAGTGTCTGGAACGAGCAGCAAATTGTCAGTGCCACAGATGCCGGTCTGGGCGATCGCTTTGGTTTGGCGGTGGCGATGGACGGTGACCGCATCGCGCTGGGTACGCCGGCCGATGACGACAACGGTCTTCCGAACTCCGGTTCCGTGTACATTTTCAGGATCCGTAGCAATTCGGCGAACAAGCTGTTCGCCTTTGACCGCACGGTGGATGCAGAATTTGGTACTACACTGGCAGTGAGCGGAGATACCCTGGTGGTTGGTGCGCCGTACCATGACCATGTGGTCGCAAACAATGACAACAAGGGTGCGGCCTATGTCTATCGCCGTGTGGATGAGAGCTGGGAACTTGAACAGCAACTACTGGCATCGAATGCTGTCAATGACGATCACTTCGGCTGGTCAGTCGATATCAGTGGTGACCGTATCGTGGTAGGTGCGCCGGGCCGTGATGGTACCTTTGCCAACAGTGGGGCGGCTTATACCTATACGCGCATCGGCACGGCGTGGATCGGGCAGCAGCAACTCGGCGGTCAGTCGCCGGCGCTCAATGATGAATTTGGCGCGGCGGTAGCGATTGATGGCAACCATATCGCTGTTGGCGTGCCAGGTCGTGCAGCCACCATTATGTCGGTCCTGCTGCAGGATGCCGGCGTTGTCGAGGTGTTTGACTTTGTCGCTAACTGGACCTATCAGAATACGCTGGTCGCCAGTACTATCACTACGGGTTTTGGTCGCTTGCTTGATGTCGAGGGCGATATCATCGTGGCAGCTGCGCTGAATTCCAATGCTTACGTTTTTGAAAACAGCAGCGGCTGGACAATACACAGTCAACTGTCGGCCGGTGTGACATCGGTGGCCATGTTCGGCGACCAGGCATCCAGTGCCCTTGTGGCGGGGGATACTATCGTGCTGGGGGCGGCCAATGATGACGCCGTGGGCCAAATAGATACGGGAGCAGTCAATAGCTATCGCTGGACCGGTAGCAGCTGGACCGATATTGGCAAGCTGTATGCCGATGATGCCGCGGCCAACGCCCGCTTTGGTGCATCTATTGCCCTGTTCGGGGACCAGATGCTGGTGGGTGCGCCTGGCGACAGTGAGGCTGCCAATGATGCCGGTGCCGCTTACCTGTACAAGTCGGTGGCGGGTGACTGGGTACAGCGTGGCAAGATTGTTACCAATGATGCTGAACAGGATGATGCCCTGGGTGGCGGTTCGCCGACGGCAGTAGCTATTAATCTCGATGGCCGCATCGTCGGTGCATACCGCGAAGATGTCGGTGGCAGTGGTACCAACTTTGGTTCGGTCTACACCTCGTTTACAACCCCCGGCAGTTCACTGCCAACGGGCAGCTTTAGTGCCAACCAGCTGGTCACGCTGGAGTGTGATGACTGTGCCGACATTTACTACACCACCAACGGCAGCACGCCGACCACTTCATCAACCAGGTATACCGGTGCGATTACCATTGAGGCCGTTGGTGGATTCACAACAACCACGAATCTGCGGTTTATCGCTGTCGATTCGCAGGGCAACAGCAGCTCGGTCCAGACTACCAGTCTCCTGATTGATGTTCAGGACCCGGCTGTTGCCCTTGACCCGGCATCGCCTTACCAGAACGGTGGCCTTGTCGATGCTGCACTGTTACCGATCCAGGGCGTGGCTGCTGATGAGGCAGGTGGCTCGGGTCTGCGCCAGGTGCAGCTGGAGCTCCGTGATGCGGCGGGAGAGTATGTTCTGATTGACGAAGCTGGTGTGTTCCAGGGTATGACGTCGACGCAGACCTGGTTGACTGCGACCACCACAGACGGCTGGGCGACCTGGACACTGCCCGTTACGACGGTCCCGTTTGTTGAAGGGGGTACGTATTCCCTGCGTGTGCGCGGTTACGATCAGACCGGTAATGTCAGTGACTTTATTGATACCGGCTTTAGCTACTTCACCGGGACAGCGGCGTTCATGACGCTGGATCTGAATCTCTCTGCCTCGAGTATCCTGAACAGGCTGGGTGACTCGGCAACCGGAGAGGGCGAAATTGACGCCTCGGTGAAACTGACGGATCCGTCGGACCTGGGTACGGACCTGACCGACAGCAGCATCAGCCTTGATATTACCGACCCCAACGGTGTCGTCACGGTTGTCACGCTGGTAACCAATATCAATGGTCAGGAGACCCTGCAGGATCTGGGCGATGGCAGCGTGATTGACTTCAATATTGAAGGTGCCTGGACCCTGCAGGCACATTATCCCGGTACCACGACACGCGATCCTGCCGAATCAGCACCATTGACCTTGCTGGTCGGACAGTCGGCGGGTAGCGCCGTCATCGTGGTCGGGCGCCTGGGTAGCAATGAAGGCCTGGAGTCACACAATAAGACCGGTAAACGCATTTACGATATTCTCATTGATCGCGGCCTTCAGGCGGGAGACATTGAGTTCTACAGTCCTGATACCAACCGTGACGGCATTATTGATCCGCTTGATGGCGCTGGCTGCGATGATGCTGATGGCTGTAATGATATTGGTGGCCTGCCGAATGGTATTGACGCCATCCCCACTCGCCTCAATGTGCAGGCAGCGATTGAAGGAATGGCAGGTCTCTCAAATAGCGTCCCGGCACCACGCTACGTGTTCATGGTTGATCACGGTAGCCAGACTGCCTTCCTGCTCAATGAATCAGAGACCATCACCCCGATGGATCTTGATGGCTGGCTGGATACCCAGGAAAATGCGCTCACGGGCGATGCTCTCACCAAGCCGAGCGTGGTGGTGCTGGGAATGTGCTATTCCGGCAGTTTCCTGGATGAGGCGGCTGTGCATGGTGTTACCAATCCGTCACCGGTAGACCGTGTCGTAATCGCCAGTGCTGCCCCTGACGAGGAGTCCTACAAAGGCACCGAGGAGTCAGACGGTATCCGCGTGGGTGAGTTCTTCCTCGAGGAATTCGTCAAGGAAGCCGGGCGCGGTGCCTCGCTGAAGGCAGCGTTTGAATATGCAACGGAACAAACGGAAATATTTACCCGCAAGAGTGATATTGCCACGCCGGATTCGGTCTTTAATGATGTGGCGGCCCAGCATCCATTGCTGGAAGACAACGGCCTGTTCGATCCGCTACAACTGGCCGCCAATAACCTGTTGAAGTCATCTGCAGGTGCGGATGGTGCACTCTCCGATAAACTGTTCCTCGGGGTGGGTCCGACCTATGCCACCAATGCGGTGAGCAACCCGGCGGATATTACAACGGTAACCGAAACCGTGTTCCTGTCTGAAGTCGAGGATAGCCGCTTGCTGACGCTGACCACGAATGATGACACCAAGGTCGCATCGGCATGGATCGAGGTGCGCGCGCCGGCAACGCAGTTGACGCCAGCCGGCGGCAGTATCCAGCTGGACCCGGTTCTGACCCGCAGCATCATGAATCCGCCGGTCCCGGATATACTTGAGTCCTGGTTCACGACCTATAACCAGTTCACGCTCAGTGGCAAGTACGAGATCTTCTATTTTGTTGAAGATGCTACCAGCGGTGAAATCTCGCCGATTCGGCGCTCGATCGTGTACCGCAATACGGGCGGTAACGGCGACCCCGCTGCGCCGGGTCTGCTGTTGCCTGCGGATATGGCGACCACGGATAACGAGATCCTGTTTGACTGGAGTGAAGGTATTGATCCTGAGCTGGATCCGGTGACCTATACGCTGGAGATTTCCACTGACGATACCTTCGCCACGGTCGACTACCGGGAAGAGGAAATAACAGATACCTATACATTTGTTGGCCCGCAAGCCGGCTTCCAGGATCTGACGACCTATCACTGGCGCGTGATTGCGGTGGATAAATTTGGTGGCCAGGGCATCAGCAGCAGTTTCAGTTTTACCACTGAATTGACCAATGCCGTGCGTGGCGTGGTGTTTGCGACGGTCACCAATGCCATCAGCGATCCGATGCTGCGGGGTGCCACAGTCATCGCGGTAAATGACTCCGGTGGTACAGTTGCCCCACTGGAGACTGCCTATATGCCAGATGGTGCGGGTGGTACTTTCTACCGCAAGTACCCGGATGGCGTATATGACATTACGATTACCGGTGTTGACGGCTTTGCACCGGCGACCGAGGAGGGCGTTGATGTAAGCGTGAATCAGCAGAGTTATGCCACGGTTCTGCCTGCGGCTTCTGCTGATACTGATACTGACGGTGACGGTATCGACGACAGCGTTGAAGCAGCAAACGGGACCAACCCGAACTCGGTGGATACTGACCAGGACGGTATAGTCGACGGAGCCGGTGACCAGGTGCTTACAGGCGCTTACCCGACGGGTGGTGGTTACCCGCTTCCGGTAGATACCGATGGCGATGGCTACGTCGATGGTGAACAGGACTTTGGTAATAATCCGACAGTGGCTGATTTCGCTGACGGCAATATCGGGCCGTATCCCGTACCTGATACGGTGCTCAATATTGCAGATTACCTGGTAGCAACACGCATTGTGCTGGGCGATACTCCAATTGCAGCTAACTCACCACAGGCCTTGGGCCATATCGACATGAATGCCGACGGTGAGGTCAACGTGGGTGATCTGGTATTGTTGTTGAAGGCAATTCAATCACAATAGGTGTCAGTCTTTCGGGAATGTCTATGCGACTAACCATGTATATGGCGAGGCACCTGATTGCAGCGTTTGCGGGTTTGCTGATGCTGGCCTCTGGCGAGGTCTACGCACTGGCAACCGACCCGCTTGCAGAAAGCCGGGCACTGGCACTAAACGCAGAGACTTCCCAGTCGCTGGGTAAATTCAAACTGGCCGTTACCCAGTTGCAACAGGCACTGACGTTGGCCGAACAGTCAGCGGACGCTGCCTGGCAGGCCGTTTTATACGGGCAACTCGGTGGTGCTTACCTGTCATTGCAACAACTGGATGCGGCCGATGAATCGCTGCAGAAGGGTATGAATCTGGCTTCCACCCTGCAGGACCCGGCGCTTGAGGCCTCGCTACAAAATAACCTCGGTCATGTGCGAATGCGCCAGGGAAAGTTTGCTGAGGCACTGGCCTATTTTGAAACGGCGACCGGACTGGCAGGGAAGGCAGGCAATCACAGCCTGCAGGCCAAGGCAGCACTGAGTGCTGCCGAGACCGGAGTCCAGTCAGGCGCAGAGAACGGTGCCGGTATCGAGTGGCTAGACCGTGCGTGGCAGGCCACGCAGCAACTCCGGCCCTCGCGTAATCGCGCCTATCTTGAAATAAGAAATGCACAGCTATTACGTGAACTTGCAGGCGATACCTCAGGGCAGGGTTCAGGTCTGGTTGTGACCGCTGCCGAGCGTTTGCAGCAGGCCATCAGGACGGCAGATGCCAGCGGTGATCCGCGTGCGGCTTCCTTTGCCTATGGTTATCTCGGTGAATTGTATGAGCAGCAAGGGCGTAACAAGGAGGCGCTCACGCTGACCGACACGGCCGTGTTCCGGGCGCAGCAGGTGTACGCGCCGGAGTTGCGCTACCGCTGGGAATGGCAACAGGGACGCATTTACCGTGCACTGGGGAATTCCAAAGCGGCCATTGAGGCCTACCGCCGCGCCAGCAAGACACTGCAATCCATCCGCGAGGAATTTACCGCCAGTAACGAGAGCATCGCCGCATCCTTCCGGGAAGACGCCTCGCCCCTGTTCCTGGGCCTGACTGACCTGT
>Ga0316196_10000127_pt1 | contig 24350 bp, 22 predicted proteins | sample Eddsed2cm_MG_FD_204938 | JGI IMG/M metagenome (GOLD analysis project Ga0316196, IMG submission 204938) | Coastal sediment microbial communities from Maine, United States - Eddy sediment 2 cm | ecosystem: Environmental > Aquatic > Marine > Coastal > Sediment | place: USA: Maine | collected... | reverse complement strand
TCAGTTCGAACCGCCGCTGGGCCTGGATCTGAGCACCCTGAACTGGTTGATTGTGATCGGCTATGTGGGTGGGCGCGTGTGCGAAGCCTTGTTTCACCAGCTTGGCAGTTGCAGCATTTTCGGCTGGAAGCCGTTCGATGCTTATTTTCGGCTGGTCACAGCGCGGCGCAATCCGTGCCTGATTCTGTTGACCCTGGCGCTTGTTCTCGGTCGGCCCGACTGGGGTTTCATCGCCGTTGCCCTGTGGACCGTGCTCACCACTTTGATTCTGTTTCTTCGCCTGCTGCAGGGCACCGTGGCGCGGGCAAAGTCTGGACCACTGGAGCCCTGGCTGGGCGATTCAGATCAGGCCGCGCGAGCATATCCCAGAGCCTACCAGATGTTTTCCGTTACCCGCGGCGCTTACGGTACGGGTTGACTCGACGGCTTGGTATATCCTGAGATTTGGCCTGGATTTGGCCTGGATTTGGCCTGGATTCGGTTCCAGGCTGTGACTGCCGCGCCATTCAGCCTTCATGCGCTGAGCTTGGTGGCATTGTTGTCGACCGGCCAACTGTTCAACGCTACGAATCGCCCCGCCTCCGGTGAGTACTCGCGCACCGAGACGATGATCTCGGGCCGGCCCGATCGAAGGCTGAAATGATAGATGTGGTACTGCGCGCGACGGTTCGCGGCCTGGTTCAGTTCTGACGCCGATCCCACGCCGATGACCGGGGCTCTGCCGTCGTGCGAGGGAATCCAGTTCAAGGACGACTCATGGGCATGCCCGTGAAGTACCAGTTCAACGCCCTGGTGCTGGATGACACTGGCCAGTCCTTCTGCATCGATCAGACGTTTGCGCCACTTGATGCTCCCGGGCGCTGCCGGATGGTGGATGAGCATGATCCGACACAGACCGGCTTTGCCGGTCTGCCGGAGCAGGGCTGAGAGCTTGTCGAGCTGCGGCTGGCCAATACGCCCAACCGCCAGAAACGGTGGGGAAGCGAACACTGAGTTCACCCCGATCAATGCGAACTGTCCGCGGACACGCAGGGTGGGGAACATGGAGGGGGCGTCAGCCTGGTTGCCTCCATGTTCTGCGTCAGAGGCCATGTATGGGGCCCAACGGGAGAAGGTTTCCTGCCAGGGCGTTGCGACATACAGGTCATGGTTGCCCGGTACGAGGGTAACCGACTTCGGGTCACCCAGTTGCTGGAGCCAGGTGGCCGCCTGCTCGAACTCGCGGATGGTGCCAAGGTGGGTGAGGTCTCCCGTGACGGCAATATGGTTGGGCGCCATGTCCACAAGGTCGGTTACAAGTGCGCTCAGTACTTCCGGCCGATGTTCGTGGCGCCGCCGTCGCCGCCACGACAGATACCCCAACAGGCGTTTGTTGAGAATGTCGCCCACGCGCAGGTCGGCAAGATTGGTGAGATGCGGATCGGACAGGTGCGCAAGCGTCCACCCGATGTCCGCTTGACGGTTCATAACGGGCGTTGAGCGGATACGGCGGATGCCCATACCTGGGCGTACGGGTGGGCCGACGCCAACCCGGGCTGACTCCGGCCTGTGGGATCATGCTGGTGTGCCGCCATCAATCGGGCAACCTGTCGATCTGGCCTGCGGTACATACTGGGTCCGTTTTGCTTTGCTTTCGCCTGGGTTCAAGATAGCGGCTCGCGGTTGCATGGCTAGTGGGCCATGCGGGGACTTCGGTTGTTCACAGAGCGTCGCTCCCTACGGGCCAGTCCACAAGCCACGTTGACCGCGTTACACTCGCTGGAATTGGCGACGGCCAGTCCTGCGCTCGCGTGCCTTGCCAACCCGGCTTGTGGACTGGCTGTGGGTTACCGAACTTCCCGCATGGCCCTCTAGGGTCGAAACCGGCGATCAGCATCCAGGAGACTCAACCCCTAATCATGTCACGGTAGCTCATGAACGAACAGAGAGACTCGAACCCCGAGTATACAGCGGTGGTGCTCGCGGGAGACCGGGGGCCACAGGATCCCGTGGCCGTGGCCACCGGTGCCAGTTGCAAGGCGCTCAGTCCTGTTGCCGGCCGTCCGATGATTCTTCGGGTATTGGCGGCGCTTGGCCAGAGCGCGGAGGTGGGCAAGATTGTGCTTTCCGGCCCAGTCAGACCCCACCTGGAGCAGAGCCCGCCGTTGCTCGAAGGGATCGATGCGGATCGGTGGACCTGGTTGGCGCCCGCCGCGACGCCGAGCACAAGCGCCTACGCAGCGTTAGAAACCGTTCCTGAGCAGACGCCGGTGTTGCTGACGACGGCCGACCATGCGCTTCTGCGTCATGAAATCGTTGACTTTTTTTGTGCGGCGGCACGCCGGGAAGGCTGTGATCTTGCGGTCGCATTCGTGACCCATCAACAGGTCATGTCCGCGTTTCCTGGCATGCGGCGCACTGCCAGTCGTTTCCGGGATGGGGCTTTCTGTGGCTGCAATCTTTTTGCGTTTATGAGCCCTGAGGCGAGAAAGGCGGCGGATTTCTGGTGTCGGGTGGAACACCAGCGCAAGCACCCCTGGCGTATGATCCGAATCCTGGGCTGGCGGCCATTGATGGGTTATTTGATGCGTCGCCTCACCCTTGAGGCGACTCTGGAGACGCTTGGACAACGACTTGGTATTCGGATTTGCCCAATTCTGCTGCCGTTCCCGGAGGCCGCGGTGGACGTTGACAAACCGGCGGATCACGAAGCGGTGGAGCGTATTCTCGAAACGATTTGAGCGGCCTGGCAGCCCGTTGAAAAAGCCTTACTCGGCAAAACCCGGTGTTGAAGGCGCCCTGAAAATGCTCATTTACCCGATGTAACCGGTCCTTTCTCGGTCGTTTTCGCCTTGCCAAGGAGTCTGCGCGGTAGAAATGAATGAGGCGAGGTGCCGTCCAGTTCGAGAACGATTTCGGGATCGTTCGAGGAGCATAGCCGTCGCTATGTGACGAGGAGGATCGCGGAATCGGGCCGAAATGGCGGTGCCGCAGACCGTTGCCTTTCTACCGCGCAGACTCCTGTCACTCAACCGAGGCTTTTTCAACACGGTGCTCGTCAGCCGGTCATCATCACAGAGCCGCCGCTCTTGTCTGCGTCTTTTCCGCCCGCCCGGGCCCAACGCGACACCTTGATCGAAGCGTGCAGCAGATCCAGAGGGTAGTCGACCTCAGCCCAGTCCAATCCGGCTATGGACTGGGTCCAGACATGGCCGCCGCGCCCCAGATGGTCGATGATCGAAAGGTACCAGCGGCGCAATGCGGCGGGATCGCGCGCGGCTTGATCCAGTTGTTCCGTGAACAACTTCGCACCCTGACCCCTGAACAACATCAATCCGATGGACTCGCCGTCGGTGCTTTCCGGGGGTAGGTCTTTCCCGACCCTGATCAGGCGCGCCCCGGACAGCTGCACTTTCATATCATCGGCGTCATAGCTTGACTTGTGATCCGTGGCCAGCGTAATCGGTCGATCGGGTGAGGCAAGCAATCGATGCAGGACGTCGGGCTCGAACAAGGTATCGCCGTTCAACAGCACGAAGTCCCCGGACATGTCTGCCCGCGCAATCCAGCAGCTCATCAGATTGTCTGCGACTTCAAAAAAAGGGTTGTAGCAGATGGCCGTGCTGGCTGTGCCCGAACGCTGCCCAAGCAGGCTCTCGACCCGGTCCACCCCAAAGCCTGCCACGACCGTGACGTGATCCACGCCGGCCGCTTCCAAAGCGTCGAGCTGCCATTCGATCACCGCTCGACCTTGGACCGGCAGCGCACATTTGGGCGTATCCGCGGTCATCGGCAGTAGCCGCCGCCCTTGCCCAGCACTTAGAATGATGGCTTTCATGCGAGAAGTTGAGCCTGGTCGGTAACAAAATGCAATATAGCATTCCGACTCACGCGCACAAGCGCCCTGCCCGGAATCAGATGGAGGCTATCCACACGTCTACCAGGTTAAACTGCTGGATAGGCAGCCACCTTTGGCATTTAAGAGTGTGTCCCTATGCATCGAGAGCGAAACCGGTGCGTTTAGTGGAGGTCTGGTCGTGGGGCAGGTTCTGGATAATATGAGCCGTTAGCTTCCGGAATCTGGCTGTGTGTCGCCTGATTTCCGTGCTGGGGCATGATTTCAGGGTGATTCGGTCGGGGCCTCATCCGTTGCTGGTTTCGTAAGAGGCGCGTCCCCAAGTGCCAGCTCGCAAATAGGTCAGAGTTTTTCTTCAGCATTACATCCGAGGATTTGGGGATGGACTATCGCTTGCGCGAGATTGCGGCGCAGTTCGGCATGGAACTGACCGGAGACGGGGACATTGAAATTCACAGTCTCTGTGGCCTGTCCGACAATCAACCGGGTTGCCTGTCGTACACCAGCCACAAACGCTACAACCGGGAGGCCGCCGCCTCCGATATTCCCGCTTTCGTTACCACGCCAGAGAATCCGATTGACGGTAAGGCTTGCTTGTTTCACGAACAGCCCGAGTATGTGATGGCTTTGATAGCCGCCCGGTTCGCTCCGATTCAGTACGCCCAGGGTGATCGAGTTCATGCGACTGCCGTGATCCACGAAACGGCAAGCGTCCACGCTTCGGTGGAAGTGGGGCCAAACGCTGTGGTGGGCAGCGATTGCGAGATTGGCAAGGGCACCCGATTATTGGCCAACACTGTGCTGTTCGATCGGGTCCGCATCGGTGAGGATTGCACTGTCTACCCGGGATGCGTGGTGCGAGAGGATTGCACCCTGGGCGACCGGGTCATACTCCAGCCCAACGTGGTCATCGGCGGCGACGGCTTCGGCTATGTGCAGCACGAAGGACGCCACCTAAAGATTCCCCAGCTGGGGGGGGTGACCCTGGAGTCGGATGTGGAGGTGGGCGCCAACGCCACCATCGATCGGGGACGGTTTACCGATACCCATATCGGTCGCGGCACCAAGATCGACAATCTGGTGATGCTGGGTCACAACGTCCAGGTCGGTGACGACTGCCTCCTGGTGGCGCAGGTAGGCGTATCCGGCAGCACCCGGCTCGGCGATCGAGTCACCCTGGCGGGAAAAGTCGGCGTTGCCGGCCATCGCACCATAGTCGACGATGTATTGGTGCTGGGTCAGTCCATGGTCAGTAAAGACATACGGGAGCCGGGCATCTGGGCGGGGCAACCGATTCATCCGGTGAACATCTGGCGCAAGGCCGTTGCCCGATTCTATGCCGGACTGAAGTGAGCCTGGCCGCACCGGTTGGTATGCCGGGGACAGACCGGTTGCGGCTGTCCCGAAGCAGCGGGTCAGTCGTTGTCTGTCTGCTTCTTCAAAGCCGGTGTGCCCAGTTCGCAACCCCGTGCGTCGTCCGCGTGGGGGACCGGGTCGGGATGGGGTGATGCCACGAATGGACCCATGGGCGGCGGCAGGGCCTCGCATTCCTTAAACACCCGATGCCGGCACCGGGCGCAAATGTCCCGGTCAAGCTGTTCAAAAATAGTGCCCAGGGCCTCTGTCTTTGAGACAAACAGGTTTTCGCGTCCCACGACGCTGGCGTGACCACCGCGAATCAAGGCCTCGCATACCGCAGGTTTGACCCGATACAGATACAGGCGCCCCCCTCCAGTGCCCCGTGTGCGGGCCTCTTCAGCGAGAAAGTCCGCACCCGAGACGTCCAGAAAATTGATTCCCGAGGCGATCAGCAGGAGGTGCTTCTGGCCCGGCCATTTGCGCCGGAACCGGCGCAGCGTGTCGCGCACGTGGTAGACCGCACCGAAAAACAGTGAGCCGTCGATTCGCACGATGCGCAGCTGCGGGCACTCCGGCAACGACGGGTCGCTGCTGAACGCCCGTTTCGGCAGTCGTGGATCGGGTACCCGGACCACGATCTGTGGCTGTGAGGTCCGACTCAGATACACCACCAGCGACAACATTACGCCCAGCAGGATGGCGAACTCCAATTCCAACAACAGGGTTGCGGCGAAGGTCACAAACAGAACGATGCCCTCATAGCTGCTGGCTCTGAAGATGTGACGGATGTGACCCAGATCGACCAGCCCCCAGGCGACCAGCAACAAAACCCCCGCCATGGACGCATTGGGCAGGTAGGCAACCCAGGGTGCGACCAGCAGCACCAGCACGATCAGCAGAAGACCGGCAATGATGGCCGCCATGGGTGTGCGGGCGCCGGCCGCATAGTTGACACCGCTGCGATTGAACGAGCCCGTGGCCACGTAGGCGGAGAAGAAACTGCCCAGCAGATTGGACAGTCCCTGGCCGATGAATTCCTGGTTGCCGTCCACATGTTGACCGGATCGCAGAGCGAGGGAGCGGGCAATGGAAACCGCTTCAGTCAGGGCCAGCAAGGTGACAGCCAGCACCACAGGTGCCAAGTCTTTCAGCGTGCTCAGGCTGAAATCCGGCGCCGACAGTGGGGGCAGGGAGGCGGGCAGGGCGCCCAGCGCGGTGATTCCGGTGACGTCCTGGCCGAGGGCACCGTTGAGGGCGGCGGCGAGCGCACTGCCGCACATCATGGCAGCCACCATATAGGGGACACGGCGCAGCCATCTGCGTGCGACCAGCCCGCTCAGGACGGTCACCATGGCCACCAGCGTGATGTAGGGATTGATGTGGGTAATCTCACCGGCGAAGCTGCTCAAGATCTCGTGGAAATGGAGACCCCTGGGGATCTCGACGCCAAAAAAATGCTTGAGCTGGCTGGCTGCGATGAGTAACGCCGCGCCGGTTGTGAAACCCACGATCACCGCATGGGAAATGAAGTTCACCAAAGACCCCAGGCGCACCAAACCCAGAATGAGCTGGGTCAGACCGACCATAAAGGTCAGGGTGATGGCCAGGCTGACGTACTCGGCCGAACCGGGCGTGGCCAGGGCGCTGAGCGAGGAAAACAGCACCAGAGAAGCGGCGGTGGTGGGACCCGATACCAGATGCCAGGAAGATCCGAACAGGGCCGCCACGATGGCTGGCACCATGGCGGTATAGAGCCCGTACTGCGGCGGCATGCCGGCAATGGTGGCAAACGCCACGCCTTGGGGCAGCACCACGATGGCGCCGGTCAGCGCGGCCGACAGGTCGCGGCGGACAGTATGTCGCGTAACCATGGGCAGCCACTCCAGAAACGGCAGGAGTTTCTGTATTCGGCTTCCGCTTGACGATTCACTCATGGTTGGCGGTCGCTTGCGGCTTGACCTGGGTATGACCAGCTCGTTGGCGGGTTGTAAGCACCACACGGCGGTTGGACCGGCGCGCGAAGCAAGGGGGCGAATGCGGCGCCCAGTGGGCCACGCTGAGTGGCGATTGGAGCATTCCGGGGTGAAACAAGGACAATCAGCACGGCAGCATAATACCGCTGTCCGTGCAGATCACAATGACAATGGGCAATTGTGCATGGATAGCGGAAATCTCCGACTCAAACCGGTGCGCTCAGTTGCGCTGTGTAAGCACTGCGCTGGCCTCGCGGGTAACCAGCGGACCTGCGATACGCCGCCAAGCGCCGTTTCTCACCTGCGCAATCAGGGGTGCGGACAGACCATTGTGTTTGTCGGGTCCGAAACTGTAGACATTGCCAAATATGCTCTTGTATCCGCGCATACTTTCGAGCGCGTCGATAAAACTGTCGATGGTCAGATTGCGTCCGGCGCGTTGCAGTGCCTTGACCACGATGCTGGCTGACGTGTATCCGGCCATGGCCGCGGCCCCGGGGGCGTGCCCGAAACGCGCCGTGTAGTCGTTGATCCAGCGTTTGACCCGGCGTCCTGCCGACTCCAGGTCCAGCCACCGGAATGGGGTGGTGGCGTAAAACCCGTCCACGGCCTCGCCACCGCGTTCGATTGTGACCGAGGAGTAGGATGCCAGGGTGCCCAATAGAGCGACATCCCAATCGAGTTTTCGGGTGGTGTTGGCGATCAGTATGGTGTCTCTAACGATGGTGCCCAGGACAATCACCTGGCATCCCGCGGCCTGCATTCTTGCAACAGTCGCGGTGAACTCCGTGTCTGTGGGCTGGTGCTGGCCGGATTCGGTGATGGTCAGGCCTGCCTGAGTGAGCTCGTCCAGCACCGCTTCGTAAACCTCCTGGCCATAGTCGGTACTCTGGTACTGCACACAGACCGAGCGGTATCCCTCCTTTTCCATCAGATAGCGCAACCCGGCTCGGGTGGCATCGTAGTAGGTGGGTGTGGCAGTGAACTTGAGCCGATGGGCTGGTTCGCCCATGGAGCGGGCGCCGGAGTAGGGGAACAGGTTTGGCACCCCCAGATCGAGCTGCTTTTGCAGCACCGCGTTGTTCATGGGTGTGCCGAGGGCCGAGATCATGGCAAAGATCTGATCCCCGTTGAGCAATTTGTTGGCTGCCTGTATTGCACGGGGAACCTGATACTGGTGGTCTTCCACAATCAATTTGAGATCGCGGCCATGAACGCCGCCGGAGGCGTTGACCTCGTCGAAGCGCATGCGTATGCCGTTGACCGATTCGGTGCCCCAGTCGGCGGCCGGACCGCTCAAGGAGGTATGCGTGCCGAACAGAATCTGCACGTTGTTGACACCCTGAAGCGCAAACGCAGGTGTGATCATGCAAAGCGCCAAAACGATCAAACCTGCTCGCGCAGCGTAGGCACGCGGGCTGACTCCGTGGGATCGACTCACCCTGACTCCCGGTCCGGCAAAACCTGCTGTCGGAATGAGTGTAACAAACTGTATCCGGACATCCCTAGTGTCCCGTCGCCCAAGTCACTCAACACGCTGCTAGGGAACCTCTGATCTATTCGTGAACGTGCATCTTGGGATTGAAATGCACAGCTTCATCGTTGCAGATCTTGGCAATAGAACAACTATTACCCGCAATCTGCGCCTTGAAGCTGCGCATTTCACCCTCCAATCTGCCTCGCCCAGAATAAATCAGACCTTCCCTAGCCGGATGGCCCGACCCGGCTTTGATCGTACAGGGCATCGATCCTGTCGGCGCAGCGTCGAGCCAGCCCATGCCTTTTCAGTTTGAGTGTCGGCGACAGGTGTTCGCTGCCCAGGACCAGGAGATGGTCGACCACAATAATGGCTCGAATGCGTTCCGATTCCGGCAGGTGTCCATTGACCTTGTCGACCTCTCCCTGAATCAGTCCCACAACCGTGGTATCTGCACACAATGTTCCGAAGTCGGTATAGCGCAGTTGTTGATCCCGTGCGAAATCGGTTAGCGCGGACTCTTCGGGCAGAACCAGCGCGCTCAGGAACGGTCTCGCGTCTCCAATGACCAACGCATCGGCCACGAATGGCGATACGCGCAGGTGATTCTCTATGACCTCGGGCGACAGGACTTCACCCGCGCTGGTGACGATCACATTCCGCAAACGCCCGAGCACGGTCAGAAATCCGTCGCCGTCGATGGATCCGATATCGCCTGTGTGGAGCCATCCGTCCCGGATCGAAGGCTGCTCGGACTGGGGGTTGTTGTCATAGGCTTGACAGAGGGTTGGGCCGCGCAGCAGCACTTCGCGGTCCCGTGACACAATGAGGTCCATTCCCGGCGCGACTTGCCCGACGCTGCCTATGCGCTGCCGTCCGGGGCGATTGATGCAAGCGATTCCGCTGCTCTCGGTGCTGGAGTAGCAGTCGTGCAGATCAATCCCGAGCCTCTTGTACCAGTCCAGAGATTCGGGGGTGATGGCGGCGCCGGTGGTCACGGCCAGTTGCAGTCGGTGCAAGCCGAACTGGCGTCTTATGTTACGCCGGACCAGGTTGCCTGGGCCGAGTTTCGCAAACGACCCGTGCGGCGCCGTGGCCCCGGTTCGGGCCGTTCCGGCCAGGGCTCGGTCCGCGACCCGGTGACCCAGGTTCGTGGCATCGGTGATGGCATGTTGGATCTCGGCCCGCAGACGTTCCCAGACCTTAGGTACACTGATCATGATGGTTGGACACACCTGCCGCAGATCCGGCAACAGCGTGTCTCCGGCCTCAACGAAACAAACCGGAGCGCCCGTGATCAACGGCCAGTATAGATAACTGACCTGACTCAAAACATGGGCCATGGGCATGAACGCCAACTGCCGATCCTGCGCCGACAACGGTTTCAGGGCCTGCATGATGTCCATGGCGCTCAGGACGGCTCGGTGGGTAATGGCCACCGCCCTGGGTGCACCGCCGGTACCGGTATCTGTGGCCACTACGGCCACGTCCCGTGCTCGGATCGTGGCCACACTGTGTGTCCAGGCGGCATGCTCAGTATTACCCCCGACCCTGGACAGATCGAGGAGGCTGTGCACATTCGGGGGCAACGGGTTGGACACCTGGTTTATGAGCACAATGTGGACGGGGTATCCGGTCCGCTCGCGCATCTCGCACACGGTTTGGAGTCGGGCCGGTTCCTGGATGAACAAAAACTGGGGTTGGCAAAGCGCCAGTGCGCTTTCCAGCGCCCCAAGGTCGGCAGATGGGTAGAGCCCGCAAACACTGCCGCGAGCGCCTGTTGCTGCATGAGCGACGATGCCCCAGGCCGCGCAGGGACGCGCCATTACGGCGCAGACCTGCCCGGGCTGCAGGCCGAGATCAATCAACCCGAGCCCCAGGCTTCGGACCTGCTCACCGTAGTCCGCCCAGGACAGTTCGCGCCAGAGCCCGCGGGTTTTCTCGCTCAGGGCCGTGGTGGCGCCGAGTCGCAGGCACTGCTGAGCAAAAAGGGCGGATACGCTTTGCAGGTCCGCCTGGGGCCAGGTGGATTGACCGGTCTCATCGGCCGCGATGCCCTGGTGATTAGATCCAGGCACGGTTTCGTCTTCCGCCAGCGCTGTTGTGGATCCCGTTTCGTTCCCGTCCCAGATAGCGATCGCGAACCTCCTCGTCTTGCGCGAACAGGTCGGCATCGCCTTCCATGACCATGTGGCCGGTATCCATCAAATAGGCCTTGTCCGCGAGATCCAGCGCCATAGGGGTATGCTGTTCCACCAACAGCAGGGTCAAACCGCGGCGCTTGTTCAGTTCTTTCAGCATGCAAAAGATATCGTCCACCAGTGCTGGCGACAGACCCAGCGACGGTTCATCGAGCATCAACAAGCGTGGCGCCGCCATGAGCGCACGCCCTATCGCCACCATTTGTTGCTCTCCGCCCGACAAATGCATGGCCGCCCTGTGTCTCAGGTCGGTCAGGATCGGAAAGCGCTGGTATATGCTATCCAGGTCCCGTTTTTTTGACCCGGCCCGGTCGGCACGTGCATACGCACCGCACAGCAGATTGTCCTCCACGCTCAGCAGGGGAAACAGCTCGCGCCCTTCGGGCACGTGCGCCACCCCGCGGCGGGCTACCCGGTGGGGTGCCAGGCCATGAATATCCTTACCGTCCAGGCGCACAGTGCCATGCCAGCAAGGCAGGGCGCCGGAAATTGCCTTGAGCAGGGTGGTTTTGCCGGCGCCATTGGCTCCCAGCACCGCCACAGCCGACCCCGACTCCACCGTCAGGGTCACACCCCGAAGTGCTGGCGACGCCCCGTAGCCGGATTCCAGACCGTTGATCGCCAGCAGCGGTTTGCTCATGGCCTGCCCAGGTAGGCCCGGGCAACATCGGGGTTGGCCCGGACGGACTCCAGGGTGCCCTGGGTGAGGATCCGCCCCTGGTCCAGTACCACCACCCGATCCGATACCCGTGCCACGAGATTCATGTCGTGCTCTATCATCAGCACGCTCGTGCCGCATCTTTGATTGATGCCCTGGATCCACAAAGCCATGTCCGCCGCTTCCCTGGTGTCCAGACCGGCGGCCGGTTCGTCCAGCAGCAACAGCCCCGGTTCGAGGCAAAGCGCCCGTGCCAGTTCCACCACTTTCTGGATGCCGTAGGGCAATTCCCTCGCCCGGTGCTCGCGAAAGCGTTGTAGACCCAGAAGCTCGAGTATCTCCTCGACCTTTTCCCGATTGCGCACCTCGGCGTGCTTCGCACTGTGGCCGTATACGAGTGCGGCCAGTGGATTCACGGGTGTTTGGGTGTGGCGCGCCGTCATGAGGTTCTCCAGCACTGTGGCGCCGCCCAGTAACTGGATGTTCTGGAAGGTGCGGGCGATCCCAAGTCGGGCAACCCGATGCGGCCGGATTCGGGTGATGTCCTGACCGCGATAGAAGATTTCGCCCCCACTGGTCTCGACCATCCGGCAGATCGCGTTCAGCACCGTTGTCTTGCCTGCGCCATTGGGTCCGATCAGGCTGGCAATCTCGCCCTGTTCCAGCCGTAGAGCAATTTCGCACAGCGCATGGACACCGCCAAAGGAGACCCGTAATCGGTTCAGTTCGAGTTCACTCACCGCTTGTTGTGTCGGCTCGGAGCGCGCCGCCCCGGGTGTGCCCGCAGCGGGAAACTCCGTGCTGTTTCAAGCAGGCGCCGCCAGCGTCCGTACAGCCCGGTGGGCTCGAAAATGATGGTGGCGACAAGAATGAATCCAAACAGACCCGGCTCGAGGCCCGGCTGTTCACCCAGCGCGGGGGGCAGGGTGTCCCTGAGCATGGCCAGGCCCTGTGGCAGCAGACCCACGACCACGGCCCCGGTCAGTGCGCCCGCAAGCGATCCCAGGCCCCCCACCACCACCATGAGCAGAAGCAGCACGGAGGTGGGGTAGCGGAAAGCATCGGGCGACAGGTATCCCAGGTGATGCGCGAACAGCGCGCCGGCGATGCCGGTGAAAAAGCCGCTCACGCCAAAGGCCAGAATCTTGTAACCACCCACCGGAATGCCCATGGATCGGGCGGCCAGTTCCGACTCGCGGATTGCAACCCAGGCGCGCCCGCTACGACCACGCAAAATATTGTTGGCCACAATGATTGTCAGGCTCAGCAGTGTGAGGCAAAGCAGGTAAAACGCGACCGGTTTACTCAGATCAAATCCCAGCATGGTGGGCGAGGGGACGCGCATGCCGCCGAATCCCCCGGTGATGCTGCGCCAATGGATGAGCACCTGTTCGCAGATCAGTGAGAAGGTGAGGGTCACAATGGCGACGTACACACCGGACATGCGCACGGCCGGCAATGCGACCAGCAGACCGGCCATGCCGGCCACTGCGCCGCCGCCCAGAAGCGCCATGATAAGCGGGACCTGGCTCGACAGCAGCAGGGCATGGGTGTAGGCGCCGATGCCTAGAAAAGCGGCGTGGCCCAGACTGAGCTGGCCGCTGAACCCAACCAGTATCATCAAACCGATACTGGCGATGCCGTAGATGAGGATCAGCGAGAGCTCACCGATCAGGAAACGATTCAGCACCAGCGGTGCAGTCAGCAGCAATCCGAACAGCAGCGCCACAAACAGCCGGGTACCGGGGCGTCGTTCAAGCCGGGCGTCTTCCAGGTAGCTGGTCTGCAAGTGGCGGTTCATGTACCGCGTTCCAGACGGGTGCCAATCGGAAGACCGTCCAAGAGGCGGGTCCCCATCCGGCTAAGCCCGCCCGCCCTGGATCTGACGGAACAGACCCTGGGGGTGAATCACCAGCATGGTCAAGAGCAGCACGTAGGCCGTGGCGGCAGAGAATCCGGCTGGCAGATAGAACGCTGCGAACTGCTCGGCCAGCCCGACCAGAAGCCCGCCTGCGACGGCCCCCGGCAGACTGCCAAAGCCGCCAAGCACCGCGGCCGCGAAGGCTTTGAGACCCACGTTGCCCATCTGTGGGTCGATCAGGGTCAGCGGTGCCAGAAGAATACCGGCGACGGCGGAGACGGCGGCGCCGATACCCCAGGCCAGTGCCGACACCTGGTGGACATGGATGCCGACGTAACCCGCCGCCAGTCGGTTCTGCGACGCCGCACGCATCGCGATGCCTATTGGGGCGTAACGGAAAAAACCATACAGCAGGACGCACATGAACAGGGTGGTGGCCACAACCATCAGTTGCTGGGTCCAGATACGGGTCCCCAGGATCTGGAGGCGCTCACCATCGAAGGGTGTCGCGAATCCCCTGGGCTGATGGCCCCAAATCCAGCCCGCCACTGCCCGCAACAGCAATCCCACGCCGATGGTCAAAATCATGATGGCGGAGCTGGGTTGCCCTATCATGGGCCGAAACACAATGCGTTCCAGGACGTAGCCGAAGGCCATCAGGCAGACCGCCGACAGAGTGAGGCCCAGCCAATACGGGAGACCCCAGAGGCCGATGAAGGTATAGGCGGCAAAGGCGCCCAGCATCAGGAACTCACCTTGCGCAAGATTGACCACTTCGGTGGCCTTGTAGATCAGCACAAAGCCCAGGGCGACCAGTCCATAGACACAGCCTTGAGCGACGCCGTTGATGAGCAGATTGAGCACGTGTCAAGGCGCCCCTGGTCTATACCTGAATGTGCAAATTGGGTCCCAAACAAACAGCTTCATCGTGGCAAATCTTGGCAATAGAACAACTGTTGCACCCGCTTTGCGCCTCGAATCCGCACAGTTCAGCCTCCAATTTGCGTCGTCCAGAATAAACCAAAGGCTGCTCAACTTGGCACCGGCAAAGCAAGCCGCACCCACATTAGCAAACATGTCATTATTTCGGGCCGATCCGCGTCGTTGATTCATGCGTTTCTGTCGCGGACGCGTGGCCTGGTGGCGCGGCCCAATGATCGGAATGTGGAAGCTTGTAGAGTTGCAGGGTACCGGGTCTGCCTCGCAGACCCGTGTCGGGCATGGGGATCAGCTGCGCAACGGCTGTTCTGGCTGCGTCAGAATCGGGCAGTGCGCTGATGACGGCGTCTGAAACGACCAGCGTTGCCGCCTCCTGGCGTGTCAGGCTTTCCAAACGGCTGGCGATGTTGACGGTATCTCCCACCACCGTGAACTGGACCTGACCGGCGCCGCCCAGATCACCCATCAGCACCGGTCCCTGATGAATTCCGATGCCGACGGAGATCGGGCCCAGACCTTGTCCGGCTCGCTCCTGGTTCCACCCATCAATGCTTCTCAGAAGTGCACGGGCGGCCTGCAGGGCCTCCAACCCGATTCGAGGGTGCGTGTCAGGCACGCCGAAACAGGCCATGGCACCGTCGCCCAGGAACTTGTCCACCATGCCACCGTGATCGAACACGGCACTTGCGACGAACCCGTGGAACTGGCGTAGCAGCCGCATGCTCTGGACGGGATCCTGGCGCGCGGCCATTTCCGTAAAGCCCATCATATCCACGAACATCACGGCTGCGACCTGCGCGCGATCCGGAGCCGCCTCCGCGGAGTTCTGGGCGAGACGCTGGGCCAGGCCGGGGGCGAAGTAACGAGACAGATTGCGCGTCTGATATTCCAGCTCGCGCCGCTGTCGCCGCTCCATCGTGAGGCGCAGCGTTTCCACCATGACTCCGCTCAGGACGATGGCTGCCAATGGCAGAGAGGCGTTGAGCAGCAGGTGGTGGGCAAACGCCCACAGGCTGATGCCGAGCCACGCGCACCCGAGCAATGTGACCACCCCGATCGAAATCGGCCAGCTGCTCCTGCCTGCCAGCATTGCCGCTGCCAGCGCGCCCAACAGGATGCCGGTGAGCGCGGCCAGATCCATGCTCGGTCCGCGGATCAACCCGCGGCCGCTCAGAATGTTGTCGATCGAGGTGCCGATATGCTCGGTCCCGCTCAGGCTGCCGGAATAGGGTGTCACGAAGCGGTTACCCACCCCGGTTGCTGATGCGCCCACCAGGATCAGTTTGTCATGCAGCAGTTCCGGCTGGACGCGTCCTTGAAGGACATCCACAAGCGAGACGGTGGTCAGGGTGCCGGGTGGGCCGTAGGCGTTGATCATTTGCCGCATGTCGGCTGCCAGCGGCAGGCGCTGTGGCCCGAGATTGATGCCCGCGCCGATAACCGGCACCACCGCTGTTCTGTCGAGTGCCCAGAAGTGCCGAACGGCGGTCATGGCCAGCGATGGATACAACAGTCCGTCGTAGGCTGCGACCGGCAGGTCGTAGCGCAGTGATCCGTCCACATCCCGAAGCACCGTCACATGCCCGAAGTCGATTGGATCGGGGATTTGAGGCAGCGCGGGTATCAGCACTCCGTCGGCCTCGAGCAGTTCGGCCGCCGAGTGGCCGGGCGTTTCGATCGAGCTGGGGTATGCGCTGGGTTCGATCAGGTGGGTCGGGGATAGGCCGCTGGGGGCGGCACCACCGAACAACAGCGCGAAGGGGAGCACCGTGGTCGAGCCCATTGCCAGGGCGCTCGCGAGATCATCATTGCCCGACGGATCGTCGCCGTTTCGTTCGAGAAAAAGCAGATCGAATGCCAGGACCCGGGGCGCAAGGCCCTGCAGTTGCCGTATGGCCTGGGCCAATGCGCCGCGGGGCAGTGGCCAGCGGCCGAAATGCTCGATGGTTTGATCGTCGATCATGACCAGCGTAACCGAACCGCTGGGTGCGATGGGACCGCGCAGTTGGTAACGCCAATCGACCGTGAGCAGTTCCACCCGCCGTAGCAATTCCCCGTTGCCCCCAGCGAACAGCAGGGCTCCGGTGGTGACCGTGCAGAACAGGGTCACCAGGATTCGGCTTGCCAGGCCGGGATCCGTGCGCGTCGCATTCGTCACCGGCTGTCGGCGGCCCGGGACGGTGTGCGGCGAATCAGAACTCGATGCGTTCACGAAATGCAGCGACCCGGGTCGCGCCCCAGGTACGGGGTGCACTGGCAGCGCCGCTGAACGGGACATCAGTACCTTCTCCGGGTCCCAGATCCACCGACGCGCCGGCGCGGCCACTGACCGTCACCAAGCCTTCCGAAACAAGCACGGCGGTGTTATCGGGGTCGGCCTCCATCGTCCATTGGGTGGATCGCACCGAGGCCACGGCGGTGCGGGTTTCGATCCGTATCTGCGCGCCCGGCGTGTCGATACGGGTCCGCAGAATGCCGTTCAGAAGCCTGATCAGGCCGGACAGGACACCCGTCTCGGTTTGGTCATAGCGCGCCAGATCCAGGGCGGTGTCGGCACCCATGGCCAGGGTGGAGCCGTCGGACAAGGCGATTCGGGCCCGGGCCCGGGCCTGAGTGACGAGGCGATCGGCGGCAAAGACGGCCGCCCCGGCTGTCACCGGAAGTTCCTCGCCCTGTCGCAGAACGTGGACCTCCCCAAGCGTTGCGACGATGCGCCCAATGGGCGTTGCACCCATGGCTGGGCCATTGGCCACAGTCAACAGGACCCAGCACAGCGCGATGATCAGTCCACGGACGCTCGTCATAGTGCAGTTCCCCGGTGTGTTGAACGCATTACTATAAAGCAAGTTCAGGCAGCGTTTTGGCTGGCGGCATGTCCGCATGAACGTGTGCTGGCTAAACTGTGTGCCATCCAGCGTCGGCCAAACCGTCTGTGCTCGGATCTGCCCGCAGGGGCGCCGAACGGCGCTGACCGTCAGGGCACCCATATCGAACAGGAGCAAAGCCATGCCCATGGACCCAATCGACTATTCCCAGGCGCCGGACCGGGTTCGCGCCGTTTATGACGATATCAAGGCGACGCGGAACCTGCCCGATGTGAACAATTTCTGGAAATCATTGGCGCATCACCCAGAAACGTTGGAGCGAACCTGGACCAGCGTCAAACAGGTCATGGCCCCCGGTGCGCTGGATCCGCTTACCAAGGAGCTCATCTATTACGCGGTGAGTGTGTCCAACAACTGTCGATACTGCATGGCCAGTCACTCTGCCTCGGCGGTGGCCAAGGGCGCAGACAAACAGATGTTGATGGAGGTCCTGGCGGTGGTGGGCATGGCCAATGAGACTAATCGTCTGGCCAACGGTTACGATGTGCCGGTGGATCCCGCGTTTATAGACGCCTGGTGAGCGAACGGGGACTGCGCTCAGCCGCGCAGTCAGCCCGTGCTGCAGGCGACCTTGATACGCAACACCACCACCGTCCGTCTGAGAGTCTGGCTGATCTGGCGCTGCTGACCCGGAGCCAGGTCGGTACGACGCCGCTGGGTCTCGGGTCCGTTGGTGTAGGTCAGGCTGCACCGCGCAGGGCGTGCATCCTTATTCTCGATTCCCACCAGGACCATCGGCCCAGCCGAGGTGGCCTCGGCGGCGATTTTCAAATCGCCCACGTCCAGGGTGATTTCGATTGGATACATGGCCTGGGCAACTGCTGATGCGCCCAGCATCGAAGCCGCGATCAGCACACGCCCCGCATGGCGGTACAGGCGTCTGACGAAAGGGTGACCCTGGGGCCCGGTTGGACGGTGGAAGTGCACTGTATGGATTGTCCCTCTAGGGAAGGTCTGATCAGGCCGTTCCAGCGCTTGTCTGCAGGGCCCGGCGCTCGATTCGCAACACTACCCCGACCAGCATACAACCCGCAGAGCCGGCGATAAACATGAGCCAGGCGCTCGCGTGCCATCCGCCAAACTGAGTCATCAGCCAGGCCAGCGCCGGGGCGCCGGTCAGGCTGCCCAGATTCGCGCCCTGCACGATGGCGCCATTGACCGCCGCCACCTGTTCCCGGCTTGGCGCATGTACCGCGGATGCCGCCAGTGTCGCCGCCGGCAGCAGACCACCGGCAAGATTGAACGTGAACGCCAACAGGATCTTGGCGCCGTCGGAGACGTCGGCGGCAAACACACCAGCCCCGCACACTGACGTGGTCAACAGTGTGATCAACTGCAACAGCCAGCGCGGCCAACCTCGATGCAGCAGGGCTGCACCCAGCAGATTGCCCAGCACGTTGCTGCTGATCACAAGGGCTGTCAGCAGAGCGGCCGGGCCCGGTTCGAAGCCCAGGGCGCTTGTCAGGTAGCTGGGCAGCCAGGACATGAGGGCGAAGAACTGAATGGTGTAGCAACCAAACAAAGCGCCCAGCAGCCAGGGGCCGGGCCTGGCCAGGGTGGCGCCGACGGCAGACCAGGTCAGAGCAGCGGAAGGGACGGGTTTGTGCGGCCAGTGTCGGCGCGAGGTTCGCCACAGAAACAGCACCAGAAACGCCCCGATCAGCGCGCTATTCACCAGCCATACGCCGCGCCACCCAACCGCGGCGGCGATCCCGGGTGTGATCACCATGGCGATGGCGATGCCTGCAGGCGTGTATATACCCCAGATACCCAGGGCCCGGGCGAAATCCCTTGGTTGAGCCGCGGTGACGATAATGCGCGGCGCGGACACGGCGATTGTGACCAGCCCCACGCCGGCCACCGCACGGGCCATGATCAGGCCGTTGGCGTCGGCCGCCAGGGCGCCGGCGGCGGATCCCAGTGCGAGCATGGCGAGACCGCCCGCGACCACGAGGCGTGGATCCAGTCGCACGGCGATCAGGCCGGTGACGATGCCCAGGCTCGCGCCCAGTAGATTGAACATGGAAACAATCCAGCCCGCGGTGACCGGGCCGATGTTCAGATCAGAGATGAGTACCGGCAGCACCGGTGGGACTTTGCCCACCTGCATACCTGCGACGGCACCGGCCGACACGGCGATCAGCACGATGTCCCAACGGGTGTGTGCCACCGGCGTTTCGGGAGGTGTAACCGGCACGCGTGGCGTCAGCGGGCGTCGGACTGGCGCTGTGGCTCCGCCGCGAGGAATGCGGGCAGGGTCTGACAGGCTGATTCGATGCCGGTCAGCTTGGGGTAGTCGGTCAGCTCGCAGTCGAAGCGTCTGGCGTTGTACAGCTGGGGGATCAGGCACAGGTCGGCCAACCCGGGCTCATCTCCATGGCAGAATCGGCCGGTTTCCTCTGCGGACGTGAGCATGGCTTCCAGGGCGCTCAGGCCCTGAGCCACCCAATGCCGATACCAGGCCAGCTTGTCCGACTCGGCCACCCCCAGATCATCCACCAGATAGGTGAGCACCCTGAGGTTGTTCAGCGGATGTATGTCGCAGGTGATGACCTGGGCCAATGCCCGGACCCGTGCCCTGGCCCCGGGTGAAGCGGGCAGCAGCGCAGGGGCGGGCCGGGTCTCTTCCAGATACTCACAAATGGCCAGGGACTGGGTGAGCACCTGGTCGCCATCCAACAGAGTGGGGACCAGACCCTGGGGGTTGAGACATCGGTAGGCGGCGCCGGATTCTTCCCCGCCCAGCAGATTGACCGGGATCGGCTGGTAGTGGATGCCCTTGAGGTTCAGCGCGATCCGCACCCGATAGGCCGCGGTCGAGCGCCAGTAGTCATACAGCTTCATTGCGGGTCCGAATACGGAACGACCCGTTGGTCTATGGCGCCGAACACTGAGTTGCCGATGGGGTTGCGCATCTGGATCCGGACCCGGTCACCATAGCCCATGAACGGGGTGGTGGGCTGGCCACCGTTGATGGTCTCGATGGTGCGCAGCTCGGCGATACAGGAGTAGCCAACCCCGCCGTCACCGATGGCGGAGCCATGGTCGGTGTCCTGCTTGTTGGATACGGTGCCGGAACCGATGATGGCGCCGGCGCCCAGGGGTCGGGTTCTGGCGGCGTGGGCCACCAGTTCAGGGAAGCTGAAGGTCATATCCACGCCGGCCTCGGCACGCCCAAACGGCGCATTGTTGTAATCCACCTCCAGCGGCAGATGCACCCTGCCATCGAGCCAGGCCTCGCCCAGCTCGTCCGGGGTTACGGCCACCGGTGAGAAGGCGCTGGAGGGTTTGGACTGGAAAAAGCCGAAACCCTTGGCGAGTTCCGAAGGAATCAGCCCACGCAGGGACACGTCGTTGACCAGCATGAGCAGCCTGATATGTCCCTCCGCCTCGGTGGCCGGGGTGCCCATGGGGACATCGTCGGTGATGACCGCGACTTCGCCTTCGAAGTCGATGCCCCAGGCCGGGTTGGCGCAGGCAATGTCCTGGCAGGGACCGAGGAATGCATCCGACCCGCCCTGGTACATCAATGGATCGGTCCAGAAGCTGGGCGGCATCTCGGCCCCCCGCGCGCGCCGCACCAGCTCTACATGGTTGACGTAGGCGGAGCCGTCGGCCCACTGATAGGACCGAGGCAGAGGCGATGCCAGGCTCTGGGTATCGAGGGCGAAATCCCCGTCCAGCGGCCCCGCGTTGAGGGCGTCGGAAACCTGCGCCAAACGCGGTGACAGACGATGCCAGTCGTCGAGGGCAGCTTGCAGGGTTGCGGCCAGTCCGGGTACCCGGACGGCACGGCTGAGATCACGGGACACCACCAGCAAAACGCCATCGCGTCCTTGGTTCAAGGAAGCCAGCTTCATGATCTGTACTCCTCGTTCGGGTCTATTGCGGCCCGGAACGCTGCTTGTCTGTGTGTTTGTCGTTTTAGGACTCAGGCGCGCCAGGAATTAACGTAGTCCGTGTTTTCCACACCTTCGGGCAGCTCGGCAACCGTCAATCCGTCCCGGGTGTCCACCATCACCGCCACTTCGTCGGTTTCAGCGCGGCTGTGATCGGCGCCTGCCTTGAATGCCTTGGGATGGGGCCCGTGGGGAAACCCGCAGGGGTGGAAGGTCACCATGCCCGCGTCGATGTTGTCCCGGCTGAAGAACTGCCCTCGGTGGTAGAAAATCACTTCATCGTAGTCGTCGTTGCTGTGGTAGAAGGGCACTTTAAGCGCGCTGGGGTCCGACTCGATGGGTCGCGGGCAGAAGGTGCAGACCACGAATCGTGGTGCCATGAAGGTGATGTGCGCCGACGGCGGCAGGTGGTAGCGATGGCTCATCAGAGGCCTGATGTCCCGCCAATTGACGCGCACCACGGACAGATCGCCCTTCCAGCCCACCGCGTCCAACGGGTTGTAGGGGAAGGTCACTGTGCTCAATGCGCCCCGCGCCTTGATCACCGTCTGCCACGGGCTCTCGTCCTGCTGTGCCAGGAACGCATCGTCGATTTCCGGGACGTCCAGCATTGCCGGGTCAAACAGAGCGTGCCGGCCCACCAGCCCTTTGTCCGGCAGTTGGTAGGCGCCGTTGGTGGCCTCGATCAGCAGCGCTGTGACCGCTTGCTCAATCTCAATGCGCCAGAGCGTGCCGCGGGGGATGACGATGTAGTCCCCGTCGCGGAAGGTCAGACGACCGAAATCGCAATACAGCACACCCGCGCCCCGGTGGACGAACAACAGTTCGTCGCCGTCGGCGTTGCGCACCAGGTGCTCCATGTTCTGGTCTAGGTTCCAGATGCGCATGCGGCAATGCCCATTGCCCAGGAATTCCGTCGCGGCCCACGGAGAGGTGCTTGGACAGTTCAGTTTGTTCAGATCGAAGGCCCGCGGTCGCAGCGGTCCTTCCCAATCCGACCACCCGGTGCTGGGGTGGCGGTGATACATATGCGTCGCGGGCCCGAAGAAGCCCTCTCGGCCGGTTTCCCGTTCGAATGTGCCCTCCGGCAGGTCGCAATGAGCCTGCCGGGAGGTGGTGCCCACGATTCTTTGAAATGGGATCCACTGTTTCATGATCGGGGTCCTTTTCTGTGCTGCGGCGAGGCGTCTGGGGACTCGGATGGACGGCCCGGAGCGTCGCCAATGCCGTCGCGGGCAATGGCCATCGCTTCGGTCAGCACGCCGTGATCGCCGATGTGATTGGCCAGAAGCAGAATCAGCTTGGCATTGACCAGGCGGCTCTGGGACTCATCCAGGTCCCGGTGCATGTTCATCAGCGCCGCATAAAAATCGTCGGGCGCCGCCAACCGTGCTTCCGATTTGAGGTGTTTGGCCTCGTGCATCAGCGGGTCCTCAGCCTTTTCCGATTGCCCGGGCCAGGGCGGCCCGCACTGTTTCCTGATTCAGTGACCGCCAGCGTCCCGCAATGTGCTGATCCGGCCGCAGCAGATAAAAGGTTCCTGGACGTCCATCGAAACGCTGCTTCAGTCGTTGCCGGATGTCCGCCACGGCCACCGTGCCCGGAATCCCTTTAGCGTCGGAGCCGACTACCAAGGTGGTCACCGGTGTCGCGGCATCCTGTGCCAGGGCTTGCAGAATCGCGAGATCCGGCTCGGGAATACCTCCGTCCGCAGCGAAGTAGAGACCGTTGAACCGGTCGCCCAGGTGCAACAACAGCCAGGTTTCCTCACCGTCAATGGTCATTGGAGCATCCGTGCTGGGGCTGCCAGGGGACATGGATCCGGCGAACGCGTCCCGGTCCGGTGTGCTCAGCGTCGTATCCCGATATACCGATGGCACCGAAAGCCGGCCGCTGTTGACCAGGCCACGGGCAAAATCAAAATGCTCCGCGAGGGCCAGGGTTGCGTCCCGGAAGGCGCGGCTGGTTTCGCTCTTAGGTGTGATGAAATCGGTGGAGCGGGTTGAGTTGAGAATGTTCTCGGTGGCCGCCTGGACGCGCTCCCGGCAGTAACTGTCCAGCAGTGTATCCGGTGCATGATCGTCCAGTACCAGTTTCAGTTTCCAGATCAGATTGTCTGCGTCCTGGATACCCGAATTGGCACCCCGGGCGCCGAACGGGGAAACCTGATGGGCCGCGTCGCCCGCAAACAGCACTCGGCCGTGCCGAAATCGGTCCATGCGCCGGCACTGAAATGTGTAGACACTGCACCATTCCAGCTCGAAATCCCGATCGTCTCCAAGCATGGCCTTGACCCGCGGGATGACCCGCTCGGGCCGCTTCTCCAGTTCCGGATCCGCGTCCCACCCCAGCTGAAAATCGAGACGCCAGACATTGTCCGCCTGACGGTGGAGCAGGGTCGACTGTCCCCGGTGGAATGGCGGGTCGAACCAGAACCGGCGTTCGGTGGGAAACTCGTCGGCTCGCATGACCACGTCGGCGATGAGGAACCGGTCCTGAAACACTTGGCCGGTACTCTCCAGTCCGAGCATCCGGCGCACTGGGCTATTGGCGCCGTCCGCCACGATCAGATAGTCGCAGTGCACGAAATAGCGGCCGTCCGGGGTGTCGACGGTCACACGCACGTCGTCGGCATCCTGCTGCACACCGATCACGCGGTGTTTCCACCGTAGATCCAGGCCTTCCAGTTCGGTGGCCCGATCCACCAGGAACGCCTCCAGGTAGTACTGCTGCAGATTGATGAAGGCCGGCCGGTGGTGGTCGCTTTCCGGCTGCAGATTGAACTGGTAGATCATCCGGTCCTGGAAAAAAACCTTGCCCACGTTCCAGGTGATGCCCTTGTCCACCATGTTCTGAGCGCAACCCAGGCGGTCAAGCACTTCCAGAGCTCGCTTTGCGTAACATACGGCCCGGGAGCCAACGCTCACGGTGTTGTTGTCGTCGAGCACCACCGTGGGTATGCCCTGGAGCGCGGCGTCAATACCGGCGGTCAGGCCCACCGGGCCGGCGCCCACCACAATCAGCGGGTGGCGCACCGGTGTGCTCGAGTTCAGCTCCGGCGCCGCCGTATAGGCAAACTCCGGGTTGGTGTAGGTGGCGTGCATCCGCGGCCCCTAGGGAGCCTCTGATCTATTCGTGAACGAGCATCCTGGGACTGAAATGCACAGCTTCATCGTTGCAGATTTTGGCAATAGAACAACTATTATCCGCGATCTGCGCCTTGAATCTGTACATTTCACCCTCCAATCTGCTTTGTCCATAAT
>Ga0316196_10000125_pt1 | contig 24391 bp, 18 predicted proteins | sample Eddsed2cm_MG_FD_204938 | JGI IMG/M metagenome (GOLD analysis project Ga0316196, IMG submission 204938) | Coastal sediment microbial communities from Maine, United States - Eddy sediment 2 cm | ecosystem: Environmental > Aquatic > Marine > Coastal > Sediment | place: USA: Maine | collected... | reverse complement strand
CTCCTCGGTGTAGTCCGGGGAGACGGGTGTTTCCCGGTCAACGCCAACGTTCGCAGTCTCGTCGGCCGACCAGATCGCGAATTGAGTCTTCTCGATTTTGCCTGATCCGACCTTCTTGTCGTTGATGAAGAGCGTTGCCGTTCCGCCAGCTCCCAGCTTCGGTTTCCCGTCGCTCGATTTGCCGTCGTAGGCGAAATCCAACTTGATGGTCGACTTGCCCTTGGGAATCGCGGTATCCGACTTCACGGCGTAGCGCTCAAGACCGAGATAGTTGTACATATAGATCGGTTTGCCGTCCTTGAGGTAGAGGCTCCAGCCGCCGAATTGTCCCGACTGGCTGAGGATCACGCCGTTGGTTTTGCCATCCTTGGATTCGACATCGGCAACAATGTCGAACGAGGTGTTCTTGGTGTTGATGAAGTCGTTCTCCATCAGGAACCCCGTCCCCTCGTACACCGTGATCGACTTGCGTCCAGCCATCAGGTCCGGCCGGCCGGCCAGCTTGGGGTTGAGTCGCACCTGGCGCCGGTCATCGATCGGGAGCACCTTGTACTTGACCGCTTCACCGAGGAAGACGCTCTGTAGCTCTTTGAGCTTGTCCGGATGCTGCGCCGCGAGGTCATTGGACATGCTGAAGTCTTCCCTGACATTGTATAGCTCCCAAACATCCTTCTGCAGGGTGTACCGCGGCTTCCCCCAGGGGAACTGGTGAACCGTGCCGGCGAACCAGCCGTCGTAATAGACGCCGCGGTTGCCGAGGATCTCAAAGTACTGGATCTGGTGACGGTCAGCCGCGTTGGGATCGTCGAACGAGTACATCATGCTCACGCCTTCCATGGGGCGCTGCCCAATGCCGTTGACAATCCTTGGTTCCGGGATGCCGGCGGCCTCCAGGACAGTCGGGGCAACGTCAATCACGTGATGCCACTGGCTGCGCAGCTCACCCTTGGCTTTGATGTGCTTGGGCCAGTGGATCACCATCCCTTGCCGTGTGCCGCCGTAGTTCGACGGAACCTGCTTGGTCCAGGTGAAGGGCGAGTCGAAGCAGACCGCCCAGCCGGCGGCCATGTGGGGATAGGTGCTGGGGCCGCCCCATTCGGGAGCATGTTTGAGCATGTCCGAGACCGTTTCCTCGACGCCGTTGAAGTATGTCATCTCGTTGTACATGCCGAGCATGCCGCCCTCGGCACTGGTGCCGTTGTCTCCGGCGATATAAAAGACCAGCGTGTTGTCGAGGTCGCCGAGATCTTTGACCGCGTCGACGACCCGTCCGATTTCGGTGTCGACCATATCGATGTAGGCGGAGAACACCTCGGCCTGACGCGCAAAGAGCTTCTGCTCATCGGGCGTGAGGTCTTTCCAGTCCTTGATGTCCTTCGGCTTGGGGGCCAGCTTGGTGCCCGCCGGAATCACGCCCAGCCGCTTTTGGTTCTCGTAGATCCGCTCCCGGATCACATCCCAGCCTTCATCAAACTTGCCCTCCTGCTTCTTGATGTAGCTTTCCGGCACGTGATGCGGCGCGTGCGTGGCGCCTGGAGCGAAGTACACGAAGAAAGGCTTGTCGGGGGTCAACGACTTTACGGAGCGGATCCAGCCGATGGCCTGGGTCGTCATGTCGTTCATGAAGTGGTAGTTCGGATCGCCCTTGCTCGGGTCCGCGACGGGCGTGACGCCGTCGTAGAGCGCTGGGGACCATTGGTTGGTCTCGCCACCGAGAAATCCGTAGAACTTGTCGAAGCCGCGCATCGTGGGCCAGCGTGTGAGCGGGCCGGAGGGACTGGTCTCCCAAGCCGCGGTCATGTGGTCTTTGCCGAAATGGGCCGTGCTGTAACCATTGAGCCGCAGAATTTCCGCCACCATCGCAGAGTCCTCCGGGATCATGCCTGTGGCACCGGGAAAGGACGTCGCAATTTCCGTGATACCGCTCATGTTGACCGAATGGTGATTGCGACCCGTCAACAGGGCGGCGCGGGTGGGTGAGCACAGTGCGGTCGAGTGGAACTGGTTGTACTTCAGTCCACTTTGCGCCAGTCGGTCGAACGCCGGCGTCGGGGTAACGCCACCAAATGCGCTCGTCCCACCGAATCCAAGGTCGTCGATCATGATAAGCAACACGTTGGGCGCGTCCTTGGGAGGCTTTACCTCGAAGACCGGGGGCGCCTTGGCATCTCGTGCATCGAGTGTCGTGAAGGCTGGGTACCATGGCCCCTTGATGGGCAGCACGGTTCGGTCGACGTCAGCTTTGACTGCGGCCTTGGTTTTGTCGGGTTCCGCTTTCTGCGCCCATGCCGCCATGGGAAGCAGCATTGCGAGGACTAACACGCAAATTAGACGGTTGTTTTTCATTAATGTCTTCATTTAATTACCTCCTTTGCAATTTAGTGCGTTAAGGGTTTTGCACGGTTCCGTGCGAAGGGGCAAAGTTAAGGGTGCCAGGGAAATCAAACCCTAATGCTGAAACCCTCCCGTGAGCCCCGCGTAGATCATTTATCTATAGAAATAATTTCTACAGACCGTATCGGCATGTGCCAATCGAAGAGCGTGTTAATCAACCCTGCAAACTCGGCCTGATCCCGCATCTGTCCGACCAGTATTGTCACAATTGAGTTATCCTTTCTTTGGCGAGTGGTTATGTGAACATTTCCAAAATAGCCAAGTAAACTTTTGCTCGCCGCTCCCTCAACCTCGATGCGGTAGGTTGCGGGAGTAGAAACCTTGAGGGAAGCCCAATCGTATTCATCCGGCATGACGCAGTACTCCACCATGGTCTATGAAAATAAAAGGTTGTTCATGTTTGGACTGGGTTTAGTTTGACAATAGTTCCTTTTAAGCAGGCGGCACATCACCCCAAAAGGGTCAAAAACGGGGGATTTTTCATGAATAGCGGATAAAGAAGAGTCGGGGATGGGGGGTTTTTATGCTTGGTTCCGGGAGATGGGAGGACAGGCAGAAGAATTCGGATTTCGGAATGGGGAATGCGGAATGGGAAAGAAATAGAAAATAAATGCCCAATAGGGGATGGGGTAACGGGGAGACGGGTGCAGGTATCAAGTTTTATCCGGATCTGTATCCAGAAGGCCTGCATTGAATAGTTTTTTTGCAATCTTGTAGATGTCTTTTTTGTCACCTTTTTTCTGATTCCTGCAGCAAGAATGTAAACAATCACGGTCTGTTTATCGATTTTGTATATGATCCTGTATCTTCCTGCCGCATGTATCGAGCGGAATCCAGATATCCTTCGATCATCGTCGGGTGAGGATACCGAGGTTGTAGGCCTGGGTAACCGCCATTCGTCGGCTACTGACATTGAGCTTCTGATAGATGTTTTTCAGATGTGATTTGACGGTTTGATTTGAAACAAATAGTTTTTCGGCAATTTCCTTGTTCTGCAGCCGTCGGGCCAACAACGCCAGAACATCGAGTTCGCGATGGGTCAGGGATTCAACCAGAGACTGCTCAGGGTCGGATAATCGGACCGGCGGTTCGTCAGGTAGCAAATGATGCGCGGCAACTTCGGTCGTGGCATCTTGTTCTCCATCCGCGAAGGCAGCCAGAAGTTTTTCGATATAGTCGACGGCAACGTTCTGCTTTTGCAGTCGTTCGAGCAGATCGGCCATCGGGGGGCCCAATTCAACGAATGGGCGGACCGCGTCCCTGGGCGCCGCCATGGCTACCGCTTTCTCCAGGGTCGTGGCCGCTTCGTCGGGACGACCCTGCTTATCAAGGGCCATGGATCGCAGGACCAGGATCTCTAACGTCTGGCCGATGTTATGCCATGCCTTGGCGTTCTGCCGGAGCGCCTCGAGCCTTTCAATGGCCTCCTTCAGGCCGGCGTCGGACCCCATGGCAATCAGCACCCGGCATTGTGTGATCAGGGGGATTTCCAAAAAGAAAAGCATCAACGAGATACCGGAGACTTCCCCCAACGACCGTTGCCAGCGCAGGGCAGCATCGTGATCATTGCGCAGCAGCGCCAGGCGGGCCTGGCAGGAACGGACAATCTCAAAATTTACAGGATCCCTCGTCCATTGCGCAAACCTCTGCGCCAAATTCATCGTCTCGTCGGCTTCATCCGGTTTCCCCAAAAACTGATGGGTGATCGACAGCCCCGCCATGGCGTCAACGACGGCCCGCGAATGCGCGGTGTATTGATTCTCCACGATCAGGTCGAAGTGATGGCGTGCGGCGTCCAGGTCAAACATCTGGAAGGAGGCGTTCCCCAGAAAATACATACCCCAGGTTTCAGCAAAAACGAGGCGGTTTGACCTGCCAAGCTGACTCAGTCGCATGGCCTCTTGAAACGCCTTCAAAAAATCGCCTTCCAGCATATAGAGAAAACACAAACCGAAAGACAGGCGTGACAAAGGCATCCCTTCATGGAAGCCTTTGCTGCGAATTCCCTCATGCAGTCTCCGGAAGGCTGCCTCTTTACGGCCATCAAGATGGAGTGCCAGGCAGGTCCAGTAACAGGCTTCCGCGCTTAGTTCTATAGAGGCGTTTTTGGGAAGCAGTTCCGTCGCTTTGTTAAAGAGCGCCACGCTGCGTGCTCCCTCGCTTCGAAAATAGCAGACAACCCCCCGAAAGAAGTTTATCTCGGACAGCAATGCCGGTTCCTTCGGATCATCACCAAGAAGGGATTCGACCTGTTCGATTATTGGTAAAACTTCCGCTATGCGCGCCGTCATGAACAGGATCCACGCCTGTCCCAGCAGGAGGTATGGTCGCTTCTGCTTAATCTCATGGGGTAATCGGTTCAGCCATATTCTGAGCAGATACCATTGGTCAGCGTCAAGCGCAGCAAGCCTGTTTCGTTCGACAATTTGAGCGGCGGCAAGATCGTCTCCGCCTTCAAGCGCATACTTGATGGCCTCCTCAATGAGACCTTTTTTGGCAAACCACGCACTTACCCGGGAATACATCCTGGCGATCTCCTCAGGACCCATTTGTCGCATTAACTGTTCTTTCAACAGCTGCTGAAACATATGATGATAGCGAAACCAACGGTTCTCGATATCCAGGGCGATCAGAAAAAGATTGTTCCTTTGGAGTTTGGCGATGAACGCGGCACCATCGGGCCCGCCCTTGCCCGGTTCGGCATCGTGACCATCCAGCACATCGCACAGCGACGCGCAGAAACGATCCAGGATCGCCGTCTTGGCCAACAAGCTTGTCATCTGCGGAGATTGCCGCGACAAAACCTCGACCATCAGATATTCCACGATCGCACCAAAGTTGCCTTTCAGACCCGCCAACAAACTATCGAGATCTTCCGAAGACCTCAGCGACTGTGACATCAGGCGCATTCCCGCCGGCCACCCTTCGACCTTCTCCTGGACAGCGCCGGCCGTTTTCAGATCCACCGAAAGCCCGAGGCTTTTTTTCAGAAAGTTCGCTGTCTCCTCCGTTGTGAACTGCAAGTCGGAAGTGCCGATTTCATTCACCTGCCCCCGACTTCGGAGTATGCTGGTAAGCAGCGGCGGATCGTGCCGGGTCAGTATTAGCGTGTGCAGGTTTCGCGGTGGATGAGTAAAAAATGCGGCCATCAGGTCGTGCACCGCTTTTTCACGAATCTCGTGATAGTCGTCCAGAACCAGAACGAAAAAGACCTCGATCTGGTTGAGGTCATTTAGGAGATACCGGCTCAGGACCGGCACCGGAGGAAGATGGGAGGCTTGGAGCAATGACCGGGTCTTGTCGCATGTCCCGGGAAACGCGTTCCGGATCCCGGCCAGCAGATAGCTTAAAAACAGGCGAAGATCGTTATCGCTCTTGTCCAGGGATATCCAGGCGTGGGGGCCATCCCAGGCTTTCAGCCAGAGGCTCGCCAACGTACTCTTACCGAAGCCGGCTGCGGCCGAGACGAGGGTAAGCGGTCGATCCAGCAGGTCATCAATCCTTGACGTCAGGTGATGTCGGTGTACAACATCTGCAGGAAGTGACGGGCGTTGTAATCTTGTGCGTAAAATCGGCAAATCGTCTTTTTTATGAGTCGGCACCGAAGTCCCGCTCTGAGCAATAAGCCCCATTTGGTGCGCAACTTCAGTGATCTGGGCCTCGTCGCTGACATCCAGTTTTTCCATGAGCCGGCGCTGCAAGGAGGCAACCATCTCCGGGGTGATCTGCAGAAAAGAGGCGATCTGTTCTGTTGAGTGGCCCTTAACGATCAGCTGCAGCGTTTCACTTTCTTCCGGGGTCAATTCGGCGGTGTCCCTGTTTTCTCGATTGCCTGATAAAACCTTCAAATACTGTGAAACCACGACGCCGGTGATATCCGCACTTAAAAACACGTCGCCTCGCATCACGGCTCGGATGCCTTTTACCAGTTCTTCTGGAGCGCTCAACTTCAGGATGTATCCAGCCGCCCCCGCAGCGAGCATGCCTTCGACAAACCGCTTTCCAGAATGGACCGACAGGGCCACGACCCTGGTGTCGGGAGACTCGGAAATAATTTGCCGGGTGGCGTCGATGCCATTGAAATTCGGCATCGTGATATCCATGACAACCACATCCGGCGAAAGCTCGCGGACCCGGTCTATGGCCACTTGACCGTCATTCGCTTCGCCAATGACCTGCATATCCTCCTCCGCGTTTAAGAGGAGGTGGAGTCCCTTTCTAAAAAGGGGGTGATCATCGACCAGAAGAATGGTTGTGGGCATAGGATTCCTTGGTTCGGGGTTCTGGACTCGGGGTTCTGGGTTCAGGGTTCTGGGCACTCAAGAAAAGATGAACGTCGAATATCGAACATCGAACGTTGAACGTCGAACATCGAACGCCCAACGTTGAACATCGAATAATGATGTCGCTGTGCTCCGCCATTTATTTGCATTTTTTTCAAAAAGCCGATGTCAAACCTTGAATCACTATTTCTTTTTCTTTTCCGCTATTTTGTTACGCCTGACAAAACACGATCAATTTTTTATCCAGGCAACCTGTTTCTTCGTTCTTATCATTCAACATTCGATGTTGGACGTTCGATGTTGGACGTTCATCTCTTTAACTTATTCATCATTCGATGTTGGACGTTCGATGTTCGATGTTCATTTTTTCTTCTTAAGCCCTTTCAAAAATTTTTCGGGAGTCAAAACGGTCCCTGGAAAAATATTTTTAAAATGCAAGTCATCCCAGGAAATCATTGTCGTAACGAAGGACAAATGTTTTTTTGCAACCGAGATCATTAACGCATCACCCAGTGAGGTCCTGTGCTTCATCAGATCGAAGATCTCTTTGATTTCAATAACTGGAAATTTTGTTTCAAAACTTGGAACAGGAAGCACGGCGACCCCGTATCTATCTTGAAAGTAAAACCCCTTACCCCAAATCATTCCTTAAGGGTACGGTCAGGGTGGCTTTGCACCCCTTCCCGGGTTCGGACGCGATCTCCAGCGTGCCGCCGAAATCCGTCATTCGTTCCCGGACACTGAATAATCCAAAGCCGCCGTCGATACCCCCTTGCGGGGATAGCGAGCGATCGTCAAACCCAATGCCGTCATCCCGGATGATAATCGAAAGAGAGACATCGGTATATTCCATGGAAACCTGCACCAGATTCGCCCGGGCATGTTTGACCACATTGGTGAGCAGTTCGCGTACATTTCGAAACAGAATGGCCCGCTCGTCGTCACTCAACGGTATTTGCCCACCGGTTTGACTAAACTTCGTTTTGAGGGCGTAGCGCTTCCCGATTTTCTCTTCAAGCCATTCGGATATGGCTTCCGCCAGGCCCAGTTCATTCATCAAAGGAGAACTCAGATCAAAAACGAGTTGTTGCGTATCCTTGGCGGCTTGATGCATGGAGTCGGAAAGCTCATCGATCTGAGCGGTCAGTCCGTCGATAGGCACTGACTTGCGCACCTGAGCAAGCTGTAAGCGCGCCAGGGCCAGCGTCTGGCCTATCTGATCGTGCAGGTCGGCGGCAATCCTACGTCGCTCTCTTTCCTCAGCAACCGTCAACTGAGAAGCCAACGCTTTGAGTCGCTTTTGATACAGTTGGATTTCCTGTTCGGCCTCTTTTTGCTCGGTAATATCCCGCACGATAGCGGTGATCGAGCTCACCTGTCCATCCATTCGGAAAACGGACATGGTGACACTCGCCGGAAAGATGTCGCCATTTTTTTTTCTCAAGGTCCGATCGATATGCAGGACCTCTTTGCCTTCGGCAATGGCATCGGTCAGCGCTTCGCCAAAAGCAAGATATTCCTGCCTGTCGGGATATGAAAATTCAGTCGTCCTGCCAACGCACTCGGTGGCCGAATATCCGAGCACGTTAAAGGTATCACTGGCCCATTCGATCTTCCTGTCGGGCATGCTTACCGAAAAAACCGCATCCGGCATCGAATCAGTCAAATTTTTTAGATAGTCACGGCTTGCACGCACGACTTTTTCGGCCCGTTCACGTTCGGCGACTTCAACCGATAAGGATTGATTGATGCGATCCAGCTCGGCAGTGCGGTTGCGCACCTGGCTTGCCAGGCTCCGGTTCCAAAAAATAACGAAGGCGATAATACCGAATGCCCCTCCAACGACAATCAGAATCCATCTCAATGCCGCCGCCCTGTTTATCCCCTGTTCGTATCTCAGCGCGACATACTTTTTGCGGATGGCCGTTTTTTCCGCTTCGGAAATACTCGCCAGCGCCTTGTCGATGATCGAGGTCAGTTCCGGCCAATCGTTGCGGTTGCCCATGGACAGAGACTGATCACCAAAAGGACTGGGCGCTGCGATCCGAACTCCGGAAAACCCACGCCTTTGGATGATATGGCTGGCCACGGTCAGGTTTCCAATATAGGCACCCGCCTGACCGGTCGCCAGTGCTTGCAGTGCCTGCTCATCCGAGTCGAACAGCAGCTGCCTGATCTCGGGAAAATCTCTGGTCAGCTGGTCCTGAACGGTGGAGCCTCGCATTATCGCGAGGGTCTTTCCGGACAGGCCGCTGATATCCAGGAGCAGCTCATCCTGCTCCCGGGTGAAGATGATGTAGGGCGAGGCGATATAGGTCTGTGAAAAAGAAAGAAACGCCTCGCGTTCCAGGGTCGGCACGATGAGCGCACTCATATCGGGGCCTTTGCGCCGCTTCATGTCTTTGAGGAATTCGGCAAACGGCCGGTCCGTCACGTCATAGTCGAACCTGATCCCGGTGCGTTCCGCGATCAGCTTGAGATACTCGATGGCAATTCCCTGGGGCGGTTGGTTGTCCTTGACGATCAGATAGGGCGGCCAGTCGGCTGTTCGCACCCGCACGGTTTGGTTCTGTTCGAGCCAGGTCTTTTCTTCCGGGGTGAGCGTTACCACCGGCGCCTTCACCGGCAGCTGAATCCATTTGGCCACAATGGCCTCAATCTCTTCTTCCGAGAAGCTCGACAACCCTTTATTTAAAATGGCAACCAATTCCGGCCAATCGGACCGAATCGCCATACCGCCTCTGTAAGGGTTATCGTAAAAAACGTATTGGAGCCGCAAGCCGAAAAGCTGATACTTCGTCAGGAACCAGGCATTGGTGGAGCCTCCGAGAAAGAAATCCGCAATGCCCTTATCGACAAGCTGCAGCCCTTCCAGGGCATCCTCGACGTTCAGGATGGTTGCGCCATCTCCATATTGTTCCACAATCAGTTGGGTGAACTTGACACCGTCGATGATAGCGACCCGCTTTCCGATCAGGTCGGTTGGGCTGTCGAAAACCGCACCCCTGCGCCCAAACACCGCCGCATATCCGGTCATATAACCCCTTGTTTTCAACAACCCCAACTCATCCGCGTACCCTGGAAGCAGGTTTAAAATCCCGTCCGTTTCCTTTTTCTGCGCCTTTTTCAAAAGGACCGGAATCGGGGCGACGCGGAGACGAATGCGAGTCCCCAGGCGTCGGTTCAGTTCCTCCAGGATGTCAACCAGGATACCGCGATACATACCGCCCGGATTTTCAATGACCTCCGGTTCAAAGGTAGCGGTATAGCCGAGCTGAATATCCGGATGGGCGTCAAGCCATTGCCTTTCTTCAGGAGTCAAAGCGACGATCGATCTATCGGTCTTGGGTGGTGTTTTACCGGCAAACCACTTGTTCCATATGGCCTGTTTCTCTGAGTCATCAAGTGCTGCGTACGCCTTATCGAGAATGGACATGAGGTGCGGAAGATCTTTTCGAACCACATATTCGGATACCTTCGGCCTTGATTCACTCTTGGCAATAAACTCCCCATGGTTCACAACGTTAATAATCAAGTTCTTTTGTAGCATCTGTTCGCCGGATGCTATCTCATGAACCACCGCATCCGCCTTACCCGAAGCAACAAGACGTAACATGCCCAGGGGGGTGTCTGCACGAACAATGCGGGCCTCAGGGAGGTGGCGTTTTAATGTGGGCTCAAAACCATACCCGATATAAGAAGCAATAACCTTGTTCTTCAATGCGTCAATCGAATCTAAATCGGTTCTGTTTTCCCGGCCGAAAATTGCCATGGATATATTGTAAGTTTTTTCCGAGAAGAACACCATCTGGCCACGTTCAGGTGTTTGTATAAAATCGAGCGCAATGTCGGCGTTCCTATCCCTTAAAGATTTCAGCACCTCCGCCAGGGAGCTAAAAGAATAAATTGGCTCAAGTCCTACCTTTTGGAGTATCGCTTCGAGCATTTCCACCTGGTATCCGGTAAATGTCCCCTCTTTTTTGAATTGTGCTGGCGGTAAATCAAACAATGCAACCCTGACCTTCGGATGCTCGGCCAGCCAGGCACGCTCCTGAGTGGTCAAGGACACGGTTGGTTTTGGCCGGGTCGCATAAATGAAACCGTCCGGGACGCTTGATGCCGTGGTCATACCCAGTTGATGGAAGGTTTTGGCAATGCGGTCGTAGCGCCTGGGATTGATGTCGCCGATGGGGGCCAGATCGGGCACGATCATCTGGTCGATCACCTTGGCCTCATAGCGCAGCTGTTCGCGATTGAGGTCCTGATTGTATTTCGTCAGGATCAGATCGATGATGTCGTCTTTGTGCTCGAGGGCATACACCCAGCCCTTTATGGTCGCCCGGATCATTTTGTCGACCCGTTCGGGATGTTCATTGACCTCTTTTTCCTTGGTGAAAAGATTGTCCCCGTAAAAATCGATGCCGTAGGAACGGGGGTCGATGATGTTTATCGCGAGACCCTTGGTTTTCAGCCTGTAAGGCTCATTGGACAGATAACCGCTCATCGCATCAACATCGCCATTTATGAGTTTTTCATCATTGTAGGTGTGCGGGATGAAGGTGACACGATTCAAATCGCCTATCGCGTCCAGGATCATGGCCTGAATGGAGGCACTGCCGCTTTCGTCCACGGACATCATCACTCGTTTACCGGCGAGCTCATCGGCGCTGAAGATGCCGCTTCCCCTCCGGGTCATCAGTACGTTGGGCGAATGCTGAAAGACCTGGGCCAGCACCACCACCGGTTTGCCCTGGTTGCGCAATGCCAGAAGCCCGGGATCACCAACACCATACTGGGCGTTGCCTTTAAGAACAGGGGCGATGCGATCCTGGCCGGGTTGGAACGGCCGCAGGGAAACCTGCAGGCCCTCGGCGGCGTAAAACCCCTTTTCGATGGCGGCATAGTAACCGGCAAACTGGAACTGGTGAAACCAGCGCAATTGGATAGTAACCGGTTCCAACGCTTTATCCTGTGCCCTGGCAATATCCACGTTCGAAAACGAAAAATAAAAAGCGGTTACCACGCATAGGAAGATAAGGGATATTTGCCGAATATTGCTCATCGCATGGCCTTTCCGAACAATGAGATACAGCAGGGCTCTAAAGACGGGCAATAAGCCGTTCCAGCTCTCATTTGACATCGGCCTGCCGTCAGGGCCTTCAATAGGCACGAAGGGTGAAACGGTCACATAGGCAGACATTTCCAACATCCTGAATTTTATGGATAGGTATTATCAATTTCATATACAAATCTAAATTATTTAGCAACTGACCGGATTGTGCGTAGCGTGTCCTAAATCGAATCTATGAAAAGGTTTGTAATTCTTAAGATTAGTAGATTTAACATGCAGGTTGGAGAAATTGCAAATACGCGCCTAATTGAGAGGGCATTTGAAGTCGTACACTACTTTTAATTTATTGCCAGTAGACAAACTAATAGTTGTTTGGCAGTCGGAACGCATTTTACATTACGGAATTATGCCATAAGTTGTTTCAGGGTGCCCGATGATTTTAAGCGTAATTTTAACGAAAAGAAGAATGAAGACTGCTAAGGAGGCTTGTATTGAGATCGCTAAAAGTTAACAACAAACTCGTTTTGCTGGATGGTGGCTTAGGGCGTGAATTGCGGTTCCGGGGGGTAGCGGTACCGAAGACGATCTGGTCGGCAGGAGCCTTGATGACCGACCCCAAGGTTGTGCGTCAGATCCATCGCGACTATATCGCTGCTGGTGCTGATATCATAACAACTAACACCTACGGCGTTATCAGGCAGGAATTGGCCAAAGAAGGGCTTGAAGATCGTTTTGCCGAACTCAACATGCTTGCCTGCAATCTGGCCATTGAAGCGCGAGAGGCATCCGGACGGGAAGTCGTCATCGCCGGTTCCCTGCCTCCGTTGGGTGGTAGCTACCGTCCCGATCTGGTGAGACCGAGTCAGGAAATCGAGGCCCTGTACCAAGAGCAGGCTGAACTGCTGGCCCCATATGTCGACCTGCTGTTGTGCGAAACCATGTCAAGTGCCACTGAAGGACAAGCTGCCGCCAGGGCTGCCTGCCGGACGGGCAAACCGGTTTGGGTGGCCTGGACGCTGCATGAAGATCGCTCGGGGAATTTGCGCAGCGGAGAAAACGTTGCAGAAGCTGTGGCCGCTCTGCAGGGTTTACCTGTCAGCGGTTTCCTGGCGAATTGTTGTGCGCCGGAAAGCATTACCACGATTATGCCCCAATTGGCCGAAACGGGTGCCCAATGGATCGGCGGCTATGCCAATACGTTTGCTCCCATTCCGCAAGACTGGACCCTGGACGGAGAAAAAGACACAGATGGCCTGTTGACGCTGCGCTCGGATCTGGACCCGGAAGAATACAGTGCTCATGTCTCCGAGTGGCTTGCGGCCGGCGCCACCGTCGTCGGCGGCTGTTGTGGTACAAGACCATCCCACACAGCCAAAATGCGGGTTCTACTTGACGAGAAGCTGTCTTGAAAACAAGATTTTTAGAACAAAGTGGCTTAACTATTGCCACTAGATATGGCTATCTCACGAAAATCAGACAGTTGAAAACAACTATAACATTGATTGGATTTCCGTCTTGAATGACGTCACCAAGGCGGACTTTTTCTTATTTACAAAGCGGTCATGGAAGGTCTGCACAAACACGCAAAGCCTACATCTATCTTCCCATGGGCTTTGCGCTGCTCGTGGAGGTCCTGCAGATGCGCTACGAGCACAACCGCCGCAAGCGACTCGACGGCACGTCGGATTGAGCAGATGGCATTGAGTTGAGGCCGATAGAAGCCGTTCATGGATGGACACTGACTGAAAAGGGCAGCCGCATGGTGCGGCTGCCCTTTCGCGCATTTATTGAATGTATTTTTGGCTTGGGAGGCAGAGATGAAAGTCCCGCCATAGCCGATTTAACTCAATTCAAGACCATACTTTTTTAGCACCCGCCGCCAAGGTGGGAGCCCACTAACTCACCTCCACCTGCTTGGAAGTCGCCAGGGCCGGTTGCGGCATGGCAGCGCCGGGCCCGGAGCCGGTAACCATGCCGCCATAGGACGAGACCTCGAAGTCCGGATAGGCATTGCCGGCATGTTCTGCGAGATCGAGCCCTTCGAGCTCCTCTTCCGGGGAGACGCGCAGACCGATGGTTTTGGCGATCAGTTTGAACATGATGAAGGTGGTCGGGAAAACCCACAGGAAGCAGGCCACGATGCCCAGGAGTTGAACACCGATCACAGACAGCGACAGGCCGTCTATGGCAAAAATACCCGCGGAAAGAGTTCCCCAGGCGCCGCAGACACCGTGCACCGAAATGGCGCCGACCGGGTCGTCCACCCGAATTTTATCGAAGAAGAGCACCGAAAACATCACGAGCACACCGGCAACGGCGCCGATGATGATGGCACTGCCGGGCGTGACGGTGGCGCACGGGCTGGTGATCGCCACCAGGCCGGCCAGGGCGCCGTTGAGGCTCATGCCGATTTCGGGCTTGCCGAATTTAAGCCAGGAGGCCAGCATGGCTAAAATGCAACCGGCGGCGGCAGCCAGGTTGGTGTTGACGAATATCATGGCGATATCTTTGTTGGCCGCCGTGGTGGATCCGGGGTTGAAGCCGAACCATCCCAACCACAGGATGAACACCCCCAGAGCCGCCAGGGGCATGTTATGGCCCAGAATCGGTTTGACACGGCCGTCCTTGGTGTATTTGCCCATTCGGGGGCCGAGAACGATGGCGCCGGCCAGGGCCGACCATCCGCCGACCGAGTGGACCACCGTGGAACCGGCGAAATCGATGAAACCCAGTTTTTCCAACCAACCGCCGCCATTGAAGAGCCCTCCCCAGGCCCAGCCACCGAAAATGGGGTAGACGAGGGCACTGATCACGAAACTATAGATCAGATAACCGGAAAACTTGGTTCGCTCGGCCATGGCACCGGAGACGATGGTGGCCGCCGTGGCGGCGAACACCACCTGAAACATCCAGAAGGCCAGCACCCAGGGATCGCCGTCGACCTTGAAGTCGCTGAGAAAAAATCCCGTGGTGCCGAACCAACCGGTGGCAGACTCGCCGAACATGAGACCGAAACCGATGGCAAAGAAGCCCAGGGTACCGATGGAAAAATCCATCAGGTTTTTCATCATGATGTTAATGGCGTTCTTGGCCCGCGTGAAACCGGTTTCCACCATGGCAAAGCCGGCCTGCATGAAAAAGACCAATGCGGCGGCCACCAAGGTCCATACGTAATCTGCATTGGTTTGCACCAGGTCGATGGCCGTGCGGTTGGATTCGATTGTGGCCGGTTCGTCACCGGCCCAGGCCAGGGTGAAATTGAGGACGAGAATCAGCAGAGTAAAAATGACTTTTTTCATGGTGGGTCAATGCCTCCTTCCTGAAGTAATGCGTGAATATGCTAAAAGAGTGACTGAGATTTAAATCGCACTCGCACCGGTTTCACCGGTCCGGATTCTGACTGCCTCTTCCAGGGTAGAAATAAAGATTTTTCCGTCTCCGATTTTACCGGTTTTGGCGGTCTGCTTGATCACGTCGACCACCTTGTCCGACAAACCGGTGTCGACCACGATCCCGATTTGAACTTTGGGAACGAAGTCGACCTGATATTCGGCCCCACGGTAGATCTCTTTGTGCCCGCGTTGGCGTCCAAAGCCTTTCACTTCGGTGATGGTCATCCCGGTGACGCCGATTTTGTTGAGGGCGTCTTTCACGTCGTCCAGCTTAAACGGCTTGATAATGGCTTCAATTTTTTTCATGGAACATCTCCTGTTGCCTGATTCAAATGAGCGGTTATTCCCTGTGAACTTGTCGTGCCTATTGAGCAAACCATGTGCCAGTTCAGCCAAAGGCAGTTATAAAATTATAAAATACTTTAATTATTAGCTTTATTCATATTCCGCGCGCATCGAGCGATTGTATAAAATATACAATTTTGTTATTTGATGTTTATGAATAAACAATTATGTAATTTTTATTTAGCTAAAAAACAAATGTGTTCTTTCAGGATGAACAACGGAAGGGGTGTTGCAATGGGGAAGATGGGCGTGTGCGGAAGCAGTCGATCGGAAGCGGTGCGAAGCGGCGAAAAGTCTGAAAGCCGGTCTGCGTGTCGGGCATATTGGGAAACTGGGGATGAGAGCCTGACCTGCAAGAAGTCGGAATTACGGGAAACAAGGATGCCGCCAACCCTTCTCCCGTTTTTTTAACGGGGCGGCGGAAGCAAAGAATCAACCGAACTGGTTCTTGAACGACTCCAACGCTTCGGACAGCAGCCGACGGATGAAGGACTCTCTGTCTAAGGCCGTGAGATCCCGGAAGGTCGCGTAGGCGTTATGGGATGGCGAGAGCTCAGGCGGACACCCCCTGCTCTCGGTCTTCAAGCGTTCGGCATCCTGAATCAGCTTGACCAGCGTGTGAACCTGGCAGGGAAACCGCGTGACCCAACCGAGCCGGTGCATCAGTTCGAAGCGCATCTGATCCACCAGAAAGAGGTGGGTGTCGACCACCTTCAGCTGATTTTGCTTGTCGAGTGTGTAGAATTCCGCAGCCGTTCCGATATCCAGTGTGCCCATGATAATCTCGTAGAAAGCAAGCGTGCCGGCATCTCCGGGTCGGGCCAGAAACAGCAAGGTCTTGTCTGAAAGATCCGCAAGCTGGGAAGTGACGCCATAGGCCTCGTTGAAGCGTTTTTTCCAGGGACCGAAGGCACGGTCATGGAAAATCCGCGTGCGATATGTTTTGAGATCGACGATTTTGGCCATGGGTGTCGGAAACTATGTCATGAGGTGCGGTGCCGCAGCCGGTCCGGCAATCGGTCGGATCGGAGCGCCGAGGGCGTTGAAAGCGTCCGGCAGCCTCGCAGCAAGTCGTTGCGCGAGGATTGCTGTGACAGATTGAATCATTCAAGCCTTCGGTTCCGCCTGTGTGTATAAAAGAATCGCCAACGGAAGTCAAACCGCTGTCGGATACCCAAATAAACTTGACCCGCGAGGGTTTTACAAGTATGGTCGGATTCAATTCCCCCCACACCATAAGGAGTTTCGGATGCCCGTCATTACGATCTCCCGTCAATTCGGCGCCGGCGGCAAGACATTGAACATGTCGAAATTGAACATAGACCGCGCCGTTGACCTGATTTGTACTCTGGTCGAACGATAGAAAGGCGGGCTGATGCCGCAACCTTCACCCCGCCGCTGCTCCTTCGCAATCCCCACGTACAAACAATACTCGCCAGCAGCAAACTCCGCATACGGCACACCTATTCCGTCATCCGATCAGCGCGTTCGATAATCCTTGATGCAGGTGGTGGCGTCCGGCTCCTCGGCCTGTTCTCCGTACCACCGCCGGACAGGCCGGTCAAAGGCATCGTCATTATACTCCACGGCTGGGAAGGCAGTGCTTCTTCTACCTATTGCGTGCGCACCGGCAACCGTCTATTCCAAAACGGCTACGCGGTTTTCCGACTCAACTTCAGAGATCACGGTAGCAGCCACTATCTCAACACCGGTCTTTTCTACGCCTCGGCTCTCGATGAAGTGTTTCAAGCTGTTCGCCGGGCTGCCGGCTTGATGGCCGGTGTCCCGGCCTTTATCGTCGGCTTTTCACTGGGCGGCAATTTTGCCTTGCGTATCGCCCGGCGTTGCCGTCGGGAACCAATCGACAACCTGCGACACGTCGTTTGCATCAGCCCGGTACTTGATCCGGAAAAAGCGACCGCCAGAATCGATGCGATCCCGTATATTCGGATTTATTTTTTGAAAAAATGGCGGCGGTCGTTGCGGCTAAAACAGGCCCTTTACCCTCAGCGCTACGACTTCAGCCCGCTGTCGGCGGAAACATCGGTGCGTGGGCTGACCGATGCGCTGCTGGCCGGATACAGCGATTTCAGCTCGACACGGGCCTATTTCAAAACCTATACAGTGCTGGGCGATGCGCTGCACCGCATCCCCCTTCCGCTCACCCTTCTAACAGCCGCCGATGATCCCATCATTGCGGTCGAAGACTTCGAGCAACTCCGTCTCAACCGGTTCGCCAGGTTGTCGATTCAACACCATGGCGGCCACAACGGCTTTATCGAAGGCTTTGGTCTGCAATCATGGTATGAACCGCTTCTGGTGGAACTCTTCGACGGTGCCTAAAGAAAGGTCAGAGGTAATGAGTCATGGGTTATAGGTCATGGGTTGTGGAGGATATCATAATAAAAAAGATTTTTTATCCTTGACCCCTCACCCATTACCTCTGACCCATTACCTGGTTTTTCGAGGCGGCATTGAAAAATCCGCTCCCGTGCATATGTTGTATCCGTTTGAAAGAGCAAGTGACGACAATCAATTCGACTGAATCGGCCGACGAAAACGGCCGGGCGGACCCGTTTTTCGGTCTGTGCGCTTCAACGGTGACAAACCCTCGCGTGAACGGTCAAAGGAGGTATCAAATGGGTGAAGACAAAACGGTGAAAATTTTGAAAAGTGCTATCTTATTAGAAAAAAGGGGGCGCGCTTTCTACACGACGGTTGCCCAGCAGACCGATAAAGACGCCGTTCGCCGTTTCTTCGAACAAATGGCCGATGAAGAAAAAAACCACATCCGCGTGCTCTCCGAGCAGTATCGGGTCTATTGTGAAACGAAAAGTTTCAAATCCGGCACTTATGGCACGGAACCCGCCGGTGCCATCGCATCGACGGTGCTGTCTAAGGAACTGAAGGATCAAATATCGGCAGCCGGGTTCGAATCGGCCGCGATTGCGGCCGCCATGGCTATGGAAAAAAACGCCATCACGCTCTATTCGCAGCGGGCGGAAGAAGCAACGGATCCCAATGAAAAAGCCCTGTACGAGTGGTTGGCCGACTGGGAAAAAACCCATTTGGCGTTTCTGGCCACCGTCGAGCGCGAAGTTACGGAGACAATCTGGAACGACAACAACTTCTGGCCTTTTTAACGTGTCGTCCCCACGCGAACACGCATTCTAACCTGTCTGTCAGATGATTTGTTCGGGCTGGCCCGGACCGGATGCATACCCGGAGGGCTCGATAAGGGGCACAAGCAACACCGCGCAGGGAGCTTTTTCCAATATCGTCATACCGATGTAATCCACGCGTCCCAAGCTGTATCGGCGATGCGGTTGATGACACCCGACCACAATCAGATCTGCGCCAATATTACCGGCGATGCGGCAGACCTCCATAGCGGGGTCGGCCGGAAAGTAGTCGATGGCCACTTCGCTGGTGCCTGCCAGTCGCGGTGCGAGGTCGGCATCGATCCGTTGACGAACGGTCGCTATGATTTCGATCATTTTCGGATCGGCATCGTCCAGGTCCTTGAAATGATAATCGAGCGCATGAAAAACATGCAATCGGGCACGGTGAGCCTGCGCCAGCCGGACGGCCAGATCAATGGCGTTCAGACCGGACGGAGAAAATTTCAAAGCGACAAGGATTTTTCCGAACATGGCATCCCCCCCACTTTTAGGGTTCACGAAAAAACGAGGCCACGGTTTTGGGCGCCGAGGCGCCCGGTCTGCAAGGCGTGAAAACAAGGGAGTATTCGGGAGCCCGCCGGCAGGGCAGCTGAAACACCGGTCGAATTTCCGGACGAATGCAGTCAACGCCGGATGCTCTGATGAGGGTGTCCACTCACGGATTCAATGCAGAAACGAGGTCGGACGGCATCACACCCTTTGAAGCCGATCCGTACTGAGGAATTGGGCGGGGTGTTGGATTGGGAGCGCAATAGGTGCCGGGTAAAAGATGAACCTGTCAATACATCGGACGTCGACACCCTGAGACCCGGCCGGTTCGGTCAAAGTTTTCCGGCACGACCGTCATCGCAGGGTTCACCCATATCTTCCATCCGCGAGTGTTCGGCAGTTTGAGACGATTCGCAAACCGGCAAAGGCTCTGTCTTGGCCATCGGTTGCTTGCAGCATTCAGGAACCGTCGCGTCGGTGCTCTTCACCTTGACTTTGTGACCGCAGTTTTTGCATTCGTAGTGTATCTCTTCTGTCATGCAGGCCTCCTTCAAAGAAACCAGATAATGTAACTGTTCTTATAAGCCGCGATAGTACGGGATATTACCCGGTGTGTCAAGTCAGCTTCCGGCCTGCATCGATACCGGTTAAAAGGAAAATTTGCCGGATGCGGTCGGATGACCGATTTCAAAGTTTCAACGAAAACCGCTAACGCCCGCATCGAGCTCTGTTATCGCCGGCATTGTCGTTCAAGCGTCACGGGGGCCGGATCGTGAGGATGATAACCGAACCGGTTGTCCCGGTCGTCACACCCCGATAATCCCCACCACGGCTCCGGTCATGCAAGTGGCCAGCGTGCCGGCCACGATTGACCGCAGTCCCAGAGAAACGATTTCTTCCCGTCGTTCCGGCGCCATGGTACCCAAACCGCCGATCATGATGCCGAGACTGCCGGGGTTGGCAAACCCGCACATGGCGTACGTCAGGATCAGTTTGCTGCGAGGGGCCAGGGACCCCTCGGGCAGTCTGCTGAGGTCGAGGTAGGCGATAAACTCATTGAGGACTGTTTTGGTTCCCATCAAAGCACCCGCCGTGGCTGTCTCCTCCCAGGGAATTCCCATCAACCACGTCACCGGTGCCATGACCAGGCCTAAAATCCGTTGTAACGTGACGGCTTGACCGCGCCAGTGCGGCACCAATCCCAGAATCAGGTTGAGCAAGTGCACCAGGGCGACCAGGACCACCAGCATGGCGACGATATTGATCACAAGCGTGACCCCCTGAAGGGTTCCACGCGTAACGGCGTCGATGGCGCCGCTCGCCTTCTCGGGGGCGATCATGGCTCCCGAAGTGAGCTCACCGGTTTCCGGTACCATAATTTTCGATACGGTAATCGCCGCCGGGACGCTGATAATTGAAGCGGTCAAAATGTGTCCCATGACATCGGGAATCGTTCGGCTCAGCAAGCTGGCATAGAGCACCATGACTGTGCCGGCAATGGTCGCCATGCCGCAGGTCATCAGAGAAAAGAGCTCACTGCGCGTCATGTGGTTCAAGTAGGGACGGATAAACAGCGGCGCCTCCACCATGCCCACAAAGACGTTGGCAGAGACGCCCAGACCTTCGGCACCGCCGACGCCCATGGTTTTCCTGAGGGCCCAGGAAAAAGCCCTGACCACCAGCGGCAGGACCTTCCAGTAAAACAGCAGGGCCGACAAGGCACTGATGACCAACACCAACGGCAGGGCGCGAAAAGCCATAATAAAACCGGCGCCCGGAAACTTTTCATCGAACGGCAGCGGGCCGCCGCCCAGGTAACCGAAAACAAAGGCTGTACCGGCTGCGGTCGATTCTTCCAGAGACAGTACCAACCGGTTAAGCAGCAGAAAAAACGCTCTGAACAAGGCCAATTTCAACAGGAGGAGTCCGACCACAAACTGAAGCCCAATGCCGATGAAAGCCGTTTTCAGACCAATGCGTCTGCGGTTTTCGCTCAACGCCAGGGCGATGAGGCCGAACACCACAATGCCGGCCATACCTTGAAGGAAAAGTGACAATTAATTCTCCGGATCGACGCCGGTGTCGGACGGATCTGTCGCTAAGGTATTCAGAAATGTTAAATTCCCAGCACCAAATTCCAATTTACAAAAATGTTTTACCAAATTGACAGCCGCATGTCTATCCGGATCCCCTTTCGCCTGACTCATTCGCCGCCGCATTATTGTTGACAACACCGATCCGGTGCTGGAAAAGTGGTGTCGAACAGTCTCCAAAACAAAAACGACACATTGCAGGCGAAGGTGGTCGACATGCCGGTATGGATAAAATATATTGGGCTGGCGGTGCTGGCGTATGCGGCTTACTGCACGCTGGTGTTTGCTTTCCAGCGCCAGATGATTTTTCCGCGCAGTCACATCGGCTATGCCCCGGTTGCCCTTCCCGACAACCTGCCGATTGAAAAAATCTGGCTTACCATCCCTGGCGCCTCCGTTGAAAGCTGGTACATCCCTCCGACCGGAGGTCCGTCAAACGGCCGCAGGCCGGCCCTCATCTTCGCCCACGGCAATGCCGAGCGCATCGATGTGTGCACCGGCGAACTGATACCCTTCACCGCTCTCGGTATCGGCGTTTTGTTGGTCGAATACCCGGGTTACGGCCAATCGACCGGCACACCGTCTCAGAAAAGCATCACCGCGGCCTTTCTTGCGGCCTACGACATGCTGGCGGCGCGTCGTGATGTCGATCCCTCGAAAATCGTTTTCTACGGCCGTTCTCTCGGCGGCGGTGCCGTTTGTGCCTTGGCCGCAGTGAGACCGGCGGCAGCCTTGATTCTGGCGTCGACCTTCACCGGTATCCGCGCCATGGCGTCGCGATACCTGGTTCCCGGGTTCATGGTCCGCGACCCTTTCGACAACCTGACGGTCGTGCGCGATTTCAGAGGCCCGGTTCTCATCGTTCACGGCCGCCACGACGACATCATTCCCTTTCATCACGGCACGACGCTTCAAAAGGCCGCCCGGCGTGCGACACTCCTGGCGTACGACTGCGGCCACAACGACTGCCCGCCGGATGCTGAGCGTTTCTGGCGCGATATCGCCGCCTTTTTGCATGAAGCGGGCATTATCGTTTGATGGCCACCAGCGAGGCCATCGGGTAGGGTTCACCGACGGCTGCGGCCGTTGTCTCGCGGTAATAGACGACCTCCAGTTTTAAAAACCCGAGCAACAGCTCGTTGATCCTCAAAAGGTGGTCGTCGCGATGCGGACGCTGCGGAATGAAGTTCGGGCGTTTAAGGTAGGTTTCGAAAATAAGGACCCCGCCCCCGGTCAGGGCTTCGCAAATCTGAGGAAAGAGCCTGCGGTTGAGGTATCGGATGTTGAGGACCAGACTGTAGCGCCGCGGCACGATATCGTATACGTCGAGATCGACGCAAGCCGCGCGTATCTTGGGGTCCCGACCGGCGGCCATCTTCAGCCCGGCCTCCGAGATGTCCAGGGCCTCCACCGCAAACCCCTTTTGCGCCAGAAAGAGTGCATTGCGGCCGTTGCCGGCCGCAATGTCGAGAGCGCATTCATGGGAGGCTTGGTGATAAAAATTGCAGACGATGTCAGATGGGTGGGCGGAAAGGGCCGCCCCGCGGCTGCGGTACTTGCGATTCCATTTGATCCGATCAGGGTGCATCGCCGGACCGCCTTTCACTGCATTTTATCGGGACATGTTCGGAACGGGTGAACCATCCGCTCGCGGCCGGCCGAAGCCGTATTTGCGCTGCAGGAGGTCAATGGTTTGGGGGCTCACCTTCAACTGCCGAATTTCGTCGGGCCCGATCCAGCGGACCTCACGGGCATCGTCACCGGCACTGATGGTGCCGGTCACATAATCTGCGACCAGGTCCACGATCACGTAGTGAAACCGGATGCGACCCTGCGCGTCCTGCTCGATGAGATCGAAGGTGTAAACCGGCTGGCGGGCGCGGACGGTGATCCCGGTTTCCTCCAGAATTTCCCGTTCTGCGGCCGCCTGCAGGGTTTCACCGAGTCGGACCTTGCCGCCCGGTATGGCCCAGAGATCTTGCGACGGCGGTTGCCCGCGGCGAACCAAAAGAACGCGTTCCCCATTGAATACCACCGCCCCCACGGCAACAACCGGGCATTCGGGATACCGACCGGCTGTGGGCACCGCTGGATAATCAGGAGATTCCGGCATAAAATGCACACCTCACACAGATTGACCTTATAGCGATCATATGGTGTCAATCTATCGGCGTCAAGTCGCCGTGATTCGTTATCGGATCATCTTCTTTAAGGCCGTCGGTAAAAGCGGTCAACCGACCGCTTGACAGGCCGACAAGGTCTGCGTATGCTCCGGCATCCAGCCGTGCGGCCAGAAGGCTGCCGGCACGGCAGGGGGGCTGATGTCTCAACATCAAAGAAAACCGTGCGAAATCCAGCACCCCTACACGAACCATCGCCAATGCGAGGCCCTCCCATGCCCTTACGCTCCAAGCTGCCCCAGGTCGGTGTGACGATTTTTACCACCATGACCCAACTGGCCAACGAACACGGCGCCTGCAATCTTTCTCAGGGGTTTCCCGATTTCGACGTGCCTTCAGGATTGATGGAACTGGTGGGAAAACACATGCGCGCCGGCCACAATCAGTACGCCCCCATGCAGGGAGTGGCGCTCTTAAGGGAGAGGATAGCCGAAAAGGTCTTCGATCTCTATGGAGCCCGGGTCGACCCCGAGCTCGACATTACCGTGACCTCAGGCGCTACGGAAGCGCTTTTTGCGGCGATAACGGCTGTCGTACATCCGGGCGATGCGGTGATCGTTTTCGAACCGGCATATGACGCCTACGTGCCGGTCATCGAACTGAGCGGCGGGCGGCCGATCTACCATAAAATGTCGTTTCCCGGTTACCGCATCGACTGGAACGCGGTCGCCGATGCCGCAAAAGAGGCCCGTTTATTGGTCCTTAATTCGCCCCACAACCCGACCGGTACGATTCTGACGGCCGAGGATATAGCCGCGTTGAGGGAAATCGTGCGTGGCAGCGATCTTCTGATCGTCAGCGACGAGGTTTACGAACACATCATCTTCGACGGCAGGCGTCACCAGAGCCTGTTGCGCGACCCGGAGCTGGCCGAGCGCAGTTTCGTCATCAGCTCCTTCGGCAAAACCTATCACGCCACCGGCTGGAAGATCGGCTACTGCATCGCGCCGGCCGCGTTGACG
>Ga0316196_10000124_pt1 | contig 24397 bp, 18 predicted proteins | sample Eddsed2cm_MG_FD_204938 | JGI IMG/M metagenome (GOLD analysis project Ga0316196, IMG submission 204938) | Coastal sediment microbial communities from Maine, United States - Eddy sediment 2 cm | ecosystem: Environmental > Aquatic > Marine > Coastal > Sediment | place: USA: Maine | collected... | reverse complement strand
TCCTTGGGGCCGAACAGATCAGTCATCGTGGTAATGGTGGCTCTTTCTGCGAATATATGTTCGGTGTCGACCAGCCGCTCTCCGACCTGGCGAAGACCGATGTGCGTAATCGGCTGGTCCTCTACGGAGCCTTTTACAAGGACAGTGATAGCAGCAATCTTGACTTCACACCGAAGACGGATGGTCTAAGCAGTTTTGAGCAGGTTTTCTTTGAAGGCAACGCCACGGTCAATTATTTCTTCTTTATGACCGGTTCAGTCTCTGGGAAATTGCAGGAGCAGCAGGAGAATATCGCCCGTTTACTTGGTAAAACCCTCAAACGTTCTGCCCATGTCGGTCTCGGCGACGATACCGAGCTGATCGATGAAATCTACTCCATGCTTGGTCATCGCAGCTCCCTTTACCTGGTCAAGCTGATCAATAAAAAGCACAAACAGTATCATGATGACTTCAAGGCTCTTTACGACGAATACAAGACGATTCCGGATCACGAATACGAGAATTTGCAGGAGCTTGCCAGCGAGCTCGAGATCGACCGCTATCAGCAGGAGCGGATTCGTATCGATGTCATGTACAAGCATCCGGATAACCAGAGGATTGTCGACGAGTACAAAAACATCTTGATTGAGTGTAACCTGAAAGGGAGCATCAACCAGATGGAGAACGCCCGCCTGACTCGACTGAAAACGCTTTCAGTGCGTAACAAGATTCCGGCGGCGCTCTTTTATACCCTCGACAAAATGCTCAAGCATGACAAGCTGGTTGATCTTGATGAACAGGATTACCTCGCTGAAACCCGGCAGGTCCTGGAAGGCATCTTCTTTACCGAAGCCCAGATCGACGCCAGCATCAACTCCGAGGATATGTCGTTGCTGCTGCACGCCAAGCGCCAGGCGAGTGAAAACCGCGACCATACCTTTGAGCATATCCTGCTGGAAACCGGGAAGGCGTGTGACGAAAAGATCCATGAAGGGGCCGACCTGACCCTGCTTGAGCATTTCTCCTACATCATCACCTACTTTGATCGTTACGATAATACCTCCTCGGTGATCAATCAGCTCGCCTTTATGGAGAACGTCCGTTTCGGCGAAGAGCAAATTCGCAGTCTTCTCGGCAACAAGAAGGCGTTTGACGAACTCAACGACAAGCTCTGGAAAGACCTCTTTTTTAAACAGGTTTTTGAGAACAAGTACTTGGGGCAATTCGGTCGGAAGAAGATCGCCTGCCTGCAAAAAGGGCTGGCGCTGATTGAAGACGGCCGCCTGACAATTACCGCCCTGGTTGATCAGCTGCTTGTGCTGGAGAAGCAGGAGCGTCTTTACGCGATCCTGCTCGGTCACGTTAAAGAGCGTATTCGTAACTTCTACTCGAAGTACAATACCCGTGTGGAGCAGGAGGCCTTGTTGGTCGAAGTGGCCGACGAGCTTTACAACAAGGGGCTCTATACCGGTGACATCCCTCTTGGCCAGTTCCATAACGTGGTGGTGAACATCAAGAAGGAAGCGGTTTACCTGCATAACCTCCTGCCCAAGATTGTTTCTGAGCGTGATGCCAGCCTGCGTGAAGATTTCCTCGACAACAGCGGCCTTGACCGTTTTTACGTGGAAGAGCTTGAGCGGGAATATTTCGAGCTGAATGATCTTGATATGGAGAACCTTTACCTGATCCGCAAAGGCTACGCGGACTAAACTCTTTCTCTTTCCGATTGCGAACGCCAACATGAGCCAACCAGACCTCAAAAAGATCCGCAATATCGGCATTATCTCGCACATCGACGCCGGCAAGACTACTGTCTCCGAGCGCATCCTCTATTATTGCGGAGAAATCCATAAGCTGGGTGAGGTTCACGATGGCATGGCGACCATGGACTGGATGGCCCAGGAGCAGGACCGTGGCATCACGATCACGGCGTCCAGCACCAGCTGTCGCTGGCGGGATATCTGGATCAACCTGATTGATACGCCGGGGCATATCGACTTTACGATTGAAGTAGAACGTTCCCTGCGCGTCCTTGACGGTGCGGTCGCGATTTTCAGTGCGGTCGAGGGGGTGCAGCCGCAGAGTGAATCGGTCTGGCACCAGGCCAACCGCTATGGCGTACCGCGCATCTGTTTGATCAACAAGCTGGATCGCGTCGGCTCCGATTATCAGGCCGTTCTTGAACAGATTCAGAAACGTCTCGGGGCCCGCCCGGTGCTGATGCAGTTACCTCTTGGTGAAGAGGGCGAGTTTCACAGTGTCGTCGATCTCGTCAATGAGGTTGTCCAGACCTTTTCTGAAGACGACCTGGGTGTGGATGTTGGTTGCTCACCTGTTCCTGAGGAACTCCGTGAGAAGGTTGCCGCGGCTAGAGACGCTGTGATTGAAGCGGCTGCAGACTGGGATGACGACCTGCTCGCAGATTTCCTCGAAGGACGGGAGGTTGCGGCAGAGCGCATCGCTCCAGCTTTGCGCAAGGGTGTCCTTGCCGGAGAGCTCTTCCCCGTCTTTCTCGGCTCTGCTTTGCGCAACAAGGGTATTCAGCCGGTTCTGGATGCAGTCACTGCTCTTTTACCTTCTCCTCTTGAACTCCCACCGGTTTCTGTCCGCAGCCCGAATGATGACGAAAGCATTCTCCTGCCATGTGAGATTTCCGGGCCCCTTTGCGCTCTGGCTTTTAAGGTGCTCTCCGACGAAGGGCGCAAGTTGACCTACCTGCGCATCTATTCCGGTGAACTGAAGGCGGGGGAGACCGTGTTGAACGTGACCCAAAACGTTCAGGAGCGGGCAGCGCGGCTTTTCCGCATGCATGCCCATAAGCGTGAACGCATTGATATTGCTCGTGCCGGGGATATCGTCGCTGTCGCGGGCCTCAAAGACGCTTTGACCGGTGATACCCTCTGCGGCGTTGAACAACCCTTCCTGCTTGCTGGCCTCGCTGTCCCTGAGCCGGTAGTCTCTCTGGCGGTTGAGCCGCGCCAGGTTCAGGACCGTGACAAGCTGATGCTCTCCCTTGAGAAGCTGCAGTGGGAAGACCCGACTTTCCGTGTGCGGGAAGATGAAGACACCGGGCAGACGGTTTTGTCCGGAATGGGCGAGCTGCATCTGGAAGTGGTGCTTCGCCGCCTGCTCGATGATTTCGGTGTTGAGGTCAATGCCGGTCAACCGCAGGTTGTCTACCGCGAGAGTGTTTCTGCTGAGGCTAGCCACACCGAAACCTTCGAGCGCGAGATCGATGGCAAACTGCAGAGGGGTGAAGTCAGTTTGCGGGTTGCTCCGCGTGAGCGTGGGTCCGGAAACGAGATTCTGCTGCCCCCTCTTGATACGGAGGGTTTAAGCGAAGAGATTCTGAGTGCGCTGCGAGAAACCTTGACGATGGCCCTCGGCTCCGGGGTGCAGATCGGCTATCCGATGGTTGATATGTCTGTTGTTGTTGACCGGGTACCGGTGACCCCAGGAGTCACTTCCGTGCTTGGCGTGCGTGCTGCGGCGCAGCGGGGTCTGACGCTGGCGATCCGGGCCGCAAAACCGGTATTGCTCGAACCGGTGATGGCGCTGGAAATTATCTCTCCGGGAGAATTTTCCGGTAAGGTTTATGGCGGCCTGCAGCAGAAGGGTGGGCGTGTCGAAGGGATGGAGTCTCGGGAGGTTGTCGACCTCGTCCGCGCCCACATCCCACTCTCGGAAATGTTCGGTTACATGACCGAACTGCGTAGCGCCACACAGGGCCGAGGATCCTTTACCATGGAGTTCAGTCATTACGACAAGGTTCCTGTTTCGGTCATGGAGCGCCTTGGTTTGAAATAACCCCAAGGACTGACAGGATCGTGGTTTTCTTTCCAGAAGAGGCAAGTCACTGACTTGTCTCTTCTTTTTTATTTGACTTGCCTGTTTATCTCTCTTTCTTTGGATTAATATATTAATTCATATAAATAACTCTTGACATAAGTATTCCCGCGAGGCATATTGCCGCTAAATTTACCGTTGTTTGTTTTTAGAGATTCTGTAATTTTTAGGAGGTTTGGCGCAATGAAGATGTCTGGGTTGAATAATTACGTGCTTTCTGTTGCTCGTGCACTTTATGTCTTTGTTACGGTTGCCGCTGTCTGTGGCGCCCTGGCTGTGTTGAATATTGGTGGACATTGACCAGTTTGACAAGGAAATCAATTATTAAGGGCGGCCTGGTCAGGTCGCCCTTTTTGTTTTTTGTGGGAGAATTGTGTCTGTCTTGAGAGCAGAAATAATATTTGACGTTGCACAGGATGCCTGAATATCTATAATGCTCAGTAATTTTGTAAATCAATCCGGCTGCGGGTTCCGGATGTTGAATGGAGATGTTATGGAAATCGAACAGGGAGCGGGCAAGATCGCCAAGTGCTTGAAGCTGATGCTCAGTGATAAGCCCGGGCATCTGGCGAGCGTGATGGCGGCGATTGCCTCGAAGAATGCCAGCGTTGGTGATATCCATCTGTTGCGGGTCGGCAGAACGCACAACACGCGTGAGATCGTCGTCTATGTTGATTCTGATCATCAGTTTGAAGAGGTGGTTGAGGCCATCGCCAATCTGCAAGGGATCATTATCGAAGACGAGATCGATCTGGTTCACCAGGTGCACGAAGGCGGCAAAATTGCCACGAAAAGCAAGGTTCGAATTGAGACGATTACGGATGTTCGCCAGATTTACACGCCGGGAGTTGCGGCCATCTGCAAGGATATCGAGCGTTATCCCGAGCTCGCTTATAAATATACGTCGATTCCCAATCAGGTGGCTATCGTTACCAACGGTACGGCGATTCTCGGCCTTGGTGATATCGGTGCCGTTGCCGGCATGCCGGTCATGGAAGGCAAGTCCGTGCTCTTTGACTACCTGGTCGGTGTCAGCGGAGTGCCGGTTCTGATCCAGAGTCACGATCCCAAGGTGATTATTGACACGGTGCGAAATATCGCCCCGACTTTCGGTGCGATCAAGCTGGAAGATATTAAAGCCCCGGAGTGCTTCGAGATTGAAGATGTGCTTGATGCCGAACTTGACATCCCGGTGATGCATGACGATCAGCACGGCACGGCTGTGGTCGTCCTGGCGGCTTTGCTTAACGCGACCCGGTTCTCCGGCCTGATGTTGAAGAAGTCCGTCGTCGGTGTGGTGGGTTTGGGTGCTGCGGGCATGGGGATCAGCAAGCTGCTCCTTGCTTATGGTGTAAAGAATGTCATCGGCACCGATCTTGACGAGACCGCATGTGACCGTTTGTCTGCGGCCGGTGGGTCTGTTGGTTCTCTGGATGAGGTGATGAAGAAAGCCCATGTCGTGATCGCTACGACCGGTTGCCCCGGGTTGATTAAACCTGAAATGGTCCGTAAGGGTTCGGTGGTGCTGGCTCTGTCCAATCCGAACCCTGAGATTACCCCCGATCTTGCCCTGCAGGCAGGGGCCTCCTTCGCTGCCGACGGCAAGAGCGTCAACAACGCTTTGGCCTTCCCCGGCCTCTTTCGTGGTGCTTTGAACGTGCGAGCCACCCGGATCAACAACAAGATGAAGATTGCCGCAGCCCTGAGTATTGCCAGGCATGCTGAAGAAAACGAACTTGTTCCTTCCTTGCTACACCCCGATGTTCACAAGGATGTCACGGCGGCGGTGGAACGCGCAGCTCTTGAGTCAGGTGTGATCAAACACTGGGATTGATCTAAACCAATGGCACCCTGGATTCTGCTCTCGGCTGGAGAGTAAGAAAGCTACATAAGCTATCGAAAGACTGCGCCGACGAAGATGTTCTCCTGGTCGGCGTAGTCTTTTTTATAGCCTCTGTTCGTGAATCTAGCCGATTTTATTATAGTGGTACCGGTCTTTTACTTAAGGTGTAGTGGCTTAAACCTGACCTGACACAGACTGTAATTCGATCAAGTGCCGCTCCGTGCCTACAGATAAATTTTCTATTTATCAGGGTTTCTAGGAATTATCCGCAGCGTTGAGCTGTCTTTTAGCGGTATCACCTGTTAATGGGTGCTGTTAAAATCCTCGAATAAAATGTGCGCAATAAAAATCTGCATTATTTCCCATTCATTTTTTCCGTCCTATTTAAGTGTTTATTTGATTAATCCTATTTGTCTTTATGCAAGGGGAGAGGCCCTTTCTGCATATATTTCAGCCACATAAGCAATTACTTTCTCTTCATCCAACAAGGGGATATATCAACCCTTCTGATTTACTGATGATAGTTGAATTTAAATTGGCACTTCTTGTGCTTACTTGAAGTTAATCATGTTTTTTTTAAGAGCGGTGACTGAAATGCAAAAACTTCGACTTACAATTCTGCAAGGTAAAAACAACCTTTCCAGGCTGGCCCCACTTCTGTCTCTTGTCGGATTGTCAGGCGAGTTTCTTTCAACACCTAAGAGTCTTTTAGAGTCTGTTCAGCAATCACCTCCCGATCTCGTTCTTATAGACAGGAAATTTATATTCAACGAAACAAGGGGTGGTGGCATTGAATCCTTGATTGATAAAATGTCTCCTTTCTGCCCACTGCTATTCGTTGACGAGGAGGAGGATCGCTTTCTTTTTGCTGACCTTGAACGCAATCAGGTGTTTCAGCTCTTCGATCTTTATGAATATCTTCTGCTGCATCTTCAACATTATTCCAGAAAGGAACTACGAGTAGCGGTAAAATTGCCGTCTGTAATTTTACTTGGCGGGAGATCAGAATTAACTCAAATTTCTTGCCTAAGTACTGGCGGAGCTTTTATAAAGACAGGCCATCCAACACCCAAAAAAGGTGAGGCCATTGAAATGACTATTCCGCTCCTGGGACACCGAACTGAGATCGAACTTTGTGGTCGGGTTGTCTACAGTGTTTTTCCCTCTTTAGAGAACAATTACATTCAAGGCGTTGGAATATGTTTTGAGCAGCCTGATGAGTCATCAACAAAGAGAATCAAAAATTATTTATGTGCCTATCTCAACAACAAGGTCCCCGTAGAAGATGTGAGCAGCGAAACTCAACGATCCTGGTATCTGGAGCCGATAAAAAAGAAACCGACAACAAGTGGAATCCAATTGAAATCTTTTGTCTGTCGATAATAGATCGTAGGCTGAAACGTGAATACAATGACTTTTCTCAAAAGCCACGACTTACGAGAAGAAAAATGGCTTCTTATTGATAGAGGTATTCAGGAAGCTCTTTAATCCACAAAACGATGGCCACCTAGATCAAACCTGGGTGGCCATTATTTGTCAGTAACTTTGCAGGATAGTACTGTAAGAATCTCTATCTCACTATTTCAGCAGAGGAGTCGTCTTGATCGGTGCTATTCGCTCTACCGCAAGCTGCGTGATTCAGAACCGCAATAGAGCCGCCTCAACCGTCGCGACAAAACGTACCGCGTCGTCCATCGGCAATGGGCCGACACAATTCATTGCGTCTCAGCCCTGGCGGCTTCGAGCAGCACAGACGCCGGCACCCTCACTTTGTGGTCCGGGTTGATATAGGCAAACCTGATCCGGCCATCGGTGCCGACAACATAGGCAGCAGGCACCGGCAAAATATGATGTCTCTCGCCCGAAGCCTTCTCCAAGTCTATGCCGTAACCCTGGTAGAGTGTCAAGGTCTCGGCGTTCACTTGCCAGGCGATCCCCAAGGCCATAGCCCCTATCATACTGTGATCCGACAAGAGAACATAATTCATTTGATGCTTCTGCTTGCTCTGCGACAGATATTCGGGGCTGTCGGAGCTGACGGCGAGAATTTGGTAGCCCATCTCCAACAACGGCGGTTCAATGCGTATCAATTCCCCCAACTGGAGGTTGCAATACGGTCACCATCCACCACGAAAATAAATCAATATGGTCGGTTTGCGGGCCAGGGCTTTGTTCAGGTCAAAGCTCTTGCCGTCTAGATCCTGCAGGGTGATCTCCGGTATCTGGCTACCGACCAGGATCGGACAAATAGCATTCGGTGACTTAGCAACATTCAGGCGCTCTGCGGCAACCTGGTTACCAGGACCGAGGAGAAGAAAACTAGTTACCACAAAAAGAATACGGGCATAATGCAGCATGGTTATTATCTCTCTTTCAAAAGGACTTTAAATGTTATTGTAAAGCATCCCTCTGAATCGATTTTTATCAAGCCCTGAGCAGATTTTTAAAAAAAATTCAGTTAGCCAACGGAGGCACTGAGATCGAGCGACTGTACTTTCACACCTGGTAACAGGCAGCCACCTTTCGTAAACTCCCCCAAAACGTATACATGTCAAAAGTAAAGTTTTCTGGATAAATACAGCAGGTGGTTCTAATGTGTGTGTGTCTTCAGACCCTTTAGCACTCTTTTGTCACAAAGCTTTAAGAGACACCTTCCTATCAGTCACGACATATGAGACGAAATTATCCCTCTTTTTAAACGCTATATTTAGGATAGATTTGTGGTCAGCACTCCCTTTAATCGACCTTAAGAATCAGCAAAGGGCCATCCGGCACGATCGCCCAGCGGGCATCCGGACCGAATCTGTCTAGTAATTCCGCAATAGCCTCATTTATTTTTTTGACCGGTTTAAAGTGAAATCGCTTCAGCGTGTCGGAGTCGATTCCCTGGGTATGTACCCAGATTTCCTTCTTTAACATCACTTGGTAAGTTTCCTGGGCACACCATTGGTCAGGGAGAAAGAATTCCTTCTTCATCAGCTTTTCAATAAAGGCCTGTGGTGTGGTGGCATGCTCAAAAACCGCCCTGTATTCTTCACTGCCAAACCCTTCCAGACACTCAGTGGCGATCATGATTACCCCACCTTCGCGGGTCGCACCTGCCACGCCTGAAATCCCTTTTGCTGTCTGATACAGGTTGCAGTCAAGTGGAGCCCCTGCATTTGTGGTAACAACAAAATCAAGAGGTTCATCCAGTGTCTGAACACAATGGCGGGAGAGAAATTCGACCCCTTTAAGGTGGGCCTTGACCGGGTGACCGGCAAAAACTCCAGTGATTTTTTTGCTAGTGTCGAGAGTGACGTTGACGATGAAATCGGCCCCGGCTTGTTCCATGATGTCCAGACCGGCTTCGTGGAAGGGGTTCCCTTTCAGGATGCCGTAACGGGTCTGTGGATGAGCCACCATTTCGGGACCATGCATGAACTCCAAGGTTTTCACCGATGAGATTCCAGGCAGAATCGATTTGCGCCCGCCTGAGAAACCGGCCCACATATGCGGCTCGATGAAGCCGGTCAAAATCTTCAGGTCAGCCGCCAGGTAATGCTTATTGACCAGGGCCGGCACCCCATTACCGATATGTCCAACCAGAACCATGTCGTCTTGGTTCTTGGAGAAGTGGTTGATGATCCGGTAAGAGGATGCGATCTCTTTGCCTACAAGGCGCTCCAGTTCTTTCCCCTCGTTGGGACGATGGATTCCGGTGGCAATCAAGATTGTGATCTTTGCGGAGGGGATACCAGCCGCTTCCAGGTGCTGAATGATAATCGGCAGCAACATGGCATTCGGTACTGGCCGTGTTATATCACTAATAACAATGACAGCATCAGTTTTGTCTCGGCCCAATGCTTTGAGAGGTTCGGACTCAATCGGCCTTAAAAGAGACTGCTGGACAGCATCCTCTGGCACAGGTATAACCGCTGCTTCCTGCGGATAAAGGACACCAACAAAGTTAGACGTTTCAGGAAACTCTAGGTCAAGACCTTCCTCACCATATTTGAGACGTATGTGCATAATGTCCTCCCCGTTTCTGTTTCCACAGTATACCGGAAACTCACCGTCTCTTTTGATGGGTAGACAGTTTTCCTCTGGAGGGTAGAGCTAATATTGCTTACTGTTATTGTTATAAGTCACCATTTATAAAACACTAAAGCCCTTGATCTTCGGACCAGGGGCTTTTCATATAATGCAGGGGCGGCGATAATTTCGACAAACTGCCAGGCAATTAAACTCAAAACAATGCAGGGGTAATTATCAGACACTTGTCGATACTTCTGTTATGCTGTCACCAGCAAAGATAGCGTCATTAAACATCAAAGGCAGCAAAACCTCTGGAGGAAAAATCCGCTAAATTCTAACGTTTAACTATTTGTACTGGAGCCCCAATGGAATTCGATAACGGCATCCTTCATATCAGTGCTTTCCTTTCTGTCACTTTGGGCATCGTTGTTCTTTTCGTTGGTAAGCGTGTGAACAACATCGTACGTTTCCTCAATGAATTTAGTATCCCGGAACCGGTGACTGGCGGACTGATTTTTTCCGTACTAATTGCTCTGCTCTACGTAGTAACCGGCATCGAGATCGAATTTGAACTCTCTGCACGTGATTTCCTTCTTGTTTATTTCTTTACCACTATTGGCATCAATGCCAGCCTCAAGGACTTGGTAAAGGGTGGCAAACCTCTCATCATCCTGCTGGCAATCACTATTGGTTATATGATTATTCAGAACCTAACGGGCATATCGGTTGCGGCAGCCTTTGGGCTTGCGGCCCCGGTCGGTCTGCTGGGGGGAAGTGTCTCCCTGATCGGTGGACACGGCACTGCTATCGCCTGGGCCCCACGTATAGCGGCGGACTATGGCATTGGTAATGCCATGGAAGTTGGCATCGCCTGCGCCACTTTCGGCCTGATCCTGGCAAGTATCATGGGTGGACCGATCGCCAAACTGCTTATTAACCGCTATAAGTTAAAACCGACCGTCGAAGAGCCTTTGGATGTAGGCTTTTCCGAGGAAGAAACAGAGGGTAAGATCGGCCATCTTGATTTCCTTGACGCGATTTTAGCCATTCACGTATGTGCAATTCTCGGCTTTATTCTCAATGAACAATTAGAAAACTTGGGTTTGCAGTTACCGCTATTCGTCACCTGTCTATTCGCTGGCATTCTGATAACCAATCTTATCCCGAAAAACTTCCCCCGCTTCAGCGGCACCAAATGGCCGAGTCGTAAACCTGCTATTTCTTTGCTCGCGGACATCTCGTTGGGCACCTTTCTGGCGATGTCGCTGATGAGCATGCAGCTTTGGACACTGGTAGATCTCGCCGGACCAATTTTCACAATTCTCGGCGCACAGTTTTTCGTTGCAGTAGCTGTGACTCTGTTTGTCGTCTTCCCGGCAATGGGGAAAACCTACGATGCTGCGGTAGTTTGTGCTGGTTTCGGTGGGATCTCCCTCGGCTCTACTCCAACCGCCATGGCGAATATGTCGGCAGTCTCTCAGCGTTACGGTGCCTCGCACATGGCATTCATCATTGTTCCGCTGGTGTGCGCTTTTTTTATCGACTTGGTCAATGCATTACTCATCCCGTTTTTTCTGGCAAACTTTTGATTCAAGCCCACCATACTGATTGAGGGGATGTGACTCCTGAATGTCACGACTTACGAGAAGAAAAACGGCTTCTTATTGATAGGGGTATTCAGTAAGCCCTTTAATCCGAATAACGATGGTCACCTGGAGCAACTCTGGGTGGCCATTTATTATTTATCAGGGTTTAATTTCTTGCTCTTTACAACCCTGCACTGAAAAAACCTTTCCGCAAAATCATACCAACAGCAACTGCCTAAAACATGACTTGACAGGTCATGTTTTAGGGATAGTGTTTTTTCATAGGCTAACGCGAATGGCTATTATTGTTTATCACTTGAGTCCTTTTGCATTGAAGGTCTCGACGACCCGCCTGGTGTCATGTTGTGTATATGTCAGAAGATCCCTTGATGAATTAAATTTAGGATGGTTGTGTAATTTAGATATTGTAATAGGAGATTTAAACTTTACGGATATTGTTTGGTTTTTACTCTCTCATAATTTTTAAAAGGTAGTTATGTTGAAGTTTATCATTCGAGCTCAAATAATTTTCATATGCATTTTTTTGCTTCTACCAAGCCATGCTTTTGCCCTCGTCTCCGAAGGAAGGCCAGGGAACCCATATTTTGACCAAGTTTTGTTTCTGCAAAAAAAAGTCATCGAGGACAATAAGGTAGTTGCTGTATCTCTTGCATTCACAGACCCGAGAAGTAATGAAGACCTTTGTCTTAACCGTATGGATGTTTTTGGTGGGCTAGAAATGTTTAGGGAGATACCAGAAAAAAATTGGGTTCTAGTAGACTTCAGACTTCAAAGCCTGATCATTGCTGAAGGCTTTGCAGGTGATGCAGATGTATCTTGGGTTGAGGCTTGTCCTAATGTTGATACCTGCACAGAGTGGGGCAAACAACGCTCTCTTGATCCACAAGAACAGGAACGGAGAGCAAACATTTCTCGACCCAAAGCAGTTGTTAAATCAAACCTTGAAGACATTTCTCAGCGTTTGGAGCTAGGCAGAAAGCTAGTGAAAGTAGCTCGATGTCGTGGATGCCACAATATAGAAGGCACAGGGCCTAGTCACGCGCCAAGCCTGACTTGGAAGCGCATAAAATACGATAGAGGCTGGCTTGAAAATTACCTGATGTCTCCTTATCGTATGCGGCCCGCAATGGATAACTTGATGATGCTCAACTACACTTCCCCCAATGCTATGCCGAGCTTACAGAGAGAAGAAGTAAAAGTTATTGCCCAATATCTTGAAAGCGTTGCTATCTCAAGTGCACCCAGCGATGACTGGAGGAAAGAGCTATGGGATGACTACGACTGCTTGGGTTGCCATGTAAAACTTTACAAGTCAGACCCCCTCGTATATCAACCAACGGTATTACCAGAAAACACGAAGGCTAAGCTGGAAGCCTCCTCAACATTGAGCTTATGTTTAGGATGTCACACCTTTGGGGACATGCGTACAATAGAAAAAGGTCCGCCTGAAATTGTGCACCCTTTCGCTCCAGACTTATTTCTAGCCTTTGAAAAGTTGGATCTTAATTTTATATCAAACTTTTTGGAAGAGCCCACGCACCTTGTACCATTAACAAAAATGCCAAACTTGGGACTTAATAATAATCAGATTATTGAGATTAAAGATATCGCGCAGGAAATTAAAGAGGAAATTGAAGCGGGACGAATTAAACCAAACCACATGTATTACAACTTAGAGAAAGGTAGTACTAATAACTAGACATGATTCTGTCTCATAAGTCACGACTTCTGAGAAGAAAATGGCTTCTTATTGATAGGGGTATTCAGGAAGCTCTTTAATACACAAAATTATGGCCGCCTGGTAGCGGGTGGCCATTTATTATTTGTCAGCACATTATAGGAACCAGCTTTTGACATTTTACACCAGCTGAACTAGGCTAATAGTTCTTTATTTACGCAGGTATTTGCAAAATCGGCGGGTGCGGAGCTTCGAGAAGAAGAGCACCTTCGGTATTGAGGGTGCTTTTGCTTTTTATGGAGCCAATATTCCAAAAATGATTAGTTCGCTTAACAGAGCATCCTTTCTTTTGATTCTGATAACAATGTTCCTGTACGGCTGCTCAATCGGCACCCAGAAATCCATCGATCCAAACACCTCACCGCCATCGCCAACAGGTACAGTCTATTACAAGGGCGACACTACTATCCCAGACGCCATCGTGCTTGATTTTGAGGGTGGCTTGGTGATGACCTCCGATTTTGGATGGGTGATAACCAATGAATCACAAGCAGACACATTGCTATCACTCGTCATGTCTGGCTACGACATGGAAGAAGTGGTAGTTAAAAACGGCGGCAAGGAAGCGGCTGAAGGTGTCCTTTTTATCCAAGAAGAGCCTATTCCTGTGCAGAAAAGAACATACTCGTTCTCTGCAGGTCCCGATAAAAGAACATTTCGTATTTACGAAACGACTAACAGTGACGGTAGGGGCCGCGGGGGGTCAAGTTAGCGCTAAAGCGTAAAGCCAACCTTGATGGTCTTTTCTTGTTTGTCACGACTTCTGAGAAGAAAACCGGCTTCTTATTGATAGAGGTATTCAGTAAGATCTTTATTCCACAAAACCATGGCCACCAGGGTTCAATCCTTGGTGGCCTCTTTTATTTTCATTTACCTGTTGACATACCTGACAAAATCAGTAAGATATTAATCACAGAGCATAGTTCTTCATTGTTACCTCCTAAAAGCAAAACCCATAGAACCCGTTGCCCCATAGTTCCCCTCCTGGACTGTGGGGCTTTTTTTTATTAAATATCAGGGGTAACAATAATTTTGCATTTAATTCAATCTGACTGTGGCCAATCAATGCGAGAGGAATTATAGTAATTCTGCCTTCTCATCAATCTCTACTCACTTATCTTCCTGATAGTTTCCTTTCTTATCGCTCATAAGAGAATTGTCGGACATAATCATGGCTTAAAGTGATTCCGTTGCCGCATCGACCAGGTAAAGAATCGAGCGGTAGGGGATGTCGGCATGCAGTGATAAGCCGATCTCACAGGTTTTGCTGGTAGAATACCCTGCGTTGCAACCTTTGGCCTGTTGTTTAAGCCCCTCCAGCGCTGAGGCATTCAATTCGGGATAGTTGAACCCGCGATCGCCGGCAAAGCCACAGCAATAAATATCTTCCGGGACAACGACCTCCGTTGCGCAAGTTTTGGCCAAGGCTGTGAGTTTGTCATCAAGCCCCATTTTACGGGCACTGCAGGTCACATGCAGAGCCACTTTGGTTTCAAGCGGGGTGAACTTCAGTTTGTCCAGCAAAAACTCAAGAACAAATTCAATCGGCTCATAGAGTTTCAGCTTGGGATCCAGGTTCTCTTTCATGCGCAGCAAGCAGGGACTGGTATCGCAGAGAACAGGAATCATTCCATCGCCACATGCTTTAATCAGCGCGCGGTTCAACTCATCACTCTTATCGTTGGCTTGGTTGAAAAATCCTTTACTCTCAAACGCTTGCCCGCAGCAGAGATTACTGAGATTTTCGGGGTAGATTAACTGATAACCGGCTTTTTTCAAGAGTGAAATCGTTTTTTGTGGCAAGTCCGCAAGCTCTGATTCAGCTCGCGCTGGACCGCTCATACAGCGACTGGCGCAGGCTGGAAAATAAACCACCTGTAAAGGGTTGTCAGGATCAAAGGTTTCTGATTTGATTTTTGCCACCCCTGAGGGCATTTCCCTGTTCCACAGCGGCAATTTATTTGCTGTCAGGGTGCGGGCTGTTGACGAAACTTTTTCCATAAACCCTGTGCCGGCCTGTTGATGAACCTTATCGACCGTTTTTAGGGTTGTGTTAATTGTTCCCGCAACGCCCTTGAAATTTCTTGCGACCCAATCAGCAACCAGGTTGGCCAGATCGCCATTGGCTTCTTCACGGAGGGCTTTGACCAGCTTGCCGGTGTCAATACCCACTGGGCATTTAGTACTACACAAACCATCAGAAGCGCAGGTTTCTTGGCCTGGATATTGATAAGCCTTCAATAGCTTTTTGAGCTCGGCGGGATCTGCGTTTGCTGCCATTTGACGGCTGATTTCACGGCGACTAACAATACGTTGACGAGGGGTAAAGGAGAGGTTGCGCGATGGGCAAACCGGCTCACAGAATCCGCATTCGATACATTTGTCAACCAGCTCATGGGTCGCTGGGAGTGGCTTAAGATTTTTGATGTGCGCTTCGGCGTCGTCGTTGATAATGACGCCCGGATTCAACAGTCCTTCCGGATCAAACAGGTTTTTGATCGCTTTCATCAATGTGTAGGCCGCTGTGCCCCATTCTTTTTCAACAAAGGGTGCCATGTTTCGCCCGGTGCCATGCTCAGCCTTGAGCGAACCGTCGTACTTTTCAACGACCATATTGACGACTTCATCCATAAAATCACGGTAGCGAACAACCTGCTCTTCATGTGAAAAATCCTGTGTAAAGACAAAATGCAGGTTACCTTCAAGGGCATGACCAAAGATGATCGCTTCCTCATAGTGATATTTTTTAAACAGATTCTGCAGGTCGAGCGCGGCAGCGGCCAGATGCTGATGGGGGAAGGCGACGTCTTCGATAATGACTGTGGTTCCGGTCTCGCGCATAGCACCAATTGCGGGAAAGAGACCTTTGCGGATTTTCCAGTAAATTGTGTATTCTGCAGGATTTTCAGTAAATTCAATCGGCCTGACAGTTTTTATTTTTCCCAATGCTGCGCTAATTTTTTCAATCTGGTCCTTCAGCTTTTTAGCACTGGTGGCTCGGGTTTCGACCAACAGTGCGGTGACGTTTTTTTTCAAACCGGCTAGATAATCGGGCATGCCCGTTTCATTTTCGACCGATGACAGGGCGGCACGATCCATCAATTCGGCTGCGGCGACTGGTAACCCATCCCGAAGAATAGGGATGGCGCTACAGGCCGTGGGAACGTCGGGAAATAGAATCAGCGCGCTGGCTTTATGTTGATGTTCAACGACAGTTTTATAGACCACTTCAGAAATGAAACCGAGAGTTCCCTCTGATCCGACCATCAGTTGCTGCATGATATCAAAAGGATCGCTGAAGTCGATCAGGGCGTTCAAGCTGTAGCCAGTGGTGTTTTTAATTTTGAACTTGTAGCGAATGCGTTCATTTAATTCATTGTCAGCCAAAATGTTGTGACGGAGATCAGTGAGGCCCTTGAGGAGCTGTGGGTGACTGCGTTTGAAATCTGCCCGGCTTTTGTCATTGCTGGTGTCGACAATGGTGCCATCGACAAGAATCAGCCGCAAACTGTCGAGGGTCTGATAACTGTTTTCGGCCACTCCGCAACACATCCCGCTGGCATTATTGGCAAGAATTCCGCCTATCTTTGCACTGTCGATGGAAGCTGGATCAGGGCCAATTTTTTTACCGAACTCGGCGAGGAAGCGATTGGCCTGGCTGCCGATAATTCCAGGCTGCAACTGTATTTTTTTCGCATTGTTAAAAATTTTATAGTTCTGCCAGCCTTTGCCCAGGCGCACAAGAATACTGTCAGTGATCGCTTGACCGGAAAGACTGGTTCCGGCCGCCCGGAAGGTGACCGGGAGCCGACGTTGGCTTGCCTCATGAAGAATAAGCTGAACCTCATCTTCTGCTTCAACATTGATGACAATCTTTGGAACCAAGCGGTAGAAACTGGCATCACTTCCGAATGCTACAGTTAAAAGTGGATCAGTGATCAGACTCTGCTTGGAGATCTTTTTCAAGATTGTTTTATAAAAATCCTGATATACGGTTGGAAGCATCATATCTCCTTGAGGACTGATCAGGATTGTTCGGTTTCATAAATTCTAACAGAAATACGACCGAAACGGTAATCTTAGCAGCTGAAAGAAGCTTCTTATCGATATAGGGACTTAGGAAGCTGGAACTATGGCCACTAGGGTTCGATCCTTGCTGGCCTTTCTCGTATGTCATCTATTTGAGGGATTTAAAACCTCGCAACGACTGAGAGTAACATCTCACATTAAACAGCCCTTTCCAGATCAATATTTGACCTCTTCCTCGGCTTCCTCCTCAGTCATGCTGGATTTTTTCTTAACCTCATTGGCAGGCTCTTCATTTTTACAGGCGGCAAGTGAAATGGTCACGCCTATAACCAATATATATATGAAGATTGGTAATGAGAATTTCATTACAGGTTCCTTTCACATCGAGACTCGTTTTTTGATTTGGAATCCTTACAAGAGCATTATAGCGCATCTGAAATCCCTAGTTGACTAGCCTGCAATTTCTTGTCACTTCACCCTGATTTCCTATAAGTCAGGGTTAGTAATAATTTTGCATTTCGGTCAAACTCAGACATCTTAAACGATGTGAGAGGATAAATAGTATACCTTTGACAAGCCCTCTATTAGAGATAGGTTTATAAACATTAGGCGAAAGATTTCCCGACAAAGCCAACCTTTTCGCAAGAGAGGGGCGGAAAGCGGCTTCGCCACTGAGCAACTCATACCTACACAAGGGTGGGAGATGATCATGACAGAATTGGGTGAGCAGAGACGCAAAGGGTGGTATCCTATACAGGTGGTTATGAAAGACGGCTCTCAACACTTTTTTTCCCCATTAGTGCTCGACATTCTGCTCGAACATAATCGTGTGAAAAAATTTAAAAGAAAAAGCGGTTGGGCCACGGTTGGGATTGACCCTATCCGAACTGCGTCCAGACGTGTATCCTTTTCCTCTTTTGATGGTCCTGAGCGGCGGAATCGCCACTGAGTAATTCATGTCTACCTGTCTTTAAAATTAATAAGACACCATACTCAGTCTATGTCAGCAGTTATGCCATGACCAACTGTTTACTGATAAATCACCATCAATAAGATACGAAAATGGCCCTTCCGTCATGGAGGGGCGATTCTTAAATTGCAGGGTTAGTAAGAATTTCGCATTTCTGCCAATCTGAACAACCTATAGCAATGCGAGAGGATAAATAAGAAACCAATTTTTGACCTATACTTCCTGCCGGTAATAAGTTAAGACAACTTAAGAAGCCGGCATATCCCGGAATTGTTTGACACAACCCGTCACCGGATTACGCTGTGAGATGTTTTCTATGCCATCCTATCCGGGTGAAGCCTATGCATTCAGGTAGTTGTCTTTTTGGTGTGCCATTTGCAATATACTGAGTAAGATTCCAAGGAGGTTCACCATGAAAGTAAAACACATCACGGGTTTTGTTCTTACCCTTCTGCTAATTGCTGGTTCGGCCTGGGCCGATGAAATCGTTTCTTTTAAGGCTGGCTACATCTCTCTCAACCCTGACGGTATCTTTGCCGTTAACAGTGGAGACATTTCCGGAACCAAAGTCGATTTTGATGATGACCTGAATTTTGATGATAGTGAGGAGCTATTTGCCGAGATCGCAGTTAACCTCGGACAATTCCGTCTGGCCGCCGGATTCTTGCCGATCGATTTCTCAGGCACGGGCAACTTGAATCAAACCCTCATCTTCAACGGCAAGCCCTTTTTGGTCAACAGCGAGGTATCAAGTTCGGTCGATATGGATATCTACGATTTAGCCCTGACTTGGAACATCCTCAATATTGATGATCTGCCGGTAAGGGTACAGCTAGGTCCGGAACTTTCAGTCAAAGTAGTCGACGCCAATGTGTCGATGACTGATCACACCACCGGCCTAAAGGAAAGCGACTCACTGACCGCTCCCGTACCAACTATCGGTGCTCGGGCCAGAATTGGCCTGGCAGATTGGGTGGCCCTGGTTGGTCGTGTCGGCTATATGGAGTATGATGGCAATAGCTTCCTTGATGTCGATGGTCAGATCGAGTTCTCACCGATTCCGCTTGTCGGGATTTTTGCCGGCTACCGCTACCTGGATCTTGAAGTCGATGAGTCGGGTGTCTTTATCGATGCCACGCTCGATGGTCCTTACGCAGGAGCATTCGTCCGCTTTTAGGGTGTTGACGTCTGGAAGGTAACTATATTTATAAAACACCAAAGCCCTCAATCTTCGGATCGGGGGCTTTCTTATTTGTCAGGGGTGGTGAGAATCACTCATTTAAGTCAAATTCGCTCTCGACAAAACAATGTAGGACAATAAATAGTAATCCCTGTCTTTCTTCGGTCTATTCCAGCCTCTGGTCACGTAACCCTTCTTAAAAATCAAGGATTCTAGTAATACCCGGATTTCGACCTTTCCTACACTCTAATTACAAACAACGTTATTTCTGAGACAATTTTTGGCACTTTTAAGTTTGGTTTGGTTATTCATCTCAGTTAAAACTTGTGATCCAGAGTAAAAAATAAAAATGATATTAATTTATTCGAATAAAATTTCACTAAATATATCAGTGGTTTATCTCACTCAAATATGAAGTCATAAATATTCCCTAAAAATATGGAATGAAAAATGTATTTAGTGATTATATGTTTCTTCTGGGAGGGGGGCAAGAAATGCCCACTTTGTTCTGACGAAGATGGGCGTTTCTTTTTAGCCAGGACATTTAGGGATATGTACCGATGACATCACTGAATAAGTGTTGTGAATGGCCCACATTCGTAATTCCAACCTAGAAAGGGGTTCTCATGAGCGCAAATGAGTTTGTTGATTACTACGATTTGCTGCAACTTAGCTCTAACGCAGATACCGAGACCATTGAACGCATCTTTCGGCATCTTGCCAAGAAGTTACATCCTGATCACTCCGACCAAACAAACAATGCCCAATTTATAAAGATCGTCGAGGCTTACGAGGTACTCTCAAATCCTGAGACCCGAGCCTGTTACGACGCAAGGTATCAGGATTACTGGAACCGAAAATGGAAGCTAGTATCAGTGGCTAGCGACATGTCTGAAATAGGCGACGACAAGAACGCTCGTGAGCGTATTCTTTCATTGTTGTATGTTCAACGAAGGCGCAGCATGAAAAGCCCGGGGTTGGGGGAAGTTGAAATTTCTCGACTTCTTAACACGCCTCTCGAATTGGTTGATTTTCATCTGTGGTACATCAGGACAAAGGGGTGGGTCGAACGACTCGATACAGGCCATTTGGCAATCACCGCCCTGGGCGTTGATCAGGTTGAGCAGAGCCGGTCCCTCAGTCCGGAAAAATTGATCGAAGTTCATGACCTCCCACACGATGCTGCAGAAGGTTGGCAGGCAAGCGAGGAAGATTTGTGGGCAGTTAATGAGTAAACAAAGCCGCCAGTTGGATGAAATCTGCCTTCCTGTTGATGTTGATGTATAGAAAGCCGTTTAGTTCACAAAGCTATGGCCACCAGGGAACGATCCTTGGTGGCCTTTCCTATATGTCAGGGTAAGTAAGAATTTCACATTATAGCCAATATGAGCGCGGCTAACCAATGTGAGAGGATTTTCAGTAAACACTCTTTCGCAGAAAACCAGCGACTTACCTGATTAAAAATTTTTCCTAAAAATCAATATTTCTGGAATTAAATAGGTCTTTTCCTCTTCGCAAATAACACATGAAACATGCTTTAAGGACACCTGATCCAGTTTCCGAATAGTTTTTTTGATGGGAGGGGTTGCGGTTTGGGATTTCTTTAATATAGTATCTTACTTAAATAGTCAGTTATTAAATACTAAGAAACCCTGCCCTCAAAAAATAAAAGGAAAACATCATGTTCAGTTATAAAACAGTCTGTCTATCGATTGCCATGTTTGCCATGACGATGTCATGCTTCGCCGCCGGCGGTGGTGAGATCGTCAAGGCCGACCCCAATAAGCATTTTGATCCCAAGGGCAAGCTGCCCTCTGAGTTCACCATCGAGTTCCAGAACGGGCAACGTAAAACCCTTCCCTTTGAAGATAAGCGCGACTTCGATGAAGCCAAGAAGGGCTTTATCGCGGCCCCTGAGTACAAGCAGATTATGGCCGAGGCCGGTCATGTTGCCTGGGATATGGCCAGTTACGAGTTTCTACTGACTGATAAGGAATACGACACGATACATCCCTCGCTTCAACGTCAGGCTGTACTCAATATGGCTTATGGCCTTTACGAGGTCCTGCCTGACAAGATTTACCAGGTGCGCGGTTATGACCTTGCCAACATCACCTTTATCAAGGGCGACACAGGCTGGGTCATCTTCGATCCTTTGACAGCCAAGGAGACTGCTGCCGCGGCTCTTAAGTTTATCAACGAGCAACTCGGTGAACGCCCAGTCGCTGCGGTCATTTATTCACATTCTCATGCTGATCACTTCGGTGGCGTACGTGGTGTTGTTGATGAAGCGGACGTTCGCAGTGGGAAAGTGCCGGTGATCGCCCCGGTTGGATTTATGGATCACGCTGTTGCTGAAAATGTCTATGCCGGCAATGCCATGACGCGACGCATGTTTTTCCAGTATGGCGTGCTTTTGCCGCGCAGCCCCTTTGGTCACGTCGACCAATCTATTGGCAAGAATACGGCCGCCGGGAATCTTGGCTTGATCCCGCCGAACACGATCGTCGAAGGGGACATCGAGGAGATGACTGTAGACGGTGTCAAGATGGTTTTCCAGAATACGCCCGGTACTGAGGCGCCGGCCGAGATGAACACATATTTCCCGGAGTGGAAGGCGTTCTGGGCTGCTGAGAACATCACTGGCACTGTGCATAACATTTACACTCTGCGTGGCGCCCTGGTGCGAGATGCGCTCGCCTGGTCAAAAGGGATCAACGAGGCCATCTATCGGTTCGGTCAAGAGGCCGAGGTGATGTTTGCCTCCCACAGCTGGCCACGCTGGGGGAATGACCGTATCCAGGAGGTGATGCGCGCGCAGCGAGATATCTACGCCAATCTCAACAACGAGGTCCTGCACCTGGCCAACCAGGGGGTGACAATCAACGAAATCCACAACGTATACCACCCGCCACAGAGTTTGCAGAACCAGTGGTCGGCGCATAGCTATCATGGCTCCGAAGAGCATAACAGCCGGGCCGTCATTAATCGCTACCTGGGTTACTGGGATGCCAATCCCGCGACCCTGATCCCACTCTCACCCAAAGATTCCGCACCCCTCTATGTTGAAATGATGGGTGGTTCTGACAAGATCATTAAAAAAGGGCAGGAACTTTACGGCCAGGGCAAGTACCACCATGCCGTTGAGATTCTCAACAAGCTGGTTTTCGCTGAACCTGAGAACCAGCCCGCCAAAGATCTGCTGGCGGATGTCTATGAGCAGATCGGTTACCAGAAGGAGAGTCCGAGTGTGCGCAACAGTTTCCTGGCGGGAGCCTTTGAACTGCGCAATGGCGTTCCATCGGGGGCTTCGCCGAAAACTTCAGGGCCCGACATGATCCGGGCAATGAGCACGGAATTGTGGCTTGATTTCCTGGGGATTCGCCTCGATAGCAAGAAAGCCGACGGGGTCGAATTCACGATCAACCTCGTGACTCCCGACAACGGCGAGCAATACGCGATCGAGCTGAGCAATGCAACGCTGACCAACATCAAGGGCTTCCAGGCCAAAGATGCTGATCTCACGGTCACCATCAACCGTGATGATCTCGAACAGACCATGATGGGTGCAGTCAGCATGGATGACCAGATCAAGTCCGGCAAAGCCATGCTGGTCGGAGATCGCAAGCCAATCGATCAATTGAAGAACATGCTGGTCCAGTTCGACATCGGCTTCGAGGTTTTACCGGGCACACTGCCCAAGGACTTGACCTCCGAGAAGAATCCTTTTGCGCAAGAATCCCCGGCTATCGATGCATTAACGGACTGATAAGTTCTGATTATTTACCAATATGGCGGACGAGTGATTTCTCGTCCGCCATAATTTTCCCATTGTTCCCTGGAGCACCCAACATGAATTTTCTTCGTTCCTGCTTACTCTTGAGTCTGGGTATATGCTTTATCCCGCTTTCAAGCCAGGCCGCCGGACTCTGGCTCTACGAACAGGCCACCCCGGATATGGGGTCGGCGTCCGCAGGTCGGGTTGCTCTGGCCAATGATGCTTCTACGGCCTCTGTGAACCCGGCTGGCATGACACGGCTTGGTCGTTCACAACTTTTGGCCGGTTTCCAAATGCTCTACGTCGACACCAAATTTGACACCGATTTCGCCGAATTCGGTGGTGGGGATGGCGGCAACGCTGGTGGTTGGGTCCCCGCAGCCTCATTCTCCTATGCCCATAAAGTCTCGCCGGACCTTTGGCTCGGGATCAGTGTCGGTTCCTTTTTCGGCCTCGGACTTGACTATGGAAAGAGTTGGGCCGGTCGCTACTACGTGCAGGAAGCCGAGTTTCTCACCATCGGGGTCAATCCCGGCATTGGCTACAAGGTTAATGAACAATGGTCGCTTGGCGCAGGAGTCAGCGCCGTTAATTCAACGTTGACGCAAAAAACAGCGATTCGTAATCTTGGCCCCAATCAGGCCGATGGCCAATTAAAACTTGAAGATGACGACTGGGGCTTTGGTTACAATTTAGGTGTCCTATACGAACCCAACGAGAAGTCACGCTTCGGCTTGACCTATCGGTCGGAGATCGACTTTGAATATAAGGACACGGCCAGCTTGAGAGGGCTACAGCCACCCTTAAGTGGAATCGCCAACATCGTTGGCCTGGTCGGCAGTAAAGTGGATATGGAAATGAGCCTGCCGCAGGCCGTGATGTTCAGCGCTTATCATCGACTCACAGAACGTTTGGCTCTGTTGGGGAATATCGGTTGGCAGGAATGGAGCTCTTTTGGCGAGTCATCTCTCTCTTTGTCGTCGGAAGAGACCACAGACCTGAACCTCGACCGTAATTTTGACGACACATGGCATTTCGCTCTCGGCTTTCAGTACCAGATAGACGAACCATGGTTGCTGTCTGTGGGGATTGCCTATGATGAATCGCCGGTCAGCGACAGTAACCGAACACCTGATATGCCATTGGACAGGCAATGGCGCTATGCCACAGGCATTCAGTACGATTTCAGCGAAGACATAACGATAGGGTGTGCTTATGAACTACTTGACGCAGGTGATGCCGAAATCAAGCAAAATCGTGGGCCACTGGCCGGGGCAGTCGAGGGCGATTATTCTTCAAACACTATTCACTTCTTCAATGTGAACTTGATCAAGCGCTTTTAAAAAGCCTGTCTCATAAACAACGATTACCAGTAAAATAAGGCCCCAACCTCTTTCTAGGCTCGGGGCT
>Ga0316196_10000122_pt1 | contig 24489 bp, 26 predicted proteins | sample Eddsed2cm_MG_FD_204938 | JGI IMG/M metagenome (GOLD analysis project Ga0316196, IMG submission 204938) | Coastal sediment microbial communities from Maine, United States - Eddy sediment 2 cm | ecosystem: Environmental > Aquatic > Marine > Coastal > Sediment | place: USA: Maine | collected... | reverse complement strand
GACTAAGGGTTAAGGGGAAAGGGTTAAGGGGAAAGGGGAAATGAAGTATTACGATTTACGTGTTACGTGTTACGTAAAATCTAATTCATATAAACCTAAGCTTCTGTTTAAATTTCGTCATTATATTCCTCGCAATGACGTGGCCTTTGGGGGATTGCCGCGCTGCCTTGTTGATGGCTGAAGGAAATGCCCGATGGATACAATGACGAATATGTAGAAAAGGGAAAGGAACGAATCAAGACTAAAGAGGAAGACCGTATTACGATCTGCGTTTTATGTTTTACTTAACACCTAACACGTAAAGCGGAAAACTTTCCCCTAATCCCTTACACTTCTTAACTTTATTAATCTCGGATGACAGGAATATGATAGATGGTGCTGATGGGATCAGTATTATTCAGAAAAGAACAATCTCGTACCAGGCCGCGTCGGTCTGTCATTGAATCGTAACGATGCAGCCTCCTAATGATGTTGTTCGATGAAGCTATTGTTACTTTCCCACTCTTAATAAACAAACTATATACAAATTAACAACCAAGGAGACGAATCATGAAAAGCCTTAAAAAATTATTGATTACCACTTTTGCTGTCGTCGGCTCTGGCCTGCTTGTGATGCAGCCTGCCTATTCTCATTGCCAGATACCCTGCGGTATCTATGATGATCACGCGCGAGTGAAATCTATGCTTGAAGACGCGGCAACGACAGAAAAATCAACCAAGTTGATTGCTGAGCTGGCAGGCAAGTCAGATGCGCAGTCACAAAACCAGATGGTTCGCTGGGTAATGAACAAAGAACAGCATGCCCAGAACATCATTTCGACCATCAGTGACTATTTCCTGACACAACGGGTAAAGACAGATGCAAAAGACTATGCTGAACGCCTGGCAAAGCATCATGCGGTAATTGTTGCAGCGATGAAGACAAAGCAGAATGCTGACCCTAAATACGCAGCAATGTTAAAGCAAAGCATTGAAGCCTTGCTGCCTTATTATCCTGAACACAAGCATCAGTAATAACATGTTACGATGCTAATCGACCCGGGCAGCGCTCTGCAGGCTGCCCGGGTTTTCTCCACATAAAAGCCACCTCTAAAGCTGCTTTTATATCACTGTTAACTTCTTTAAGCAGGAATAACCATGAGTACTTATCCAAGAACATTTTCACATATTGGGATTTCGGTGCCTGACGTGGAGAAAGCAGTCGAATTTTACAGCACTGTTATGGGCTGGTATCCAATAATGAAACCCACCGTCATTACCGAAGAGTCAGATACACCGATTGGACAAATGTGTATTGATGTTTTTGGTGAAGGCTGGGGTTCTTTCAAAATAGCCCACATGTCCACTGGAGATAAAATTGGTGTTGAAATGTTTGAGTTTAAGAACAATGAAAGCCCCAGGGACTTTGAATACTGGAAAACCAGTACCTTTCATTTTTGCGTTCAGGACCCTGATGTAGAAGGTCTTGTTGAAAAAATTGTAGAGCACGGAGGCAAACAGAGAATGCCTATTCGGGAATACTATCCCGGAGAAAAACCCTACAGGATGGTCTATGTAGAAGACCCCTTTGGCCTAATCTTTGAGGTTTACTCACATAGCTATGAACTCACATACTCACAAGGTGCATATTAAATTTACCGGGATAGAAAACTGATGCAATATTCATACTACTTGAGTAATAGAGTTGCCAGCGTAAGTTTATCGTCATCACTGCAGTGTGCCTTAAGCATTGATATTACGACTGTTCTTTCGGAAGAAAGAGCGTGACAGCTCTCGTAGTTGGCGCAAGCGGGGCAACCGGACGGCTGCTCGTGGAGCAACTGCTTAATCGCGGGCAGCAGGTAAAAATCATTGTACGGTCGACTAATAATCTACCCGATGCCGTCATCAATCATGATCACTTGACCGTAATCCAGGCAAGTGTCCTGGATCTCAGCGATGCCGAGATGGCGCAGCATGTCAGCGGCTGTGATGCAGTCGCTTCGTGTCTCGGTCACAACATGAGCTTTAAAGGGATTTACGGTCAGCCACGCCGGCTGGTTACTGATGCTACACGCCGGTTGTACAGTGCCATCAGGGTCAGCAAGGTTGATACGCCAGTCAGGTTTGTGCTGATGAACACAACGGGCAACCGCAACCGTGATCTCCCCGAGCCGATTTCGTTTGGCCAGAAGATTGTTATCGGTCTACTTCGACTGCTGCTGCCACCTCATGTGGACAATGAGCAGGCAGCAGATTATCTGCGCAGCATAGTTGGTCAAAACGATAGTGCGATTGAGTGGGCGGCGGTTCGCCCGGACGGCTTGATAGATGAAAGCGAAGTTTCTGAGTACGAAATCCACCCTTCACCGATCAGGAGTGCGATTTTTGATGCAGGTAAAACCAGTCGAATTAATGTCGCTCACTTCATGGCTGAACTGATTACTGATGATCAGACATGGAACCAGTGGAAGGGCCAGATGCCCGTGATCTACAACCGGGAATCCTCGTAATTCATCATATTTTCACCTCTAGTGTTCATGGGTATCGGAAGAAAAGGTACATGGTTCATGTATATTCCGTACCGATCATTTATACATAACAACTAATCAACAAGGAGAAACAGCATGAGAATCCTCATGGTACTTACATCACACGACCAACTCGGCGACACAGGACATAAAACCGGGTTCTGGCTCGAAGAATTCGCAAGTCCATACTATGTATTCAAAGACGCAAATGCAGACATCACCCTTGCCTCGCCTGAGGGTGGCCAGCCCCCGCTGGACCCCAAGAGTGATGAAGCTGATTTCCAGACAGATGCAACAAGACGTTTCAAGGAAGATGCGGATGCGCAGGCGGCACTGGCAAACACCTCAAAACTTGCAGACGTTTCCCCTGAGAATTTTGATGCGGTGTTTTATCCTGGTGGCCATGGGCCTTTGTGGGACCTGGCAGAAGACAACAACTCTATCGCATTGATTGAATCAATGTATGCCTCCGGTAAACCGGTAGCTGCGGTCTGCCATGCACCGGCCGTCCTCAAAAATGCAAAAGATTCAGATGGCAGCCCCCTGGTCAATGGCAAGTCCGTGACTGGCTTCAGTAATAGCGAAGAAGACGCCGTTCAACTTACCGAAGTTGTACCATTTTTGCTTGAAGATGAGTTAAAAGGGAAAGGAGGCAACTACTCAAAAGGCGATGACTGGCACCCCTATACCATTACTGACGGCAACCTGATAACCGGGCAAAACCCGGCCTCATCAGAACTGGCTGCCAAAGCTGTGCTTGAGATGCTCAAATAGATAACCCAATAGTTAGGGAGAAATAAATGCAGGATGAAGAAAAGCAATTCTTTGAGAGGGCAGATGCCCATATTGATCTGTCCAATCAACAAATATCTGAAGAAGTTGAAAGCGAAAAAGTAAATGCGTCAATGATGTACGCTGCCGCAAGGTTCAATGCGTGGGTAAGCGCGCGCGGTTGGACAAACAAACAGGAAATGTCTGAGGCCAAAGAAGAAACCATTGACTATTTCATGACTGAATACCGAAGAATGCTGGAAGCAAATATTGATGATTACATTAAGAACTTTGACCTCTATATGGGAATAGCTGAGGAAAAGACTTAAGGTTCAGGGTTTATCTGTTGCGGGCCATCTAGCACCTGGTTCGCACGACCCGTTTAAAGCATCTGGATTTATCAAAAGTCCTGTAGCCTGAGTGTGCGCTGTATCTGGTCACGCATGGTCGTCGGGACACCGGCATCATTAGCATATTCTTTCCAGTGCGCCACCACTTCCTGCACCTCGCTGACAATAGTCTCTGCACGACCGCGTTTCATTGAAGCAGTTTTTGCGCAGGCCTTGAAATCATCCATGCTAAAGTCGTCTCGCTTTCCATTCATGGTCATCTGGTGGCTGGCCGTCCAGGCGCCGGCCGGGTTATAGCTGTATGTCATATCAAATGCCGGCGACAGCGACCAGTTGCCTGACTTGTCCATCAGGAAAGCAATGTTCTTGACGTGGTCGTCCTGATTGCGTGCGACGATATTAAATACCATGCGTCTAAACAACTCCTCGACACTTTTCATCGGCAGCCGCAGTTGCCTGATAACCAGCAGCGCCTGTTCATAGCTGTAGGCACCGGCAATATTGAAATCATAGTGCGCCAGTGCGCACAGTGATTGCATGTGCAGTTTCTCACCCCTCGCCAGGCGATCAAAACGACGGCTCATAAAATGTCGCCTGCCATTTTCTTCGAACAAACGACATTCGCTGATATTAATGCCGCAGTCCTTAACCATGTTGTAATAGGCGTATTCGATCACGCCATATCCCTGCGGGTCTTCGAGTTCCTTGTCCCGATTGCCGCGAACACCATCAAATTTTATCAACCAGTATTCAAAGCCTTCTGCTGCCGGCACCTGACCGGAGCGCACTTCGTTGGTGTGCGGATTCCATGCAATTACTGCCTTTGCCCTTGCGCCACCCGCTGAAGTGCCTATGCGCAGGATGTCTTTCATTGCCTGCCCTTTACTGTCATCAGCAAAGGATCCTGCCAGTTTTTCGCGATGGCTAAGCACGGACGAAGCGAGTTCGACCATCTTCTCGATCTGAATTTGACTGCCCTGCCGCGAGCCGGGACCGATTTCAGGCACAAACTCCAGTGCTCCCATGCCACGCTCGCCAGTATAGCAAAGCCGTTCGATAGCATTGAATGACCCGGGTTGCCGTCCCTGTGTGGCAAGCCAGGCATCGATCAGCGCATTACCGAATTTATCCGGCAGCGAGTCAGCCAGCAATCCGGGCAGGCCATAAAAAGTTTCTCTCGACAGTTCGGGGAAACTGTATACACGCATCGATAGCGGCATAGTAATCGGCGCAACCTCGATCATGCTGCCGGAAAAATCAGCGGCATATTCAAAAGCCGCTACCTCATCGCCATCGCCCAGCGAAACGGCGCCTATGGTACGCCCCCAGAGCCTGACCTCTGCGACGCTCGTCATGTGTCATCATTCCATGTCCACGGTGTATCACGCTTTTCAGCGCTGCGCTGCGTTGATGCCCGTTGACGCTTCTTTCCTTTGCGCTTCAGCAGATCCATTGGCCTATCTGCGACCTCGGGTATCATTCGTTCCAGTCCCGATAACGAATCCAATGCGCGCAAGATACGGATCAGACTCGACATCTGGGCCGAAGAACCTGCTTCCATCCGCTCAAGGGTGCGCTTGGCTATACCTGCCTGCTCGGCCAGCTTCTCCTGCGTCAATTGAAGATCGAGGCGACGTCGTGAAATGCGCTCACCAATCTCGCTAAGGATGACATCATCGGTGAGAAATTCAGATATTTTCATAATCGCCAACTTTTGCGAGTTAAAAGAGTATTTAATACTAAATCGTAATATTTATCGATATATAACATTTCTTATAATTATTCAAGTCGTTATATATGACGATTTATATTATATAATATTCATATTTCGTTAAATATGACGAAATATGTAATATATAATAAATAAATTACAATGCCTTACCGTAGGCCTGGGCTTTCGTGCAGATGTTGTAATCCCCTGCCAGGAGAAATAGTAAGTCAGCTTTCACTTATATTTTTTTATACTCTATCGACGTCTGTGAAATTTAAATTTGGCAAGGGGAAGCAAGTTTTATCAACTTATGATTATAGCCTGCTGCCCATCCATCTCGGCATATGGCTGTTGACGGATAAGAGCTTTGTGTTAAGTTGTTTCTAGATTAGAGTGTTTACGATTCTCTAAAATGTACTGACGCGCCAAGGCCGATAGTATTATTCTTTAGATGGAGGATTGGTTTGAATTAGAACCCTGCTGCATGGGTTTTGAGCATTTAAAACGACGCAAAACAGTGCTCTATAAATATTACCGATGACAACGTGAAAGGAACCATCATCAACTACGCGATTATCGTTGTACTCAGCTTACTAGCGCTGAATGTGTTGATGTATTTTCAGCAGCCGCTGATGATCTTTTATCCTATGCGTGATTTACACCAGGCGCCGTCAGACTGGAGCATGAACTATGATGAAATTACGCTCACCACGAGCGATGGTGTGAAGTTAAACGGCTGGTATATTCCTCGTACCGAGTCGAAGCAGGTACTGCTCTTTTTTCATGGTAATGCAGGCAACATTTCACATCGACGCGATTCAATAGAGATATTTCACCGCCTGGGTTTAAACGTTTTCATTATTGATTACCGCGGCTATGGAAACAGCCAGGGAAAACCTGATGAACAGGGTATGTACCTGGATGCAAAAGCTGCCTGGCGCTTCCTCACCGTAGAAAAAGGTTTTACTGCTGACAATATTATTCTTTTCGGGCGTTCACTCGGTGGTGCCGTGGCCGCCAGACTGGCAGCCGAAGTACCGGCTAGAGGTTTGATGCTGGAGTCTACTTTCACTTCAGCGAAGGACTTTGCCAAATCAGTCTTCACTATTTTGTCGCGCCTGGTGTACTTGCGCTATGAATTCGATGTCGCAGAGAATATTCAGCGCGTGAATTACCCAGTACTGGTATTACACAGTCCGGATGATGAAATTATGCCGTTTAAACTGGGTGAAAAAATCTACCAGGACGCCAATCAGCCAAAGCGTTTTGTAAAAATGAAGGGTGACCACAATTATGGTTTTATTCTCAGTCAGCCGGGGTATGAGGAAGCAATAAAGGAGTGGCTGGCATCGTTGGAACAAGACTGAACATAAAAGTTTTACGTATTACGATTTAGGTTTTACGTAAACTTGACACGTAAAACGTAAAACATATCCTCATCTCCTCCACCTTCACGCTTTCTTCACATTCGTTTCACAACCAGTTCACTGTCTTCGACATAAATTGTATTTCCGATTAATTTACTGGTCTGGATGCTATGCGCTCAACTCATGCAACTATCAATATTCGCGATCTTCGCCTGCGTACTTTTATTGGTTTCAACCCGGAAGAACTAGACAAAAAACAGGACGTGGTAATCAACATGGAAATCAGGTACGCGATTTCTGATGCCGCCCTTGAGGACCATGTTCATGGGGCGCTGAACTACAAGACCATTACCAAGGAAGTAATACGACATGTTGAGCAGGGGAGTTTCCTGTTACTGGAAAAACTGGTGGCTGATGTTCTGGAGATCTGCTCATCACACCGTGATGTGCTGTTTTCACGCGTCACCATCGACAAACCTCATGCCCTGCGCTTTGCTGACTCGGTATCGCTGAGCCTGGAATACGAAGCAGAACAACTATCTCACTTAACTCTAATGGAGAAAGCCTCATGACACCGAATCCTGTTTATCTGAATAAGCGTCTAAATACATTGCCAACGCAGTTGAGCCATGAAGCCCTGCTGGTCAGAAATACCCTGATAGACAATGGCCTGGAAACGCCAATGATCAATAACAGGCTAAACAATGAACAGAAATATCAGCGCATCAAGGAACTGATGGCTGAAGTGGTGACAACACTGGGACTGGATCTTTCCGACGACAGCCTGGCAGAAACACCGCACCGTATCGCCAAGATGTATGTAAATGAAATTTTTTCAGGACTTGATTACAGCAAGTTTCCAAAGATTTCCCTGATTGATAACAAGATGGGCGCCAATGAGATGGTCAAAATTCAGGATATCGATCTGACCAGTACCTGTGAGCACCATTTTGTCACCATCGATGGTGTTGCCAAGGTAGCGTATATACCGAAGGATAAAATCATCGGTTTGTCGAAGATAAACCGCATCGTCAGATTTTTTGGCCAGAGACCGCAGGTGCAGGAGCGCCTGACCCGGCAGATACTTGTTGCCCTGCAGGCGCTGCTTGAAACGGATGATGTAGCCGTTAGCATTAATGCTACCCACTATTGTGTGAAGTCGCGTGGCGTTATGGATACGAATTCGAAAACCAGTACCACCGCGCTCGGCGGCTGTTTCAAAGAAAACATCCATACCCGGGCGGAATTTCTGAATCCCTGATTGTAATAATTCTTATGGTTTTTAATCTAGAAACACTGCCTATGCAAAACGATCCGATATTAATTACCGGCGTTGGCCGGCGCGTTGGACTACACCTGGCCGAGACTTTTATTGATCGCGGGATTCCGGTCATCGGCACCTACAGGTCCAGTTATGATTCACTGCGCGAGTTAAGCAAGAAAGGTGTGGTGCTGTATCAGTGTGACTTCAATCAACAGCATCAGATCAACCAGCTGATCGATACAATAACATCCGATCATGACAACTTGCGGGCTATCATTCACAATGCCTCTGAATGGATTGCCGACGGCGCAGAACTGCCAGCGGCTGAAATCATTCAACGCATGCTGCAGATTCATGTCAGTGTGCCCTACCAGTTGAACCTGGCATTCGAGCAGCTGCTAATGAATTGTTCACACGGCCATGCTGATATCATACACATCAGTGATTATGTGAGCAGCCGGGGCAGCCGAAAACACAGTGCCTATGCAGCCAGCAAAGCTGCTATGGACAATCTGACACTGTCTTCTTCCGCCCGCCTGGCACCTAAAGTCAAGGTTAATAGTATTGCTCCTGCACTGGTGTTATTTAATGAACATGATGATGCGGAATACCGGGAAAAAACATTGAAGAAAAGCCTGATGCAGCGTGAAGCCGGTTTAGCTGAATTCCAGCATGCCGTCGATTTCCTGATGGACAGCCAATATGTCACCGGACGAATCTTACCTGTCGATGGTGGACGGCATTTAGTATAAGTGTTGAATGAAAATTGATACTCCGTTATTAATCCTCGCTTTTCTCCTGGCACTCACCATAGTGCTGTTTATTCTTGATATTTTCCCTTATCCATTTGGTTTTCTGATTCTTGCCATCATGATTTCTGCGAGAGCAATGGCAATTTCTTTAAAGCGGAAATAGACTTTAAGTTTCAAGTTTCAAGATGGAATCACTGTCGTGGTGTGATTGCCTGAATATGGTGTTAGCTTTTATACATAATATTGGTCAGTGTTAGATTATTGCTTTTCTATCCATTATGTTTTTTCTTGAAGTGCTGGCGTAGCTTTTCACACTGGTCTTCACGTTTCACCTGTGGAGTAAACCAGACCACATCAAAAGGCAGGGTTTCGCTACCCCAGGATTCGGCGTAGGCTGCAGGGTTTATTTCTGACGCTTCGACTTCAATCATACCAATTGACAGTATTCTGGCATCCTTGCCCAGTGCTTTCAGGTTCGTATCTAGATACATAGGCACTGCGCGGTCATTACGCACATGGCCTGCACCGGCAATCAGTACTTTTACCGGCTGCAGGCTTTTTAATAGACTCTCTGCCATCACCGCGTCCCGCAGACGTTGGCCGAGCACCATGCTGGCACTGGTCTTATCATCCAGCATACCGCAATGGGATTGACTAATTTCCAGCTGCGATGCCGTCATCTGCTCAGCCGATAACGGCGTCATATCCAGCATGCGCTGATAAGCTTCAGGCAGTTTATCTTCTCCCTGCATGACGATGTTCATCAGCTGTTTTCTGTTCAGGTTAGCCGAATCGATGCTGTATCCGGCAGCGATCGTCTCTGCAAATAAAGCCTTGTAACTGTGCTCATAGTCCCAGCCGGTTTTGGAATGATTCAATTCAGCGATTAACTGTTCTGCTGAAGTGATTTTCTGATTGGCAAGGCGGGCACCCTGCTCAATATCAATCATTTCATAAGCGACGCTGGCCTGTTTGCCAGCGTTCGCAAGCTGCTTGATGGCCCAGCCCTGATGCTGGTGATGAACCGGGTTATCATGCCGCTCACCAAGCAATAGATAGTCACTATCAAGCATACGGCCAACAAGCATGTCCTGATCGAGATACACCTGTTGTTGGACGTCCCATATCTTGCCAACCAGCTGATGTTCGGCTAACTGCAGTTGCGGTTCCTTATACACAGAGGATGATGATACACAACCTGCCGTCACCGCAACCATACAAGCTAGCAGCAAGCCTGAAGCAGTCTCTCGCCAATGCCAGTTAGCATACTTGCCAGTTATTTTGTAAACCATCATTAAATTCTACATCCTTACCAGTGGCCGGTACCGGGTTCTCCCTTGAACGGCCCGACAATATTAGATGTCACCCAGCCGCCATAGAATTCGCCAGGCTGTGGCAATACGCGCTCACCGTCAATAAAACAGGCAATTCGCCCCGGGTAGAAACACAGATGGCCGCGCAGCTTATCGAATTCCGGAAACGGATCAGGGTAGCTCCAGGCAATGGCTATATCATCTGGATCATTCAGCAGCTTCCAGTACACGGCCCTGCCTTTCCATTCACAAAAAGACTGGCCCGGCACAGTTGCGAACCGTGACATTTCTATGTCTTTTTCTGGAATATAAACGGTCGGTGGACTCGCCGTTTCCAGCACACGAATTGTTTCGACCGAGTGTGCCAGCAGGATGTCATCGTTGAATACCTCGACAACACAATTTTGCGCTTCAAGCTTCGGCGGCCTGGGGTAATCCCAGACAGACTCCTGCCCTGCCTGTTCCTGTTCAGCAAATGGCGGTCTTTTCTGGCCCTGGTATTCCCACATAAGTATTTTCCTGAGAATCAGGACCTGCTGCAGATCTGATCATTACAACGCGACCGGTAACGCCTGCGTGCGAATGCCGAGTAAACCTGCTCCGATACCCAGTGAACGCCTGGCAGAGATACTATCCTGGCGATAAACCGGTATCGCGGTATATGGCGCCAAAGTGCAATAAAGGCATCGGCACCGCTGACCATGCGCCCATCGCTGTCTCGCACATGCATGCGTCGCATTGCCTTCTCCCAGGTCAGCCCATTCGCCTGCAGTTCGTCTTCACTCTGCTGGATATCAAGCCAGCGGATAAGGCCATCGCGATCAATACGCTGGTAATGCGCAATCTCTCGTCGGCACAGCGGGCAGCCACCGTCATAAAAAACGATTGGCAAGTCTGTAGCTGGTGTCTCATTCATGCATGGTCCTGCTGGTCATTGATTCGTTATAGTAATTAGACGCCATCTACGAGAATAGTTCACACTGCATTTTGTGGGTTAATTACTAATTCAAAGATCAGGGATTAAGGACGAAGGACTAGGGATAAAGGGGAAAGGTTAAAGGGGAAAGGAAGATCAAAATCTGGATTCCGGCCTTCACCCCAAGGGCACTTTGTCGCTTCGCTTGGGCGCGCCGGAATGACGGGGTGGGTAAGGGGAAAAGGATTGTTTTACGATTTACGAATTAGGATTTACCTAAAACCTAAGACGTAAGACTTAACACAACGCATCTAATTAAACTCCAGGACCTTACTCCTGTTGACAGTATTTTCAAAATGCCTTGATAAACCCTATGCCTATATTGTCGGTGTCAGAGCCTAAATTCTTGCCGGTGCGCCCGCGCAGATAGGCAAGCTTGACACTTGCTGTTCGGGAAACAGGAAAGCCGGCGCTTAATGCGTAGAGAAAATCTTCTTTTGAATCGTTCTTTTGCTCCTCATTAATTGTGGTTTCCCCTGCCCTCACAGCACCGGCACTAAGGGACGCCCAGATGCCTCGCCGGAAAGAACGGATGATATGCGCCTGTAGAGCCAGCAATGGTTTCTGCTCGAGTTTATTGCCATTAAAGAATTCATCGTTGTCGGTATAGAAGAAGACCGACCCGGTGAGTTCAAAGGACCATGGACCGCGTGTATGTACAGCGCCAATTTGCGGCCTGATGATGAAGCGGTTCTGACCAAGATTCAGCAGCTTGTCTTCTTTATACTGCCCCAGCGGCAGCGTAACTGCGAGGGCGGCACCGACCACGGTGTTGGTTGTATGTGATGCACGATATGCCTGGTATTCCTTGCCTTTTAGCGCAGGCGCACCGATAAAGTTGACCGACAGACGGATGCGCGGGTCATCTACACCTTCACGAACCGCTTTCGCCGGAGATCCATCCAGAATCCCCTTCCACACCGCCTTCTGATATGGCACACGAACGTCTAAACGTGCTGTCTTGCCCGACCAGTCAAAGGAGCGCAGATAGGTAGCAGAGACTGTATTGATACTGGCCGTCGCATCTTCTATACGCAGCACGGGATCAAAGAAGATGTCACCACTCGTATAAACGTAACCCACACCAATAAAATTAGTGTCGATCGGGACATGCGACCAGCGGCGCGGTTCCAGTTCCTGTGCTGCAGCTAGATTGAGAAATGCAATCCATAAAAGTGCTGTATAGACTGGATATTTAATAATTTGGTTCATATTTATTCGATAATAGTTATTATAAACGCTAAACCCCAATGATAATTTGATCCATGTCGGGTATACCAGATTTATTTAGACATTTATTTTGATTACTGCACAAGGCAAAAAGGAATTACGTTTTATGATTTTCGTAACACCTAAATCGCAAAACAATCCGTTGCCCTGTAACTCCTCTGCAACTTCCGTATACAATAAGCTCAAACCTTTCCCGTCAAAGTCAAACCATATTGAGGAACTATGACGACAGACCAGGTACAAATATTTGGATTGCTGTTTTTTGTTTTCGTTTTCCTGATCTGGGGGCGCTGGCGTTATGACCTGGTCGCCTTTGTAGCGCTAATTGCCGCGGTGGTTATGGGCATTGTGCCAACGAATGAAGCCTTTTCCGGGTTCGGTCACCCGGCAACGATCATCATTGCGCTGGTACTGATTGTCAGTAAAGGGCTGTCAAACTCGGGAGCCATTGAGCTAATAGCAAAACAGGTCAGCCGCTACGCCATATCACTGCAGGCACATATCGCAGCGATGTCTGGTATTGCTGCTGCGCTGTCGGCGGTAATGAATAATGTTGCAGCACTGGCGATGCTGATGCCAGTAGACATCCAGGCGGCGATAAAAGCGAAACGCAGTCCATCACTGACACTGATGCCTTTATCCTTTGCATCGATCCTTGGCGGCATGATCACTTTGATCGGTACACCACCCAACATCATCATTGCAGAGTTTCGTCAGAGTTCGATGGGTGAGAGTTTTGGCATGTTCGACTTCGCACCGGTTGGACTGGCATGCGCTGTGGTCGGTGTCCTGTTTGTCGCACTGATAGGGTGGCGACTGTTGCCGGAAAGCCGTGTCAGCCACGATTCTGCACAGGAACTGCTTGATGTCAGCGGCTACATTGCAGAGCTCCATGTGCCCGAAAAGTCCCCAGCTATCGGTCAGCGCGTGAGAGACCTTGATGAAATATCCGATGAAAACGATGTCGCTATTGTCGGCCTGGTACGCCGCGGGAAACGCCAGCCGGGCCAGGCCAGGAATGTCGAAATTCGCAAAGGTGATGTGCTGGTTGTTGACGCGGCGCCTGACTCTATGGACAAATTCGTTGGTGCGCTCAAACTCGATTATTCCAGTAAGGGCAAAGACACCAATCCGCTGAGTGATCAGGACATGTCGCTGTGGGAAGTGGTCGTGCCGGATGGTGCAAGGATAGAAGGCCGAACTGCTCATTCGCTGCGCCTGCAATATCGGCATGGAGTCACACTGCTGGGTGTTTCTCGACAGGGCAAGCAATTTCGTGATCGCGTACGTCACCTGCAGATCGAAGAAGGCGATGTACTGCTGCTGTACGGTGCCAATGACATGCTGTCGGAAATCAGCTACTGGCTGGGCACCTTGCCACTGGCCGGCCGCAGCCTCGACCTTATCCAGCGCCACAAGGCATGGCTGGCCGTTGGTCTATTTGCTGCAGCCATTGCATCAGCAAGTTTCGGTTTGCTTTACCTACCGATTGCCCTGGCTGCTGTTGTTGCAGCCTACATCATGTTTAACATCGTGCCAGCGCGGCATGTCTATGACTCCATCGAGTGGCCAGTCATCGTATTGCTCGGCTGTATGATTCCAATTGGTGGTGCACTGGAAACCACTGGCAGTACTGCACTGATAGCTGAGACCATTACATCACTATCGGCCGGATACTCTCCGGTGGTAGTACTGGCGCTGCTGATGGTGGTGACGATGACCCTGTCAGACGTGATGAACAACACCGCAACGGCCGTTATTGCGGCTCCAATTGCCGTCGACATTGCCAACCGCCTCGGCGTCAGTGCTGATCCGTTTTTGATGACCGTCGCGGTAGCTGCATCCTGTGCCTTCCTTACACCCATCGGGCACAAGAACAACACCCTCATCATGGGCCCCGGTGGTTATCGCTTCGGTGATTACTGGCGCATGGGGCTGCCGCTGGAATTATTGGTAATCGCGGTCTCGATCCCGATGATACTCTGGGTCTGGCCGCTATAAAAAAAACCGGGTAGAACCCGGCTTTTTTTACTAAAGACGAAAGACTAAGGAGGAAAGGTTTAAGGGGAATGGGGAAAGGAAATCATAACAGCCTTTTCTTTAATCCTTAATCAGTATCCTTTCCCCTTCTGTTTTTACCTTTTCCCTTTCCCCTGATTTTTTACATCGCCATTTCAAGGTCGTCGATAATCGCTTTCAGACCCGCTGCGGCGCAGGCTTCATCAGTCTCACCTGATGGCGCTCCACTAACACCGATACCGCCAAGAATAGTGCTGCCTGCAGTGATTGGCAGGCCACCTGCTGAAGTAATCAGTCCGCCGATTGAAGGTGGTCCGAATGGGCCAGTAAAGCGTTCTTCAAGTGTGGACGTGGCGGAATTGAAGTTCAGTGCAGCATAGGCTTTGCCCTTACTAATCTCGACGGTGATCGGCATTGCCAGGGTATCTCTGAGCATCACCTGGGTGTGACCGCCGCGGTCTATGATGGTTACTGCCACACTCAGACCTTCTTTCTGGCAGGCGGCAATAGTTGCCTGGGCTGCCTTAACGGCCATATTCATGGCAAGGCGCTGAATTGGCACAACCATAGTTTCTTCTTCAGCCTGTGCCACACCACCGGATAATAGTGCTGTCATTGCAAGCGCAAGAGAGATTTTTTTCATAATAATAATACTCCAGTACAGTTTATAAAAGTTATTCCAGGCGCCGTGCCTGATTGGTGAATCCTATGTGTTTCTTCAGCGACATTTGAAGTCATCACACAGAAAGCAACATCAAATTGCGACAATAACATAACACGATATTGTTTCATTGACACGGTTCAAAACCGTAAAAACTCAAGGGGAAAGGAGGAAAGATTACTGACGAAGGACTAAGGACGAAAGACTAATACAATCAGAACTGGTTTCCCCTTTCCTCCTTTCCCCTTTCCCCTTCACCCCGTCTTCTGCAACAATCCCTGCATGGACTTACAAATTTCCAGCCAGGTCAGCATCCCCGAAAGCGAAATCGAGCTCAGTGCGATTCGAGCCCAGGGTGCAGGCGGCCAGAACGTCAACAAGGTATCTTCGGCGATACACCTGCGCTTCGACATCAATGCCTCGTCGCTGCCCGATTTTCATAAGCAGCGCCTGTTGTCCCTGAGCGATCAGCGCATCAGTAAGGACGGCATTATTATCATCAAGGCCCAGCGCTATCGCACACAGGAAAAAAATCGGGACGAAGCGTTGCAGCGGCTGGCTGAGCTGATTCGCAAGGCAGTCATATTGCAGAAGAAGCGCAAACCGACCAGGCCGTCTAAAACCTCGCAGCAAAAGCGCATGAACAGCAAAACAAAGCATGGGCGAACCAAGGATCTGCGTAAAAAAGTTCGTTTTGATGACTAGTGAAGGAGGAATAAAGAAGCATTTTAGAGGTAAACACGGCGATACTGTATTTCCTGACAATGTCGGCATTTCTTGATCCTGATCAAAGTCCTGGCAGTACTGCGGCGCTATACTCTCCCATAATTATTGACATCCAGACTATTAGAGTCGGGTGAGTACCACCTTGAATTGTTGAAGATTACTATTAGCCAAACCAGAGTGTAAGTACAAATACATCCTCAATTCAGAGCTAGCTTGATTTGAGAAAAATCGCCTATGAAAGTTATTAAAAGCAAAATAGAGACACTGTTATCAGAGACAAACTACTCGCATGACTTACTCCTGCAGTACCTCTGCAGTGCACAATATCTTTATTCATACGTACCCGAAAGGATAGTCCGCCTTTTCGCTGATAAGTTAGATATACCTCCCGCAAAAATTCTCGGTGTAGTTGATTTCTATGCCTTCCTGCACAGGGAAGCACGCGGTGATTTCGATATCATGTTCAGCGACAGTATTACTGACCGGATGCTCGGCAACCAGGCACTGATTGACAAACTGTGCATGAAGCTCGCTGTCGAGCCCGGTAAACCCAGAAACGATGAGCGTGTCACCATTGATGTAACGTCATGCACAGGGATTTGCGACCAGGGCCCTGCTCTGCTGGTCAATGGCATGGTGGTGTCGAACTTAGACGATACACGAATCGACCTGATAGGCGACCTGGTCGAATCCTCTACTCCGATTTGTGACTGGCCGGAAGCTTTCTTCGTTGTTGAAGACAACATCCAGCGGCCTGATATGCTGTTGTCCGATGACATCGACAATGGCGCAGCTATTCAATCCCTTATCAATGACGGCAGCAGCACTTTTCTGGAAATACTTGAGCAGTCTGGCCTGCGCGGCCGCGGTGGTGCCGGTTTCAGTACGGCGACAAAATGGCGTTTATGCCGCAATGCACAGGCCGATGAACGTTACGTGGTGTGCAACGCAGATGAAGGTGAGCCTGGCACTTTCAAGGACCGCGTGCTGTTAAACAGCTATGCCGATAATGTTTTTGAAGGCATGACACTCTGCGGCGGAGCCGTCGGTGCAGAAAAAGGCTATCTCTATCTTCGCGGTGAATACCGCTACTTGCTGAAAGACCTGGAAGAAACATTACAGAAAAGACGCGATGCCAACCTGCTCGGCAATAATATTCTTGGCGAAGAAGGCTTTAACTTCGATATTGATATACACCTCGGTGCAGGAGCTTATATCTGTGGTGAAGAATCTGCATTGCTCGAGTCCCTGTCCGGTAAACGCGGTATTCCACGCGACCGTCCTCCGTTTCCGGTCACCAGCGGTTTTCGTCAGAAACCTACCATCGTCAATAACGTCGAGACTTTTCTAGCAGCTGCAAAGATTGCGGTGTTTGGTGCAAAATGGTTTAACAGTGTTGGCAGCGAAAAATCCAGCGGCACCAAGCTGCTGAGTATCAGCGGTGACTGCAGCCGCCCCGGTATCTACGAATACCCTTTTGGTGTATCCATCAGTCAGATTCTCGACGATTGCGGTGCCATTGATACGCAGGCGGTTCAGGTCGCCGGGGCTGCAGGTGAAACCATCCCGGCAGCGGAATTTGGTCGTAAAATCTCGTTTGAAGATCTATCGACAGCTGGATCTATTATGGTCTTCAATCAGCAGCGCGACCTGCTGGATATGGTGCAGAATTTTTCGCAGTTCTTCTGCCATGAAAGCTGTGGTTTCTGTACCCCATGCCGTGTTGGCGGAACATTGATGAGAAACCTGGTTGAGAAAGTCGCTGCTGGACATGCCACAAGTTATGACCTCGATGAAATGAAGAACATCGGCCTTGTAATGCAGAACACCGCGCATTGCGGCCTGGGAGCGACGGCAGCCAATCCGGTACTCAATACACTAAATAAATTTCCCGACATTTATACAACACGCCTTGCACACACCGGTTACGAACCCGCATTCAATCTCGATGCATCATTGGAGATTTCCAGGCAAATTACCGGTCGTGATGATGAAGGTGCCCACATCAGGGACGAATAATGATCAGCGATAAAACATTCAGAATTGATGGTAAAAAAATACCTTTCCAGGATGGCGATACCATCATGGATGCTGCACTGAGAGCTGGCGAGTACATTCCACATTTGTGTCATAACCCGGAGTTCAAACCCAATGGCAGCTGCCGGGTATGCGTGATTGAAACCAATGGCCGGCACGTATCCGCCTGCAACCAGCCTGCGATTGAGAATATGGAAGTTGATAACAGTTCTGATGCCATCATGAACCTGCGGCGCAGCCTCCTGCAAATGTTGTTTGTCGAAGGCAACCATGTCTGCCCTGCGTGCGAAAAAAGTGGCGCCTGCCAGTTGCAGGCCGTCGCCTACTACACGCGCATGCTGAGCCCTCATTTCACACACTTTTTTCCATGCCGGGACGTCGATGCAACGCACCCTGAGATCGCCATTGATTTTAACCGCTGCATACTTTGTAAACTTTGTGTCAGGGCAAGCCGTGATGTCGACAAGAAGAATGTTTTCTTTATCAGCGGTCGTGGAATCAACAGTCGGCTGGTGATCAACTCCCCTAGTGGCAAGCTCGGAGACAGTGATGTAGCGGTCACTGACAAGGCAGTAGCGGTCTGCCCGGTAGGCGCCATTCTGCCGAAGCACAAAGGCTATGAAAAACCTATCGGTGAGCGCATGTATGATAATAAGCCGATCAGCATCGTTGGAGACGTAGCCGCGAAATTTTCTTCGAAAATCTACAGCAAGGATGTCAGTACAAAATGAATGATGCCGTGCCAAGCGAAAAGCTAAAAGTTGCTACTGCCGCACTGTGTGGCTGTTTTGGCTGTCATATGTCCCTGCTGGATATTGATGAGCGTATACTGACACTGGTTGAACTGGTCGAGTTTGACCGCACACCGATAACCGATATCAAGGAAGTTGGTCCATGTGATGTTGGACTTATCGAAGGCGCAGTGGCCAACAATGAAAATGTAGAGGTGCTGCGGGAGTTTCGCAAGAACTGCAAGATCCTGGTTGCCGTCGGCGCCTGTGCGGTTAACGGCGGCGTTCCTTCGATGCGCAACCATTATAATCTTGTGGAATGCCTGGAAGAGGTTTATCTTGATGGCGTTGGCCTGGACAATGCACTGATCCCGGATGACCCGGAAATTCCTATGCTGCTGGACAAGGTCCACCCGATACATGAAGTGGTGAAGATTGATTACTTCCTGCCCGGCTGCCCGCCATCGGCAGATACCATCTGGACTTTCCTGACTGAATTGATTGAGGGCAAGCCGATCAGCTTCCCCTATTCATTGATTCATTATGACTAGGCCAGATAAACAGAAACGATAGTCCAAAAACTAAGTCGAATAGATATTGCAAACTGAGAAAACCAGATGTCGTCAGAACTTGAAACAGCAAATAATCCGCAAGGACTGAAACGTACAGTCATTGAACCGCTGACCCGGGTTGAAGGTCATGGCAAGGTCACCCTGCTGCAGGATGAAAACAACACTGTAAAGCAGGCACGACTGCACATCGCGGAGTTTCGCGGCTTTGAAAAATTTATCCAGGGCAGGCCCTACTGGGAACTGCCCGTACTGGTTCAGCGCCTGTGCGGCATTTGCCCGGTAAGCCACCACCTTGCGGCTGCCAAGGCGACTGACATGATTGTCGGCGCCACCGAACTGACACCCACCGCAGAAAAGATCCGCCGCCTGATGCACTTCGGCCAGACCCTGCAATCTCACGCCCTGCATTTCTTTCACCTTTGCTCACCGGATTTATTGTTCGGTTTTGATGATGAGGTTCGCCATCGCAACATTGTCGGTGTGATTGAGGATTACCCGGAAATTGCCACACAGGGCGTTATGCTGCGCAAGTACGGGCAGGAAGTCATCCGCGTCACTGCCGGTAAACGAATCCATGGCACCGGTGCTATCCCCGGCGGTGTTAACAAATCACTGAACAAAAAAGAAATTGACTACCTGAAAAGCGATATCGAGCAGATCCTGGTATGGGCGCAGGGAGCTGTCGATCTGATAAAACGCATCTTTTTCGAGCAGTACGATTACCACATGTCATTTGCCACCATCGATAGCAATATGCTGAGCCTGGTTCGCGGTGACGGTGCATTTGATATCTACCACGGCGGCCTGCGTGCCAAAGATAGCAAAGGCAATACGATATTCGATCATATCGATTACAACCGCTATGGCGACTACATTAAAGAGGGTGTTAAGAACTGGAGTTACATGAAGTTCCCCTTCATCACGTCCGTTGGTGCGGATGATGGCTGGTATCGTGTCGGTCCGCTGGCTCGTGTCAACAACTGCGACTTTTTCACGACCCCAATGGCAGAAAAAGAGCGACTGGAATTTGTTGCGATTGGCGATGGGCTGCCGGTACAATCTACGCTGGCCTTTCACTGGGCACGCCTGATAGAGCTGCTACACTGTGCCGAAGCAATAGCTGAACTGTTAGACGACACTGATATTTCCGGTAACGACCTGCTGGTCAAGGGAGAGCTACAAAGCAGTGGCACTGGTGTCATAGAGGCACCACGCGGCACCCTGTTCCATCAGTACGAGATTAATGCTGACGGCATAATAGAAAAAGCCAACCTGATCGTCTCCACCACCAACAACAACCAGGCAATGAATGAGTCTATCCGCTCAGTCGCCAACCAGTACCTCAATGGCAACCAGCTGACCGAAGCCTTACTCAACCAGGTTGAAGTGGCCGTCCGTGCCTATGATCCATGCCTGTCATGTGCCACCCATGCAATGGGAAAAATGCCTCTGCAGATCAACCTGGTTAACGAGCAGGATGAACTGGTGGACCGTCTGGAAAAGAGCGCAACAGGTCAAATCAGCAGAACGCGCTGATATCTGCGCATCGCTGTCGGGTCGTGAATAAACAAAGAGAACATGCCCCTGTTCTCATTTTCACTTATGGCAACCCATCCCGCGGTGACGATGCACTGGGCCCGGCGATGTATGACCTGCTTGAAAGCTTCAAGCAAGAAAGCAGCAGCCTGGATAAGGTAGATTTATTAACTGACTTCCAGTTGCAGATCGAGCACGCTGTCGACCTCGAACACCGTCAGGGCATACTGTTCATTGATGCCAGCGTATCCTGTTCGTCGCCTTTTACTTTACAGAAACTGCAGGCAGAACAGGATGACAGCTACACGACCCATGCCATGAGCCCTTCATCAGTTTTATCTGTTTACCGCAAAATCAACCAGCATGAACCACCGCCCTCCTACATGCTCAGCATCCGCGGCTATGAGTTTGGTCTCGGCAAAGACATCACAGTACAGGCACAGCAGAACCTGCAGCAGGCTTTCAAGTTGATCAAAAAGATGGTTCAGATCGATGTGGCAGATTGGGGAAGGGAATAAATAGATTCAGGTTTTAAATGTTACGTTTTACGGAAAAACCATAAAGACTATGGCCTCTGCAGACTTCGATAGGAATGTATAAAATGGATAATCGTTATTAGCAAAATTATGGGAACTGGGATTTAATAACCGGTAATAAGTTACAGTCCTTCACCTTACCCGTTACTGACAGTAACGGACTAGCGACCACTGATGATACAGGAGAAGATGATGCCAACAGTCCTCGCATTTGATGTATACGGAACCTTGATTGACACACACGGCGTCGTGATTAAGTTGCAGGAATATGTCGGCAGCAAGGCTGAAGAGTTCTCTCGTGTGTGGCGAGAGAAGCAACTGGAATATTCGTTCCGGCGCGGCTTGATGCGCAGCTACGAAAATTTCGGCGTGTGTACGAGCCAGGCACTGGATTACACCAACGCCTATCTCGATACGGGGCTTAGCACAGACCATAAAGCGACACTGCTGGCCGAGTATCGCGGCCTGCCGGCGTTCGACGATGTAAAAGAGTCGCTAGTGAGATTAAAAGCTGACGGACACTCACTGTACGCTTTTTCCAATGGAACAGCCGACGCCGTTGAGACATTGCTTGCCACCGCGGGCATCCGTGACCTGTTCGACGGTGTAGTCAGCACGGATGATCGACAGACATTCAAACCGAACCCTGATGTTTATGAGCACTTACTGAAAAAGACTTCAACATCGGCCGGTGATGCCTGGCTGATATCCAGCAATCCATTTGACGTGATTGGTGCGGTCTCGTATGGCCTTCGAAGTGCATGGGTGCAGCGATCGAAGAATTCACTATTCGATCCCTGGGGTATTGAACCGACACACACGATCACAAGTCTTCGTGAACTTGCCAGCCACATTACCAATAGCCGTGCTGCGCCCGAAGCGGGTTAAGCTGCCTGCGCGAAGCCCGGGAAAGGGTAACTATTTCGTTGGCGCTATCAACTATTTCTTGAAACTGGATAATTACCCTGCTTCTTACAAATAATGGTTTTCTTTAAAATTTGTCCATTATCCGTTCACGTAAGTCGTAACACGTAACATCCAAATCGTTATCCAGCGCTTATCTCTATAAGGAAAGCTACGGCTTTTTAATCAAGTTTTCAAACAACTCCATCGGTAACGGAAAGACGATGGTGTTGGTTCTCTCACCGGCAATTTCGGTTAATGTCTGCAGGTATCTCAGCTGCAGCGCCTGGCTTTGCTGGGCGAGGATTTGGGCCGCTTCCAGCAGTTTTTCTGCCGCCTGCATTTCACCTTCAGCATGAATTACCTTGGCGCGCCGGGTACGTTCGGCCTCAGCCTGTTTGGCAATAGCGCGGATCATGCTCTCGTCGAGGTCGATGTGCTTGATTTCGACATTGCTGACCTTGATGCCCCAGGCATCGGTCTGCTTGTCCAGTATGCTCTGAATATCGACGTTAAGCTTGTCGCGTTCGGCGAGCATTTCATCAAGCTCATGCTGCCCCAGCACTGACCGCAGGGTTGTCTGTGCCAGCTGACTGGTGGCGACGTAGAAGTTCTCGACCTGGATAATCGCTTTTTCTGAATCAACGACGCGGAAGTAAACCACGGCATTGACCTTGACCGATACATTGTCACGTGAGATGACATCCTGGGTCGGCACGTCCATCACCACGGTACGCAGATCTACCCTTACCATCTGCTGCACCAGCGGGATAATGATGATAAAGCCCGGGCCCTTGACCTTCCAGAAGCGTCCCAGCATGAAGACTACGCCGCGCTCGTATTCACGCAGGATACGAATCGCGCTGGCAAGAAAGGCAACTACCAGCACCGTCACAATAATTGGTGTATATGAAATCATAATTTTTCTCCTGTTGTACTTGCCTTGTTACTTGCCTGTTTCTCTTCAACTACTGGCTCGACAGATAGCGTCAAGCCATCCAGCCCTGTAACGCGGACCTGTTGATCTTTCTGTACTGGGGCGCTGGTCTTTGCCTGCCAGGATTCACTGTGAACGAATACCGTGCCCTCGTCATCGAAATCACTCAGTGCCAGACCATTGGCACCCATCAGCTGCTCAGATCCGCTAACCACCGGGCGTCGCCGTGATTTGATGGCCAGACCAACCAGCAGGACGAAGACCAATACGCTGCTAATGGCAAAGGTTAAGATTACCGACAGGTCGATGCCGTAACCGGGCACCTCGGTATCCATAAGAATCACTGATCCGATAATAAATGCCACGACCCCACCAATGCCAAGAATGCCAAAACTGGGCTGGTAGGCCTCGCCCACCATCAGTGCAATGCCTAACAAAATAAGGGCGACACCGGCGTAGTTGATCGGCAGCAGCTGCAATGCATACATTGCCAGCAGCAGGGAAATCGCCCCCACTGTTCCCGGCACAACAGCACCCGGGTTGGAGAACTCGAGGATCAGTCCGTAGATACCGACCAGCATCAAAATATAGGCGATATTGGGGCTGGTGATGACACTGAGCAGACGGCTACGCCAGTCCGGCTTGAGTTCACGCACCAGCAGACCTTCGGTCTCGAGGGTAATCTTTTTGTCCTCGACACTGACCTCACGGCCATTGATCTTCGACAGCAGTTCCGCCATGTCTGCCGCAATGAGATCGATCACATTCAACTCCAGGGCCTCTTTTGCATACAGGCTGGAAGCATCGCGTACTGCTTTTTCAGCCCATTCCTGGTTGCGCCCCCGCAGCTCCGCCAGGCCGCGAATATAGGCGGCGGCATCATTGATCGATTTGCGCTTCGATGCATCCATTTTTTCCAGTGGGTCTGATTCATCGGCACTCTTATCGACGCCCTCTGTCCCCTCTTTGCTTTTATCAGCTTGCTTGTCTGCTGCGTTATCTTTAGCTGGCTTCAGAGGCTTTCTTTTATCAACCGGCGAGAATCCACCAATGGCGACAGGTGTTGCCGCACCGAGGTTCGTCCCGGGTGCCATGGCGGCAATATGGCTGGCATAGAGGATATAGGTACCGGCGCTCGCAGCACGCGAACCGGTGGGGGCAACCCAGCTGACAACGGGAACCGGAGAACTGGTGATATTCTTGATAATCCCGCGCATCGCAGTGTCCAGCCCACCCGGGGTGTCCATGCGAATCACGACCAGTTTAGCCTTATCGCGCGCAGCCGTTTCGAGGGCGCGTTCAATGTAGTCGTCGGTGGCGGGTCCAATAGCTTCTTCGATAGACAACAGAAGCACATGGCCGCCAGCATCCGTGGCTGATGCGGTGTTCAGCAGAAGCCCTGTCACCATTAGCAACAACAGCACGATAGAGGTTTTCGCCTTTATAAACATAAACGCTCAACTCCTTGTTGAGCGATCATTTTAGCACAAATGGCGTTTTTGCGCCGGAAGGCGTGAAAACAGGTTAAAGATTCAAGGGGAAAGGGGAAAGGGGACAGACTAAAGACTAGGGATGAAAGACAAAGGA
>Ga0316196_10000121_pt1 | contig 24591 bp, 23 predicted proteins | sample Eddsed2cm_MG_FD_204938 | JGI IMG/M metagenome (GOLD analysis project Ga0316196, IMG submission 204938) | Coastal sediment microbial communities from Maine, United States - Eddy sediment 2 cm | ecosystem: Environmental > Aquatic > Marine > Coastal > Sediment | place: USA: Maine | collected... | reverse complement strand
CTTTCAGCCCGACCGTATCGAAAGTGGCCATATCAGCTTCAAGCTTGATTCGGAACTTATCTCCGATCTGCCGAAACCGTCGCCGCTTTGCGAGATCTATGTCTACGCGGCCCGCTTCGAGGGGATCCACCTGCGCGGCGGCCGCGTCGCGCGCGGTGGCATCCGCTGGTCAGACAGGCGTGAAGACTACCGCACCGAGGTGCTTGGCCTGATGAAAGCGCAAATGGTCAAGAATGCGGTCATTGTGCCAGCGGGTTCCAAGGGCGGCTTTATTACCAAACAGATAACCCAGCTACCGGCATCCGAAATTTATAGCGAAGTGCAGAGCTGTTATTCGCTTTATATCAAGGCGTTGCTCGAGCTAACCGATAACCGCACCGCCGAGGGCATCGTTACGCCACGCTACACGCGTATCCACGATCAGCTCGACCCCTACCTGGTAGTCGCTGCGGACAAAGGCACCGCGGCATTTTCAGACGTTGCCAACGCGATCGCGCAGGAACGCGATTTCTGGCTGGACGATGCCTTCGCCTCGGGCGGATCACAGGGTTACGATCACAAGAAAATGGGGATCACCGCACGCGGGGGCTGGGAATCGGTCAAACGCCATTTTCGCGGCCTGGGCCGTAATATTCAGAAAGAAAAATTCACCGTAGTCGGAATCGGTGACATGTCAGGTGATGTTTTCGGCAACGGTATGTTGCTATCGCCCTGCACTCAACTGGTCGCAGCCTTTAATCACATGCACATATTCATCGATCCGAATCCCGATGTTAACAAAAGTGAAAAAGAGCGTCGGCGACTGTTCGAACTCGGTCGTTCAACCTGGAACGACTATAAAAAGAGTCTGATCAGTAAGGGTGGCGGTGTCTTTCTGCGCTCGGCCAAGCAGATCGACCTGACTCCGGAAATCAAACATCTGCTGGGTTGCAAAGAGGATCATCTGACGCCCAATGAACTGATCGTATACATTCTCCAGGCGCAGGTCGATCTGATCTGGAACGGTGGCATCGGCACCTATTTCAAAGCTGGTGGCGAAACGGATAGCGATGTCTCTGACAAGAACAACGATGCGATTCGCATCAACGGCCGACAGATTCGAGCCAAAGCGCTTGGCGAAGGTGGAAATCTCGGCATTACCCAGCGCGGTCGTGTCGAATACGCCCAGGCAGGCGGACTGGTTTACACCGATTCGATCGATAACTCGGCGGGTGTCAACTGTTCGGACAAGGAAGTAAACATCAAGATTTTGCTGTCACAGCTGGTCAAGTCCGGGCAGCTGACTCCCCCGGAGCGCAATCAACTGCTGGTAGATATGACCGATGAAGTTGCGCAGAAATGTCTGTTTAACAACTATCGACAAACTCAGATCATCGATGTAATCGAGAAGGATGCGGTGTTACGTATGTACCAGCACGCCCGTTTCATGCGTCACCTGGAAGCCGAGAAAATCTTGAATCGGCGGCTGGAATACTTACCCGGCGACAAGCAGATCACCGACCGTATTGCCAAGAATCAAGGGTTGACGCGGCCCGAACTATCGATCTTGCTGTCCTATAGCAAACTCACCTACAAGAATGCCCTGCTCGGCTCTTCATCGTTAACAGAAGACTGTTACGATGCGATGTTGCTGGGTTATTTTCCGCGTTTGATTCGCAAACGTTTCGCCAGCGAGATTCTCAAACACCCGCTGCGCAAGGAAATCATCGCGACCATTTTGAGTAACCAGATCGCCAATAATATCGGCATTGGTTTCGGCTCGAGGATTCGCGAGGAGACCGGCTCAAGCATCGAGGACATTGCCAAGGCTTACGTGGTTTGCGTCGAAGTGTTCGGCCTGTACGATACCTGGCGTAGGCTCGAGCAGCTCGACAACGTCGTTAACGAACATGATCGTTACGAGAGCTTCCGTGCGGTCAGCGGCCTACTGGAGCGCTCCATCAGCTGGTTGCTGCGCCATCAACCGTCTGATTTCAATGTCAGCCAGGTGATACAGCGCTACAAGTCCGACACTGAGCGCTTACTCGGGGTCATTTCGGGATCAATCATCGGGCAGTCGCGCAAGAATTACCTGGCCAGCAAACGTCTGTTTATCAAGTACCGGCTGCCAATGACACTGGCGCAGGAACTGGTCGACAAAACCGCGCTGGCATCTGCCTTTGACATTATCGAGGTCAAGACGAACCTGGATACTGACATCGACGTTGTGGCGAAGCTGTTTTATGCCGTCTCCGAACGCCTGCAATTGCACTGGATTCGTGATGCCATCTCGCAAACGATTGTGCGTAATCACTGGAACCATCTGGCGATCCTCAACCTGCGCAATGACTTACATGCCAACCAGCGCAATTTGACGGAACTGGTGTTGAACACGGTTGCGAACAAGCGCCATACCGGTAAGGCAATGGCTATCTGGGAAGAACAGAATGCTGTAGCGCTCGAACGCTACGACAGTATGTTGAACGAATTCAGCGCGATGCGTACGGTGGATTTTCCAACCATCAGCGTGGCGGTGTCCGAGGTGCGACGACTGGTACAACTGGGTCAGCGCGAACACCATGAGTGACGGTTGTTTTGTAATAGTTGATCGGTAAAGGTTGATCGGTAAAGGTTGATCGGTAAAGGCTGATCGGTAAAGGTTGATCTATGGCAGCCGGCCTGCCGTGCGGAAACGTCGATAATCGATCACCTTGCACCATGTAATCTATTTAAAAACAGATGGTTATACAACTTACTTAAGGTCAAATCTTCTGATTTGAAGTTCTGCTACAAGCTTTCCCATTGCCGTAGCCGGCCACGAATTCGTGTTGAGTTGCGCGAGTTTTAGTTCCGGCATCGCGCTCACCGGCGGACGATGCCTGTGCGCTGCCCGGGTCTCACTGGCAACTACCTGCAATCTATCTGAAGGCCAGTCATCGGTGGCGCATTTCCAGTCGTGACACGATGATGAATTGAGGCTTGAGTGCGACTGAGCGAACCTTTCATCGGCAACCTCCCGACTCGTTCAATTGCGGCAGATTTTCTTGCAGTGTCTCAAAGCGATAGTAAACTCGCTGAATGAGTCGATTTCATGACAAGTTCGATCATCGCGTCTGGGATGTGGTTGCATCAATCCCGGCAGGTCGCGTAATGGGTTATGGCGAAGTAGCGAGGGCGGCCGGATTTCCGCGCTATTCCCGCATGGTTAGCGCTGCGATGGGACGCTCACCGGACCCCCTGCCCTGGTTCCGCGTGGTGCGCTCGAACCGGACACTGGCTTTTGAACCCGATACCGATTCCTACCGCGAGCAGGCACAGTTATTAAAGCAGGAAGGCGTTCGCTTTGATGGCCTCAAGATTATCGAAGCCGAAGATGAAAATAGTCTCGACCGCATCCTGTGGGGCCCGCAATAATAATTGATGCCTTATAAACAAGCCGGTTCCCTGCTACAAACGAAGTCACCGTAATGGATTTTCAGCGAGCTATTGATAGCTCGCCGCGGTAATGAATTCGCCAAAGGTTTCACACCACACCACCACCGCGGTAAAACCGACCGGGTTGATATTCTCTGGCACATTTAAAATAAAATTATCGAAAGTTTTGATGTCGCCGACATAAGCCGACTGATCTTTTATGGCAAGAAATTCCTGCTCATCCAGTACCAGCTGCGGAGTCAGGTACAGCCGATAATCCGGTCCCGGGGCCAGCTCACCGGTAAAACTGACGCGGCGCGCTGATATCGATACCTCGCCCTCACCCCAGTGCAGGAAATCGCTGCCCGGCAAGTCCTTTTTGAACCGCGTAGTGAAAAGCGCCTTGTCGGCAACTTTTGCGACCTCGGTATCGCTGGGAGCATCGGGCGCGGTCAGGATAGGCAGCAGATAGATACCAAGCGCAAATCCCCCGGCCATTGCCAGACCGTGTGAGATGAGAAATACGATTACTCTGAACATTTTCATAACCAGCTGGGGATTTGCACGAATTATGTCGCTCGAGGGGTAAAAAATCCATCTTAAAACTGCTACAGTGCAGGCCGGAAAAATGGATACCCCATGGCTCACGAACTAATGGCTCACGAACTAATGGCTCACAAACTAATGGCTCACGAATTCGATTATGACCTGATAGCGCTCGGCGCCGGTAGCGGCGGTCTTTCAGTGGTAGAACGCGCCGCCAGTTATGGTCAGCGTTGCGCGGTAGTCGAGCGCGGCAAGATGGGTGGTACCTGTGTCAATGTCGGCTGCGTGCCAAAAAAGATTATGTGGTTTGGTGCCAACCTCGCGGAGATGATCGAAGATGCGGAAGGTTACGGCTATGACCTGACGCGAAACAGCTTTGACTGGTCCAAACTGGTCGCAAAACGCGAGAAATACATTAGCGGTATCAATACCTGGTATCACGGTTACCTGAAAGAACTTGGAATCGATGAAATCGTCGGTGAGGCCCGCTTTATAGATGCCAACACCATCGAGGTTGATGGCAAGCATTACAGTGCGCGCGATATCGTAATTTCAACCGGCACGGAGCCATCACTGCCCGATGTCCCGGGTGTAGAACACGCGATCACCTCGGATGGATTTTTTGCGCTGGAGCAACAACCGGCCTGCGTTGCAATTGTCGGTTCAGGCTATATCGCGGTTGAACTGGCAGGTGTGCTCGCAGCACTCGGCACTAAGGTGAGCCTGTATTTACGCAAGGAACACGTGCTTGGCGAATTCGACAGCCTGTTGCAAACCACGCTGCTCGAACGCCTGGGTCAATCGGGAATCGAACTGCGAATGCGTTGCCAGATTACCTCAATCGAGCGCAGTGCTTCCGGCAAGCTCGAGCTGCAGGATACCCACGGCGTCGGTATGGAGAATGTCGACCAGGTCATTTATGCCATTGGCAGGCATGCCAACCTTACCCCGCTGGAACTCGACAAGGCAGGCGTCGCTACCACGGAAAATGGTTTCATTGAATCGGACCTGTACCAGTGCACGAATCAGGGCAATATCTTTGCACTTGGCGATGTCACCGGTCGCGCCGCCCTGACTCCCGTTGCGATTGCTGCCGGCAGGCGTCTCGCTGACCGTCTCTATAACGGTCAAACTGAGCGTCACCTCGATTACGAATTGATTCCAACCGTCGTTTTCAGCCATCCGCCTATTGCCACCATCGGTGCAACCGAAGCGGAAGCGCGCGAGGAGTACGGCGATCGAGTGCGGATCTATCAGACCCGATTTACCGCCATGTTCAATTCGATCAGCGGACACGATGTACCCACCGCGATGAAACTGGTCTGTCTCGATGAAGAAGAAAAAATAATCGGCTGCCACATGATCGGCCCTGCGGTCGACGAAATGTTGCAGGGCTTTGCCGTCGCCATTCGCATGGGTGCCTGCAAGAAAGACTTTGATGATACCGTGGCCATTCACCCGACCAGTTCTGAAGAACTGGTCACCATGCGCTGAGGCCAACGGTCAAGGCGGCAGGTAAAAAGCTGCCGCGCGATACTCTCGAAACGCTTAACTAGTTTTTGCGGGCAATCAGCTGAAACTGGCGCGCGTTCAGGTTATAGGGATAGCGGTCGGTTAACTCTATTTCGAGCCGCTTCAACTGTTCCTGCACCGCTGAATCCTGTTTCAGCTCATTGGTGCCCCAGTAGTTGTACAGGCATCGAATCCCATAGTGTTTTTCAACATCGAGTCCCAGATTGGTCAGCCACCCGGTCACTTCATCGGGCCGAAATTCGTGCTCCTCGATGCCGAACACGGGATCGTATTGATCACTCGTATCCAGTAATTCAAAGGCCTTGTCCAGATCCTGTTCCAGAAATGCAGCCTGATAAGGCAGCGAATACTGATTGGTACTGATCAGCGACAAAAAGCCGCCCGGCTTTAGTACCTTACACAAGGTTTCCAACAAGGTTTCCACCTCGTCTACAAATTGCATGACGTTATGGCACAACACAATGTCGAACTCATTTTCGGGAAACTTGCCACCAATAGTGAGAATGTCGATCGCATGCGTGTGGAGACGATTGGTAACACCGGCGAGCGCGGCATTGGCGCGCGCATCGTTAAGCATTTGCTGCGAAACATCAGCAAGCTCGATTTGATGATTCATGCGCGCCAGGGGCAAACTGTGGAGACCGTTACCGCCACCGGCATCGAGTATTCGCAAGGGCGGCGAATCGACCGGTATGTGATTCTTCAGGTTATGCTCGACCAGCTCATAGCCAAAACGATTCCAGGGTTTATTCTGGTCGGCTTTCCAGTCCTCAACGGCCGCTTCGAATGAATCTTTGCGCTCTGATACGCGCAAAGCATTCTTTAACTCGACCTGACCGGTGTAAAGCGCCTTGCCGATAATTACCCCATCAATACCATCCTTGTTGAAACATTCGCGCACATCTGCCATCGAGCCGATGCCACCGCCAACAATGATGCGCAAGCCACTGGCGCGGGCTAGATCGATCGAGGCTTCAAGATCGGCACCGGTCATCGAGCCATCGCGGTGGATACTGGTGTGCACGGCTGTGGTGACGCCTAACTGGCGCATCTGAATGGCAAACGCCGTTGCCTGAATGCTGCCGGCAGATTGCCAGCCGTGTGTCTTCACTTCGCCCGAGGCATCAGCATCGATACCGAGTACGATTGCTTCGTTGCCGTAGCGAGCAATCGATTCCGCCATGATTTGCGGACTCTCGACCGCAGCGGTACCCAGGATTACGCGTTTGATTCCGGACTTGATGGCCCAGTCCACATCGTCGAGGCTGCGTATGCCGCCACCGAACTGAATATTGACATCGAGCCCGGCCATCTGTGAGATCAAGTCCCAGTTATGACTGGCCTCTTCGTCGAATGCGGCATCCAGGTTGACCACCTGTAACCAGCGGGCACCCTCGGCGATCCAGCGCTGTGCGCAGGCGATCGGGTCGGTGTCAAAAACAATGGGGTGGCTGATATCGCCAGGTTCAAAACGTACCACTTTCCCATTGCGTAAATGGATGGCCGGGAATATAGAAAAATGATTTAAATACAATTAGTTATTACACCTATTTAAAGTGAATTCACTTTATACCGAGGACGTCCTGCATGCTATAAACTCCGGCCTGCCGGGTTTCCAGCCAGCGGCAAGCGCGCATTGCCCCGTGCGCAAAGGTCATTCGATTGGAAGCCTTGTGAGTGATCTCTATACGTTCACCTTCCGCGGCAAACAACACGGTGTGTTCGCCTACAATGTCACCCGCACGAATGGTTTCAAAACCAATCGTCGAGCGATCTCTAACGCCAGTCTGGCCTTCGCGACCGTAAACCGCGCATTCGTTGAGATCGCGGCCGAGCGCATCGGCAATCACCGATCCCATTTTCAGCGCGGTACCAGACGGAGCGTCCACCTTGTTGCGATGGTGCGCTTCAATCACTTCGATGTCGACCGTGTCGCCCAGCACCTGTGCGGCCATTTTCAGTAACTGGAGACACAGGTTGACGCCGACACTCATGTTAGGCGCATAGAGAATGGGGATACTTTTACCCGTCTCTTCAATTTTCTGCTCAAGTGGCGCATCGCATCCGGTAGTGCCGATCACCATGCGCTTGTCATTATTTTGGCAAAAGTCCAGGTGTCCGGTGAGCGCGCTCGGATGGGTGAAGTCGATCAGAATATCAAATGCAGAGGCATCGAGAGTGTCGCTGATGAGCACCCGGTTTTCCGCAATCCCGGCGAGAATTCCGCTATCAGTGCCAAGCGCCGGGCTTTGTTCACGATCCAGTGCCTGGGTTAGTTCCATGCCATCGGTTTCGCTGCAGGCCAGCACCAGGTTACGGCCCATGCGTCCGGCTGCGCCGGCAATTGCGATTCGCGTCATTCGGAGCTCCGCCTCAGGATTTCATGTCTTCAAAAAACTGCTTTACGCTATCGATCCATGAGGTTTCATTCGGACTGTGTTTGTTGGTCGCTTTTCCCATGGATTCACCAAATTTCTCGAGCAGCTCTTTTTGCGCCGAGCTCAATTTTACCGGAGTTTCCACCACGATACGGCAATTAAGATCGCCGACTGGACCGCCGCGCACCGGTTTAATACCCTTACCACGCATGCGGAACAATTTATGGCTTTGGGTACCGGCAGGAATTTTTAGATTCAACCTGCCGCCGAGACTCGGCACCTCAATTTCACCACCAAGCGCAGCCAGTACGATGCTGATCGGTACATCGCAATACAGGTCAGCATTATCGCGTTCGAAAATAGGATGCGCCTTGACGTGGATCTGCACGAACAGATCACCGGGCGGAGCACCGGCATCACCTGCCTCACCCTCGCCGGAAAGACGGATACGGTCGCCGTTATCGACGCCACCGGGAACATCGACCGACAATGACTTGCTCTCTTTGACGCGCCCGTTACCGTTACAGGTATTACAGGGGTCACTAATGGTCGTACCGCTACCGCGACAGGCGGGACAGGTCTGCTGCACCGAGAAAAAGCCCTGTTGCATGCGAACCTGACCGTGTCCGCCACAGGTGCTGCAGGTTTCGGGCGATGAACCCGGCTTGGCGCCGCTGCCGGAACAGGTGGTGCAATGCTTCAGAGTCGGAACGCGTATTTTTACCGTGGTACCGCTGACCGCGTCTTCCAGGCTAAGCTCGAGGTTATACTGCAGGTCGGCACCCTTGCGTACGCGCGAACGCCCGCCTCCACCACCAAAAATATCTCCGAAGATATCGCTGAAGGCATCACCAAAACCACCGCCACCAAAGCCGCCGCCGGCCGACTGATCGACTCCGGCGTGGCCGAACTGATCGTAGGCAGCGCGCTTTTCAGCACTGGAAAGAACTTCGAATGCTTCCTTGGCTTCCTTGAATTTGGTTTCGGCCTCGGAGTCATCAGGATTGCGGTCGGGATGGAATTTCATCGCCAGACGACGAAACGCCTTCTTTAATTCGGCTTCAGATGCACCGTTCGAAACCTCGAGAACTTCGTAGTAGTCGCGTTTTGACATTGACTCGTATCTTACTCAATCACTTTTTATTGGCTGCTCTTTACAAATGCTTCTTTAAAAAGGGCTTCTTATAAACAACAAAAACCCGGCGCGATAAATCGCGCCAGGTTGCAAGCGGTAAAACTGACTTAAACCGCTATTTTTTGTCGTCTTCCTTCACTTCTTCAAACTCGGCGTCAACGACATCGTCGTTAGCGTTCGATTGTGCCGATGCATTGGCGTCGACCGGCTCCGGCCCACCTTCTTCAGCGCCAGCCGAGTAGGCTTTTTCCGCGAGTTTGCTCGCTGCCATAGCGAGGGCCTGGGTCTTGGCTTCGATGTCGTCCTTATCGTTCCCTTCCAGAGATTTTTTCAGGTCCGCAATGGCTCCTTCAATGCTGGTCTTGTCGTCTTCCTCAACCTGATCACTCAAATCAGTAAGAGACTTCTCCGCAGAGTGAATCATCGCGTCCGCCTGGTTGCGAGCTTCGACGGTTTCGCGATGCTTGCGATCCTCATCAGCGTGCGCTTCGGCATCCTTGACCATAGCATCGACTTCTTCGTCGGACAGTCCACTTGAAGCCTTGATCACGATCCTCTGTTCCTTGCCGGTCGCCTTGTCCTTCGCGGAAACGTTGAGAATACCGTTAGCGTCGATATCAAAGGTAACCTCGATCTGCGGAACTCCGCGTGACGACGGTGGAATATCCGAAAGATCAAAACGGCCCAGAGACTTGTTGGCCCCTGCGACTTCACGTTCGCCCTGCAGCACGTGCACGGTTACGGCTGTCTGGTTATCTTCAGCGGTTGAAAAGGTCTGCGATGCCTTGGTCGGAATCGTCGTATTCTTTTCGATCAGCTTGGTCATGACACCACCAAGGGTTTCGATACCCAGCGACAGCGGCGTAACGTCAAGCAACAGGACGTTCTTCACATCACCGCCGAGAACACCGCCCTGAATGGCTGCGCCACTGGCGACTGCTTCGTCCGGGTTAACATCGCGACGCGGCTCTTTACCGAAGAAGTTCTTAACTACTTCCTGAACCTTGGGCATACGCGTCTGTCCACCGACCATGATGATGTCGTCGATATCAGAAACCGATAAACCAGCGTCATCGAGGGCCACCTTGAGTGGATCGATGGTGCGGGCTACCAGGTCGTCGACCAGCGATTCGAGCTTGGCACGAGTGATCTTGAGATTAAGATGCTTCGGTCCCGAGGCGTCCGCCGTGATGTACGGCAGGTTGACATCGGTCTGCTGACCGGCAGACAGTTCGATTTTCGCCTTCTCGGCCGCTTCCTTGAGACGCTGCATGGCGAGTGGATCACCACGCAAATCCATGCCCTGCTCTTTCTTGAAGGCATCGGCAAGGTAGTCGATCAGGCGCATGTCGAAATCTTCGCCACCGAGGAAGGTATCGCCGTTGGTCGACAGCACTTCAAACTGGTGCTCACCGTCGACTTCGGCCACTTCGATGATCGAGATATCGAAAGTACCACCACCAAGATCGTAAACCGCGATCTTCTTATCGCCGGTAGATTTATCCATGCCGTAGGCCAGTGCCGCAGCGGTGGGCTCATTGATGATGCGCTTGACTTCAAGCCCGGCAATCCGGCCGGCGTCCTTGGTCGCCTGGCGTTGTGAATCGTTGAAATAAGCAGGCACCGTGATGACCGCCTCGGTGACTTCTTCACCCAGGTAATCTTCGGCGGTTTTCTTCATCTTCTGCAGCACGCGAGCTGAAATCTCAGGCGGCGCCATTTTCTCGCCATTGGCCTCAACCCAGGCATCACCGTTATCTGCCTTGATGATTTTGTAAGGCACCAGCTTGATATCTTTCTGCACCGCGTCCTCATCGAAACGACGTCCGATCAGGCGCTTTACCGCGTAGAGTGTGTTACTCGGGTTGGTAACCGCCTGGCGCTTTGCCGGCTGTCCTACCAGAACTTCGTCGTCTGCGCCAAAAGCAACGATAGAGGGTGTGGTACGATCACCCTCGGCGTTTTCGATAACCTTGGGCTTACCGCCCTCCATTACCGCTACGCAGGAATTTGTAGTACCAAGGTCTATGCCTATGATTCTGCCCATGTTAATGCTCCAAATACTGTTCTAAGGAAAAACTTACACCCGATGTAGGGGTATTTTTACCGCTTTCAAGTAAATTCCAGAAAAATTTAAGGGTTTATTTTGCGACAACGACCATTGCGGGTCGAATCAGACGATCGTTCAGCGAAAAGCCCTTCTGCATGACCTCGATCACGCTGTTTGACGTTGCATCAGGCACTTCGACCATACTGATGGCCTGGTGCTTTTCCGGATCGAATTTTTCTCCCAGCGGATCGATTTCCTGTAACCCGCTGCGCTCAAGCACCTGCGCAAACATAGTCATGGTCAATTCCGAGCCTTCACGGATACTCTCCAGGGTCGCATTTTCAGCATTGGCCGCCGCCTGCCCCATTTCCATGCTGTCAATGACCGGAAGCAGGCTGTCGACAAAATTCTTGAGTGCGTACTTGTGGGCGTTTTCGACATCGCGCTCGGCACGCTTGCGATTGTTCTCGACCTCGGCGCGCATACGCACAACCTGGTCCCAGTAATCCTTGATAGTCGCCTGGGCCTGCTGCAGCTGTTCCTCCAGCGATTCGTTGTCAACATCAATGGGCTCCGCGGGTTCCGGAACCACGTCCTGCAGATGGGCCTGCTCATCGGGTTCGGTGGCGAGCCCATGCTCCTGATCGGTTTCAAGATTGTCTTTACGTTGAGACATTTACGGCTCCGCTTGCTGCTGTTTTGTAATGATAAAATGGACGATTCCGCCCAGAGGTAAGGCGGTCAAGTTGCAACTACCGTCCGGCAGGGCTCAATTTAAGGGTTATTTCCGAGTATTCAAGGCGGAGGTCAATAATTTTGCAGTAACATCGACAACCGGTATCACCTGCTCGTAGGCGATGCGCGTTGGCCCGATGACTCCAAGCACACCGACAATTTCACCTTTTACGTGGTAAGGCGCACCGATAATGCTGCAATCGCTCAGCACCGAGTATCCCGACTCGCTACCAATAAAGATCTCAACGCCGTTGGCCGAGGTACAGCCATCGAGTAACTTAAGTAAATCGGTTTTCTCATTAAATACATTAAACAAATTACGTAACTTATTGATATCAGTGAGTTCAGCGTATTGCAAAAGATTGGATTCACCGCTGGTTTTGAGGTCGTCATGAACGCTCATGTTGCAGACTTCCTGCATCGCATTGAGTACCGTCTGCATGATTGAATCGACATCGCTACGCAGTTCAGCCAGTTCTTTCTGTAAGGTTTTACGGGCACTTTCAAAACTGCGCCCGATCAGGTATCGGCTCAGCGTCTGAGCCGCCCGGTGCAATTCGAGTTCACTGTAATCGCGATCCACCTGTATGACCTTGTTGTGCACGTCGTCCTTGTTGATCACCAGGATAACCAGTACCCGGCGGTCGGTTAACTTGATGAATTCGATGTGGCGCACTTCCGCGGGTGCGGTATGGGTCAGGCTGACGATGCCCGCGAGATGCGTTACGCGTGACAATATATCGCTGGCGCCGTGAATCAGGTCACTGGAGGTTTTGTCACTGCTGAAACTGTTTGAAATAACCTGTTGCGCCGAGGTTTCCAGGTTATCGATCTGCAGCAGGCTGTCGATAAAAAAGCGGTAGCCTGCTTCGGTTGGAATGCGACCTGCCGAGGTATGCGGCGAATCCACCAGGCCCATGTCTTCCAGCCTGGCCATGATGTTGCGGATCGTCGCTGAACTCACATCGAGACCGGATAGTTCGGCCAGGTTCTTGGACCCTACGGGCTGCCCATCGCGTGTATACGAGTTGATCAATTGCCGTAACAAAAGCTGGGCGCGCTCATCAAGTTCGTATTTTTCAGTCATCGGGTCTGATATATTGTCAGGCGGCAGGTATCGCGGCGTCGTTTGCAGAGATACACAAGCTATATACTAAACCTCCTGAAATCAAGCCTGAAAACATGGGATTACCGGCAATCATCTGAAAATGGCATCGACATTCAAAACCATCGGCCTGGTTGTGCGCAGTGACATGCAGTCCCGCCAGCAAAGCATTCAGCAGGTCGTCACCGTGCTTGCGCGTCATGCCGAGGTGCGGGTGCATTGCCTGGACTTTGATGAGCCGATGGCCGGCCTGTCGCAGCTGACGCTGAAACAACTGGTAAATGATGTCGACCTGGTGATCTCACTCGGTGGCGACGGCACCCTGCTTACCGCTGCGCGCGCGCTGGCAGATCTCAGTACGCCTCTGCTTGGCATCAACCTGGGGCGCCTCGGATTTCTTGCCGACGTCTCTTTTGAAGACTTCGAAACCTACATCGACGCGGTGGTCGAGGGTCGCTATACCGTTGAAGAGCGCTTTCTCATACAGGGTGAGTTCTATCAGGATGACAACTTGTTGAGCTGCAACATCGCTCTCAACGATATCATCCTGCACAGTTATGAATCCTCGCGCATGATCGAATATGAAGTATCGAGCGGTGGCGCATTGATTCACATTCAGCGCTCTGATGGCGTCATCGTTACCACTCCGACCGGTTCTACTGCCTATGCCCTGTCCGGTGGCGGCCCGATCATGCACCCATCGCTGAACACCCTGGCAATCGTGCCGATTTGCCCACATACCCTGAGCAATCGCCCCATCGTGTTGCCGGCCGATCAACCAATCGAGGTTCGTCTCGGCAAGGATTCGACCATCGCCAAGGTCAGCTACGATGGACATTCAACCACGCGCTTCGGCCGCGATAATCGAGTGTTGATAACGCGTTATCCGCGACCTCTCAGTTTGCTGCATCCCGAAGATTACGATTACTTCAGCGTGCTGCGAGCCAAGCTTTACTGGAGTGCCGGTTACTAGTGCTTGAGTCCATTCAGATCCGCAATTTCGCCATCATTGATTCACTGCAGCTCGAATTCGATGCTGGCATGAGCGCACTGACGGGTGAAACCGGTGCCGGTAAATCGATTTTGCTGGATGCCATCAAACTGGTGGCCGGCGATCGTGCCGAAAGCGACAACATACGCACGGGTTGTGACAAGGCGGAGATAAGCGTCTGTTTTCGCCTCGATGGCAGCGTTACCGCGCGCGACTGGCTCGAACAGCACGAAATGAATGCCGATGGTGATTGCGTATTGCGCCGCGTGCTGCATGCCAATGGCCGCAGCAAGGCCTTTATTAACGGCTACAATGCCACCTTGCAGCAGTTGCGCGAACTCTGTGACCAGCTGATCGATATCCACGGGCAGCACGAACATCAATCGTTGCAGCGTCCGCAGGTTCAGCGACAGTTACTCGACGCATTCCTGGGTGACTCCGAATTACTCGATGCGGTGAAGCTCAAGTACCAGGCCTACCACGCACTGGCGAAACGTTTGCGCGATGCGCACTCGGGCACACAGGAGCGTCAGCAACGCATCGACCTGCTGGGGCTGTACTGCGAAGAACTGAATCAGTTGAACCTTGCTGCGGGTGAGTTTGAAGTGATGCAGGACGAGTATAAGCGACTGTCCAATGCCGAGCGTTTGCTCGACAAAAGCGGTACCGTACTCGCGCAGTTGTTCGACGATGAGGAACACAACGTTCAGTCGGTGCTGGCGCTTTGCGAACAGCAAATGGGCGAGTTGCTCGAATTCGACGCTGCCCTGGCTGCAAGCCACGAACTGATCAGTGCCGCGCTGATACAGGTGCAGGAGGCAAGTTCCGAGCTGCGGGCTTATCGCGACGGCATCGAGCTCGACAGTGGGCGCATGGACTCGATCAACCAGCGCATCGCAACGGTACAGAATCTGGCGCGTAAACACCGCATCGACACCTCTGAACTGGTCAGGTTCAGCGAAGATCTGAATCTCGAACTGGAAACTTTACAGGGTGATAGTTACGATCTGGAGGCATTGCAACTGGCGCTCGATAAGCAGCGCGAAGATTACGACTTCAGCGCTACCGAGTTATCGCACAAGCGCCAGCAAACCGCCGCCATGTTATCCGAACAGATAACTCGTGTGATGCAGGAACTGGGCATGGGCGGCGGCAGTTTCGTTATCGATGTGCAGGCGGGCAGTGAGCCCGGCATACATGGCATCGATGAGATTCGCTACCTGGTGAGCGCTAATCCGGGACAACCGCCCAAACCGCTCGCAAAGGTCGCCTCGGGTGGCGAGTTGTCGCGTATCAGCCTGGCGATACAGGTAATCATGAGCGAATCCACGCGGATTCCAACGCTGATTTTCGATGAAGTCGATAGTGGTGTCGGTGGTGGCGTCGCGGAAATCGTGGGTAAGAAACTGCGTTTACTCGGGCGCGATCGCCAGGTGCTGTGCGTCACTCACCTGCCGCAGGTTGCATCACAGGCACACCACCACTTTCGGGTCGAAAAAACCAGCAGCCAGGATCAGACATCGACGGCCGTATTCGCACTTGAAGGCGACGATCGCCTCGAAGAAGTCGCGCGTATGCTGGGTGGTGTTCGCATAACAGAGCAAACGCGGGCGCATGCCAGCGAGATGATCGCTACCCGCGATTAAGCAATCGCAGTTGCGCTCGGCCCCGCCTATTCCTGATCGTTGAAATGGCCGTAGAGCACCATGGTGTGTTCTGAAATCGTGAAATTGTACTTCCTCGCGATCTCTTTCTGGCGTTGCTCGATAATCTCGTCATAGAACTCAACCACTCGTCCGCTGGCGATATCCACCAGGTGATCGTGGTGTTCGCCATCGTTGATTTCAAAAACCGCATGGCCACCATCAAAATGATGTCGTGTTACCAGACCGGCGGTTTCGAACTGGGTCAGCACGCGGTAAACGGTGGCGAGCGCAATCTCTTCACCCGAATCCAGCAACATCTTGTAGATATCTTCTGCTTTCAGATGACGGTCATTCGAGCTTTCCAGCAGCTCGAGAATCTTCATGCGCGGCAAGGTGACCTTGAGGCCGGCATTTTTAATATCGGCAGTTTCCATAGAAATTACTCACAGTGTTTGCAGCGATTCGTGCGTGACAGTATCATCGCGTCCTTCATTCGCGATAATCGGCCCATGAATTACAGGTATCTGAATTACAGGTTTTTACGCTCCGCCCTGATTGCTGGCTGCCTTATTGTAGCATCGTCCGGCTGCCTGTATCGAATGGATATCCCACAGGGTAACCGCATCAAGCCCGAGTTGATCGATCAGATCGAAATCGGTATGACGCGCAACCAGGTCCGGTTTCTACTGGGCTCCCCGGCTGTTGTTGATCCCTATCGTCCTGACCAGTGGCATTATGTTTACTTCTTCAAAGACGGCAGCACCCAGAAATCGGAGGCCCGCCGAATGACGCTTCATTTTTCCAACGATGCCCTGTTCGGTATCGACGGCACCCTCAATCCGAGCTGACAGCACCACCGCCTTTCTTCATTTTCAATCCCCTTGCGGCACGCTCGCGACGCACCTCCTTGGGGTCCGCTATTAACGGGCGATAGATTTCGATTCGATCGCCCGTATGCAACTCGTAATCATCCGCTATCGCTTTAGCGAAAACGCCCAGCTCACAGCCAGCCAGATCGATCTCGGGAAAATGCTTATCGATGCCGCTACCCAGCACGACGGTTCGTGCGCTGCTGCCTGCATCGACTTCGCACTCCAGGATGATTTGCTTTTGTGGTAACGCATAGGCGACTTCTACCGATATTTTGTCCTTCAAGGCTTATCCTTCATGTTGTAGAGGCATCTAGCTGGCTTGCTCGATTGCAGAAGGATTCGACCATAGTGTTGGCAATGCGTGAGAATGCTGGCTTGATAACCGCCGCGGCGAGCGAGTTCTGAATTTCAAATTGCAGTAAAAGCTCAATTTTACATCCATCAGTATCGATGGGCGTAAAACGCCAGGATCCCTCCAACTGACTGAAAGGTCCCTCCACCAGGCTGATTTCGATGGACTCTCCCGGCACCATACGATTGCGCGTTTTAAACCAGTGATTCAAGCCTGCGGTGCGCATCAGGATCGATGCTTCCATCGAGGTCCGGTTTGATTCATGTAGCTTAACGCCGCCGCACCAGGGCAGATACTCAGGATAACGCTCGACGTCGTTGACAATATCGTACATTACCGCGGCAGGATACGGCATCAGCGCGCTGCGTTTGATCTGCGGCATCTCAGATGCCCTCGGGCCGGCAGCGCACTCTATTTGGCTGTGACCAGTGCAGCACGGTTTGCATTATTATAATCATAATAAATAGTTTTAAATTCAATGGCTTGAGAGTCATATTTAAAGTTTTTTAATACGCCGAAAAAGCGTTGTCTACCTGCCTGCCACCCTGACCAGTGCGCGGTAGCAATCATAGCCAGTAACGTAAATAGCGTGACAACAGGCCAAGCAATTTGAGTAACCAGGGATGCCGCAGCCAGGCCTGCCTGGTAATCTCCTCGCTAGCGGCAATATCCCGCACAAAGCGCTGTTCCATCTGTGCCACTATCTGCGCGTCTGCTGACAACAGGTCAAGCTCGAGATCGTGAAACAAGCTACGATAATTCAGGTTGGTACTGCCAATCAACAATTGTTCGTCGATAACCATCGTTTTTGAGTGCAGCACCCGGCTGCCGTATTCGAACACGCGAATGCCGGATAGCAACAGGTCGGAATAGAAACTCCGTGACAACAACGGAAAGAAGATGCTATCCGATCGTTGCGGCACGATCAGCTTCACTGCGACACCCTCCCCGGCTTTGCGCTGCAGCATTTGCAACACCTGTTTCGATGGATTGAAATAGGCGTTGGTTATCCAGATACGCTGTCGGGCCTGCTCCAGCACCTGAAGTAACTCCTGTCGAGGCTGCTTGCGTCGAGCAATGGCCTCGCTGGCAAGAAACTGACGCGAACGTTTGCCGACACCACTGAGTTTGTGCTGCCAGACCTGATTGAAATTATCGACCAGTGATTTTACCAGGGTGCCTGTTACCCGCAGACCGGTATCATGCCAGAAATCGTTTACCAGCTCAGAGCGGCTGTTCACGTGATCTGCAGTAATATTGAAACTGCCGAGCCACGCGCTTTGTTCGTCGATCAGGCATAATTTCCGGTGATTCCGATGATTGAGCTCTGCGACCAGGTGAAAAACCTGTGAGTACCAGTGCTCAGCGGTCAGGGCGCGCCGGTACAATGCAAAATCCCAGGGCAAGGGATGAAAAATGCGCACCTCGCTGTTAGCGGAGCTGAGACTCTCGGCAATCTCGGCGGCGTCATAATAAGAACCGATACCGTCGATCAGTAATTGCAGGCGCAAACCCCTGTTCACAGCACGCTGCAGTGCGTCTAATACCCGATTGCCCGCGTCGTCCAGCTTGAATATGTAGGTTTCCATGTAGATACAGTGACGGGCGTTATCAATATCATCAATCAGACCATCGAAATATTCACCCGGGTTGAAATAAAGTTGCCAGGTAGTGGACATGGCAGGCCTATTCCAGTGAAAAGTCAGCGTAGAGCGGCAGGTGATCGGAGAGCGCGTCCCATGGTTTAAGTTTGTGACAGTTGGCGTCAAGCAGCTTGATTCCACGAAAATAAATGCGATCCATACGAAACATCGGACGATTCGAGGGGAAGGTTTTGGCGTAGCTGCCGTGTATCTGATGATAGGCTTCGTGCATTCCCAGTTGTGTCTCCAGGGATCGTCCAAGGCCACCGTGCCAGTCGTTAAAATCGCCGCCCAGGATTATTGGCTCGCTCGAGCCGATGCTGCTGTCGATGTAACTTTTGAGCTCGCGAAGTTGGCGTTTGCGCTCGAATCCGAGCAAGTCGAGGTGCACGCAAAGAAGGTGTAGATGCGTGTTTGAGTCAGGTAATTCGACACGGCCGTGCAACATGCTGCGACTGGCACGCTGAAACCGCGACAGGTTCAGATTGTTCCATTCGACGATGTTGAACTTACTGAGTATCGCATTGCCGTGGTGTCCCTTGCGATAGATCGCATTCTTGCCATAGGCATAGTGCGGCCAGATACTATCCGCCAGAAACTCGAACTGGCTGACGTCTGGCCAGGCTGCCAGCGATGTCTCGTGTTGCAGATGAAGCCCCTGAATCTCCTGCAACAGCACCACGTCAACCTCGGCACTTTGCAAATGATCCTTGATTCGATGCAGCACGAAGTCACGATTATAGCGATCGAACCCCTTGTGGATGTTATAGGTGAGTATCTTGATCATCGGCAAGCGTTGTCTCGGACTGTCGTCGGCGTTACCGAAACTTGCCGAAAACCCGGGTATCACTGGAACGACGTAATTCCTTGAATACCTGGATTTCCCAGGGTCGAATCGCCATCATCAAACTGGTGCCGAAACGCTGCTCCAGCGGCAGTGACTCCGAGTCGATATTCGCATCATGCATTTCCTTGGCGAGATGCTGCATTTTGCGAATCAGTTCGGCATTAGCACTCGCCGATATCATTCCCGATGCAAATATCCTGAATTCACCCGGCTTACTGAAGGAGGAGTCGAGAAATTCCTGCTGCACCGTGTTTTCGAAAAATTTCTGGATCGGGCCACCGGGTAGCCATTCAAAGTTCTGCGAAATCATCAACTTGACCCGATTGCCAGGCTGTAACTCAATCATCTTCATGCGATCCAGCTGAGCCAGCAGGCGAATACCATCGGTTTCAGAAATGTCATAGACAGCGATAATTTCTTCGAAGGTGAGTTTATTCATCAGCAGCAGAGCAACCAGCAAGAGGCGGATATCGGAAACCAGTTTCTGCTCCTGTTCCAATGTGAACTGGGAGGTCAAATCGATATTTCGTTCCATCAGATGAACCAGGTCACTGAGATCGAGATGCAGTAATTCGCAGACCTTTTCGAGGCGTTTTATCGAGAAAGCTTCTTCCGCGAACAAACGCTTGACGCTGGTTTCCGATAAATCGAGCGCTGCGGAAACCTGCTTGTAGGTGATGCGCCGCTTACGCAATTCCTGCTTCAGAGTATTGATCAAAGGTCTTGTTTGCGACATCGGGTTTACCTCGAAGTCAATTTAGCCTGCATTATAGTACCCCGCACGACTGTGAGCTAAGTGAATCTTTTGTCAGCGCACACCCATTATTCGCACATCCCACCAATTTAAAATGTCCAGTTCGGCTTAAGTGCGCATAACTAGCCGCAATTTTCATCAGGTCAGGAGGCACTGTGACCTCCAGGTCGGGATCCCTGACCTTTCCGACAACAACCCGTCCTGGGCCTGGTGGCTTTCCGGCCAGTTGGTTTGGGAGCTTCGAGGGGCAGACTGAAGTTCTGTGCTCAATTGTGCTAAGAGCAAGGGACAATCGCTTTATCTGATTTACGATCTAAAAGCGTGACTTTTTGCACTAATGGGCCGAGCTGGTATTAGCCAGAAGTGCGTGTCCCATATATTCTAAAAAATTGGCGGGCCTGATTTTACGACCGATGTTTGCGGAATTCGCTGGGTGATACCCTGGCCCAACGATAAAAGGCACGCGTGAAATTGCCCTGGTTCCCGTAACCCAGCTGATGGGCGATTTCAGCAATAGCGATGCCGCTGTTTTCGAGTAGATCGCCTGCCATCTCCGCACGGCATTGCTGAACGAGATGAGAATAGGTGGTCTGCTCCATCGACAGTCGTCGCTGAATGGTGCGTGCGCTTTGGTCGGTCACCTCGCCAGCCTCAATGAGGCTCAACCAGCTATCGTTGGCATAGCATCGGATTACCTGCTTTAGCGAATCAGCAAATGTCTGCGAGGGCGCGGTCGCCCAGATACCGGCCTCTGTCACTTCTTCCGGCGCCGTATTTTTTGCGACTGGCAGGGCGAGCAAGGACGCGGGAATAAGAAAGCCCGTGCGGTTTTGCCGGAAACGGGCAGTCGAGCCCAGCATTTCGATCGCCGCAATTCGATCGGGCGTTGCTTGCAGGCCCAGCAAGATTTCCGCTGGAAGCATCAAAACTCAAGGTTGCCGGCGACTACTGGCTGCTCGGAACCGTCCATATCCTTGAGGGCGCCGACCATCTATTGTTCGTGTTGGCGTTATTACTGATCGTCACCGGTCTGTCACAGTTGATCAAGGCGATAACCGCGTTTACGGTCGCGCACAGTATCACCCTGGCGCTGGCGACACTCGAACTGGTGCAATTGCCAGCGGCGCCGACCGAGGCCATCATCGCCCTCAGCATCCTGTTCCTGGCGGTCGAGATCGTGCACAAGCACGACGGCAAAATCGGCGTTACCGAGCGCTGGCCCTGGGTGGTCGCATTTTTATTCGGATTGTTTCACGGTCTTGGTTTTGCCGGTGCGCTGGCCGAAATCGGCGTGCCGCAGACCGAAGTGCCGCTGGCACTATTCATGTTCAATGTTGGCGTGGAAAGCGGACAATTGTTGTTTATCTCGGTGGTGTTGAGCCTGACCGCCCTGCTCCGACGGCTACCTCTGGCGATACCGCAAGGCGCCTGGCGGATAATGCCCTACAGCATTGGCGGGCTTGCCGCCTACTGGACGATTGACCGGGTGCTGTCGTTTATGCCGTTGTCGCTAGTTGGAGCCTAGGCCGGAATAAATCCGATGTTAGAGAACATTCTAATTGCCGCGCTGCTGATGGCGATCACAACCGCCATACACGCCGGCTTTATGATCCTCTGCATGAAACCGATTCTGCATCCCATGTTCATCCATCAACGTAGGTACACGTTTATCCTTAAAGACAGATGGCTTACAGTTTGAGGGTACTATTTCCTCTCTAGTGTCTCCCGCCCCATCCCGGCAACCCTCTGGCTATTCGGCACTGGCATGATTGGACTCGTCGGGTTCAGGAAGCGCAGGAAAGCGGCTTAAACTTCAGTCAGAATTAACTTTCAGACCCCGCCACTGCGCTGGGTTTTTATGTGGTATGTGAAATAGCTCCCACTATTACCACACAGAACCTATGGATTTAACCCGTTTGGGTGACGCGAGAGAGACTGGCTCCTGATACGGTTGATTTACGTAAATCCAGCATAAGGAAATGGATACAATAAAATTTATTCTTGTGGCGTTAATTGTCCTGGCCTCTGCGGTTATCTTGAGATTGGCTTTAACAGTACGCAACGGCAGTCGAAGTTCTTCCAGGACAACTCGCTAATTCAATTGGCAATCAGACTCCACGCTACGCAGCACCTGAAGTGGATTTAAAAATCTTTCTTGCACTGGGCGATTGCATAGTCACGCATCTTTTCTGGCTTCATTTTTGCCATATAGGACACCGTTACCAAGCCTCGTATATTCTGGGCAGTTATGCTTGTTCCTGAATGAGCATACTCTTTGGTCAGAGTGTCAATTGCAGTTTCTTTGTCATCACCTGCAATTCGCAAATTTGAAGCTTTTTCAGCGACATCACCTTGTTCCTCACAACGCTCTTCAGGTGTCATACCGGCAAGCACTGGGCTTGAAAGGAACAAGATAGAGACCAACATTCCAAGACAGCGCATTAACAATCCCCGTAGTAATTAGCAATATGAATAGAATCATGAAAACCCTATCTAATCAATTAGAAGCTATCAAATTTCACACTGAAAGGGTCGCACCTCGCCTTGAACGTGACCGAGGTCAGGCTCTCACGCAGTAAGAGTCCGTGTCTGGTATCCAGGCAATCACCATCGTGGTCTATCCAGTGCTTCCGGTCAGAGCGGTTGTAGTCAGGTATCGTTTGGGCAAAAGCCGAACCACAGACAAACAAGACTAGAGCGAAGTTTCTAATCGTTTTCATGGAGCCTGTCGTAAATCTTCGTGAGCCATATCCCGACATCGTCAGGCGCTTCAATACCGAGCTTTTCCTGTCCGTGGTTATCGCTGAGTACGGTGATTTAGATATCGCCATCGAGGATGACGGATTCGTCTTGTTTCCTGGTGAGTATGAGCATCCTGTCTCTCCTTGTTCCGTGATTCAGTAAATATATAGGGGCCTTGTAGGGCCAGGCTTACACGCTACGTCTAGTTGTTTGAGATTTCTCCAAAGCAGACGCCTGAGAATCGGAGGTAGGAGGCAGCGTTCGGCACAACTCAGACATACAGCACAATCAAAAGTGGCGACCCGAAGGCCGCCACAAGAGTCTGTTGTTACACAACGATTTTTTTCGTTAGTCCACTGGCATAGGATCAGGAAACGTCCAACTGCCGTCGAGAACCGATTGTTTAGGTTGGTATAAACGCACGATGTAGTTCCAGCCATCTGTTATTGGAATACAGTTCTTGCGACCATCCGAACAACCACCGAAGTAAACGGTGGCCCCACCGCCTTCATCTGGCGTCGCAGTAAGGTTATTAAGCGAGTTAATACCCAAGTCGTTCTTTTCCATAAACCCCTTACTGTTATAAACCGTAATCGAGGCAAATCCGTCTACGGGCACGTCTTTAACGGTTAACGCATAGTTGGTTTTGCCATCATTCTTTTCAGGAACCACATTGACATAAATGGCATCTTTTTTAGGATTGCCACCCCAGCCCATTGCTGTTCCAAGTAAATGATGAATAGGGTTAAGTTTTGATTTTTCTCCCAGCATTCCTGACGTATCACTTAGCGTTGCGGCAAGCGCATTAATGGCATCTCGAACTGTAGAAAGTGATTCTTCGTCCCATTCAGGCACTTCAAGAGAACCAGTCTTTGCCTGTTTCACTATTATCTGATCCTGAACCGCATTTGCTAGCTTGATGTCATTGGCATCGTTGGCATTAACAAGCGTACGAAACAGCACCGCAACATAGCGTGTACCCATGTCCTCTTGTGTCAGCGTATAAGAACCTGCTTTATAGATAGCTGGAGGGATTGAATGGTCCTCGTTAATCATCATCATCGACTGCCAACGATCAGTTTTTGGCTTGGTAATGGTGACTGGTGTTGTTAAATCAAAAATCCCAATAGAATAAAGGGTATCTTGATTCATACGAATAACGTCTTGTTTGTCTAACGGTGTTGGCTGGCGTATGTGAAACATTTTGCCGAACCCACCTGCGCTTTCATAGCGCTTGAATGTCATATCAGTTTCAGCGCGCACAAAATTATCGACGGTAACCTTTTCGCTGGCCCACGCGCTTGTGGCTGAGGTTAAAACCCACGTTGTCAGCATACAAAATACCCACTCTCTAATTCTCATCGTTGTTACTCCTATAGTTAGTTTTTCATGCCTAAAATATCTCTTTTGTACGGATGATGTTCATCGATTATGGGGCGTGTCGGCGAAAACCAGTCAGATTTCGGATGCCCCGAGGCTGGACGGCGCCGTGAATCTCATATTTTACCGGGTGAATGAAGGAAGATGGGGGGTTAATTCTTCCTATATTTAGCCCGTTCCTTAGCTGCCCAACGGAATCATGCCACAAGTTATATGTTGACAAATGATTCCCTGTTTCTATATAAGCTCGCATGTTTAGCGGGGTTTCCCCGTACGTCCCGAAGGGCGGGTCGGTTTTAATTTGCAGGTCGCCCATCGGCGTGGCTAGAGGAGAAGAACCCAACCATGCTTGAAGCCATCGCGAACTCGCTTCCCATGTGCGTCGGGGTGGGGCTGAGCCCACTTCCCATCGCCGCGGTCCTGATGATGCTGCTGAGTAAGCGCGCCGTCGAGACGGCGCCGGCATTCCTGGCCGGGTGGATCCTGGGG